>ERZ1026894.420-NODE-420-length-31640-cov-5.066551_pt1 | contig 31640 bp, 33 predicted proteins | sample MGYA00380177_ERZ1026894 | MGnify/ENA primary metagenome ERZ1026894 (study PRJEB33269, sample SAMEA4719813) | human gut metagenome | biome: human-associated habitat; feature: organic feature; material: feces | place: Cameroon | collected 2013-10 ... | reverse complement strand
AATTATTAGTAATATTTTATCTAACAAACAGGTATTTTTAACAGATGTATTATATGACACATTGTTTCACAATTTTATTTTAATTAAGGAGAACCGACATGAGATTTTTTACTTCTGCCATACTTATTTTACTTGCGATTGTACTGCTTTGTGTGATCTGCGGATTTACATTAGCACGAAAACTCAGACTGAAACAGGCGGGATATGCCGTCATAATTTCCGCGGCTTTTATATTCCGACTGTTTTTCGGACTCGGATCACAGTTGAGCTTCGACAGTGTGAAATATATAGGCAGAAGCTTTATTCCTTTTGCCAACGCATTAAGTGTTCCGGAGGCGATCTCGGAATATATCCCCGGTATTGTTTCAGCATTTGTTTTCGCACTTTCTCTCGGCATTTTCCTGCCTGCAATAATGAACAAAAAAACGGCAAAGGGACAGCTTGTTGCTACTGTCTGCGCTACACTTACTGTTGAGGTGATCATAACATTACCAAACATTTTCGGCATATCGTATGGTTCTTCTTACGACACAGCCTGCATACTGTTCGCTATAGCAGGCTGTCTGCTCGGCTATTACATATTCACACTGATCCGAAAAATGAGAAACGGCGGTGCAAAGTGATAAAAACATATGATCTTAAGAAAACATACTCCGTGGCAGACGAAAACAACGTTGCCGCGCTTGACGGAGTAACGCTTGAATTTGGTGACGGCGAGCTTGTGTTTATAATGGGCAAAAGCGGCTCGGGCAAATCTACGCTTTTACATATCCTCGGCGGACTTGACAAGCCTGACAGCGGCAGAGTTTTATACGGCGACACCAATATTTCCGACATGAACGAGAATACTCTGTCGGCATTCCGCCGCAAAAACATCGGCTTTGTCTTTCAGCAGTATTATCTTATCCCCGAGCTTACCGCAGAGGAAAATATAAAATACCCCGTGTACCTGAGCAAAAAGGCTGTTGATGGAGCTCTTTTCAAGAGGCTTGTCGACACATTGGAGATTTCCGACAGACTGGGGCATATGCCCTCACAGCTTTCGGGAGGACAGCAGCAGAGAGTGGCGATAGCGCGTGCACTCATCACTGATCCGTCAGCTATCCTTTGCGACGAGCCGACAGGAAACCTCGATTCGGCATCTTCTACGGCAGTACAGCGCCTGTTAAGACAAATAAACAGCGAGCTTGGCAAAACGGTGATAATAGTCACCCACGACACACAGTTTGCGGAAAAAGATGACAGGATCATACGACTATGCGACGGAAAGGTCGTTGAGTGATATGAGATATATTTTTCGTTATGTGACCCGCAATCTGATCTGTAACAAAAAAAGCAGTATAGCGGCGGCATTGCTCTATTTTTTTGCCGCGCTCTTTTTTATCGTGCAGTCCGTGTTTTTACTGGGCTGGAGCGACGGAAACCGAATAAGGATAGAAAACACTTACGGAGTGCATGACGGCATTTTCGCGGTACAAAATCCTGATAAGCTTAAAGGCCTTTCAGAGATCACCGACAGCGGTGTTATCACAGTCATAGGAAGCGGCATTAAAAGCGAGGAATACTCGGGCAGACCGATAACTGTAGGTTATGCTGACAGCAATGCGGTTTTGCTGAACCGAATAGCCTTACAGGAGGGCAATTTCCCTGATAATAAAAGCGAGATCGCGATCGAGCGTTCATTTTTAAATCTTGTTTATCCCGATGCAAAGCTCGGGGACAAAATAGGCTTTTATCTGAATGAAAAATATACCGAGCTTACCTTATGCGGCATATTGAACAATATTTCAAGCCTTCAATGGGACGGTTTGCCGCCTATGATAAACGCACTCGTGCATAACACCTTCAGTGAAAACACCGCTTACTGTTTTGTAAGCGTAAGCTTTGCGGACGGTACGGATATATCGGGCTACTCGGAAAAGCTGCTTGAAAACGGCACTGCGGGAGCATTCTGTCCGAATAAGAGCAGTGCGGATCTGTCGGTGATATCGGGAATAAGCAACATTAGCAGTGTTGCTGTTCTTTGTGTGATTATGTTCGTATTTACTGTCATTATCCTGTTTTCGGTTACGGCTGTATCCGTAAGAGGAAGCTCAAAGCAAATCGGCAGACTTAAAATCATCGGATTTTCCGGGCGGGCTATCTATGGTATCTTTCTTACAAAGACCGCGATCCTGTCACTGCTGTCGTCAATACTCGGCGGTATTGCGGCATTTTCGCTGTCTTTTGTGATCTACGGCTCGTTTTCGGCAGAAATAAGTGCCGGACAGACTGCGCTTTTATGCATAGCGGGAGTGTTTGGCATTTTCATATTTTCAATGCTGTTCGGCGTGGTCGGAATACGCAAGACAGCCAATATGACAGTAATAGAGTGTCTTCGTCCCGTGCAAAAAGAGATCAATACTCCAAACCGGGCTTTCACCTGCAAAAATCCTTATATTCTGTATTCCGTAAAAAGCTTTGCACAAAATTCCGGAACAGCCGTCTGTGCTTCTATAGCCGCTTTTATCTCGATAGTGGCAATAGTGCTCGGCTTATATATCGGAGAAGCTCTTAAAACAGAGATCAGCTCATATATGCGACCGTATGATTTTCAAATTAACTTTAATACAAGCAATATGTTGCAGGCTCTGACAGTAAATTCCGACTCGCTTGACGGTCTTTCAAAGACCGATTATTCGGCGCTGTGCGAAAACCCGGATACCGCGGATATGATCGGTATGGCTACAATGGAAGCTTACTCGCTCACAACTGAGCCTGTTGCAGATTATGACAGTGAGGAGGCAAAGCAGGAGCTTATGGCTATGGCATCTGCTGCCGGCTATCCCGAGGGATATTATCTTGCTAATGAGTTGCTGTGCGGAGTCAGCGACAGTACGCTTTCAACGCTCAACGACTATGTGATAAAAGGCAAGATCGACATCGATGCCTTGAAAAACGGAACACAGATAATTACAAGCGGTGACAAATACGCCCCGGGGGATAAAATACGACTCGCGGCGGTTATAAACGATGTAAACAAACAGGGAGAGGACGCAAAAAGAATGCTCGACTTTGAGGTCACGGTCGGCGCTGTCTTAGACCTCGGCACAGGCGAAAACTCTCTTATGAAACAGCTGCTTTACGGATATATATGGTCGATAGACGCATATAGCGCACTTGGAATTGACGCAAGCTACAACAGGGTATACCTGACGGTAAAGGATAAGGACAACTACTCGCTCATTGCGGGTGTGCTGAACGACATATACTCTCACTACAAAGCGCAGGGTATGTACCTTAGTATCACGGACGTTATTCAGCAGACAAGCTCAGCACAGCAGGTATACGACTCGTTTGTGACAGTTTCACGCATATTTTGCTTTACGTTATGCGGTTTTTCGATAATTGCGCTTATAGGTTCGCTCTATGGCAGACTGTGGGGGCGAAAGCAGATATTCGGTATGTTAAGAGCAGTCGGTATGACAAAAAATCAAATGCTGAAATTACTGCTGTGTGAAAATCTGACCGGTATCGGCATCGCCGTTATTCTCGGCATAGTGATAAGCGGCGGAGCTTGCGTTGCATTCGGAATTTTGTCAAACGCACCGATCACAATGTTCCCGATAACCGATGTCGCGGTACTTGTTCTGATCTATTCTGCCGCGGTGTGTTTAACCTGTCTTACAGCTACAAATAAATTCTTCAAAACTACTGTAGCGGAAAATGTAAGGGGATATGAGTGATTTTACCATTTTTTCAAGCAGAGAAAGCTGATGGAAGAAATCAACGAAAACCGTGAATAGCACGGCAAGAAGCCATTTGATGGCACCAGACCGCCGAAAGAAAGAATCGTTAATGAACCGACCACCGACCCCTAATGCGGAGTATTCCACAAGGGCGAACACTAAAAATGCTTCGCATTTCTGCTGTGCGACTTTACTTAACCCGCACATTCTCTCCCTTTGCAAAACCTCTCAAAATGTGTTACAATAACATCTGACCATTCATCTAATCAAAAGGAGTTTCTTATGTACAGATACGAATTGCATATGCACACCAAAGAAGGCAGCGCCTGCGCTGTAAGCTTGGTAGAAGATATGATAAAGCAGTATGTAAAAATAGGTTTTTCGGGTGCTGTTGTAACAAACCATTTTATAAGAGGCAACACCTGTGTTTCACGTTCTCTGCCGTGGGAACAGCTTATAGAGCAATACAGCAAGGCATACACGAACGGCAGAAAAATAGCCGAAGAACTTGATTTTGACCTGTTTTTCGGCATTGAAGAAGGCTACGGTAACGGCAAGGAATTTTTAGCATACGGCTTTGAACCCGAATTTCTGTCGTCACGTCCGTTTCTGAGAAATGCCGATCTGAATATATGGGCACAAGAGATCCACTCAGTCGGCGGATTTTTAGCTTACGCTCACCCTTTCCGTGACAGAGATTACATAAAAAATCCCGATGAAGTACCGGATATTTCGATAGTTGACGGAATAGAGGGCTACAACAGAGGAAACCGTGATATTGAAAACGAAAAAGCAATCTGTGTTTTCGGCAACGAAGATACGGTTATCACCGCAGGAAGCGATTTGCACAGCACCGACTTTGACAGTGCCTACGGAATTGAAACACAGCACAGGATAAAGAGCAACGAGGAGCTGGTGAAAACGTTGCTTGAGAGGAATTTTAAGGTCTATCTCGGGGAATGAAAGCTAATAACCGACCTCTCGGTGAAAATTTGTAGAGGTCTTTGGGTTTATTTCACTGTAATTTTTACGATTTTAACAAACCAACCAAAACCTCTTCCACATATCCCCTCAGCCGTCAACTTCTTCTACTTGACATTACAATAAATTCTTGCTACAATATCTTTTATACAATATAACCTGAGGTGGAAAATGAAAAAATTCTTGATACCGCTGTTATGCAGTGCAATACTGCTTTTATGCGGCGGCTGCGACCTAAGCAACAAAGTGAGAATCGGCACAGCGGCTGAGGGCGGAAACTACTACATTTTCGGCAGTGAACTGAATGCTATAGATTCGCTTGAAAGCTACAATATCAATATCAAAAGAACGGCAGGCTCTGCCGCAAATATGCGTCTGCTTTCGGAAAACTATCTTCAGATGGCAGTGGTTCAGACCGACATAATAGACGATGCGTGGAACGGCAGAAACGGCTTTACCGAAGGATACCGTGATTTCGGCGCAGTAGCAGGACTGTTCACCGAAAGCTGTCAGATCGCAGTACGCAGTGACAGTGATATAAAAAGCGTTTCGGATCTTAAAGGAAAGGCTGTAAGCATCGGCGAAGAAGAATCGGGTACTGCGCATAACGCAAGGCAGATACTGACTTCATACGGCATTGCCGAGGATATGATAAAGACGGTAAACCTTGATTACAAGGATGCCGCAAGTCAGCTTGAAAACGGCACTATAGACGCATTTTTCTGCACCATAGGCGCACCTAATCCTACTGTAAAATCACTCTGCGACAAGGGCGCTGCTCGTCTTGTTTCGCTTGACAGTGATAGAATAAACGACCTTGTAAGCTCCTACAGCTACTACTCTGCCTGCACGATACCGGCAGGCACTTACAACGGTCAGACAGAAGACGTCAAGACTATAGGTGTTACCGCTGTACTGCTTGCAAGCAATTCATGCCCGAAAGACACGGTAAAGGCGATAACCAAAGCGATTTTCGATAACTCAGAAACCATACAAAACGCACTTCCCGTAAATATCGTAACCGACAGAAAATCAGCTGTCAACGGCATCAATATCCCGTTTCATCCGGGTGCCGCCGAGTATTATGGCGAAAACGGAATAAACGTAGAAACGGAGTAACAAGATGAGCATAGCACTTGATATGTATCAGACAGTAGCAATAGCTGTGCTTGTCCTGATGCTTGGCGCATTTCTGCGCAAAAAGATACATTTTCTTGAAAAGTTCTGCATTCCTGCACCAGTTATTGGCGGTCTGCTGTTTGCGATACTCACCTGCATCCTGCACGGCACGGGTCTTGCAGACGTCAGCTTTGATGATACACTGAAAGAAGTCTGTATGGTACTGTTCTTCACATCTGTAGGCTTCCAGGCAAACCTTAAAGTACTCAAAAGCGGCGGAAAGTCGATGATAGTATTTCTGATACTGGTCATACTGCTGATAATCGGACAGAACTTCACCGCACTCGGACTTTCAAATCTGCTCGGACTCGATCCGCTTATAGGTATGTGTACCGGTTCTATACCAATGGTCGGAGGACACGGAACAGCAGGCGCATTCGGTCCTGTTCTTGAGGATCTCGGAGTGTCGGGCGCTACCACGCTATGTACTGCGGCGGCTACATTCGGACTTGTCGCAGGAAGCCTTATCGGCGGACCTATCGGCAGACGACTTATAGTAAAGCACGACCTATTAAAGACAGTTGTACCCGAAGATGACAGCCTGCTTGTCGAAGAAGGCAAAAAGCACGAACGTCACTTCTCTATGTATGCTCCTGCCGTATATCAGCTTGTACTCGCGGTCGGCGCAGGCACGGTAATTTCCTACCTGCTGACTATGACGGGAATGACGTTCCCGATATACATCGGTGCGATGATTGTCGCAGCTCTTATGCGTAATATCGGCGAATACACAGGCAAAATCACCATTCATATGGGCGAAATAAACGACCTCGGCGGTATATGCCTGTCGTTATTTCTCGGAATAGCAATGATAACACTGAAGCTCTGGCAGCTTGCCGACCTTGCATTACCGCTGATAATCATGCTCGGCGGACAGGTACTGCTGATGTTCCTGTATTCCTATTTTGTCGTATACAGAATTATGGGCAGAGATTATGACTCGGCAGTGCTGACAGCCGGTATGTGCGGCTTTGGTATGGGTGCAACACCAAATGCAATGGCTAATATGCAGGCTATATGTCAGAGGTATGCACCGTCTGTAAAGGCGTATCTCCTTGTTCCGCTTATAGGCAGTCTGTTTGCGGATTTTCTCAACAGTATCACCATTACGTTCTTTATAAATATGTTGTAAACCTACGGTGGTTTATTTTTGGAGGGATTTATATGTTCGGTAAAGATAAAGACAAGCAGAAAAAGGAAAAAGGGAAAATGAACGATAAAGCAGGACATTCGGAGGAAAACTACAATGTTCTTTATGACAATCTTGCTTTTCCCGAAGTATACGCAAAAGAGCAAAAACAAAGCGATACCGAGGAAACAGACGAAGAACCGGTAAATTACGACAATGTGGCTATTCCCGAAATCAATGTAAAGAAAGATAAGAAGTAATTCCGGCCGCTCTTAATGAGCGGTTTATTTTTATCTCATATAATAATTTACCGCATAACCGCCGTATGACAGCCGAAAATAAGACATAAAACAAAAAACAGTTGCAAATGCGGCGGTAATAGTGTATAATAGAATATGAATATACTGCCTTAATAGCGGTAATTTTCAAATGTGAAAGGAAAATCTATGTTACTTAATATAATGAACAGTCTTGGCGATCAGCGGAGCATTATCATCACTGTATTCGCTTATGCGGTGATCCTGCTTATTGCCATACCGATACATGAATGCTCTCACTGCTTTGCGGCATATCTTTTGGGCGATGATACAGGACTTCATTCGGGCAGAATCACGCTGAACCCGATAAGGCACTGGGATCTCTGGGGTACTATAGGTATGCTTACTGTCGGAATAGGCTGGGGCAAGCCCGCACCCGTAAACCCCGTCAGAGCAAGAAAAGTTTCCGCAAGAACGTTCATGGCGCTGACTGCGGCGGCAGGACCTTTATCCAATGTTATACTCTCATACATTTTCGTACTTATCGGAAAGCTTGTATGGTTCTTATTCGGTGCTTCAAATCCCGAAGTTGTAACATATGTTTATTACGCTTTTGATATGGCGGCAAGCATAAACGTTTCGCTTGCAGTGTTCAACCTGCTCCCCATACCGCCCTTTGACGGTTCAAGAATAATGCTCGTATTCTTAAAGGAAAGAACATATTTCAAGCTGATGCAGTACGAGCAGTATATAATGATCGCCGTACTTGCTATCTGCTGGACAGGTGTACTTAATGCACCGCTGAACTTCCTTGACAATGCGGTTATGAGCTTTCTTGATTTTACAACCTCTTTCGTTCCGCTCGTACCTCTCGGAGCGTAAGAAATGCAGGAACTGAAATTCAAGCTGGAGGTCTATGAAGGACCGCTCGATCTTATGCTGAGCCTTATCGCAAAGCATAAGCTTAACATTTATGATATAGAGATCTCTCTTCTGCTTGAGCAATTCCTGTTGTATCTGGATCAGATGAAAGAGGCTGATATAGAGATAGCAGGCGAATTTCTCGAGATGGCGGCAAGACTTATCTACATAAAGTCTGCCGCGCTTCTGCCAAAGCACGAAGCGGAAGAAATGAAGAAAGAGCTTGAGGGCGTACTGATAGAGTATGCTCTGTGCAAGCAGATAGCATTGCAGCTACAGCAAAGCTGGGTAGGCGATGATGTGTTTGTACGTCCGCCTGTGCAGGTGGAAGAAAACAAGGCGTATCTCGGAATACACGACCCGGACGAGCTTTTCCTTGCAATGTCAAACCTGAATTATAAGGAAGCTGTAAGAAAAGCCGTCCCTCATGTGAAGCCTGCCATTGCAAAGAGCTTTGTCAGCGTGTTCACAAAGATAGTCTATGTGCTGAAGCGCATAAATGACGGTCATAATGTCGAGGTAAATTCATTATATAAAGGACAGTCGAGATCGGACTGCGTGGCTATCTTCCTTGCGCTTCTGGAGCTGTCAAAGAACAGCCGTATAAAGTTTACCGATGACAATAAATATCTGCACTTTGTGCCTAAGAATAAAATAGAAGAAGAGTTCTCGTTCGGAGGACCGGAAGAAAGCGAGGCGGCAGAAAATTGAATTACAACGAATCACTTTGTATAATCGAAGCTCTGCTGTTCGCATCGGGCGAGCCGATCTCGCTTGACAGGCTGAGCGAAGCAAGCGGTATCGAGCCGGAAACTGTAGCAAAGCTTATCGATCAGCTTGAAAGAAGATACAATGTTTCCGACAGTGCGATAAGAGTATTGCGGCTTGAAAATTCATATCAGCTTGCGACAAGGGAAGAATATGCACCTTATATAAAACGTGCAATGGAAAACAAGCGTCAGGCAAGGCTTTCGCCTGCGGCACTTGAAGTGCTGGCAGTGGTAGCCTATAATCAACCTGTCACAAAAGCCTTTGTCGAGCAGGTCAGGGGCACTGACAGCTCAGGCGTTATCAATACGCTTGTGGAACGTGAACTGCTGTATGAGGCAGGCAGACTTGAACTGCCCGGCAGACCGATAACATACAAGACGACAGATAACTTTCTGCGTTGCTTCAAGCTTGAAAGTCTGGCACAGCTGCCAAGTCTTCCGGACGAGGACGGTCAGCTGAACTTAAATGAGCTCGGCGCATTACAGCAGGATACGGATTACGGTGATGATAGCGATATCGGTATCAATGAGAACGACGAGGAATAAATTGCTTTTCTCTGCGGATACTTTTACCGACAGGATACAGCAAAAACGGAGGACTTATGGGCTGGCTTATTTTTATTGATATATTGCTCATCATAGTGCTCGCGCTTATGCTGTCCGTAACGGTGAACGTGCACCTTAACGATGAAACAAGGATAAAGATCAAATATGCGGGGATAACGGTATTTTCGGTATCTCCCGAAGCCGGAAAACAGCGTAAGCAAAAACAGGAAAAGAAAAAGGGAAAGAGCAAACCCGAACCTGTTAAGAAAGCTCCCGCTTCAACAACAGGCGAAAATCCCGCCGAAAAAAAGACAAGCAACAGTGTAAGCTCAAAAAGTATCGGTAATAAATCAAACGACAAAGACAACACCGAAACCGTGAATAAGCCCGAAAAGAAAACCGGGAAAAAGCCAAAAGACAAAGAAAGCTTTATGTCAAAGCTCGGACTGAACGGCGACATAAGCGAAACGATAGAATTTGTAAAACAGCTTATCAAGTCGGCATCAAAGCCTGTAAAACGGCTTATCAGCCACATAAAAGTAAACAAATTTACACTTTTGATTACTGCCGGCGGTGAAGATGCTGCACAGACGGCAATGAACTACGGCAAGATAAACTGGCTTGTTTATACCGCAATTGCAGTGCTGTATGAAGCGGTGAAGCTTGATGTCAAAAAAATAGACATAACAGCTGATTTCAATTCAGGCAAAACAGAATATGAGCTTTTGTGCAAGGTAAAACTGCGACTTGGAACAGCGCTTTGCTGTATCATATGGTTGTTATTCAGATTACTGAAAATGTATCTAAAATTAAATTCAAAGAATGAAAATAAAACTGCAACGGCTGAAAGCAATACAAAGCCAAAAGCAGAGAAAGCTTAAGCTTTCGGAAAGGATATCAAAATGGCAGAACAGCACCCTATCAACGGACTTATGGACACCTCAATGGAAAAGATAAGAGAGCTTGTTGATGTTAACACCATAATAGGCGATCCTATCACTTCTCCCGACGGAACGATAATAATACCTGTATCAAAGGTAAGCTTTGGCTTTGTTGCCGGCGGATCGGATCTTCCGACAAAAACTCCTAAGGAAGTATTTGCAGGCGGAAGCGGAGCAGGCATCACCATAAATCCTCAGGCTTTCATTGTTGTACAGCGTGACGGAGATGTAAAAATGCTGGAACTCGGTGCAGGCGGCGGAAGCGCTATTGAAGGGATAATCGGCGGAGTGCCTGACCTTATTTCTAAAATCAAGGCTATATTCTCAAAGGATAACGGCGAAGAATCCGAAGAAAAAACAGAAGAATAAGCAATAATAACAGCTGTCCTTTTCGCATAAGATATACCAAAACTATGCGGAAAGGACAACATTATGCACGAAAAGATCATATCGGCTGTGATATCCGCAGCCTTCGTACTTATGACTGCTGTGCCGGTATGCGCACAGGAGGAAAACAAGCTTTGCTATCTTGAAAATACCGATAAAGCGGAGTTTGAGGTGTCTGCCGTAAGCGCTATTCTGATAGAAGCGGATACCGCAACGGTACTCTTTTCAAAGAATGAAAAGGAACACAGACAGATAGCAAGCACTACCAAGATAATGACCGCCCTGCTCACCCTTGAAGCGGGAGAACCCGACAAGGAATTTCAGGTCGACTCTGCGGCGATAAAGGTAGAGGGTACTTCTATGGGACTGCGTGAAGACGATAAAGTAACACGCAGAGCCTTGTGCTACGGTATGCTCCTGCCCTCGGGAAATGATGCGGCAAATGCGGCGGCGGTGAATATTTCCGGCAGTAAAACCGCTTTTGCAAAGCTTATGAACAGCAGAGCAAAAGAAATCGGCATGAACGATACGAACTTTATCACGCCGTCAGGACTTGATGCTGAGGGTCAGTATTCGTGCGCATATGACCTGGCCATGCTTGCACGGGAAGCTATGAAAAACAAGGATTTTGCCGGAATATGCGCTTTATCCAAAGCAAAAGTGTCATTCGGCAATCCGGTAAGTGAACGATGGCTCGTAAATTCAAACAAGCTGCTGACAAGCTATGACGGCTGTATCGGCGTTAAAACAGGCTTTACCGACAGTGCAAGAAGAACGCTGGTAAGCTGTGCAGAGCGTGACGGCGTGAAGCTTATCGCTGTGACACTGAACGCCCCGGACGACTGGAGCGACCACACTAAAATGCTTGACTACGGCTTTGAAAAGGTAAAGATGTGTGATTTCACCTATGATACCACAGAACTGATCTTGCCTGTGATAGGCTCGGATAAGGAAACGGTCGGCGTAAAGTGCGACAGTGTAAAACTGCCGCTGTGCGATGAACAAAAAGAAAAGGTAACGGTGAAGATTTACCTGCCGGGATTTGTCTATGCGGGATTATCCGCAGGTGACAAGGTCGGGGAAATATGCTATGAGCTTAGCGGCAAAACCGTTGCCGCGACAGAGCTTACGGCGGCTGAAAGCTGTGTTCGGATAGAGCAAAAAGCCGATATTTTTACCGTGATTTATAAATTCATTGCGGGGCTACTCACCCGATGATAAGGCTTAATATGAAAGGACTATAAAAAACAATGGAAAAAGTCAGATTGCAGAAAATAATCGCAGACAGCGGCTACTGCTCACGCAGAAAAGCCGAGGAATATATCGAGCAAGGCTGTGTAAAGGTAAACGGCAGACCTGTTTCAATAGGCGACAAGGCAGACCCTAAAAGTGATATCATTACAGTAAACGGCGAAAAGATAGCCGCGAACGATACCCAGCTCAGATACATCAAGCTGTATAAGCCGAGAGGTTATGTGACCACAATGGCGGATACACACGGCAGAAAAATTGTAACAGACCTGCTTGACGATATAGACGAGCGTGTTTACCCTGTCGGCAGACTTGACAAGGACTCTGAGGGACTGCTGATACTCACGAATGACGGCGCACTTGCAAACGCCATAATGCACCCGTCACGTCACATTAAGAAGCGCTACCGTGTAACCGTTAGAGGCGAGGTAACAGACGACAAGCTGACTACTCTTGCATCGGGTGTCAAGATTGACACGGGGGTTACGCTTCCCTGCACTGTTGCGGTTCTGACCGAAGAAGAAAACAGGACCGTGCTTGAATTTACGATCGCAGAGGGCAAGAACAGACAGATAAGAAAGATGTGCGAGGCTGTAAAATTACAGATAGTGCGTCTTAAAAGAAACGCTGTCGGAAATATAAAGCTTGGTATGCTGAAGCCCGGCGAATGGGCAGAGCTTACCGCCGAGGAATTAAAGGGGCTTAAAGCTCTTGTTTCAAGCGACAAGTCGGCAAAGAGGACAGGCAGAAAATGATCACTATACTGAGAAACAAGGATATAAACGACAAGCTCGTATTTGAGGCAAAGGACGATGATACACCCATAGGCTCTGTCACCTGCTCAACTGATGGCGAAACACTGTTTGTGGAAAAGCTTGAAACATCGTACATAATGCTTGTTGACGGACTTATGAGGACGGCTATGAACTACGCACTCAATCACTATATAAATAAGTGCACCGTAAATATGCAGTCGGAAACGGTATGGAATGAGCTTCAGAAGCGTGGTTTTGTGCAAAACAACGATAATCACATCTCAGACATTGATAATTTTTTCACATCTCATAAAAGTTGCAAAAAATAGCGAATTTCGCTTGTTATTAAAGCTAAAATGAGTTATAATTATACTTGAATATGATGTGCCACTGGCATAATTATACAACGGCGGTCAGCTCTTGTTTCAGCAGCTTACCGCTTCACAGAAAAGCGAGAACGGAGGAATTCTGGCAATGAAGAAAACAATTGCTGAAATGGAGCAGACAGCCGCAAGCGAAGCTGCAAACAAGCTCATCTCTCTGTTTGACGAGGACAGTTTTGTCGAGCTTGGCAAATTTGTCGGAGCAAACGGTGAAAAGACAGGCGTTGTAAGCGGTTACGGCTATGTTGACGGAGCAGTCGTATATGCTTACGCGCAGGACACAAGCGTTAATGCAGGTGCTGTAAACACTGCTGCGGCTCTCAAAGTAAAGAAGGTTTACGAGCTGGCACTTAAGAACGGCGCTCCTGTTATCGGTATCTTTGACTCAAAGGGCGGAGATATCAAGGAAGGTATGAAGACACTCGGTGCATACGGCGAGATAGCTAAGATGAGTGCGGCACTCTCGGGTGCTGTTCCACAGATAGCTGTAGTAGACGGTCTTTGCGCAGGCACAGCCGCTATGATAGCTTGTATGGCTGATGTAGTTATTATGACAGAAAAATCTGAGCTGTTCATGACAGCACCTTTCACAGCCGATGATAAGACGGCAGGTGCAGGTACAGCCGAGAATGCCGCTAAGTCCGGTGTAGCCGCTATCCTTGCAAAGGACAGCGATGAAGCTATAGCTAAGGCTAAGCAGTTATTATCCGTTCTCCCTGCTAACAATCTTGAAACAGCAGGAAACGATTATTATATGGAAAACGATGCAACAGTTTCGGCTGACCTCAAGGGTACAGACCTTATAAACGCTGTTGCCGATAAGGAAAGTGTGATCGAGCTTTACAAGCAGTTCGGTACATCTGCCGTTACAGCTCTTGCAAGCCTTAACTGGAGAACGGTAGGCTTTGTTGGTACAAACAACGGTACAAAGCTTACAGCTCAGGACAGCGCTAAGATAGCTCGTTTCGTTACACTTTGCGACGCTTATTCGATCCCTGTTGTTACATTCGTTGACAGCGAAGGCTTTGAAAAGTCAAGTGCGGCAGAGCTTGCAGGAAGCATCCGTGACAGTGCAAAGCTTGCACAGGCTTATGCATCAGCTACAACAGCAAAGATCGCAGTTGTAACAGGCAAGGCTTACGGCAGTGCTTATGTAGCACTCGCAAGCACAGCGGCAGGCAGTGACTTCACATTTGCATGGGAAAATGCGGTTATCGCTCCTACAACTCCCGAAGCTGCAGTCGTATTCTTAAACGGTGTTTCGGAAGACAATGCAAAGCAGGCTCAGGAATATGCAGAAAACGAGGCTGATGCATTCACGGCGGCAGCTAACGGATATGTTGACAGGGTCATCACAGCCGAGGATACAAAGTCGGCTCTGACATCTGCAATCGAAGCAACATCTTCAAAGAGAGTTGTTGCTCCTGCAAAGAAGCACGTTAATTTCGTATACTAATCGACATAAGAAAGGAATTTTGTTATGAAAAGATACAATATCACAGTAAACGGTACAGCTTATGATGTAACCGTTGAAGAAACAGACGGCAGTGCAGCTCCCGCAGCCGCACCCGCAGCAGCTCCCGCTCCCAAGAAGGCAGCAGCTCCCGCTGCTCCCGCAGGCGCACAGGGCGGCGTTAAGATAAACGCTCCCATGCCCGGTACGATCGTTGACGTTAAGCTTGCAGTCGGCGCTAAGGTTACTAACGGTACAGTGATCGCAGTTCTCGAAGCTATGAAGATGGAAAATGACGTTGTAGCAAGCTGTGACGGTACAATTGCAAGCATCAATGTTACAAAGGGTCAGTCTGTTGAAACAGGCACACTGATCGCAACGATCAATGCGTAACTCTTGACTGAAAGGAATAAATAAGGTTATGGCTAAAGTAGGAATTACCGAAACCGTACTGCGTGACGCTCATCAGTCGCTTATCGCAACCAGAATGACTACTGAAGAAATGCTCCCTATCCTTTCCACAATGGACAAGGTAGGCTATCATTCGGTTGAGTGCTGGGGCGGTGCTACATTTGACGCATGCTTACGTTTCTTAAATGAAGACCCTTGGGACAGACTGCGTACATTAAGACGTGAAATGCCTCACACAAAGTTACAGATGCTGTTCAGAGGACAGAATATGCTCGGTTACCGTCACTATGCTGACGATGTACTCGAATACTTTGTTCAGAAGTCTGTAGCAAACGGTATTGATATAATCAGAATTTTCGATGCGCTCAACGATATCAGAAACCTTGAAACAGCTGTTAAGGCTGCCAAGAAGGAGGGCGCACACGCTCAGATAGCTATCTCTTACACACTCGGTGAGGTATTCACAGAACAGTACTACATCGACTACGCAAAGAGAATAGAAGAAGCAGGCGCTGACTCTATCTGCATCAAGGATATGGCTGCTCTGCTTACTCCCTATGAAACAGAAAGACTTGTAAAGGCACTTAAGGGCGCTGTAAATATCCCGATCCAGCTCCATACACACTACACATCAGGACTTGCATCTATGTGTCTGTTAAAGGGTATCGAATCGGGCGTTGACGTAATCGACACAGCAATGTCACCCTTAGCACTCGGCACATCGCACGCTCCCACAGAGTCGATGGTTGCCGCATTACAGGGTACAGAATACGATACAGGACTTGACTTAAAGCTCCTCACAGAGATAAGAGATTACTTTATGACTCTGCGTAAGAAGTACATCGACAGCGGTCTGCTTGATCCCAAGCTCCTCGCAGTTGACGCAAACGCTCTTATTTATCAGGTTCCCGGCGGTATGCTTTCAAACCTCCTCTCACAGCTTAAGCAGGCAGGTAAGTCTGACAAGTTTGAGGAAGTTCTTAAGGAAGTTCCCCGTGTAAGAGCCGACGCAGGCTTCCCGCCTCTTGTTACACCTACATCACAGATCGTTGGTACACAGGCTGTATTCAATGTAATTCTCGGCGAGCGTTACAAGACGGTTACTAAGGAATTCAAGGGACTTGTCAAGGGCAGCTACGGTAAGACACCTGCTCCTATCGATCCCGAGTTCAGAAAGAAAATTCTCGGCGACGAGCAGCCTATCGAATGCCGTCCCGCAGATCTCATCGAACCTGAGCTTGAAAAGCTCAAGGCTGAATGTGCTAAGTGGTCACAGCAGGACGAGGACGTATTAAGCTACGCTATGTTCGGACAGGTAGCTGAAAAGTTCTTTGAAAAGCGTAAGGACAAGCAGCTTGGCATTGACGCTGAACACGCTGACAAGGCTAACAAGGTAATGCCCGTATAATTAAACTTAACTGCGGCAGGTTGAAATACACCTGCCGTTTTTAATAACTTGAAAAGGACGGAAAAATGAACAGACGCAGACGCACGGACGAGCCCGTAAAAAATATCCACAGAGAAACAGAATATCACACTGTAGTGACCGATGACGGAACGCAGGACGAGGGCTTTAACTGCAAAGCCTGCGGAAAGTTCATCACTGTAAAGGACTGCGGGACAAATAACCGCAACCACTGCCCTCACTGCCTGTCAAGCATACACCTTGACAATATACCCGGCGACCGCTCAGCCGATTGCGGCGGAATTATGGAGCCTATCAGCATTTATGTCCGTCCGGACGGCGAATGGGCGCTGATACACCGCTGTAAGAAATGCGGTGAGCTTAAAATAAACAGGATTGCCGCAGATGATAACGAATATCTGCTGTTATCGCTTGCCTGCAAACCGCTTGCTAATCCGCCTTTCCCGCTCAGCGCTTTATCATCCAATTTCGGCAAAGAAAGCAAATAAGCATACAGACAGCGAAACGAGCCGTTGCACAAATAATGTGCAACGGCTCAATTTTATATTCAAAAATGGTCTTAAACCCCGCGGGAGCGACTGGAGCGAAGCGACCCCCGCCGCTTCTAACTCTCGCTCCGTTCAATTCCTTTTCTGCACAACGATAGCGATACTATATAAGAAATAACGAAAAGCGCAACCGACATTGTCGGAATAAGCCACGTCATCAGCTTTATCGGCGGGCTTTTCATAAAATTATACAAGTCCTGCGCGGAGGAGTCCCCGAAAAGAAACGAAACATCTCCGAAAAGCCCGTAAATCAGCACCAGAATTATCACGAAAAGTATCGACGCCGCTTTAATTCGCGAGCCGTTCTCCGAGCCGAACCGAAAATAGAACGGATAATCGAACGAGTTGAGAATAAGCGAAATTCCGAAGAAAATCAGCCCCGCCTGCATATGCGTGAATTGATTTTCGCCTGTCATTAGCGTTGCTATAAAGCAGCCAAACACACCGAAAAGCAATATCGCCGCGTAAATCATTATCGTGAAAACGTACTTCACGGCGACCTGTCCTTTGACTGAAATCGGCGTTGATATCGCAAAATTGCGCCACTTTTGGTTTTCTGAAAATCGAAAAAGCTCGGCGTTTATCAGCAAAAAGATTATATACGGCATTATTATACAGGCGTTTAATCCAAAATCCACGGAATAGCTGTTTTGGCTGTCGACTATTGTGACGATAAGGAAAACGACCGACATAACGGATATACATATTAATGGCATTCTGAACGTCCCGAACTGATTATACAACAATCCGCGCATTATTTCTCCCTCCTTTTTATTCCCGCAGCCGTCAGGAGCAGGCACGCAGCGAGCAATCCCAAAATTATAAGCGGCGAAAACGGGAAAAGCTTTAAGAAAAAACCTGTTATATCCTCCTGCGAAATCTCAAATGCCGTTCCCTGCGTGATGAGAAATATAAGAAACATCGGAATACAAAACATAGTAATCATCATAATTCCCGCTTTGTCCTTGGATATGCGCGAAGAAGCCTGAAATATCGTCATTATCACATTCATCATAAGCACGACTTCTATGCAGGCGAATATTGCGGCGGCGTGTTCAGCTGTAAACGCAAGCCCCGATACCGCTAAAACAACCGCTGATAATCCAAACGCAAGTCCCAGTCCGATTACGAGATATATACTCATCATAATAACGTTTACCGCCGAGTATTTAAGCGGTGAAATCGGCGTCGAGCGGCGGAATAATCTGTAACACAAATTGGCTTCTCTGCTCCCGTCTATCGCCGCGTCAATGATAAATCCCGATATTATCGCAATCAGCGGAACAGAAACCGAGTTGTTCATATCAAAAAAGCTCTCTTTCGCTTCTATCGGCAGCTTTCCGAGGTTTCCGTAATTGAAGCTCAGCGCAATCAGCACGAAAATTCCCACCGCGAGAACCGCGAATATTACGGATAAAACCGCGCTTTTCCGTGAGCGCGCAAGTTCGCTGTAAATTAGCCACTTCATCAGCTCCACTCCTTTTTCTCACGGTTTACATAAAACAGCATTATTTCCTCGAGCGTTGTTTTTTCGATAAGCAGGGAAGGGTATTTTTTATGGCAGGCTTCTCTGTCCGAAACCATTGCTTCCGCGCCGAAATCGCTTATTCTCGCGCTTATGTAATCCTCTTTCGCAATCTCCGAAAGCTCCTCTTTTCGGCACTTTATCAAGCCGTGGTTTTCCAGAATTTCATCCTTGACGCCCGAAAGAAGTATTTTTCCCTTGTCGATAAACGTCACGCAGTCCGCGATTTTTTCAAGGTCGCTTGTTATATGCGAGGACATAAGAATACTATTAGTTTCGTCCTGCAAATACTCGCGGAAAATATCGAGAATTTCGTTTCTTACAACAGGGTCAAGCCCCGTCGTCGCCTCGTCCATTATCAGCAGCTTTGCGCCGTGCGAAAGCGCCGTTGCGATTTGCAGCTTCATTTTCATTCCCTTTGAGAAATCCTTCAGCTTTTTCTTTTTCGGCAGTCCGAAACGCTCTATATAACCGAAGTACGTTTTACTGTCCCAAGTCTTGTAAAGCCCGCGAAACAGCGTGTTTATCTGCACTGCGTTGAATTTGTCGTAGAACGGAAGCTCGTCGAAAACCGCAGCAATCTGCGATTTTACCTCGTATTCGTCCTTAATGTAATCTTTTCCGAGCAACTTTATTTCGCCGCCGTCAACCCCGATGATATTCAAAATCGCCTTTATTGTCGTGGATTTTCCCGCGCCGTTTTGTCCGATAAACCCCATTATGCTCCCAACGGGCACACTAAAGCTCACATTGTCGAGCGTGAACCCGTCATAGTGCTTCGTTAAGCCGCTGATTTCAATTGCGTTCTGATAATCGCACATTTCATTCTCCTCCGTAAATAATGTCAATCATTTCCTTAAGCTCATCTGCGGTTAGACCGCAAATCCTCGCCTTTTCGCAGACTTTCCCCAGAAGCTCTTCGGTCTGACGAACCGCTTCTTCACGCAGAAAATCCGTGTTCTGCCGCTTTACAAAGCAGCCCTTTCCGGCGAAGTTCTCGATAAAGCCATCGCGCTCAAGCTCCTCGTAGGCGCGTTTTGTCGTGATAACGCTTATCCTGAGCTGCGACGCAAGCGTTCTCATCGACGGCAGAGCTTCCCCGGGCGAAAGCTCCCCACTCATTATCTGCTGCTTAACTTGAGCCTCAATCTGCGCATAAATCGACTCGTTTGAACTGTTGCTTAAAATGATATTCATAGTCTTCTCCTTGTAATCTGTGTATATACACTAATCACAGTATAGCACGCTTTTTAATTTTGTCAATATTTTTTCTTAAAAATATAGAAAATTCCCCGAAATTTTCGGGGATAAAGCTTTATTTTGCGGCAATTCGCTTCAGCGCGTTCCGTAAACCTTCGCTCCGTGATTGTCGCCGGCTGTTGAGGAAAGCTCATCAAAAAACGTTTTTCTCTTATTGGTATAGAAACTGTTTTCAGCGATGCTAGCACAATATTTATTGTTCTGACTTTTTTACAATATGTTGCATTGCAATTTCAGTGAAACATGATAAGCTGAGGAATTGTATCACAACCTCTCCCGTTGCTTTATGAAAAATCATACACAAAAAGCCCACGCACCGAAATGCGTGGGCTTATGTTACATTTTAATGTGCTTTACCGTGAACAGAAATTACTTTCTCTTCTTAGCAACGATAACTGCACCTGCAGCTACGATAGCAACGCCTGCAACTGCTGCTACGCCTTCAACACCTGTGTTTGTGTTGTCCTTTGTAGAATCACCGGCTGTAGGAGCGTCTGTAGCGGGAGCATCTGTAGCGGGAGCGTCTGTTTCATCAGGAGTTGTGCTGCCGCCGTTCAGGATAGCGTCGATACCTGAGATTGTGAATGTTACTTCGAGCTTCTCATTGAAGAAGAGGTCAGAAACCTTTAAAGGAGCGTCATTCTTTGTATCGCCGTACTCGTTGTAAAGTTCGATACGGAGCTTGCCGTTACCTTCGATATCACCAAAGAGAATCTTGTTTGAATCAACAGCAACTTCTGTTGTTTCGCCGTCCTTAACCTGTGTGATCTTAACGTCTGTTACGTTAACACCCTTTGACTTAGCGAATTCCATCTTCTCAGCGCCGGTCTTGAGGTCATCGTAACCTTCAGCGTCAGCGCCTATGCCTAAATCCTTAGCGAGATCTACAATATCAACATTGAAAACCATGGCACCCTCAGCTGTTACAGCTGCCATTGTTTCTTCGCCTGTTTCTTCATCAACAGCGGAAGCCTTGATGTCAGCGACAGATACTGTGTATGTACCGTCCTTAGTAACTTCTTGAGTGCCTGCTGTCCACTCTGTGACTGTGCCCGAAGCAGCGTCCTCTGCATGACCGGAAGCATCCATAATTGAGGGATACCAGTCAGCGTCAGCATACATAATGGATGCATCATACTGTGCTGATGCTGCAACAGCCATTGTACCTGCTACTGATGTAGCGATAATACCGGCCATTATCTTTCTTAACTTCATTGTAATGTCCTCCATTTAGAGTTTTTTGGGATTTACACAAATATCAAATTTGCTATCTTCATTATAAATGAAATCGTTTTTATATTCAATAGGCAAACTCAACAAAGCAACATTGCTTTTTTGTTGATAATGCACAAACGCTACCCCGTATTTTCCACATATTGACCTATTGTAACATCGTTACACGGAAATTTAGGCAAAATAATAGCTTAATTTGCTTAATTGAAAATTTCTTCCGTTGAAATGCGATGCTTCAAAACGGTCAAGATAATAAAGAAAACAGAATACAGAGCACGAATTGATAAAAATTTTCAAAAAGGTATTGCAATTACGGTCGGAATAATGTAAAATATAATAGATAGAATATGGGGCTGAGAGATTTAAAACAAAAAACGGCTTTCAGCAGCGGTATTTTCCGCATAAACCCGATAAAATATACGGAGGTATTTTAAAATATGATCACAGCAGGCGATTTCAGAAACGGCATGACCTTTGAAGAGGACGGCAACGTAATGCAGATCATTGAGTTCCAGCACGTAAAGCCCGGTAAAGGTGCCGCTTTCGTAAGAACCAAGATCAGAAACGTAATTACGGGTTCGGTAGTTGAAAAGTCCTACAACCCCACAGCTAAGTTCCCCACAGCATACGTTGAGAGAAAGGATATGGAGTACACCTATAACGACGGTGACCTTTATCACTTCATGGATTCCGAAACTTACGAAGATGTACCGATAAACAAGGCAGAGCTTTCAGACAACTTCAAGTTTGTTAAGGAAAATATGGTATGTAAAATTCTCTCTTACAAGGGTAAGGTATTCGGCGTAGAGCCCCCCAACTTTGTAGAGCTTGAAATTACAGATACAGACCCCGGTTTCAGAGGCGATACAGCTACAAACGTAACTAAGCCCGCTACTCTTGAAACAGGCGCAGAGATCCGTGTTCCTCTGTTCGTAGAGATCGGCGATATTATCCGTATCGATACAAGAACAGGTGAATATATGGAGCGTGTTACAAACAAGTAATCGCAGAACGTGATTACTATATGTAACTACAGAAAGTAAAAGGAGGATTTTTACTATGACAGTTGCAGAAAAAGTATCATACATCAAGGGACTTGCAGAAGGTCTGGGTGTTGATGATTCAACAAAGGAAGGCAAAGTGCTCGCTGCTATCGTTGACGTGCTTGACGATATTGCACTGACACTCGGCGATATAGACGAAGAGCTGAACGATGTGGCAGACGTTATGACCGATATGGAAGAAAGCGTTGACTGCCTTGAAGATGTTGTTTACGGCAATGATGAGGACGATTACGATGACTGTGATTGTGATGACTGCTGTGACGAGGACGACTTCGACGATGATATGTACGAAGTGACTTGTCCCAGCTGTGGCAACACTATCACTGTTGACTTCGATGTTATCCAGTCAGGCGAAATTCCCTGCCCCAACTGTGGTGAAACACTTGAGTTTGACCTCAGCTGCTTAGAGGACGAGGAATGCGATTGCGGTTGCCACCACGACCACGAATAATTGATGTTTACAGTAACCGCCGAGCGTAAAGCACGGCGGTTATTTTTGTATCTCTACATTGAACTAATCAAGTCTTTTTAGTCACCTGCCTTGATTTTTTATAGCAATAGTGGTATACTTACAACATAAACGGCTTTTGCCGATCGAAAGGAAACGAAATTATGAGCGAATGTACTCACGACTGCAGTTCTTGCTCGCAAAACTGCGGCGAAAGAACGACCCCTCAGAGCTTTCTTGAAAAGCCGCATGAGCTGTCGCATATAAAGAAAGTAATAGGAATAGTAAGCGGTAAGGGCGGTGTCGGTAAATCTATGGTAACTTCTCTGCTTGCTGTGACTATGCAGAGAAAAGGCTTCAAGACCGCTGTGCTTGATGCCGATATAACAGGTCCGTCTATTCCAAAGGCTTTCGGACTTCACGAAAAGGCTACCGGAGATAATACAGGCATATACCCTGTTATGACAAAAACAGGCATTGAAGTAATGTCGGTAAATCTGCTTTTACCCGATGAAACAGACCCTGTTGTATGGAGAGGTCCTGTTATCGCAAATACAGTAAAGCAGTTCTGGACCGATGTAATTTGGAACGATGTTGACTATATGTTTGTCGATATGCCGCCCGGAACGGGAGATGTTCCGCTGACAGTATTCCAGTCACTACCCGTTGACGGAATTATCGTTGTAACTTCTCCTCAGGAGCTTGTTTCGATGATCGTCGGAAAGGCTGTCAAGATGGCTGAGATGATGGACGTACCGGTTCTCGGCATAGTTGAGAATATGTCTTACTACGAGTGCCCCGACTGCAAGTCGCGTCACAGTATTTTCGGTGACAGCCACATTGAAGAGGTTGCCGCAAAGTACGATATAAAGAATATCGCAAGAATGCCTATCAACCCGAAGCTGGCGGCAGCTTGCGATAAGGGTCTTATTGAGCTTTACGATGGCGACTGGCTCAACGAAACAGCCGATATGCTTGAAAAGCTGTAAGCGACTTATAATATAATGACCGCAGACACGCTCTGCGGTTTTGAATATTTGTATTGTCAACCGTATATAAAGCTAGGTTGACAGTGAAAGGTAATTCTTTTTATGAAATTAAAAGAGCAGGTACTGCTTATACTCATGAGCAGTAAAGGCGGATATGTATCGGGCGAGGATATCTCAAAACAGTTGTACGTCAGCCGTAATGCTGTTTGGAAAGCTATAAACTCGCTCAGAGCAGACGGATTTGTAATTGACGCAATACAGAACAAGGGATATCTTTTGTCCGGCGGAGAAGATTACGACTTTACACAATACGGACTTATGCGAATAAGACAATTGCTTGGAAAATCTGCCGCCGATGCCGAAATAACCATAAAAGATACCGTGACCTCGACAAACACGCTTCTCCGCTCTGCCGCAGAAAGCGGAGCTGCGAATAAAACGGTGCTAATAGCGAACGAGCAGACAGAGGGCAGAGGCAGACGAGGCAAAAGCTTCTACTCGCCTGCTGACAGCGGCATCTATATGTCGGTGCTCCTCCGACCCGACTTCGGCGCGGACAAATCGTTCTTCATAACCGCAGGTGCGGCTGTGTCTGCTGTAAGGGCGGTAAAGAAAGTCTGCGGTATCGATGCCGGCATAAAGTGGGTCAACGATATTATGCTTGACGGAAAAAAGATCTGCGGAATACTTACCGAAGCTGTAACTGATTTTGAAAGCGGAAGTTTGCAATATGCCGTAATGGGACTGGGTATAAATATAAGCCGCCCGAAAGACGGCTTTCCGTCAGAAATATCCGACATCGCGTCAAGCCTTTATTCCGATGAGGTTGCCGACAACGAGCTAAAATGCTCGCTTGCCGCTGAAATACTGAACAACTTTTTCGATATATACGGACATACATCGGTCGAGCGGCTGATCGACGAATACAAAAGATATTCTGTTGTGATAGGCAAGCGTATCAAAGTGATTTGCACGGGCTCGGAATATTTTGCTACCGCTGTTGACATTGATAACGATGCACGGCTTGTTGTAAAAGATGACAAGGGTAATATACATACGTTATCCTCTGCCGAGGTTTCGGTAAGATAGCGTCATAAGAGGTATAAATGAATAAACTGCTTAATCATCTGCGTATTCGCAGTGAACGACTTTACATAATATTGAAAACGTTTTTCAAGTGGCTTGTGCTTTCCGGGATAACAGGACTGTGTTGCGGAGTTATAGGCTCGCTGTTCCATCTGTGTATGGAATTTGCCACTGAATTTCGTTCAGGGCATTCCTTTATGGTGTACTTTCTGCCGATAGCGGGACTTGCTATAGTATTTCTGTACAGCATATGCGGACTGAAAAACGACCCGGGTACAAATATAATAATCACATCAATAAGGACCGAGGGCAAAATCCCTGTCAGAATGGCACCGCTGATATTCATCTCAGCATTCATAACCCATCTGTTCGGCGGTTCTGCCGGACGAGAGGGAGCGGCTTTACAGATCGGCGGCGGACTTTCGGCAGAAATAGCCAGACTTCTCAGGATGGACGAGCGCAACGGAAACCTGCTCGTTATGTGCGGTATGAGCGGACTGTTCTCCGCACTGTTCGGTACGCCTGTCACCGCGACATTCTTTGCAATGGAAGTAATAAGCGTGGGCGTGTTCTACTACTCCGCTATCGTTCCGTGCTTCTTCTCGGCTGTCGTTGCACTTGGAATATCGAGGCTGTTCGGGATCGTGCCGGTTGTTTATAAAGTTCCGATACCCGAGATCAACATCATCAATGTAGCTTTTGCTATGATATTGGGCGTGGGCACGGCTCTGCTCAGCATTATATTCTGCTTTTCACTGCACAAGCTGTCAAAGCTGTTGTCATCGAAAATAAAGAACAGCTATATCAGGATCTTTGCCTGCGGCTGTGTTATCGTGATACTGACGCTGATATTCGGCACGGATTACAACGGCGCGGGAATGAACATCATAATGGACGCTATGACAGGCACTACACGCCCGGAGGCATTTGCACTGAAGCTTGTATTCACTGTGATAACCATTGCGGGCGGTTACAAGGGCGGCGAAATAGTACCGTCATTCTTTATAGGCGCGACATTCGGCAATCTGTTCGGAACGCTGTTCGGACTGCCCCCGCAGTTCACCGCCGCACTCGGTCTTGTTTCGCTGTTCTGCGGAGTGGTAAACTGCCCTGTGACCTCGCTTCTTCTGAGCATCGAGCTGTTCGGAGGAGAGGGGATTATCTTCTTTGCCGCCGCCTGCTCGGTAAGCTATATCCTATCAGGCTACTACGGACTTTACACCGGTCAGAAGATAATGTACTCAAAGCTTCACAGCAAGTATATTAACAGACATACAAAATAAACGTTCCGTATTATCGGTCGTTGCTAAAGACATCGGTTCGGATTTTCTCAGGGCTGTCTTATTGAACGCTGTTATACCGATATCGTTTGACTTTTGGCTTTTCCTGTGTTAGAATACATTATATAAAACGGTTCACGGAGGATCAATTTGCTTTCCGCTTACATTTCTATGGTCGATACGCCGACCGAAAAAGAACTAATAGCACAACTATATAACGCATATAAGCAGTTTATGTACAATATAAGTATGTCCCTGCTCGGCAATAAGGAAGATGCGGAGGACGCAGTCCAGGACTCATTTGTAAGGATAATCAAAAATCTTGACAAGATACAAAACCCATATTCGCGAAAAACAAAATCATATATTACCGTTATTACAAAAAACATCTGTTTTGACCGCATTAAAAAACAGCAGAATATGCAAAAAGTCTGTTTGGACGAAAAGATATTTGAAGATGATTTAGCGCAGCAGGCAGAAGTTGATATAACTTATGAGAAGATCATCAAAAATATGAAACTGTTATCGCCGCAGCTGAAAAATATTGCTTTTCTGTACTATGTACAACAGCTTCCTACCGATGATATTGCCGAAATGCTCGATATCGAGCCGAATACCGTGCACGTTTATCTGTCAAGGATACGAAAAACTCTGCTGATGCAAAAGGACTAATCATTATGACAAACGACGAAAAGATAGCCGCCGCCCTTAAAAGCGACTATCTCTCCGAGCTTTCGGTATTTGAAGCACTGCCTGACTGTAAGATAAGTCACTGCTTTGAAAGACGTATGCAAAAGCTCATACAATCCTATTTCAAAGAAAAAAATAAAGACAGTATAATGAACAGACGCAGAATTAAAATACGCCTGCTTATTGCGGCAATTATCGCCGCTACCGTCGCACTTGGTACGGGAAGTGCGGTACTGCTACAGTACTGGGATACTTTTAAGATTAAAAATGTCGGCAACAATGAATACAGGTTTCTGGTTGACGATCCCAATAGTGCACCCTTACAGCTGACCGAAAAATATATGATTACGACAGATCTCAGCGAATATAAAAAAGAAATTATAAACGACAGCGAGTTTTACTACTGGGCAGTATACACCTGCGAAGAGGACAAAACAATCTGGTTCAGTCAGGTCACCAAAAACTATGCAAATTCTACTCAGATAGGTTTTGGCAACGTTCAGGTTTTTCCTGAAAAAACGCCGCTAGGCAAATACACCGCAATGTATTATGTTTCGGCTGACGGCACGCAGAACCTGATATGGGACAACGGAGATTATATATTTGAGTTGTCTGCCGATGGGTTAAGCAAGGAAGAAACAAAGGCTCTGGCTTTGTCTGTCAGAAAAGAAAAATGATTTTACAGCCGTATTTTTTTATAATGGAGAACTGTAACATTATAAGAAAAATGCTGTTTTTCAGCAAAAACCAATGAAAGGAAAGAAAATGAACAAAAAAATCATTTGCGCACTTTGCGCAACATCAATTCTGGTCGGTACAATATCAGGCTGCACCGACAGCAAAACGGAGGAAAACATGAACAGTGCAATATCAACGGCAGAAAGCTCTGCAATGTCTTCGACAGAAGTATCATCTGCGGAAAAACAGGAGGGTCAGGCAGTAGTACTGACAGCCGATACAGCAAAGCTTGTCGGCAGAACGTATCTGAATGACGATATACTATGGACAGCATTTTCCGGTTCCGGTGTCGAATTTACATACACCGGAAAAAAACTTGACATCACAGTCATAGGAGATTACGCCTCAACAGCAGGCAATGACGAAAACTATGCCCGTGTTGCGATATATATTGACGGTGAACGTATTGTTGATGATATGCTGAACGAAAAGGAAAAGACGTATACAGCATTTGAAAGCGATACGGCAAAAAGCGTTGATGTTCAGATAATCAAGCTCTCCGAATGTGCAATGTCAACATTCGGCATAAAGCCGATAAAAATCGCAGACGATGAGAAGATCGAACCCGCAAAGGCAAAAAATCTTAAGATAGAGTTCATCGGCGACTCTATTACCTGCGGTTACGGCGTTGATGACGAAAACAAAGAACATCATTTCAAAACTTCAACGGAAGACGTAACAAAGGCATACGCGTATAAAACCGCAAAGGCGCTGAACGCGGACTACAGCATGGTATCGATAAGCGGTTACGGTATTATTTCGGGTTATACCGATGACGGCAAGAAAAAGCCCGAACAGACTATACCTCAGTACTATGACAAACTCGGCTTCTCATACAACAAGTTTGCAGATAACCTTGAAGTTGCCTCTCTCGAATGGGACTTTAACAATTACAAGCCGGACATAGTGGTAATAAACCTTGGCACAAACGATATGAGCTATGCAACAAATGATGCGACCAGAGCGGAATTTGAAGAAGGATATATCGAGTTTCTCAAGCTGGTACGTTCTCATAATCCCGATGCATATATATTCTGCACATACGGTGTCATGGGAAACTCTCTTCTGAAAAACATAAAGAACGTGTGTGAGCAGTATTCGGCACAAACCGGTGATGAAAGGGTAAGGTTCTTCACTCTCTCGATGCAGGACGAAAATACCAACGGTATTGCTGCCGATTGGCATCCCAGTGAAAAAACACATGAAATCTGCGCTGAAAAGGCTGTAAGGTCTATCAAGGAAACACTGGGAATGGAATAAGAGCTATCAGGCACTGAAAAGTGCCTGATTTTTGTATATCATCACCATTTCCGACATCTCAAATTTATCACAATTGTGAAATGTGCTGTGCAAAATTCCCTTTTTATTTGACTTTATTCCAATAATGTGGTATTATTGAATAATAACGGTTGTGACCGTATAAATATCGGGAGGAAATGCTGATGACATCCAAAAAAGATATTTCAAAAGAATTTGAGAAAATTTCAGAGGGCGTTGAAAAAGCACGCAAAAAACGTAAATCACTGACAGGAAAGATATTCAAGTGGATGTGCCTTGCCGTAGGCGGATCACTTCTTATAGTCGGCGGAATAAATATAGGAATGAGCTATAACTTTCTTAAGCAGTCACTGAAAGACCAGCTGACAGAGGTTGCCGATATGTCTGCAAAAACTATATCGAACCAGCTGAGTTCGATCACTGCCGAACTTCAGCAAATATCATATGACTCCGGTTTTGAGGATCTTTCGGATACAGGTACGCTTTCTACAAAGTGCTTTTCGATACTGACGAAAAACCCGATGCTCACCGATGTCAAGATAGTGAATACAGACGGCAAGTGCTTTTATGCCGAAACGCTTGATTATTCCGAAAACGAAAGCTTCAAGCAAGCTGTCGAAACCAAAAAATCCGCAAGCGGCGAACCCTATGCGGCAAATGACCTTAAACACGTTCTCATGGACGTTGCAGTGCCTATGTTTGAATCGGATAACAGTACGCTCAGAAGTGTTCTTATGGCAAGTGTTGACATGAGTACGTTCTCTGAGGTGATCGGTCAGACAAAGATAGGTGAAACAGGCTATACAATGGCTGTTGATCAAACAGGAACTATTATCGCATATCCCGATGAAACAAAGCTTACAGAGCGAATAAACTACAAGACCCTTGCCCAGGCAGACAGCTCGTATCAGGGTATTGCCGATTGCATCAGCAAGGCTATCAGAGGTGAAAACGGCTTTGCGGAAATAAATCTGGACGGTATCAACAAATACGTTACATATGCACCTATTGAGAATACTGCCGGATGGAGCTGTATTGTAGTAGCTACTCCCTCCGAATATACCGGAAGAATTTTTCAGTCAGTAGTAATCGGCTCTGTAGCCGCAGTAATCTGTTTTATTATTTCTGTACTCCTTATACTCACAATAGTCAAGAAGATAATCAAGCCTGTGAAGCTCTGTTCTGACAGAATTGTTACGCTGTCACAGGGTGACCTGCACTCTGCTCCGCTTGATTTTGGCGACAAGATCGACAAGGAGATAGGTCAGCTCAGTGAAAGCACAAACCTTATAACAACGCATATAAATGCAGTAATATCAGATCTTGACAGTATGCTCGCCGCACTAGGAAACGGGGATCTTACATATTCACCCGCCGATGTTTACCTTGGCGACTTTGCTACACTCAAAGCTTCATATGAACGCATAATGGCTTCACTCAACAAGACGATGAGCGGCATAAGCATAGCAGGCTTACAGGTTGCTAACGGAGCGGGACAAGTATCATCTGCAGCCGCTAACCTTTCAGAAGGCGCAACAAAACAAGCAGCTTCTGTAGAAGAGCTCTCGGCTTCGCTTGCGGAGGTATCCGAAAAGGTAAACCGTAACGCAATAAGAGCGGGTGATGCCGCTAAGAACTCCGAACAAGCCGCCGAACTGGTCGGTTCGGGTAACAAGCAAATGAACATTCTGCTTGAAGCTATGCACAAGATCGATGATACATCAAATCAGATCGCCAATATCATCAGAACTATCGATGATATCTCATTCCAGACAAATATACTCGCGCTCAATGCGGCAGTCGAAGCGGCAAGAGCAGGCGAAGCCGGCAAGGGCTTTGCTGTAGTAGCCGATGAAGTAAGAAATCTTGCAGGCAAGGTTGCACAGGCGGCGAGTGACACAACAGAGCTCATCAGCGATTCTATCAAGGCTGTCGAAGACGGTACTGCAATAGCAAACGAAACCGCGCAGACATTGAGCCTTATAGTAGAAACCACCACGCAGACTACTGCATTGATAGCCGATATTTCAACAGCCTGCGAAGAACAGGCAAACGCTATATCGCAGATATCGACAGGCGTGGATCAGATCTCATCTGTAGTTCAGACCAATTCTGCAACAAGCGAAGAGTGTGCTGCATCTGCCGAAGAGCTTTCATCGCAGGCTTCAATACTTGATGGCATGGTAAGCAAGTTCAAGCTCGACAATAATGTTTTAAATAATAAAGTTGACGCAGAAACGCCTGCGCCCGACATTGACTCAGAAGCAAAACCGATTATAACGGATCTCGGCGAAAAAGAAAAAGCTAAGGCTGATATCGGCAAGCATGACGAAAAAACTGCAGCAGGCATTAAAACAAATAAAGAACCGATCCGGAAAGACAAAACAGCCGAATTATCATCAGTTCAGATAAAGCCGGTCGAAAGCGAAAAGCCTGCAGTGCCGGAAAAGAAATCAAAAAACGATGAAAATGTGAAAACTTCCGTAAATGAAAACAGAATTAAAAGCGCAGCCGCAAAGCCTGCAGTATCGGAAAAGAAAACTAAAAACGATGAAAATGCGAAAACTTCCGTAAAGGAAAACAGAATTAAAAGCGCAGCCGCAAAGCCTGCAGTATCGGAAAAGAAAACAAAAAACGATGAAAATGCGAAAACTTCCGTAAAGGAAAACAGAATTAAAAGCACTGATACAAAGCCTGTCGATAAACCCGCAAATTCATCGATAAAGCCAATAGCAGCCGACTTCACAGCTGAAAAGAAAACTCAGACAAAACAGCAGGACAAACCCGCCGAAAACAGGAAGTTGAAGGCTGCCGATATTACGCACTTTGATACCGCAGTTCAGACAAACGTAGAGTTTAAAGAAGACGTGAACGATAAATATTGATTTGAGTAAAGGAGCTGTTGTATACGACAGCTCCTTTTAGTTTACATACATAAGCTTTCATCACCATTAACAGTCCCCTACCCACTTTTCACTTAAGT
>ERZ1026894.416-NODE-416-length-31822-cov-19.891837_pt1 | contig 31822 bp, 30 predicted proteins | sample MGYA00380177_ERZ1026894 | MGnify/ENA primary metagenome ERZ1026894 (study PRJEB33269, sample SAMEA4719813) | human gut metagenome | biome: human-associated habitat; feature: organic feature; material: feces | place: Cameroon | collected 2013-10 ... | reverse complement strand
GTCGGGGCGTATCTCCGCGTTAGCGGGCCGTCAGGGCCGCTTACGAGCGTGTACTCGATACTTCCAGCGAGAAGACTGACAGCGATGGAAATGCTTAGTTACAACATTCATAATTAAAAGCGACTCTGTTCCGGCCCGAAGGGCCGGGGCGGGGCCGCTTTTCAGTTATGAGGGAGGGGCTTTGTGGTTTCAGTTCTGCGCGGGACCGGGTTTTTTCCGGGGTTTATGTTTGCATGTTGTAACTAAATCAGCTCCGGTCGGGGCCCGCCGCTTGCGGTGGGAGGTGCTTTTAATTCTGAGCGGCGCGGCTTTGGCCGCTGCAAGCGAAGGCCTTTTTGTATCTGTTCACAGGCGTGTCAGAGATAAAGGTTTTCCCTGCGGTGGAACAACGCAGGGGATTAAATAATGGGGTTAAGACTATATTGCAGGTTTACTGTTTCTAGTTTGCAGCTTCTTAAAGTTCTTTGTTTGCGGATTTATGTGGATAACTGAAACGATGTGGCCACGTTCTGACGACCGGTGAGAGATTTTATGGTCGTGTATGGACGGATATGGGGATTTCAGGTGGTTACGGGGGATTTCTGGCCGGACAGAACCTGCGCCAAAAGCCCCGGAGGGGCTGACAATGATTCAGTGCTAGAGGAATGGTGCTGTCTAGTGCGGTGGCGGTGCAGCCAGCGTCAGTTCAAGCTGGTACAGCTCCCTGATGGCCAGTTGCTGCAGGCGTTCCGGCGTGCACCAGTAGGCTTCATCCGGCGGCATACGCTTCAGGATGTGCTGTGACATCTCATAAATCTGCTGGTCGGCAGGTAATTTCTTCAGGCGATTAGCACGCTTACGGGCTGCAGCTTTTGCCCGACGGTGTTTCAGTGCATCCTGGCTGCGCTGCAGATACCAGCGTTTTCTGGCCGCATGCACGGAAATATCTTCGTCCTCACGCAGTACACCTTCCCGGATGAGCTGCTGGCGGATTTCACTTTCACGAAGCCGCTTCTGCTGCTGTTCGTGAAGTTTAACCATGTCCACACCCAGCATCTGCCACCCTGCCGGTGTTATCCAGACATAACGTGGCAGACGCTGGCGGGTTTCACGGTCCCACATTGTTTCTTCCGACACACCCAGCACACCAAAACGCACCTGTTCGGTCAGCAGACGGGAAAGCCGGGAGACCGTCACCTCGAGCTCGGGGATAACCTTTCCTTTGCTGTCTTTCGGGCTGATTTCTCTGGCCAGACGGGAAACACTCATCCCCACGGTGTGTGTGCCGGCATCACTGAAGCTGACCAGAACCGGCCAGATGGCATCGAGGAGGCGTTGTTTTTCCGGACGGAAAGCATATTTGCGACCGGCGAACGTCCGTTTCTGCACGTAAAAAGGATGCCGTGACATACGCATGCGCAGACTCTGCTCACCGGTTACCGGGTTCTTTTTCACCAGACGGTGATAGGCATGCCCAAGCTGCCCGCTCAGCGCCTTATAGCGCGCAGGACGATACCAGGACGGATTTTCACATTTGGGTCTGGTGGAGTGCTCGCCACGACGGCGCTTTGTGCGCTTCCTTTCCGGTTCAACCAGGAAAGTGGTTGCCCTTCCCGCTTCATAGTCTTCCCAGAAACGGATTTGCTCTTCGGGAGGAAGCTGACTCCAGTGTCTTTGTGAGATGTATCTTTCAGCCACACCTTCCTGCACTTACAATGCGCCGATGGAGTGAGCACAGAAAGAAGTCTTGAACTTTTCCGGGCATATAACTATACTCCCCGCATAGCTGAATTGTTGGCTATGCGGTTTCTTGTTAGCCCCGGTAATCTTTCTGTACTCGCCAAAGTTAGAGAAGATTATCGGGGTTTTCACTTTTCTGGCTCCTGTACATCCACATCAGAACCAGTTCCCTGCCACCTTATGGTGTGGCCAGCCACAAAATTCCTTAAACGATCAGTAATCTAGCACTGACAGAAAAAACTAGCAAGAATGTGATCCCATCACATCATATTCCGGTGACAGACCTCTTTCTCGATAAGCCTTTCTATCAACTCTGCCTGAGTTACCCCTTCCTCTGCGCACAGACTGGTAAGGTAGTTTTTTAGCTCTGGTCTGACGAAAACCTTGATCTCTTTACATACAGATCGTTTGCGCGCAGAAGCTGCTCTCTGTCGTTCTGCTTCACTCAAAGGTTTACCCTTTCTGTATGCTCGTTTTGCGCCAGATGAGGAAGTCACTGCATTTTCTGTCTGCGACATCTCGCCTCCTCAATTCTCAAACAGGGATCGTTTCGCAGAGGATACTACAGTTTTTTGAAATCAGCGACTTGAAAGTTGTGACGATGATCTGTGTTGGCGCACAAATCATGTCTGATTACGACCGTTTAATGTGATTTTGATAATGAAATGACTGAAAAGCTGGAAATGCCTTAACCCGGATGCCGGCCCCGGGCGGGACCGGCTGTTTCTGGCATTTCGGGTGTCTGCCCCTGAAATACCTCACACTTCCGGAAAGCGGGGACTTCCGTCCCCGCCCGGCAGCTTACTTCCGTGCTTCGTAGGCCAGAGTTATCTGCACCACTGTATTTCCCCTGTGAATATTCAGCTCACACAACCGTTCCCTGAATATCAGTGAAAAACACAACACCGTGGCGCACACGGCGAACAACCCGATAAGGGCATATTTCGTCATAAACTTTGACCTCTCTGCAAGGAAGAGGCTACAATCAGTAGTGTTAAGGTACTTCATGCAGACCTCACGAGTTAATGGATTAACGAGTGGGGTCTTCGCATTTCTGGTACCTGCGTCTTGCCTGAACCAGAAAGGCTCAGACACCCGCCGCGATAATACCAAATTCCTGTCTGGTTACGACGACCTCCATGCCCCCGGTTTTTATTGCAGAAACGCCGGAAGCGGGGAAAACTTGCTTTTTCCCGTTTCCGGGGTTGGACAACTGAGCAACGCGAAGGCGTCAGTGTTACATTTGCACGGGGTTTTGCCCCGTATCAGTAGCTCCCGTACCACCAGTCATCGTCGCTTTTTTCCAGAAGAATGGTAATACTCCGGACGTCATCCGGCAGTATTTCCCTGCAGAATCTGGCCGGAAGCGTAAACGTACCTGAAGACAACTTTACCCCTTCTTCATACGAGTCCGTCAGTTTCAGTCTGATTTTCCGGATTTCTGAAGTAAGCGGCTCGTCAGAGCCGTATTGATATTTACTGAGAGCTCAATCAACTTTCCAGGGCAACAGATCGCGCACCCGGTTTGCCGGCCAGTCCGGGATATGTTCAATGACGTAACGCAGCCATTTTTCTGGCTCCACATTGTTCAGGCGGCATGTGCCGATCAGCGAGTACAACACCGCCGCATGTTCGCCACCGCTGTCGGAACCCGCGAACAGCCAGTTTTTCCGGCCTACGGCCACTCCCCGTAAGGCGTTCTCTGCGATGTTGTTGTCGATTTCCACCCAGCCATTACTGCAGTACACGTTCAGGCTGTCCCACTGTTTCAGCAGGTATGCGAACGCTTTTGCCGTATCTGGGGTCAGTTTGGGAAACGGAAATTTTTGTACGTTAAGCGCATTATTTAACCAATCCCGATGTGTAATGGATTGATTTTACGTCAGCAGTTATCGCTTTTAAGTTGTCGCTCTTACGGTATTGCATTTAGGTTATCCGATTAATGCCAATTCCCCTGAAAACACCGTATAGCGAGGGAGTACACCCTACCGCGATAACGCAACCGTACAATATTGTACGTTTCCCAAACGCAGCCCTACCAGACTGGTTCAGCCACTGTGTGACGGCATCTGCCGCCTGCCCGGAAGCCTGGCTGGTCAGCAGCTGGCGGGCTGCATCACCACTGTTGCTGCCCTGCAGCACACGTCCGGCCTCCATCGCAGTCTGTGCCACAGACTGCCCGTCAGCCTGAAAAACGCCGGCAAATGCCGGAGAAATTTGCGCAAAGAACTGCACGACCATCATTGAGTAGCCAATAGTTTTCTTCATTTCTACACCTGCAGATATTACGAATGGAGTTTTATATAAAGACGGGACAGAAAAATTATTTGCTTTCGCGACATTTATTTAATTTTCCCTTCCACCTTCTGCTTTTCATAAATAATCTCCAGCACATCCAGATTTATTACAACAAAACAACTCTGAATAAGATAAACAGGATTACACAATATTATTACCCACCTGACTGATGAGAGAGTCAGACGCATCCCGGATAACTTATAGCAACAATATTATCTTTACCCGTTAACTTCCCGACAGTCTTAAAGTTACACTTCAGTCCGGACGCATCTCTTTCATGTACTGCAACAATAAGTTGCTTACCAAGTTTTCTGGCTGTCATGGCAAACTGTAATATTGCCGAACCTTCTCCCAAATCCGGCCACCCGACACAATTAAAAATAATAACGTGCTCTTCAGAATTTAAGGCATCTCTGACAACAGAAACAGCATAGTCATTTCTGCCAGCAACCAAATCACCATCACCGCTTGCCTGACTGAAATCATAATATTTAGAATCAGGTATGTAATATCTCTTAAAAAACTTATCAATTCGGGAGGCAGAATTTCCCACAACAAGAACATTATGCTCATATCTCGCTATCAAGTCTGATGCTTCCTGAATATTCATATATTCACCTTCATTATTTAATTTCACAAAAGAATCACAACAGGCACTTTAATAACTCCCGTACCACCATCCATCATCTTTTTTGTTCAGAATAATACAAACGCTGCGTACACCTGCAGGCAGAATTTCTTTGCTGAATTTACCAGAGAGCGTGAATGTACCTGAAGACAACTTCAATCCCTCCCCGGGTGAATCTGTTGGTTTTAATCTTATCTCTTTCGCATCATAGTCCAGTTCTGTGATGATAAATTCTTTTTTTCCGCGAACTGCAACACTCACATAAAGACCTGACGCGCCGGATTTTGTCCTTCTTACTGTCAGTCTGGCACTACCCTTATCTTTAAATGATGCCCTCTGTTTTATCACAGGAATAAATGACATTCTTTTCTCCTTATTTAGCATTATAAATCATGGCTACTTCCGATTACTCAAAGATGACCAGGTAATTTTGCTTTCTTTAACTTTTATCACCCTCCGACGAATCAGTTCATCACGAATATCCTTAGCCAGCGTTTCACTCCACTCTTCCCGCATCTGTGACTTCAGATAGTTATTAAATGACTTCACTGACGCTGGCATATTACGGGGTTCTCTGGCATATAACTGAATTTTATCTACCCAGCGCACAATAACATCAATACAAATAACGGGGGATGCTGCCAGAACAGTTCTCTCAGGTGTGACACGACGGCACTGAATGCCCTGCCTGCACAGCGTCTGTATAATCCCGTCATATCCCTTATCTGCTGAAATAATATGATATGTATTACCCCTCTCACCACAACAGGTCATCCTGCCAAGTTCAAGAACCAGATGAAAATCAACATTATTTTTTGACACTCCGTTTGTCTGTCTGATACTTATTTTTACATTATCCGGAAATGAATTAACCGGTAGTACAACATTTTGCTGCAGGGGGCCGGCAAAGATGATTAATTCTGTATATTCTTTAAGTGAGATATTTTTCAGATTACTGCAGTTCTCATAATCAATAAGGGCAATACATCTTTCTGTATCTTTTCCCCTGTTTATCTTCTCCATAATAATTATTATCTCCATATGTTTTTTGTAAAACTTTCATGACAAAACATTACATCAGAGGGGTTATCAGCCGTAATATGCTGTGCTACCTTTCCCGGGTGTTCTCTGGACGTGGACACAGATTCTGTACATGATGAGGCATATACAAATATACTGATTCACACCAGGATACGTCCGGGATGAATCCTTCGGCCTCCGCCCCCATGCGGAGGCTTTTTTTATTTCTCATCAAGAACGGTCTGAAGTTCTGCCTTTATCCTGTTCTGGCGACGGATTTTCTCCAGACGCGCTGCCGCATATGCTTCCTCCTCCTGAGAAATATGCTCCGTCACATACCCTTCCGTGTCATACCGGCAGGCACCGGCTTTCATGGCGCACAGATAACTTTCTGAACGGGTGATGGCCTTCAGCGCACGACGCAGTTTTTTATGCGAGAGCGGGATATTCCGCTGCACCATGTCTTCCAGTAACACGTCCCGGATACCGCAGGCCAGAAGCCGGGGTGTGTCACCGTCAAATAATCCCGGCCACCAGGGCTTCAGGGTGTTCACGGCCTCATCCAGTGTGGGCAGGTTCAGATAAATGGACAGCGCCTGTCTGGCCTGCGCTTTTTTTGCCGCCAGCTCTGCTTCCCGGGCCGCCTTCTCGGCCAGTTTCTGCTTTTTCACCTTCCATTTTGGTGGCGTGGTGACATTGATGATAGTTTTCCGGCTGCGGACAGGCGCTGTTCCCTCTGTCTTCCGCTTCAGTGTCAGTACCGGTCGTTTCTGCTCTGTCATGCTGTGTTCTGCCTCTGACGAATCATCCTCTTGCGGCCAAAGATACCACACCCGTCACAGTGCCAGAACGCCCAGCACAGCCAGATGACTGGCATAGAACGTCGGGAAAAAATCCCCGGGCCAGAAACGGGGTAATGATTTTCCTGCACACGACACCAGACCAACGGTCAGCACCGTCATCACAAGGCCGGCCACCGCCGCTGCATCACTGGTGGCAAGGTTAAGCGCCGGAATAACAGCCAGCAGGCAGGCGACCAGCGCCAGACGTTCCGTTCTGTCTTCCGCCCGGTACAGCCGATGACTGACCGCCAGCATCAGCAGCCCGGCAATACCGTAACTGGTGCCGGACAAAGGTCCCCACAATGCCATCAGGAGTATGGCCGCTGCAGTACGCCACAGGCTGCGCGTCTCACACCACGTCAGCACCTGTGCTGCGACTGCAAAGGCAAACAGGATATTCCCCTCATACCAGGGAAAGCCGGCAACGTAATACCAGAACTGTGAAAAAACGGCCCAGCCCCACAGCCGGTTAATGGCTACCTGCCGGATATGCGCATGACGGGACAGATTCAGCCCCCACACCAGGGCAAACAGCGGAAAGGCTCCTCGCCCGGCCAGAAACATCCACGACTGGTCCAGATGCAGAATGCGGTTTGCATGGTCCAGCACCATCAGCACCAGTGCCACCGTTTTGATGATATCCCGCTGTCCGGGTGACCAGACCAGCAACGACTGCAACCAGGTATCGGTCCGTGCAGCCAGTGAATCGTTACGTGTCGTGTTCTCTGTTGTCATCAGCGTGTGTCTTCCTGTATCAGTCTCCGCCCAGGGTTTTCTCTTTCTGCAGGTCACGAACCATATCCCGCTCCATCTGCTGCAGTCGCTCCTGCAACAGATTTTCCCGGGCAACCTCCCGGACCGCTTCCCGCTCCCGTTGTGGTTCACGCAGCACACTCTCCGGCAGCGCAGTTTTCCGTTCTGATGACGAAGCCCTGTCCTGCTCCTGCCCGGCAATATCCCTGACAGTCCGCTCTGTTTTGTCGTCCAGCTGGTCAGGTTTGTTCTCTGCCATTTTACGGACAATTTCATCCGCACGGCGTTCCGTTTCACGGCGAATGGCCTCTTCAGCCTGCCGCTGTGCCAGCACCTCTGCCGTGACCGGTTCGCCATTTCCGGCTCCCGGCTGGACGCTGTTGTCCGGGAGATCCCCCCACACGCGACCACCGGTGATGGCACCGGGATTCCACGGACGGCCTTCACCGGCGATTCTTACCACCACACCACTGTCAGGATTATCACGGGCAATCCGGACGCCATCCTGCATATTATCAGCCAGCAGGCTTTCTCCGTTACGGCTGCCCTGCAGGGCCACGAACTGCGCATCCCCGCTGCCTTTTACCCGACCTTCACCGCTGAATCCCCGCAGCCCGTTTCCGTCATCCATGGTCAGCGGGTTCAGCCAGATACCGGCGGACTTGCCGTTACGGTCAAAAGCCGGCAGTGCCACATACGGTTGCGGATATTTGCGCCCCGGTGCAATAAACCGTGCAGGACTGTCTCCCCCGGCAAGTCCCGCCTGACGGAGAACAGCACGCCCTGCCGCCACGTCCCGCAGTTCCCGTGCCGTACTGAACAGCCGCTCTGCATTCATGACCTCCCGGTCAGCTTTCGGCTCCAGCACATCGTGGGCAGTCCCTTTCTGTACGGCATTGTTGATGGCATCCGTCCAGCCCTGACGGTCATCAGTGTACACCTGCACATGCTGCTTCATACGCGACAGGGCCACGTAGGCTGACTCAAAGCCGGCCATCTGTTTCCGGCCACCTTCCGTGCCTTCAAGCGCGATGGCAAAGGTTTCACTCGCCCCCTGTGCACCGTGGGCAGTGATGGCATAGGCCAGATCAATATGTTGTTCTGCCTGCTCCTGACCGGGGCGAATCACCCGGGTCTGCAGTCCGTCAGAAAGCGTGACACTGTCACCGGAAACCGCCGTCACCGTCCAGACGCTGTTGGCCACATAGCCGCGCTCCCGGTCACTCTTCGTGAAGCGCATCCGGTCACCGGTCCCCACCCGGATGGTGTCCGGGGTGTACAGTGTGACACCTTCAGCCACCGCCTCCCGGGGCGAAATCAGCCGCGTGTTACCTTCCGCATCCTCCAGGGTTATCAGCCCGTCATCCTTACTGATACCGGCAATCCGGTGATACACATTCTCCACCAGGACAAGTGCGTCCCGATGAGTCTCCCAGGTGGAGAGACGACGCAGCTCCCCGTCGCGTATATTCGCAGTGTTCAGGACAGGCACCATGACCTGCTCTTTCCCCAGCTCACCGGCCTTTTCCCGTGCATCATGAATCATGCTGTTCAGTACGCGCCGGTCCTCATTCAGGTGCGTGACAATCAGCGTCTGCTCCCGTGCTTCCGGTGTCCTGCCGGTATAGTCGCGGACAATGGCTTCATACAGTGTCATGGGGACATCCGGGAAAGCCTCGCCTTTCAGCATCGCCTTCTGCTGCGCTTCTGCCAGTTTCGCTTCCTGGCTGTGACTGAACTCCGTCACAGAGTGCTCCGGTGCCCATGCGCCTTCCTGACGTGGCACCTGAGACGGTTTCACACTCTCAAGCCCGGACAGAGCCCTTTCCACATCCCGGTTAATCAGGCTGTATACCGCCTCCCGCAGTTCCGGCGTCTGACGCACAATCTCCTTCATGATGACCACATCGGCAGCACTGCGCGTCTGCTGGAGACGGAAAGGCTGACCGGGCGCGATGGCCTGCAGCTGGTCCGTGTCACCACTGGCCACAGCCCGACCGCCACCGGCCGCAATCAGGGCGTATGCCCGTGCCATGTCGGTATTGCCCACCATTGAGCTCTCATCGAGCAGGAACAGCGTGTTGCTGAAATCCGGCGTTTCTCCGCTGCGCTGCTGCAGCTGCGTGTCATGCAGAAAGGACGCCAGTGTCTGTGCATCCACGCCTGCGCTGCGCATCTCCCCGACCGCACGGTGCGTGGGGCCCAGCCCAACGACACGGGGACGCTCACTCTCCGGCAGCATGTTCACGGCTGACATCACCGCCCGGAACTGTGTGGTCTTACCCACACCGGCATAGCCCTGCACCACCGTGAAACGGTCGGGCGTTTCCAGTATCATGCGGGTGGCGGCGCGCTGTCCTGATGTCAGTTTCTCCATGAGTTCGCCAGGTACTCTCTCCATCAGCGGCGTGACCGCCTCCTTACCTTCGAGAATATGGCGAAGAATGCTTTTTTCAGCCTCATACGACGCACGGGAAACCAGCAGGTCTGTGCCATAACCTTTTGCCACATCCACATGCAGTAAATCGCCCCGTTTTATCTGCGCATTGATTTCCCGCCCCAGGTCAGCAAAACTGGTTCCTTCTGCAGCAAACGACTTTGCCTCTGTCAGCAGGTCCACATGGCTGAAGGCCAGGTTTTTACTTTCCACCACCGGAAGGGCAAGATGAATGGCCTGCTGTGCCGGCGTGTGAAGTGCGGACTTCTGATGACTGATAGCCGTTTCCAGCGATGTCTCACCGGCCCGCGCCTTTATCTGCTCAGAAACCACCGTAAAGGACGGATGGCGGGCAAGTTTTTCCGCGGTACGGGTTTCATCCAGTGAGGAATACAGCCGGACATCACGACCACTGCGGGCCAGACCGTTCAGGGTGGCATTGTCCATTGCCATCTGTGTGACGGAGGCAAAAACCGTCGCACTGTCACTGACGGAATGCCCGGGTGTTTCCACCCAGCCGCTCTCCAGCTTCAGTGCAGTGAACAGTGAATCCCCCACAGGCAGGGTGGCCGGTTCAGCCCGTCCCGGCACAACAACCGTCATCGCGTCCTCACTGACGGATGCCACCTGCAGGCGGTCACCGCCGGAGACGCGGAGTCCGGGGATTTTTCCCGTCACCCTCAGACGCTCGCCGTCTGCCACCGGCATTTTTTCCTGCCGGAACAGCGACCAGCTGCTGTCCAGAGAAGAAATACGCACCACCTGCGTTTCGCCCTGCGCATCCCGCAGGGTCAGGCTGTTACTCTGCGCCGTCACCCGGTCTATCACATAGCGGTCATGACTGCGTGTCTCCGGGTTCCACTGCTCCATCACCATCCCCGGGCGGTACATATCCCGCAGATAACGGCTCCGGCTGTCCAGCCAGACCGGTGACAGGGCGGTCATGGTTACTTCCGGGTGTCCGAGCACGCCCTGTGTTTTCAGCTCACTGCGAATGGCCTGTGTCAGAATGGCCTGTTCCCGTACCCCGCTGACCTGTGCCACGCTCTCTTCTCCGGCTTTCACGCTGGCCGCAAAATCCCCGGCCAGCCGGGCATAGCGGACATTACGGTCTGGTTCACTGATGATGGTTGCCGGTCGCTGCTCTCCGCCCTGCCAGCGATATATGTTCACCCCGGCATCCTTCATGGCCATCAGCGCACTGCCTGTACCGGTTCGCTGCCCGCTGTCGGTTATCAGGATCTGTACGTTATGACGTGCGGCACCGTCCAGCAGGGTTAACGTCTCTTTCAGGGAGAGTTTTTCCCCCTGGTCGACAATAACTGTACTGCCTGGTGTGAAGGCCATGCCTTCCAGCAACTGACGACGCCCGGTTATCAGTTCACCGGACAGCCGTTCATCCTGCTTCAGGTTCATCTGTGAGCGACGGTCAGCAGCGATAATCTGCACCTCCCGCCCCTGCTCCCGGGCCATCATTGCCAGTTCAGCCACCCGCTCACGCTGCCCGGCTGCGCCACCCTGCCCTGACACAATAGCCAGCGGCGGACGATCCTGTGCCAGAACACTGACCGCATCGCTGTAACCGGCAGTCCGGGAAACACTTTTCTCCGGATGTACGGTTACCCGGTTCTGTTTCATGATATCGCGACTGAGTGCCCGGACTGACAGTTCATCAAGCACATGAATCCAGGACGTGAACAGCCCCTTCTCACGGTCAAGGGGGATGAGTTGCTCACGGCTGATGGCCTCATCAATACCAGCGCGAGCCCGCTCAATCACGCCCTCTTCCGGCGGCAGTATGCCGATTGTTCTGGCCAGCACGTCCGTATACGTGAACTGCACTTTTCGTTCACTTAATCCGGCAATGGCCTGTGTCACCGCCTGCTGCACATCCGGCCCCTCCAGTGAAACAGCCCCGGGCGCCTGCGTGCGGGTCTCTGCCCGTTGCTCCGCCGCGTCACGATACGCCCGGATATCGAACCCGGTTTCCTTCAGCGTCTGCATCCACTCGGTCATTTTGATTTCAGGATCGACGTGCTGTTTGGATTTTCGCGTATCCAGTGCTGCCACATCCCGGGATTTCAGCGAGGCCCCCTCCCCGACGGCCTCCCTGATAGCCTGTGAACGACTGGAAAAGGCCTCCACCGGTACGCCCGGCATTTCCCACATTCCGTGCTTACCAACCACTTCAGTTTCATAGCCCAGCGCCTCAACCTGCTCTTTCAGCTTTTCCCGGTAGAGTCTGCCGAAGGCAATCTGATTAGCGTACACATTCTCAATGAACCCTGTTTTCCCCACTTTGTCACTGCTCAGTGTCTTCCACTCGCCGTTATGCTGCGTGACATTGGCCACCACCGCATGCGTATGTAACTGTGGTTCCTGATCGCGACTGGTATCATGATTAAAAAGCGCCATCACCAGATTACCGGTCAGCACCGTTTCTGACTGCCCGTCCGTCATAACCCGTGTGGAGGCCAGCGCCTCCACCTGACGAACAGCAAAATCCACGGCCTGGTTATGTGCATCAATAAGACGTTTATCACCGCCTAACATGGCCATCACGGAGACGCTTTTGGGGGCGGAGAACGTCAGGTCGTAGCCGGGACGATGCTTATTACTGCCATCCTGCATGCGGCTTAAATCCGCTCCGTCCGGCAGCCTGCCCTCCAGAAGACGGGTAAAGACATCCTTATCGACACTGCCCTGCAGCCCCAGTAGCTCTGCCCCCTTGCCGGCCCAGCGTTCCTCCATGCTGCCCAGTACGTAGTAATTATCCTTGTCGGTGTAGTAATTACCGGCACTGCCAGCCGATTTAACAACGCTGATACTCAACATCAGAAATCATCTCCCGGCTCAACATCTTCCCCGCGCTCCCGGTGCACATTGATGTTCACCTCTTCACGACGCTGCATCTGCTGCTGGGTGTCCGGATGATTTTCCTGTTGCCATGCCTCATAAGCGGCCATATCCACCACCTCACCAGATTCACTGATCCCGGGTGGCAGTTGCTGTTCCATCTCTTCTTCCGGTTTCATTTTCAGCTCCTGCTCAATCCCCCCTGCCGGAACATTCACATCTGAATCTGACCTCTTATCGTTGATGACAGGAGACACTGGCTGTTGTGGCTGTTGTGGCTGTTGTGGCTGTTGTGGCTGTTGTGGCTGTTGTGGCTGTTCAGCCTGAGTCACGTCCTCTCTGGAAACAACCTCCGGGACATCCGGTTCGAAAAGGCTGGCCATCTGACGACCTTCTGCTTCCCTTGCGGCAAGTACGGCACTCAGACGGTTCTCCATTTCCGGGTTGATTTCACGCGGAATAAACTCCGGAGCCACCTTCGGGCGTTCCTGATATTTCAGGGAGAGTTTTACTGCCGGATACGGTCCGGGCAGGGTGACATAACAGGTCAGATCCGGCAGGGACTGAATGTCGGAATAACTGACCAGCGTCTGGCGCTCCATATCCTTACCGGTCGATACCCCGTCACGCACGGGATCAGCACCGTAAGAATACTGCTCGCTGGCTTTCAGGTGCTCTTTCTCACCAATTTCACCGGCAGCGAACTCTGCAATCTTATGGCTGGGAGAACGGAAAAAGGCACGGGTGTTCATGACGTCAAACAGCGTGGCAGCCGCTTTCTCACCGTAGATATCTTCCAGCTGGGCATAGGACTGAATACCAAACACATAACAGCCACCGAACTTACGGGCTTCCGGCAGGATCTCCACCAGGTCCGGCAATTTGTGTAATGTGGGTAACTCATCACAGAAGAACCACACACGACGATTACGGTTTTCTCCCATTGCCAGCAGACCACGAATGGCAATGGACAGCCACATGGAGATCACCGGCTTCAGGGAGGCATGGGTGTCGGCATTCGACGAGATAAACAACCAGCCATTTTTCTGATCTTCCCGGACACCACGCATCCAGTCACGGATGGTAAAAGGCTCACCGTTATGCTCAATCCCCTGCAGGTAACGAATGGCTTTCACGTAGTTGGTCAGCACAGCACGGATGGAAATCGCCGTTTTCTCAATTTTCTCTTCCACCAGGTTGGCCGCCGGTGAATTACGCAGGAAGGTACGCAGTTTTTCGATTTTGATGGAAAGCAGTGTGTCCACCAGTTTGCTGTAGCTACGGTTGGGGTCATTACGCATCAGGTACGCCGCTTCCGCAAAAATGGTACGTCCTGATCCCTGCCAGAACGGGTCCTCTTTTGTGCCCATCGGGATCAGGGTATTTGCGGTATTATCAAAATCCGGCTGTGTCAGACACTCCTTCCATAAATCCCAGGCGGCACAGCGTGCATCCAGCGGATTCAGGATTTTATCGATGGAGGGATCATAGTAACTTTTAACAAATTCCCCTGAACGGTCATAAATCACCACCATATCACCACGCTGACGAGCGTAGTTGGCCAGACGACGGATAACTTCCGACTTACCGGCCCCGACAGTGCCGTGCAGACAGAAGTTCTGGATTTCAGAATCCCGGATAATCGGCAGGTCGCCAATCCGGATATCGGAGTCCTTGCCGTCTTTTTTCAGCATCCGGGCAACATCTTTCGGACTGTCTGTCAGCTGACGACCACCTGTGACTTCATTTTCGCTCTGTTGTTTACCCTGACGCCCCAGAATCCAGGAGACAACAAAGAAGGTAATCAGGCAAATAACCAGTGCCACAACAGTGGCCAGAACGAATGCGGACCATAACTGCTCTCCGCACCAGATCATATATTTATCATGCAGTACCTGAGCAGCGTTCATCCGGAAGGTTTTGCCGTAATACTGGATCTCATAGACCGGCTGGGACTTGATTAAATCCCGCATGCCTTCCAGTGTTGTGCACCACCAGTAAATACAGCCATTCACAAACGTCTGCCAGCTTATTTTTACCCATAAAACCAGACCAACGAGTATCCAGAAAAAAATAAACAGGCAGTAAAGCATGATATTGGCGATCTGGCTGAACATGCGGATACGCATGGACGCAATCTGACCGCCCTGGGTCATATCCTTTGCGTTAAAACTCATGATGATATTCCGAAGAAAGAAAGTCAGTCGGACTGATTATTAATGATGAAAAGATTAATAACCGTTAAATTCCGGCTTCGCCGGCAACACTTCACGGTCGCACAAAGAATTTGCACAACCGCTCAGTGTTTTCATATTTATTTCGAAAACGCCGGGGAGAAATAAAATCTATTTTATTTCTTTCCGGGGTTGGACAACGAGCAAAGCGAGGCGTCAGTCAGGAGGCCGGTCAGACCAGCCTCCGGAAGATAATCAGAGAATATTTGCGATTGATTTGGCCAGCTGGTCTTCGAGAACAGGCTTCGCCTCTTCAAATTTCAGGTTAACCTTGTTCGCATTTGAGACCACACGGGTCTGGTATTTATGCTGGTTACCTGTTTCAGTACTGGTCTGAATTTTCGCACCTGATGTGCCCTGACGCAGGGCGGCAACATTATCCGTTGTCACCGTTGCCTTAGTACGCTCTGCAATCTGCACATCCGTGATCATGGTATAGTTCACATCTTCCACCATCGCATCTGCAGCCATACCCACCAGACCAGCAGCAAGGCCCACACCGAGTGTGGCACCGGCAGAATTGGAATTATATCCGGTAATACCGGCACCTAACGCTGCACCAACTGCTGCGCCTTCATAACCACGGTTCAGCCATCCCTGAGACTCCCGCAGATCCATCTTATCGGCCTTCAGCACATTCGCCTGAATCCAGTAGTAGGCTTTATCCGGAGAAGTCACCACCTGATACCCTTTTGCTTTCACAGCATCAGCAATTTTGCCCTGCAGCCCACTCATGTCTTTATCAGACGTGTTTTTGATCTGCAGAAATACCGTGCGTTCGCTGGCGGGTTCAAGCCAGATGGTCTCACTCATCTGAGTCTTCACCTCAAGGTTACGCTTCTTGATTGCTGTGCTCATCGCACCACACCCTGAAAGGGTCAGAGTGGAACTGACCAGTGCAACCATCATCAATTTTTTTGTTTTCATCAAATTACCTTTATTACAAACCACAGTTTTCTTATCGCTTGTCATCATAGTCCTGCCAACAAGTCCCAAAAGTATTTCCTGCTGAATCAAATCCTCCATGCATAGCTAATCCTGTTGCCGGATTAGTACGATAAAAATCCACATAATCAAAATTCACATCATCAAAATCCAGATGCAAATCTTCATTAGTTTGTTCATTTACCTGAGATTGCATCCATTCTCTTACACTTACACAACCACTAATTCGCCTTAATTCGTATAGTGTACCAATGATAAAAACCATCAGGCTTAATAACGGAGAGAGTAAGGAAGATACTGGCATCAGTATATACCAAACGCCTTTACTGAATTTAAACTCATCCGACACATGCCGTTTTTTTCGTATTTGAGAAAATAACCATATAAACAATCCCTGCCATAGTACAATAAAGCACAGGATAAAAACTGTTTCGGCACTCCCCCAATCAGCCAGATAACAGGCAATGAACTGTATCACCGTCACCAGAGCAATATGAGCTAAATTTTTCATTATCATCTCCCCATACAATATTATTGCTTGTGCTTATCCTGATACTCCTTTGCTCTTTTCATCAGTTCCTGTGGACTGTCAGCCCCGGGCATTCTTTCCTGACCCGATTTTTCTTCATTATATTTATTATTCTGAGATAATGCCTCTGTTTTATGATGATTTTGTAGTTCAGAATACTGCCCTCTTACAATATTTTCCTCGCCGCGGATGCTGTTCTGAGTATCTCCGATATTGCCTCGATATTCTGTGACCATATTATCAACCTGATGTTTTACATCATTACGGATATTACTGTTCTGCGTTCTTTGTTCAATAATGGCCTGATGTCCCTGATGGTCAGCAATAATATCCTGGCTGCCACCGCCCGAAGGTACGCTCTCCATTCCTTTACCAATATCGCCACGGGATTCACGCCAGGCATTATCAACACCAGGCTGTACCTGTTCCTGCACAAAAGACCACGCCATAGCCCGACGACGTTCTGCAATCTCCGGTGAACTGGTGTTTGTCAGAATAGCTTCTGCATCCTGCGGCGCGTGTTTCATCACATACTGTGCAAACTGTTGCGACAGGTCTTCACTCATCTGCCCACTCATGCTTTCAGTATGGGATGCCATTTCAGCATATTCATGGCTGCGGGTCATATTCGTCGTGTACTGGTCGTAACTCTGTTTCGCTGAGTTCAGGGCTGCAGACAGCTGGTCCACACGGGAATCGGCATTATTGTCCGTATGGCTGCCGGATTCACTGACCTTGCGACTGGTAAAGTAATCGCTGGCCTCTTTAAAGTCCTTACTGGCTTTAGCATCGATATCATGGCGAGCATCATGGCTGGCCCGTGAACCACTGCTGGCCTGATGCGCATCCTCATCACTCCAGTCAATACTTGCCCGACCACCACCTCTAACACCTACGCCACCACCAACACCAAGAATTTTAGGTTTAACCCCCCATTCAGCATGAGCATCGCCATACATCCCCGCAGAACCTCTCGTACTTCTTGATGCCAGTTCTCTTGTCGCCTGCTCATTACTGATATTATGCGCCTTCGCATAACTTTCCACTGCACTGCGCATACGGCTGGCCATCATGGAGTCCTGTGCGCTCATCGTGCTGTCAGCGCCACCGGTGACAGAATCACTGCTCCCCCGGTTAGAACCAAACTGACTGAGCGAGTTCCAGGCACTGGCAATACTGCTGCTGAACCCATGCAGGGCGCTTTCTGCTCTGTTCGACGCCTCCCGGGCCATTTCCTGTTGTGCCGCCGCAATCTGACGCGTTGCATTGATACCGACCGGTAAACGGGACATCGCCCCGCTCGCATCCATCACCATATTACCGTCACGGGTCTGTGTGGCGGTTGCGCCACTGCCGGTCTGGTACATCATCTGACCAAACGACGTGGTGCTGTTGGTGCTCCAGCTGAAGCCGTTCACGTTTTCCGTCTGCATGTTGCCGTAGGAGTAATTACCGTCAACCACACTGCCTGCTGCACTGGCCGTCGGACTGATAGATGAAGAGGCGAAGTGGCTGTACACGCTGGAAAAACCTGCGCCAAGGCCTTTTACCATCATCCATGACAACGGGGGGATCATGGCTGAAAGATACCCGGCAGTAGAGGCCAGGTCAGAGTATTTCAGCTGTATCTGAGAGAGTTCAGACAACACGACCGGCGCACCATTCTGTTTCGCATAGAATGTCATGGCACTGTTCAGAATGGCATACAACAACGGCCAGGTCTGCAGCCACATCAGGGCAAACACATACCCCTTTAATACAGACAATGTCAGCCTGTTAAAGACAGCCGCCAGTATCAGGAGCGGGAATATACCAATGGCAATCCCCGTCAGGATAGTCTGGACCATCGGCAGGTTTCGCATAGTTACATGACCAATGGAGACATGTGCCAGACGTTGTTTCTCCATCGATGACGTAGTGGCCAGACTTACCAGGCTGGCGGTGTCACCGTTACGGGCTGCATTACTGGTGATACCCTCTTTCAGGGCATTCATAGTGACGTTCTGGCGCATAATCTGGCTGGCAGACTGACTGGAGCCGTAGAAATAACTGTAACTGTCACTGACCAGTTGTCTGAATAACAGGTCCGGGTCAGGTCTGCCGCCAAATATCTGCTGCACATAATAATGCCAGGTCTTGCCTCCCGTCTTTGTATCGAGATTCAGCCTGTCTTTCAGCGTGACCGACGCATCCTTACAGGTTATGAAATTATTATTGTTGTCATAAACGCCCCGTAGTGGGCTGGGTCGGGAAAAAATCAGCGTGTAGGGGTCAGCGGAGGCCATCAGGTCTTCCAGCGTGTATTTATGATTCAGGTAAATATCACCCAGCACGCAGTTCTGGACGTAGTCCTGGAACAGATTGATGATTTCCGGATTCCGGGACAGGAAATCGGTGCTTTTCACAATCAGATTCGCCCCGAACAGCATGCCTGTCTTGCTGTAGGTGACGCTGTCCGGTTGGGTGAAGATCATCTCGTAGCTGACCACCATTGCATGCCCGATACGGGTCGTCAGTGAAAGTGGCATCGCCAGTCCGACCGGCACATTATCCACCCGATGGACTTTGACCAGGTCACTGTTATCAATAATCTGCACCGACGTACGGATATTAACCAGCAGACTGATAAGCACAAACACGGCCACCCAACCCAGCAAATCCATCACGTTGTGCCGCTGTACCCACATTACGGCCACCGCGAGAACAGACAATGTGAGCGCAATTTTTTCAATGGAATCCCACGTCCGGGTCCCCATAAAGGCGGCAATGGCGTTCAGGTTATTCCGCAACCACTCCCCACCGGCAATCACATAAACTTCATTCACAGCGTGCTCCCTCCGAAGTGATAGTTGTTCTGGTAACGACTGAGCATGCGGGCGGAAAGCTGCTGACGCATGTAGCTCATCTGACGATCGACAACCAGCAGCGCATCCTGCTGTACCTGCACCTGTGACTGAAACGCCGCAATCTGCCGGGTGGCATCATTCATGTTGTCGTTAATATGTTCGATAACTGCTTCGTCATAATTTCCTGTGGCCACCATCGCCCGGGCCTGCTGTATCAGCTCCTGAATGTACTGCAGCAGGATGTCGTAACCGATATAGTCCGTCAGCTGGTAAATCATACTGTTGGAAACACCGAGCATCTGCGGGTCAACCAGGTATTTGAAGACGGGGATGGTGGTACTGGAAATAAAGCCTTTTTCCTTGTCATCCAGAGGCGTGTCACTGACCGCCTTGTTCTGAATGCTGGCCAGAAGTTTAGTAATCTGTGACTTCAGTGCATTATCCCGGCTGATGGTCACCGGTGTGTCTGCCACCACTTTCAGGCATTTATCAGAATCGTTGCAGTGATAAATTTTTGCTGTGCCGCCTTCCATCATGGCCCGGATAATTGAGCGGTCAGTGGTTCTGGCTGACAGCGGTGTGATTTCGCCGTTGGGACCAAACACCAGTGAGCCGGTCAGCGTCATCACAAACTCTTTCAGCTCTTTGTTGCCGTCAAACATTCTGTTTTTGGAAAGCGCATTCCACATGATGTTGATGTTTTTGGTCACCCGCTCCTTATCCTTGTCGCTGGCTTTATCCCTGACACTGTCAGATTTCCCGCCAACGGTACATCCCTGCCGGGAAGCCGCCCAGTCAGCAAAAATATTGCTCTCACCGGCAATGTCCTGACAGACTTTTTGCTGGGATACCTGCGTCCGGGGGAAAAGCCCGCCGATAATTCCCTGCGCTGCCTGGCAGGAACTGAGGTTCATACTGTTAATGTCGCTTGCCATTTTCTGCACGAAGTCTTTTGCGGTTTTCATTTCCGGCACTGTCGTCTGCAGGGCAAGGTCAAAAAAGTAACCGGCAGCGTTGTTCATGATCTGCTTAACAAAACGCTGCAACTGCTCGCCATTAATAAAACTGAACGAACCGAGATAGGCATCAATGCCGCCACATCCGGCATTGATATCCGGCAGCGTCATGGAAATCAGCTGAACATTTTTGACCTGAGTACGGGCATACAGGGAGCCACCGTAAGCATAGCCGGCGGCCTGCCCCTGCCAGACGCCCGGCTGGGTGGTATTGGAAGCGAAGCCCAGCTTGTTAAAGAACTGATTCATGTCGCTGTTCACATCCGCTGACGCTGCAGACGTCACCGTCAGTAAGGCGGCACAAAGAATAAAAAGAGGCTTAATGCGAAGCATTATTGCTGCCCTCCCTTAATGTGTTCTCCCGGCGCATACGGCGTTTCAGCAGGAATATCATGATATTCCCGAATATTAATTCGTACATTGGGGACAAAAAAAATGTAACAAGAAACCCGGCTGCAAGCGCCCATAACGTAAACGGAATGACTTTCATCAGAACATTCCACATATACTGGAAATTAAGTAATTTCGGGTCGGCCATCCACGAATCAATACAGACATCGAAAATAACGTGCATAACTGCCCATAAAACAATTCCGGCAACAAGGAAAACAATAAACAAATCAAAATATCTGTCAGAACCTCTGAAACTATACTCAATATTCCGTCTAATTTTTCTTATTTTGAATTCCTGATTCTTTTTGTTTTCTGTCATTATAAGTTTCCTCTGATATTACTGATGATTCATTCAGACCGGTCATGCGGCTGTAATATATTTCAGACACCAAAATCCATCCCACAATTGCCCCCACAAAAAACACAACAGAAACAGAAAAGGTAAGACACAGCGAAACGACAATTTCTACAGGGCTGGCGGGATAAAAAAGTCCCTGACGGATAAAGGGGATATTCAGGCTGACGATTATTCCCGTCGCGATGCCGGATATTCCGGCAATGAGTAACACCACCTGCTTATTTCGCACCTTTTTTCCCTCCGTACATCTGCAGAACGGTATCCATCCGCGCCATAAAACCGGCGGCATCCGTTGCCCCCTGTAAAAGCGGTAATGCCTCAAGCGTGTTGACGTTGACCAGGAAGGTGGTCGGTGTGGCCACCGGGATATTCGGGAAGAAGGTCTGCATCACGTCCGGTGGCACCGGTAATGCTTCCGGAAAGGCGGTATCCCCCTGACCATCCAGGGTGTAGGGAAAAACGGAAAAGCCGTACTGCTGCGCCAACTGTTTCAGTACCGGGTCAAACTGGTGACAGTAAGGGCAATGCCCCTGCATAAACAGCACCACCTTCCAGTCGGCCAGGTTAACCTGCCTGCCGTTGCTGAGGCGGAACCAGCGGGGAGCCGGCTTTTCTGTCTTGTCTGTCCTGGCTGGCGTGTCTGCTGCCGGTTGTGCAGGCTGCGCAGCCATACCCTGCGGATGCCAGAGTCGTTCAATTTCATCCCGGGTGGAGGCCTGCACACCTGTGGCCATCATCAACAGAATAACCGGCAGTAATTTAGTGAGAGACATGTCCGCCCTCCTGCTGCTCTTCCATCATGGCCTGTTGCCTGGCTTCCAGCGCCTCACGCTCTTCCCGGCTGACCCGGGCAATCCATGCATCCAGCACCTGGTATGCACCGAACAGCACGAGAATAGCCGCAATAAGCTCCGCCAGAAAAAAAGCCATCCCGGGTTTGCTGTGAACAAGACGGGCGACGATATGAAACCAGACACCCAGGGAAAATACCCACATACCCGTAATATCAAGCCGGGGTAAAGAGAATTTATATTTTCTCATATTTAAAACACCATTATTATTCAGTATATTGCTGATTTCATCAATCAGACACAGTTATGTTAATTATCACGGATTTAATACTATGAGTTTATTTTTGACAGAAAAACACTGGAAGCTATCAGAGACATTATCCGGGAAACAATGTCAGGCAATGTTGCCATTGTCTTACTGATAAACATTTCACCGGACTATATGATACAAAAGAACAGTCCATCAATTATCATGCTCTCTGTTTTTATATTAATAATAATATGCATTGAACTCTGGATGCTCCTCTCTGTAATAAATTACTTGTCCGCGTTACGAATAAGAAGAGCAAAACTCGCACTTATAATATTTATTCTCTGGATGTGTCTTATTCTCGCATTAACTATTCGTTATTTTATTATGTTTTCTGATGCAATGCATGGAGCAACCAGTAGAATATAATCATTCCCGCACCAGAAAACACTGCGGCAACAGCGAGCCACAAACGCTTATGCACTCCTTCTGATATGCCTGAAAAATATCCTGTATGGAGTAGCAGCAGCAACCATGACAACACTCCTGCCAGACCCAGCAGGGCAGGAGGGATATGCCACAGTTCATATTTCATAATAACAATACCTTCTGCCATCATCATGGACAGGGTGCAAACAACAAAACAGTCCCATGAAAAAAAACGCCTGTCAGCAGCAAGGAAAATCACTGTCAGTGACATCACTGTCACCTGGGCCAGCAATAAAGGCCATAAAGAAATAAAACTCATTTAAACGACCTCTTTAAAAATTCGGTTTAAAGTCTTCAGAAACGTTCAGGAACTGTTTTGCCAGGTCGTCCTGCGAAATAAAGCCGTATGATAACGGACGAACACTGCCCTGTTTCGGGTCAACCAGCATCATGGCCGGGAAATATTTCACGCCGAGGCGCTGCGCCTGCCCCTGGTCAGTCCGGGAATCCGGCAACAGCGGATTAATCACGCCATCCACGGAAACGGGAATAACACTCAGACCATAGGTATCCCTGAAGCCATTAATGACCTGCGCCAGCTGCCCGTCGATGGGGTCCTGCCCCCGGTAAAAGAACATGATGCCGTAGTGTTCAGCCAGTTTCGCAATGGCCTGTCGCTGCTGCGCCTGGTCTGCCGCCAGCTGGTTCCGTACCGTGCCGTTGTAATGACTGTACTGCAGGTTATAGTCCAGTTCAGGATGTGCCAGCATGGCCTTTCTGGCGCTCATGGTGAAAAGCCCGGCCTGCTGAGTCCAGTAATTTTGCAGCCGGAAATATTTCACAAAATTATCCACGCCGGGATACAGAATGGCTTCGTACAGCGCCCGCTTTGTTGCCGTCTGCAGCGCGGCCAGTTTCTGCATAATATCCGGTTCCTGACGGGGGGCTGCAGGTACAGGTTTATTTTCTTTTTCCTTCGGATTTATTTTCTCGTTATACCACTGCCAGCCTGCATCTTTCCCTGACGCCGGAAAAATAAAGCAGCAGAGTAACAGTGGCAGTAATGCTTTATTCATCTTCATTCCTTTCATCACTTTTTCTTTCATCAGATTTCTGCAGGTCAGTCAGAGCAGAAAAACAAAAATACAGAATAAACAGGAGCACACCGGAGTAAAAAATAACGAAAGTAGCAGCAAGCATCCCGCCCGCCGTGGTTTCTTTTATCGTATCCCACGACCAGATAATTACCGGGGAAATGACAATCGCTGTAATCAAAAGCCGGATAAGAAAATCAATAAAACGGTTCGACGTGAATATGACTTTCATCATTTCCCCCGGTTATTTTCCATACCTTACTGTCCTGCCTGTTTCAGCTGGTCAGCAATCTGCTCTTTCACTTTCTGCGTCAGAACGCCACTGTCCGGGATTTTCTGGTTATTCATCAGGTCTTCGTAGAAGTTAGTGAAATCCAGTCTGTCGAACTGAATTTTCTGCAGCTCATCAACCGTAATCCCCCGACAGTCAGGATGCTTCGCACTGCCAAAACTGATACGCAACTGACCGTTGCGCCCCTGCTGCTGGACTATCTGCGCCAGCTTCGAATCAAACTGACAGTAGCTGCGTTTTTTCTCCAGACAGACACCCAGCACTTTCTTCGAACAGAACTCTCCGACACTGACGGTCAGTTTGTTTGATTTTGCTTTAGCCAGGGCTTTTTCATCACTGCTGCATTTGGCCAGCCCGATATCCTGTCCCCAGCCGCTGTCCTTACAGCAGTTGCTGTATCCGGCTGCTGCCTTCTTACAAAATTTCGCCTGACCAGTGAAAGCACGGACATCCACCCCGTTCAGCGCCGCAACATCCTTACCTGCAGCGGCCAGTGCTGCCAGCTGAGAAACAGCTTCGGCAAAATCATTACTCTTCCCGCTCTGAGCCTTATCGCATTCGCCATCGAGACAGAAGACGTCTCCCCCACAGACCATCACTTTCCCGGATGTTTTTGACTCACAGGAGTACGTGGCATATTCATGCAGACAGGCACCTTCTTCGGAGTAAAAGGCGCACTGGTGTGACACCAGGGTACAGGCCGGATTGTCGGTGTAGGTCTGACAGGTTCCCTTGTCTGCTGACTGTGTGACATACGTGTCCCGGTATGCCCAGCAGCTCTGGTACATGCTGTATGACTGACCGTCTTTCACCAGCGTCCTGTTCCCACCAGCCTCCGTACATTCTGTTTTTGTCAGTTTCCCCAGCTCCTTGCTGAACGGGCAGCTTTCAGACCAGACAACATACGGGGTGTACGAGGCTTTTTTTACCCTGACAACCAGACGCAGCTTCATTGCCGTATGACGTCTGAATTTTGTATTCCCGACCCGGACGGGGTGAGATGACGTAAAAGCCACACCGGCAGTCAGTGTTTTCTGTACTGGTGTAAATGAGGCATCTGCTGAGTATTTGGCATTCCAGCTCAGTGGGGTTCCCAGTACTGTAATTGTCATAGGTACACTCTTCTGCAGGTAAGTACGACTCCAGCTGTAATGCGCATCGACAATTTCGCCGGTAACGGGAGAGGTAATGGAGACAACATACTGACCATTCACTTCACGTGCAGGTAGCTGACTCATTTCATACTCCAGCGTCCGGGTTTCCCATGTGGTGCTCCCCTGCAGCTCCATACGGGCAGTTCGTGTGCAGTACTGCTCCACCTGTAAATCCCGCTCACAGGTGTAATTCGTGTATTCACTCCGGCTAATCTCCTGCGCACTGCACTGCTGCCCGGTGTTTCCCACAATGCTGTCAGCCCGGTTCACCACATCCCTGCCGGTCTGAATGAACGGTGCATCCGGTGACAGAATGTCTTTCGGCTTGTTCATGAAGGACTCTGTGATGGTTTTTCCGGTTTCACCGGTCGCCCATTCCGTGGTGCCATCATTTTTCAGGCCGCCATCCCCGCCGGCAGTCACGCCACCGTAATATTTTGTCTCGTCCGGATTAGCGTTATAGCCGGGGATACTCTCCTGTGGCTTAAAGCCCTGAATACTGCTGCTTCCCTGTCCTTTGATCTGATGAGCAAAATCAGAGCCGGCCCGGTAATCACTGTTGCTGTCAGCCTGTGCCATGCCGGCAACCAGAGCCAGTATCAGAGGTAAAATACGTTTCATTTCCCGGAATCTCCTTTCCCTGCCAGTAAATCATGAGCCACCTGCCGGCAGTCACCCGTGGCGGCCACTTTCTCCAGCGCCTGGCCGACCCGCAGGTTTCCCCGGATGATGTCGTATCCCTGACGGCAGAACACCACCAGTGCCGGTACACTGCGAATGCCGTACTGTGAAAACAGCGTCGGGTCGATCTGAACACCATCAGTTGCGCCGTCTTTCACCAGGGACAACACGGCTTCAGCGGTGGTCTTCAGGTCATTATTCACCATGCCCCGCAGTGTGGCCGGAATACCGTAGTGCCGGGTTTCGCCCAGCATCCGTTTCAGCCCCTCTTCGGGAATGGAAAACGACACAAAATACAGGGCACCCTGCCGGGGTTTCCCGTCCTGTGAAGCCTGCTGTTTACGAACCAGCTCATCCAGAAAATGGTTATCTGAACGCTGAAGGGGGTTTTCCAGCACCTGTTTCTCCGCCCAGGCCTTCAGCTGATGGTCAGGTTTTTCACGCAGTTGTCTGCTTAAATTTTCCTGCTGCTTCAGGAACTGGCGGTTTTCAGGAGTGTTCACATTTTCTGAGGCATGAACAGTGATATGCATCCCTGCAGTCAGGGCAAAAAGCGCAAATATTTTCCAGTTCATGATATATCCTGATGGCATTATTACAATTTAATTACCCGTAGGGTTTTCTCTCAGTTTTTCTGCCAGTTTTAAAAAAGCATCAAATTCTTTCTGATCTGCACATATTTTACTGGCTGTAACCGACACGGTTATTCCTGATATGTTATTGGCAGAGTCTTTAACATCATTATTATGGACGGAGACATTATCGGGACTGAAAATATAAACCTTTTCTCTGGGATAATCCCTGTCCACATCCTCCCGCCACTGAATCTGTTCTTTATCAAAACGGCGATACATTATTGAGGAAAACCGGCACAGCCAGTCGTCAATATATGACAGCTTATCCAGTAATTGTTGCGAATGACTGACTTCACTGGCAAGCTGTCGACACTCCATAATGCACCGGGACACACTACCATGTGTTTTCAAAAATGATTCCATTTCCAGCAGGATGCCCATGTCCAGCATTCTTGATCCATATTTCATATTATTACTCATTACACCCTCCTTTATTTTTATTTACACACTTACCTGGCATAAACGCATCAGAGCACAAATATTTAAAAAACACAGTTGCAAAAGCACACACAAATGCAGCTTTCAGATATAGCCGGACCAGAAACATTTTCCCTGACATATCTGATTGTTGCCATTCATAAATAACCTCACTGAGGACACTATCAGGAACAAAATAAAACAATATTGCAGGTGTCATTACCAGATTAAAAGGAAACCATTTTAATGTTTCATTTATCAGCCGGATAAGCACACAACCTGTTCTTTTTAAATTATGTGTGTATTTACTTTTTATCATCTCAATTTTCATAGATATTCCTCTCATTTGTTAACTCGATTTACAGGAAGACACAGTTACGTTTACGCCACATCAGGTAGCCGAAGTTTTTCTTTGTGTTGGGCGGATTTTTCCCGGTTTCCCAGCGGGTCACGCTGCGCCCGAACGGGTGGCACTGTCCGCTGTCCGGATACATATTCACCATCTGATAACGCCAGCGTTCTTTGGGCAGGATTGGGGACGGATATTCATTACAGACGGCGTTATTTTTCCCGATGGTTTCCATAATCATGCCCTGACGGTGCAGTTTGAACGCCATGCGTTCACTGACCAGCAGGGAGGACTGCAACGGACTGGACTCATTACTCACCCAGCCATTGAACGGATACATGCTGCCCTGTGAACCGGCACACCAGAACAGAACATCGAGAGGCATGTTAAAGGCGCTGGCAATGGCATCTGCTGCACAGGCCCCCTGTGCTATCGGATTGGCAAAGATGACGGCTTCCGGATTGAGAATGGTGGTCAGGCTGCTGTCCGTCCAGGTGGGGTCGATTTCAGAAAGATAAGCGATATCCAGGTCACCACCTTCCAGACAGCCCAGCGATGTGATGATGTTAAGCCAGTACGTCAGCGGGTATTTGTACCAGTGAACGTGATAGAACGCCCCGTTCACCTGCTTCTCATCCTTTTTCGCCGTTCCCTGTGCCGTTTTACCAAAAGCCGGCAGGCTGAAGCCCAGGTTAACCATGCATCCCGGTGACCGGGTGACGTCCGTCAGCGCCATCGGCTCCCAGTAACCAATGGCCAGCCCGATACGCCTGAACAGCGGCGGCGGTGCCGGACAAATCTGAATGGGCATCGACGGGTTCGCCGTGTCGGGGACCTTACCCTGACTGACTTTGATACTGCCCAGCGAGAGCGGGAAAATACAGCTCCAGCAGATATCCGTGATCGGGTTTACAAAACGCCCCTCACAGGCAGAATCCGCAGACGCCGCAGGGACATGACCGGCGAGAAGGAATAACATCAGCAGCCACAGGCTTCGCTTCATTTTCTGCCCTCCTCTGCCGGAATAAATTCCACCTTCAGGAAGCGATCGCCGGGAACGGCGCTCACCCGTGCCGGGACCTGATCAATGCCGAGGCGCTGGCAGAGCACACCGTTCTGGTCAAAGTAAACACGGCTGTCCAGAGACTTCTGCATCTCCGGGATACTGCCCTGCACGAGGATAATTTTGCTCTCCAGTGTGGGCGGCGTCTGGCGTTTCATCCAGGCCACCTGCGCCGGATCATCGCCATTGATGAAATACAGCGTCTGGTTAAAAGGAACATACTGCAGCGGATTCATCACTTCACCCTGACGGGCAAACACCCGCCCTTCGTTATCCCGGATATCCGCAGCCAGTCTGACGGACGGGTCAAACAACCGGCTGCCGTATTTCTCCGTGCGTCCGATACCGGGCACGGCAGGGGGCCGCAGACTGTTGCGGATCACCCGCTCCTTAAAGGCATCCATTTTCCGGCCCATCTCACCGGACTGCTCCAGTGCCGTCAGGCGCTGCATGATCACCGTCAGCATGTCCGGCTCCTTTACCGGCCACAGATCGCCCCAGGTACCAAGATCGGCGGCGGCCACACTCTGCCCCCATATCAGCAGGGCAATCAGCCCCCGGCATCTCATGGTTCCGCCCTCATTCGCCGGGCAATATCCTGCTGGATTTCCCGGGTGATATCCGGTGCCCCCTGTACCACAGCAGGCGACACCAGAATGACCGCGTGGTGTTTCTGCTGCCACGCCTGCAGGCTGGCTTCCAGTGCCGTATTAAAACGCGCTGAAAGGGCTTTTGACTGTGCTTCTGACAGTTGTTTCTGACTGGCGCTGTCAAAAAACGCATCCACGGTCTGTTTCATGTTGAAGGCGACAGTCACCGGTGCGTTCAGTCTGACAATGCCGTAACTGACGGCTGCGTTCAGTAACACCATTGCCAGGCATCCCGGCACCGTCCACCACCAGTGGCTGCGTCGACGGGCTGTAACGTCAGTCGTTTTTTGCGTTGTGGTCATGCAACACTCCTGTATTTCTCATGTTCTTCCAGCCAGGCTTCCAGGGAAGCCATCTCCGGCCCTGATTTCTTCCACGCCAGCTGCCACACCGCCTCATGAATACTCAGGCCCTCCCTGCGTTTCTGCTGCACAAACTCAAAATCCGGGCCGTCAGAGCTGTACATGGCGCGGCTTAACGGGTCCACAAACAGACGGTGCCAGGAGGAGTGGTTTTCCACCTGCAGCAGGAAGGAACTGAACCACTGGTCTTTGGCCGCACCAAACTTGCCAATCATGTCCCGCTGCAGTGGCAGGAACTGGTCCGGGAATAACTGGTTATATTTCGCGAACTCCTTCGCACTCTGTTTGAGGATAATTTTGTAGGAGGAGTTACCCCATGCCGCACGGGCAGCACTGGAGGCCTTGTCAGAGTCAAAGTCGACGATGTTCTGTGTGATGGTGATATAGGCACCGGTATGGCGGCGACAGGTGCGGTAACCTTTTTGAATAAACTTACCGACTTTACGATTTTTGAAGTCCAGCAGACGCCAGCCTTCATCAATGACGTTCAGTTTTTTGAGAGTACGCGGCGTGCGGTACATCCTGTTCTCGATGTAGATAATCAGGGAGAACATCACCGCAACAAGCAGGGACGGACGGTCTTCCAGTCCCCCCAGCTCCAGCACCACCATTCTGGCATCATCCCGCAGGGACGGCTCATCAGAGTTAAAATACCGGCCATAAGTGCCGTTGGCAGTGTACTGGTCAAGCAGCACAATCATTTCATCCAGACGGCTGCGGATGGTCGGTGACTCGGCATACTGCTCGCTGTCACTGGCGTTTTTCAGGAAATTCACCACATCATCAATGCGCGCCTGATTCTTTTTGGCCAGCCAGGAGGCTTTGACCGCCTGCAGCAGCAGACCTTCATGCACTTCATCCAGGTTACCGTTGGGGCTGGCCATCACCGACAACTGGTCGCGGACACGCTCCGCTGACTGGTCAATATCGGTGATGTTCGCAAACGGGTTAAAACGCAGGGTTTCACCGTCCAGATATACGCCCCCCATGTTCTCACACAGGGACTTGTAGCCATCCCCCATGTCGAACACCACGGCAAAGCCTCCGGAGTCCAGCACGCTGCGGATAAGTGGCTGTATCAGTCCGGTTTTACCGGCCCCGGAGGTGCCACAGACCGCCATGTTGTAGTTGGTGTTATTCATCCCCTTAAAGAAGATATCGATAAACGCCAGCTGGTTACGGTAAGTGGGTGCCAGCAGGCCTGCCGGTGTCAGGGGGTTATCCGCCACTAACGGCATCAGGTTGGCCACATTAAAGCTCTCTGCGCGCTGAACCACACCGGCCTCTTTCAGCTGTTTAAACAGTCCTTTCCCGGCCATAAAGGGCAGGCAGGTCAGGAAATTGCGCATGTGGTTAAAGCGCGGTGAAATCAGCTCAAAACCGTTTTTACGGAAGCTGTTCAGGATGTCCTGCTCCACTTCCAGTGCCGTTTCATTATTGTCCTTGCAGAAGGCTGTGATGTTGAGGAAGTAGGACACGACAGAAGACTGACCGGAGCCCAGCCGCTGGCGCAGTTCCCCCCACTCCTTCGCCTCCTTTTCAACTGACGGAAACCATTTGGCATAGGAGGTCTTCGACTTCTTCTCCAGGTCCATGTACTTCAGGTTGGCTTCGCTGTGGGTTTTCACCTGGTCTTCCACCACCAGAGTCAGCGTCAGGATGAACGGGCAGGAAATGGACATTTCCGGGTTCAGCAGATTGCTGTAGTTGTCGGCCATGTTCCACAGGAAGGCGATTTCCGGGTTACGGGCCAGATGGAAATTCAGGATGCGGGCCGTGCTGTTCCTGCCGTTCTCACGCAGGCCCAGCGTCAGGTAATCAGCCCGGACTTTCAGGTCAAAACTGTCCTCCACACACTGATAATTCAGATCAGAATACGGGTCCAGCTGACGTCTTTTCGGGTACAGAGAGTCCGGATTATGGTTAATCATCTCCCCGACAATCTCGATGAAAGCCTGTGCATCCACTGTCTGTGTGGTGATTTTTGCGCCGTGAAAAGAGGCACGGATGATTTTCACCAGATTTTCCATTTCCAGAATGTCAGCCCGGCTTTTTTTCTTCGAGGGAGAACAGTACGAGATAAACACCCGGTAATGGCGCAGGGTCAGGGGCAGATTCATCCCCTCCGGCAGTGGGAACTGTGTCGCTGCCGCTTTCATATAATAGGCACGGGTAATGGCGTTAAACCGTTCAGCCTGTTCACCTGACCAGGAGAACTCACGCAGCCCGTATTCAATCCTGTCACCAACCAGCTGACTGGACATCAGATGGATACACAACGGAATACCGCGCGGCAGTTTGGTGCGCAGCATATGATCGAGAGCCTCCACAATGGACTCATTCGCACCATTGATGGGAATGGCTTCCAGCATAAAGCCCATCGTGGTGTCATTCATGAACAGGCCGGACTCCTGATTGTAATCACGGTACGGCAGCAGACGGCTGAACTGCGGGAAGCTCATCTCACCGAGGATCTGATTAGCCTGAGAGGATTCATCTGGTAATTTAAGCGCAGTCAGCAGTGAATTAACCGCCTGAGTGACGGTCTCAAGTGGGTTATTACTCATATGAGTATTCCTTAGTGCGTTTAAAAAAGGAAAATATCAGTCTGTGGGCCGTGGATATATCACGCAGTGCCATTCTTAAAACCACAGCACAAATAAGAGATGGAGGCTTTTAACGGCTTTGTTGAATAAATCAGATTTCGGGTAAGTCTCCCCCGTAGTGGGTTGTGTTTTCAGGCAATACGCAGGCTTTCAGGCATACCTGCTTTTGTCATTT
>ERZ1026894.411-NODE-411-length-32064-cov-4.580524_pt1 | contig 32064 bp, 29 predicted proteins | sample MGYA00380177_ERZ1026894 | MGnify/ENA primary metagenome ERZ1026894 (study PRJEB33269, sample SAMEA4719813) | human gut metagenome | biome: human-associated habitat; feature: organic feature; material: feces | place: Cameroon | collected 2013-10 ... | reverse complement strand
ACGGGATATTATCATCTGTGCAATTTTTTCCCGTCATTTATTTTATGAAAAAATATGAAAAATGAAAATATGAGCGGGAATTGCAGCAAAAGATATGCGCAATTCTCAGCCGCTGCGGCAACCTGCGCTGTTGTAAACAGGCTGCCGCCCCTTCCCCAAAATGCGCAACACCGCTTTTGCGGTGCCGCAAATGTTCTTAAATCTGCATTTTATCTGCCGCAAATGTTCTCGCGATTGCGTTTTCGGCACTTATCATGCATTCCAGCTTTTCGCGTTTCCCCTGAAAAAAATTTTCCCGGGACTCTGGAAATTCCCGCAAAACCATGATACATTGCACTAAATTCAGGAGATATCATGGAAGCTGATCATACAGACTGGAAATCCATCATCTGCAGAGGCATCGAATCCGATGAACTCGATTACAAGGCCGCGCAGAACTGGAAACTGCTCACGCGCGCAGGACGCGCGAAATTCGTCCGGCACTGCATCGCCATGGCGAATACAAAGGGGGGATACGTCGTGGTCGGCGTCGGCGAAGACGCGGCCGGACAGCCCGCGCTCTTCACAGGACTCACCAAGGAGGAAGCCCACTCTTTCGACCCTACGGACGTCGGAAATTTCATCAACCATTTCGCGGATCCGGCCGTTGATTTCACGCTCGAACGTCCCGTCGTCGACGGCAAACGGTATGTCGTTTTCGTCATCCGCCCGTTCCGCGCGCTCCCGCACGTCTGCACCTCCTCCTGCGAAAACGAACTCGCGCTCGGAACCTTCTACATCCGCACCGCCGACGCCTCAAGCCGTCCGGCGTACCGCTCCAGCGAAATGCACGCGCTGATTCAGCGCACGCTCCGCAATCAGAGGGAAATGCTCGGACGCATGATCCGCGGGATTCTTTACGAAGACCCCACTTTCCAGAGCGAACGGCAGCAAAGCTCCAGGTTCGAAGAGGAAATCAAGCACACCCGCGATTTCTTTTCCAAGCGGCGCGTGAATCCTCCGGAATCAAACTTCCGGCTTATGCTCACCGTTCAACCGCCCGAATACATCGCGGAAAAATTCAGTTTGTCGGAATTGCAGATGCATCTGCAGGAGGCGTTCCTGCTTCTGCCCGACGCCGTTTTCATTCAGCCCGAAGAGATCCGCAACGCCTATTTCACCAACGTCTCGCTCCGCTCGTTCTCCGGCGACCGGACGCGGCTCTGGCAGCTCTATCAGTCCGGACTCTTCTGTTTCTCGGCGGTTTTCCCGTATGAAAAGGGGATCTCCTATCTTTTCCTGGTACACTTCTTTTCGGAGGCGATCAGCTTCCTTGCACGGCTTTACGGCAGTCTCGGCTACTCCGCCGAACTGCTTTCCGTTCAGCTTTCCATGCGGAATACGGAAAACGTCCCGCTCATCGAAACGCCGTCCGCGAACCGCAATTTCGAATTCATCTGCCGGATTCCGGAAATCTCGCTGCATCTGGAACGCACCGCAGCCGATCTTTCCAGCGCGCCGACGGAACATGCGGTCACGCTCATTCGAAAAGTCTGCGAGCGGTTCAACCTTCCCGAAGGAAGACATCAGAACCTTCAGAAGCAGGTCGCCGACATCGCCGCCCGCAAATGACTTCCGGAATTTTCCGGAATCAGTCCTCTTCGTCGCGGGCGTCGCGGGTCATCAGAGCGCGGACCGCGTCGCCGGCGGAGAGATTGTTGTAGAGAACGTTGAACACCGCATTGATGATCGGCGTGTCGCAGTTCTTGCGCTGTGCAAGCATGTGCGCGGAAATCGCGGTCTTCACGCCCTCCGCCACGACCATGCCCATTTCCCGCGTGATCTCCTCCAGCGTCTTGCCGCGTCCGAGTTCCTCGCCGACATGACGGTTGCGGCTGTGACGGCTCATGCAGGTGACGATCAGGTCGCCGATGCCGGAAAGTCCCGCAAACGTTTCCCGGCGTCCGCCGAGCGCAACGCCGAGACGCGCCATTTCCGCAATGCCGCGCGTGATGAGAGCGGCTTTCGGGTTGTCTCCAAGATTCATACCGTCGATGATGCCGGCAGCGATCGCAAGCACGTTCTTCAGCGCTCCGCCAAGCTCCAGACTGATGACGTCGCGGGAGGTGTAGACGCGGAAGTTGTCGGACATGAATGTCTCCTGAACGAGTTTGGCTATTCCGATGTTCTCCGACGCCGCAACGACGGCCGTCGGGACTCCGCGCGAAACCTCCTCCGCATGACTCGGACCGGAGAGCGCGGCATATTTCAGATTCCCGCCCAGAATCTCTCCGCAGATTTCATGCATGCATTTGAGCGTATCCGTTTCGATTCCCTTCGCGACGTTGACGAGCACCATCTGTTCCGGAACAAAATATTCCTTGAACATGTTCAGCGTTCCGCGCATGAACTGCGAGGGCGAGGCGAGAACCACCAGCTCCGCGCCGCAAACCGCCTCCGCAATGTTCGATGTCGCATTCAATTCCTCCGGCAGGTCGACGCCCGGAAGAAAACGGTTTTTGCGCGTCGAACGGATCGCCTCGATATTCTCGTCGAAAGGCCCCCAGAGAGTGACGCTGTGATCGTTCTTCAGAAGGGTCACGGCAAGAGCCGTACCCCAGCCGCCATCGCCGAGTACTGTGATTTTTCTCATTTCTTTTCCTTTTTTGTAAAACGGTTTTCGGTTCCGTTGAGCAACCGTACAATATTGGATTTATGCTTCACGATCGCAAGGATTCCAAGCAGAATGAACAGAATGACCGAAATGATTGAGTCCGGCGCATCCGGACGTTTCAAGACGAACAGCAGCGCCGCCACGAGCGGCAGAACAACCGCCGCCGCAATGCTCGCGGCGGAAACGTAACGGGTGATCAGAAACAGAATCACCCAGGTAAGCAAACCGCAGATCACCGCGACCGGACAAAGCGGAAAAATCGCTCCGGCGGCCGTCGCAACCCCCTTGCCGCCTTTGAATTTCAAATACGCCGGAAAGATGTGTCCGAGCACCACCGACAAAGCCGCAAGCGGAGGCATCAGGCGCAAAGGATCCGCCAGCGCTTCGTTCACCAGCAGGACCGCAATGCCGACGGGAACGAAGCCTTTGAGGAAATCGAGGAGAAAGCAGAGTTTGCCCCACCACGGTCCGACGACACGCGTGACGTTGGTCGCGCCGATATTGCCGCTCCCCTCCTTGCGGATATCGAGTCCATGGCATTGTCCGATGATGAACCCGAACGGAATGGAGCCGATCAGGTATGCGGTCAGCGCGGCGGCGATGAGTGTAATGCAGTAAATCATGTTTCCCCTTGAGTTTTTAATTTTTTGCGTTATAGTAACGTACAGTTTTTTACAGCTTTTGCAAGTCCATAAGGAGAATTTGAGATGAAAAAGTGTTCCGGACGCCTGATCGCCGCCTCGCCCGCGGTCTGTGCGGATGTTCTTTACGCCGGCGGATTCCATGCACCCGATGAGGTCATTTACTTTGAAATCGGAGCTGAAAAGGGGTTGATTCTCTCACGGCTCGAATTCGCGCGCGGGCAGTCCGAAGCCAAACGCGGCGTGCAGGTTCTCAGCCGGGAATCGTTCCTGGAAGGCTCCGCCGACCGCTCCGACCTCGCGGTTCTGAAGAATCTCACGGATAAACTCGGAGTGACCCGCTGGGAGGTTCCCGCGAACTTCCCGCTCGCTCTCGCCGACGCGCTCCGCGAAAACGGCGTGGAAATCCGCGCCCTTCCCGATCCCTTCTTCCCGAAGCGCCAAATCAAAACCGCCGCGGAACTGCGCAAGATCGCCGAAGCGGAAGCCGTCACCGAAGATTCCATGCGCTATGCCCGCGACCTACTCCGCTCCGCGCAGGTCAACTCAAAAGGAGTGCTCACACGCAACGGAAAACCATTCACCTGCGACATGCTCCGCGCGGAAATCGAAGGGTTCCTCAAACAGCGCGGCTGCACGGCGGAACAGACCATCACCGCCTGCGGCGAAGACGCCTCCCAGCCGCACAACCTCGGCTCCGGCCCTCTCCTCGCAGGAAAACCGATCGTGATTGACATCTTCCCGCGCTCCGACCGCTCCGGGTACTGGGGCGATATGACACGCACCTTCTGCAAAGGAAAAGCGCTCCCCGTCGTCCGAAAGGCTTTCAAATCCGTTCTGAAAGCCTCGGAAATCGCACAGAAGATGATCCGCGCCGGAGTTTGTGCGGCGGATGTTCACCGCGCGGCGGCGGAGTCCATGGCGTCCGACGGATTCCTCACCGGTCACACCCCGGACGGTCTCCCGTGCGGCTTCATTCACGGACTCGGACACGGACTCGGACTGGAGATTCATGAAGGACCGCGTGTCTCCCCGGTCAACCCGAACCCGCTCGCCGCGGGAAATGTCGTCAGCGTGGAACCGGGACTCTATCATCCCTCATGGGGCGGAATCCGCCTGGAGGATATCGTCGCCGTCACCAAAGACGGCTGTCACAACTTCAACACCATGGAAAAAGAACTGGAGCTTGACTGATGACCTGCACACTTGCTGTCGCCTGCGAAAAAGACGCCGTCGCACCGCATTTCGGGAACTCCCCGGAATTTGCCGTGTTTGAAATTCTGGAAAACCGCATCAACGGGCTCCGCAAGGTTTCCGCCGCCCCCGGCGACGCCGCGCATATCGCACTTCTCCGAAAGCTGAATGCGAGAGTTCTGCTCTGCGGCGCCCTTGAATCCTCCGCCCGCGCCGCTCTTGAAGAAGCAGGAATCGAAATCGTTGACGGACAGACAGGCGACATCATTCAGGCCGCAGGCGCGTTCCTGATGAAACTTGTCCGTGCTGGGAAATAACACGACCGGAGAAGGGGCTTACAGCTCCTTTTTGACTCTCTGCTGATATTTTTGAGTCGGAGCCAGTTTGCGGTTGACGTTATTCCGCAAACCGGTTCCGTAAATCGCGGGACTTCCGCCGCCGGAGTTCCCTACTTCGCGGGCCGGAGCGTCGTTCCCCGTCTCCGTCTGCGCGGAAGCCTCTGCGGCTTTCTCCGGAGCCTTTGCCGGCTCTTCCGATTCCGTCTTTCCGGAGTCTGATTCCCCGGCATTTTCAGGCGTCTCTTCCTCCGTGCCGGGTTCTTTGTAATAAAGTTCCTTCAAATGCGCAATTTTTTTTGCCGTATCCGTCTGAAAACTCAGACGGTCCACAGTCCATGTCAGCGTTTCAATCACTCTGCCGGTAACCGCCTCGATCTCCTGTTGCGGAAGAGAGGGAATCCGGACGCTCATCGGAGAAACGGCCAGCATCAGAGCAAACGTTCCGGCAAAAACGACGCCGCTTGCCCCGCCGCAGAACAGCCCGCCGAGGAAATCGAAAAGCAGCGGAAAAGAATACTCTTCCGGATTCGGCATCAGCTGTTTTGCCGCCGCATGGAAAACAAACACCAGAACAAGCCAGCAGGAGCCGATCAGGCAAAGATGTTTGTACGCCCCGCTTTTCTCATTGAACGCGGAGAGATAACCCGCGAGGAAATCCACGCCCCAAAGCGCAATATATACGGAAAACACCGCGCTCAGCAGAATTATCCACGCCTTCAGCAGACGCTGCTTGGAACCGATCAGCGCAAACACAATCGCCATTCCGAAAACGATGAGATTCACCATGATTCGATCACTCCATTTTTAAGATGACGCGTTCAACTTCATCTATACTCGTCTCACCGCGCTCAACAAGCCGGAGCGCATCGTTCAGCATCATCGAAGAACTGCCGTTCTGCTGCTCCAAAAACTCTTTGACCTCGGAGAGAGATTCTCCGTTTTCAAGCAGCGCCTTCAGCTCCGTCGTCATGGGCATCATCTCGAAAATCGCATGGCGTTCCTTGTAGCCCGTTCCGTCACATTCCCGGCAGCCGCAAGGCGCATAAATCTGATCCTGTCTCCAGCCGGAAGCCTCAAAATACTCGCGGTACTCCTCCGGAAGCGTTGTGCGCTGTTTGCAGGAACAGAGCTTGCGGACAAGCCGCTGAGAGACAATCATCCGCAGGGTGGATGCAAGCGAACGCATCGGCACGCCGAGCGACATCATGCGGTCCAGCGTTCCGATATTGTCGTTGCTGTGCAGAGTTGCAACAATGAAGTGACCGGTTTGAGCCGCCTGCGTCGCAATCTCCGCGGTCTCCCTGTCGCGGATTTCTCCCAGACATATCACATCCGGATTCTGACGCAGTGCGTTGCGCAGCAGCGCCGCAAACGTAATCTCCGCCTTGGTGTTCACCTCCATCTGACTGATATTCGGCATGATATTTTCAATGGGATCCTCAATGGACATGATGTTTTTGATTGAATAATCAAAAGACTGGAGGATTCCGTAAAGGGTCGTCGTTTTGCCGCTTCCCGTAGGACCGCAGATCAATAACATTCCGGACGGCATTCCAAGCACGCTTTTCAGCATTTTCTGATTCTCGAGCGTCATGCCGAGATCCTCAAGTTTCATCGGTCCGCCCGCGCAGCCGAGCACCCGGACCGTAATCTTCTCTCCCCCGAACGCTCCGACACTCGCGACTCGGAACGCCGCCTGTCCTTCCGGCACCCGTGCAGTAAACGAGCCGTCCTGCGGACGGCGACGCTCAAAACTGTCCATTCCGGCAGCAACTTTAATGGCGCTGATCACGGCATTGGCGAGCGTATCATCAAGCGTCCGAACCATGCGCAAGCCGCCGTCCACGCGAAGACGGACCGTATAAACGGAATCCTTTTTCGGATCAATGAAAATATCACTCGCCCGTTTTTTCAGAGCAAGGAAGATCAGCTCCTTCATGACCTCAAGCGATTCCGAATAGGATGCGTCGTCCAGGGAAAGCACGCTTTTCCCGCGCGAATCCAGAATATCAATCTCCGGCGGAGGCGGTTTCCTGAAAACAATGTCTTCCAAAACAACTTTGTATAATTTGAACCCGCCGAAAACAAGCAGGCAAAGCGGACCGGCAAAAAGCGCAGCCGTATTCAAATATGCTTTTGTTTTCTCCCCGCATCCTGAATATTTTGCAATAAAACTCAATGTATACACGCCGGTCAAAAACCATAGAATCAGAACAAGAAGATTTATGAAATTGAAATACAACACAATTACCCTCCCATGTTTCTTCTACTATACAATAAGAACCTTATTTTTTCAAGCGAACAGGGAAAGAATTTTCGTATTTTCCAAAAAAAAGCCACAGATGCAGAAACGCCCCCTTCCCGGAAAATCTTCCCCGTTTGCGAAAAAAAACTTTTCCCCTTGACTTTCCCGCAAATCGTGGTTTATTACCATTGAAACAAATTTACAAGGAGTTTTCATCATGCAGAACGACCCCATCGCAGAATCCGTCATGGCAACCCTTCTCGCACGCCACCCCGCTCTCGCCGCGTGCGCGGACAAAATCACGGATGCATACCGCATCCTTCGCGACTCCATCGCACAGGGCGGAACCGTCTTCGTCTGCGGAAACGGAGGAAGCCGCGCCGACGCGGATCACATCATCGGCGAACTCTCCAAAGGATTCCTCCTCAAACGCAAACTCCCCGCGGAACTCGTCGAATCCATGTCGGAAAAACTCGGCGAAGACGCCGCTCCTCTCTGCGACCGCCTCCAGATGGGAATGCGCGCAATGCTCCTCGACGCTCACCCCGCACTCTCCTCCGCATACGCAAACGACGTCGATCCCGTCATGTGCTATGCTCAGCAGCTCTTCGTCATGGGACGCGAAAACGACGTCGTCATCGGTCTCAGCACCTCCGGAAACGCGGAAAACATCCGCAACGTCTTCAAAGTCGCCGGCGGACGCGGCATCAAACGCATTCTCTTCACCGGAAACCGTCACGGCAAATGCGAACAGTACGCCGACTGCGTCATCGACGTCCCGGAATCCGAAACCTACAAGATTCAGGAACTCCACCTCCCGACTTATCATGCGATCTGCATCATGCTTGAGGAATATTTCTATGCCGGAAAATAATCTGAAAACGCCCCGTCACATTGCCGTCATTATGGACGGCAACGGACGCTGGGCCGCCCGCCGGAACCTCCCGCGCGTCGAAGGACACCTTGCCGGAGCACAGCGCGTCAAAGACATTCTCCAGTATGCGCGCGAGTTCGGCGTGGAATATCTCACCCTTTACGCATTCAGCACGGAAAACTGGAAACGCTCCGCCGAAGAAGTCGGCGCGCTGATGGACATCCTTTCGTCATTTCTCAATGAATATCTTGAAGATATGAAGAAAAACGAGGTCAGACTGCTTGTAGCCGGCAGAATTGACGGATTGCCGGAGCGGGCGGCGTCAGATCTCCGTCACGCCGTTTCGGAGACCGCGTTGTTCCGGAAACACACGCTGATTCTTGCGCTCAATTACGGCGGACGCTCCGAAATCGCCGACGCCGCGCGGAAAATCGCGGAAGAGGTGAAAGCCGGAAAACTCGACCCCGTCAAAATTGACGAACAGCTCTTCGCCCGTCATCTTTATCTGCCGGACGTTCCGGATCCCGATCTCATGATCCGCACCAGCGGGGAATTCCGTCTGAGCAACTTCCTGCTCTGGCAACTCTCCTATGCGGAATTTTACATAACCGACGCATTCTGGCCCGATTTCGACCGGACGGAATTCATCAAAGCCCTTGAATCATATTCGAAACGAGACCGCCGTTTCGGAGGAAGGAAGTAATCATGTTTCTGCAAAGACTCTTCAGCACAATCATTCTTCTGGGACTCTTTTCCGCATCCGTCTTCTGGCAGGGCGACGGCGGACGCGCCTGCTTCACGGTCCTTGCCGTCGCCGGAATCCTCGGCGCCGTGCGAGAATTCGCGAAAATCATCGAAAAACAGGATATGCCCTCTTACCCCCTCTGGACCGGATTTGCAATCCTCCTTCCCGTCCTCGGCGTGCTCTGGAAAGATGTGATGCCGGTTCTGATCATGCTTCTCCTCGTCGGGCTGGTCATTGCGTTCTGCATCTGCCTGTGGATTCAGCTTCTCTGTTCAGGCAACCGGCTGGAAGTTCTGAAAAAAATCATGAATTCCGCGGGAATGTACATCCTCTTCATTGTCCCGTTCATCATTTTAGCGGCGGTGCAGGACGACCGGATGCTGTTTCTCTATCTGATTCTCGGCACGAAGATCGGCGACATCGGAGCCTACGTCGTCGGTTCTCTCTCAAACAAGATTACCGGCGGACGCAACCACAAACTGATCCCGTCGATCAGCCCCGGCAAATCGTGGGAGGGCTTAATCGGCGGACTTTGCATCAGCGTCGGTTTTGCTTTTGCGCTTTTCCCGGCGGTGACGCATCATGAGTTTCCGGTCTGGGTTCCCGTGATTCCGGGAGTGCTTCTGTTCTTCTTCGGAGCGGCGGGCGACCTTGCGGAATCTTCCCTGAAGCGCATCTGCGGCGTCAAGGATTCCGGCCGGATTCTTCCCGGCATCGGCGGCGTTCTCGACCTTGTAGACAGCCTCATGCTCAACGCCCCCGTCTTCGTCGTCATGATGTATTTCCTGGATATGTTCTTGTTCTTCCTGAAGAAATAACGGCGGGCAGCAGGCGGACGGAGCGGAAGGCTCCGTCCGCAAGACGAATCAGAGAGCGCGCTGAACTCCCACGACTATGCCGCGGAGCGGAAACTCCTTCAGAGAACACTCGCTGACGTTCTCCGAGGCGCCGTCCGCAAACGAAAGACGGCCGTCCGAACAGCCGAGACAGCTCTTCAAAGTCGAACAGCCGTTCTCCTGCGCGACAATGATGTCGCCCTTCTTCAACTCGTCCGGGTGACGCTTCACGATCGCGATGTCGCCGTCAAGAATTCCGCGGGCGGCCATGCCGGAACCGTGCACACGCAGAGCGTAAAGCGTCCGGCAATCCGAATGCAGAGCTTTTTCAAACAGCGAGGAATCGCAGTAAAGCGCCTTGTGCGTGCCGTTGTAAATCGAACGGTCGTTTCCCAGATCGTCGAAAACGGGAATCGCGCGGAGCCCGCTCGGATGCCTGGGTTTGCGGTGCGGTTTCAGAAGAGCAATGCTCCTCGCCTTTGAACTGCGGCTCAGAAAATCCTTCTTCTGAAGTGCGCGGAGATGCGCAAAGACGGTTGAGGTTTTGATCGCGAAATGATCCGCGATCTCGTAGACGGTCGGCGCCATCCCTATAGAGTTCATGAACTCTTCGATGTAGTTGAGAATCCGACGCTGTTTTTCCGTGAGTCCTTTCATAAGTCAGTCCCCCCTTATTGAACTTACTTACAGTTTCCCCCTTGTCCAGACCCCCTGTCAGGACGAAGGACCTTTCGGTTTATATTTTTATAATAACCGCTGTTTCACAGAATGCAAATCAAAAAAATAAAATTTTTGCGATTTTTTATTTTCGCGATTGAAAATCCGCAAAAAGGAGCCGCATAGTCTCCGGAAGAGAAAAGCGGATCGATGATTCTTGTAGACTATCCTTGCCGCTCCTGCTGATTCATCCGCTCCTCAAACGCAAAAAGTCCTGAAAAAATTCCCTTCACGGTTGATTTCAGCCGCTCTTCGTGTATAGTTCCGGTGAAGGGAATACAGCATGGACAAAATATTACAGCATTTCTGCGGGTATCTGCTCATGGAGCGCGGGCTGAGCGAAAACTCCATTGCAGCGTACCGCTCCGATCTGGAGGATTTCTCAGACTGGCTGAAAGAACAGGGCAAAAACTCTTATTCCGAGGTCTCGCGCGACGACATCATCGACTTTCTCGGCGCGCGCAAGGAACAGGAAATGGAGCCATCAAGCCTCGCGCGGAGACTCGTCGCAATCAAAGTCTTCTTCCGCTATCTCGCACAGGAAAAATTCATTCCGGACAACATCACCTCCGTTATGGATTCCCCGAAACTCGGACGCATTCTGCCCGAATTCATCACGGCGGTCGAAGTCGACGCCCTCATGAACGTGTGGTCCCTTGAAGACCGCGATTTCCTCGCCATCCGCAATCGCGCGATTCTCGAACTCATGTACGCATGCGGGCTGCGCGTATCTGAAGTTGCCGCCCTGAACGTCTCCTCCGTCAACCTCGACGACCGGGTGATCCGCGTCGTCGGAAAAGGTTCGAAGGAACGGATCGTGCCCGTCGGTCACCTCGCGCTCAGAGCGCTCGGACGCTATCTGAAGGAGGCGCGTCCGTATCTGCTGAAATCGCCCGATGAACCGACCCTGTTTCTCTCGCGTCTCGGACGGCGGCTCGACCGCGAACGCATCTGGGGAATCATCAAGGAGACCGCGCGGCTCGCGGGAATCACCAAAAACGTTCATCCGCACACGCTGCGCCATTCGTTCGCAAGTCATCTGCTCGAAAACGGCGCGGATCTGCGCGTCATTCAGGAGATGCTCGGACACGCCGACATCGCAACCACACAGATTTATACGCACATCGACCAGCGCCGCCTGCTCGAAGTGCAGCGCAAATTTCACCCGAGGGCATAAAATGAACCGAACAAAAGTCGCGATTCTCTGGATTCTGATTGCAACCTTCATCATGGGCGGAATCTGGTATTGCAAAAAACAAGAGACAAACCGTTTCCGCCGCGAAACATTCTCGTTCCCGATCATGAGCACCCGCGCTTCCGTGACGCTGATCGACACAGATCCTGATGAAATCGAACGCGCATTCCGCCTGGCTCGCGAAGCGATGGAACGCGTCGTCGCCGTCTGCAACTACTTCGACCCGTCAAGCGAACTCGCGCGGCTCAACGCGTCCGCGGACAAAACCCCGTTTGTCTGCTCCCCCGAACTCTGGGAGATTCTCCGGGAAACCCGACGATTTCACCGGCTTTCCGAAGGGGCGTTCGACCCGACGATCCGCCCCCTGATGCGCGTCTGGGGGTTCCACCGCAAACGCCTCACGCTCCCCTCCGATGCGGAAATCGCAGAAGCGAAAAAAATCTGCGGATTCGACAAAATCCGCTTTGACGACGATGCGCGGAGCGTCTTCTTCACCGTCCCGGGAATGTCGATTGATCTCGGCGGCATCGCGAAGGGCTGGGCTGTCGACAAGGCCGCCGAAGCGGTGCTGAACCGGACAGCCGTCCGGCGCGGCTGGATTGATCTCGGCGGCAACATGCGCTGTCTGCCGCTTCCGCCGCCGGGCGCGGAAACCTGCCGGATCGGCGTGCGCGATCCGAAAAACGGAGAACGCAACATCGCCGTCGTTCCGGTCCTCAATGAAAGCGTGGCGACAAGCGGCGATTACGAACGCTATGTTGTAATCGGGGGGAAACGCCATACGCACATCATCAACCCGAAAACGGGGCGTCCGGTCAGCGGAACTCTTTCGGCAACCGTGGTCACGCCGCGCGGTGTGGATTCGGATGCGCTCTCGACATCACTCTTCATCAACGGTCCCGCATTCGCGGAAAAACTTCCGGAGGCGCGGACGCTTCTGATCGACGCGGAGGGAAAAATTCACACGCACGTTCCATCCGGCGCGCCGTTTCAGCTTCTGCCGAGCTCCGATTTGTAAAGCAGTTCGCAGGAATCCGGATCGGGAAGCGAATAGACGGAAAGCAGATTCAATGTAAACGGCTCTTTCGGAGCCTGAAGGAAGAAAAGCTCAAAAAACTCCTCGACGCTCTTCGGCGGCTTGCGGAGCTTGAGCGTACAGTGCGGACGGTACGGGTACGGAGACGGCTCGAAACGGATTCCGCTCTCCGCTATGATCCCCTGCGCATTCCGGAACGGTTCGGGATCCTTCACGTCAAGAAAGTAAATATCGGTGTTCTCGAACCGCTGAACGTCGCCGAATTCAGCCGAAAACGGTTCGATTTTCTTCACGGCTTCATCCAGAAGGGCGGAAATTTCCCGCAGAGACTGTCCTTTTGAAATCAGCCCCGTTCCGCAGGAACCCGTCAGGGTGATTTCCGCGGGGAGACGCGACCGCTCCTCATCAAAACGCTGCCGCACCTGCTTGATCCATTCCGCCATCGGAGACGGAATGTCAAGCACGATATAGGCGGGCGATTCAATGAGCTCTTCCATGCGTCACCCCTTGTTGAGCGATTGGAGCGAATGACGGATGATGTTTTCCACCGATCGCTCCTTTTCGGGAAGAGAAGCGGCGACGTCAATGACGCACTTCTGGATTTTCGCGCGCTGGAAACCGAGTTTTTCGAGCGCCATAATCGCGTCTTCCGTGTTGCGGTCGATTGCGGCGGGCGCCGCTCCGGAGGCTCCGGCGGCGTATTCGGCGGAGGGGTCTATGTCGCGGATTTTGTCGCGCAGTTCCACAACCATGCGCTCCGCGGACTTGGGACCGACTCCGTTGATTTTCTTCAGCGAACGGATATCCGCCGAGAGGATCGCCTGGCAGAATGACGGGATATTCAGACTGCTCAGAATGTTCAGCGCCGTTTTTGCGCCGATTCCGTTCACGGTGCAGAGCAGCCGGAAGATCTTCAGTTCGCGCTGCGTGGCAAAGCCGTACAGGCTCATGTCATCCTCGCGGACGATGAGCACGGTGTGCAGAACCGCCTCGTTTCCCGGCGGCGGAAGCTTGTCGTAGGTGCAAAGCGGGATGTTGACGCTGTAGCCTACTCCCGCGCACTCAATCAGCGCCTCCGTGAAGGATGATTCGATCAGGATTCCTCTCAGACGCGAAATCATGATTCACTTCTCCGGCTCGACAATATCCATCGAAATATCGGCGGATTTGACCGAGTGGGTCAGCGCGCCGGAAGAGATGAAATCGACGCCCGTCGCGGCGACTTCGGGGATGCGGGCGAGAGTCATGTTCCCGCTCGCTTCCAGCTTCGCGCGGTGTGCCGTCATGCGGACCGCTTCCGCCATGTCCGCCGTGGACATGTTGTCGAGAAGGATGTATTCCGCCTTCGATTCGAGCGCTTCGGGAAGCTCGGCCAGGGAGTCTATTTCAACTTCAACTTCAAGATCCGGATAGAGCTTGCGGGCGTTCGCGACGGAGCGCAGAATGCCGCCCGTTCCGCCGAGCCCGGCGAGCTCGCGGTGGTTGTCCTTGATCATGATGCGGTCATAAAGCCCGATGCGGTGATTCGATGCGCCGCCGGCCGCGACCGCGTATTTTTCCAGATTGCGGTACCCCGGCGTGGTCTTGCGGGTGTCGAGAATCGCGCACTTCCCGCCGGCCGCCTGCTGGTATTTGTGCGCCGCGGTCGCAACGCCGCAGAGCCGCTGCACAAAGTTCAGCGCGGTGCGTTCCCCTGTCAGGAGCGAACGCGCAGGACCGTGCAGTTTCGCCATGACGGTTCCCTTCGGACAGAAATCACCCTCGTTCACAAGGGATTTCCATTCGATCTTCGGGTCTACGGTCTTCATCAGACGCTCCGCAACGCAGAGCCCCGCACAGACACAGTCCTCCTTCGCGAGGAAAACGGCGTCTACGACGAGGTCTTCGCCGATCACGGAAATGGTGGTGGTGTCACCCCGTCCGCCAAGATCTTCGTCAAGCGCCATACGGATGAGCGCATCCACGCGCTCCCAGTCGATTTTAGGCAGAGTTTTCATTGATGTTTCTCCTGCTGGTACATTCTTGAAATCGGTTTGATCGCAACGGCTTTCCCGGTCATGAGTTCATAGGAAACGACCGCGCCGTCGAGACGGATGTTTTTTTCGCAGACGGGAAGCCGCTGGGGCATTCCCGTGCGGAATTTGCGGACAACGGATTCGATTTCGCGTCCAAGAATGGAGTCGTTCGCGCCGACCATTCCGGCGTCGGTCAGGAATGCGGTTCCGTTCGGCAGAACGCGGGCGTCGTTGGTCTGCACATGCGTGTGCGTCCCGATAACGGCGGTGACTTTGCCGTCAAGCATCCACGCCATCGCGGCCTTCTCGCTCGTCGCCTCCGCATGAATGTCCACGACAACGCATTTGCAGGTCAGCGGAATCTGCTTGAGAATGTTTTCGACCGTTTCAAACGGGCAGTATGCGGAATCCTTCATGAACACTTTTCCTATCAGGGAGATCACGGCGACTTCGCCGCCCGCAGGATTTTTGAGCCTGCGCCATCCGGCTCCGGGCTGGAGACTGGAGAAATTCGCGGGACGCACCAGATTCGGGACGTCGCGGATTTCCTGCTCGAAAGTTTTCTGATCCCACGTGTGGTCGCCGGAAGTGAACATATCGACTCCGGACATTTCCTTGAGACACGCCGCCGTCATGCCGGAACCGTTTGCGCAGTTTTCCGCGTTGGCGATGACGAACTGGCAGTTGAATTCCCGTTTCAAATCCGGCACGAGGTCGCGCACCGCGCAGCGCCCGCCCTTCCCGACGACGTCTCCGAGGAACAGCAGATTGAGAACTGGTCCGCTCATTCAAAAAATCCTTCCCGTTTGTTGCAATCCATGCAAAGCTGTTGTATATTTCCTGGAAATATAACCGTTCAACGGGCATTCTGCAAATCGAAAGGGAAAAAATGAAAAAATTTGCGGCTCCGCTGCTGAAACTTCTGATTGCCGCCGCAATCGTCGCGTTCCTCGTTACGCGCAATTCGGACGGGCTTCTGGCCGCATTCCGCGCAATTCACCCGGGCTGGCTCGCCGCGGCGTTTGTCCTTTACGGAATTCACATCTGGGCGAACGCATGGCGCTGGCACCTGCTGCTCCGCGTACGCGGAATCGACTGCTCGATGGCGGAAGCTTTTTCGCTGACCATGCAGTCCTTCTTCTTTTCGCTGGTGATTCCCGGCGGCGCAATCGGCGGCGACTTGGTCCGCATCGGCTTTCTGACCGCGCGCGTCCCGAAAGAACAGAAATTTGTGGGAGCGTTCACGATTCTGATGGACCGTTTCACCGGCATGATCGGCATTTTTCTGATGGCGCTTGTCATGCTCCCGCTCTGTCTGAGCTTCCTGGACATGGGTTCGGGCGTGATGCGCGCGCTGATCTGGCTCCTGCTCGGAGGAAGTGTCTGCGGGTTGCTCGCCGCAGTTGTCGTCTTCTGGCATCACCTTCTTGAGAAAATCGCGCTTTACCGTGCGCTCCAGTCGTTTGCCGACCGCATGACGCACGGTCTCTTCACGAAAGTTTCGGATGCGATTGACTCTTACCGGGAGAACCGGAAGGAAATCATCATCTGCATTGCCGCCAGCATGATTCTGGTCAATGCGGTGCTTGGAGTCGCCGGATTTTTTGTCGCGCACGGCGTCGACGCCTCCTGGAACAGAGCCGGAATAACGATTGAAGCGATCACTCTCGGAAACATCGCCGGCCTGCTCCCGCTCACGCCGTCCGGCGTCGGTGCGCGCGACTTCATGGTGAAGAACATTCTGGAATCTTCCGGCATGGACGCCCGACAGGCCCTCGCCACCGCTCTCTCGTTTACGATGATCATCATCGCCTTCAATCTCCTCGGCGGACTCTTTTTCGTGTTCGACAAACACAAAAAACAACCGGATTCCTGAGTTCAACGCCCCTCCGGTCTCTACCGAAACACTAAAGCCAGCTCAGCCGGTCGATCCCTGAAAATGATTTTTTCTTCACCGTTTATTTGGACTTTCAAATAAAACTTGCCCCATTCTTTTTCCGTGAACCCTGTTTGATTTTTTGCAACTTTTCCAACAATAATGCGATTTGAAAACTTTTTTCTCTTTATTTTATTATATTCGCTCTCATTGCGGAAAGAGAGAATCGGCTGATCAATTATATTGCCGTTGAAACCGATAAAAACCCCCTCCCCCTCTCCGGGAAGATCGTTAGCTTCTCTAAGCAGCAAGGGATGCATCTGCTGATTGATTTGAATTAAGGGATACGGTTTGACTGCAACTTGAATATTCAACGGCATTTTCAGCATGCTGGATGACTTCATGATTGTATAATACATGAGAAGCTGAAACATACAAGAAATTTAAAAACAAAAAAGCCGGGATGCTGAGTCCCGGCAAAAATCTGAAAATCAGGTTTTCGGAATAAGAAAACTTATCCCTTTATGGAAGAGGAATAAGAAAAATTATTCCTGTGTGATGGCTTCCGCGGGGCAGGTGCCGACGCAGGCACCGCAGTCAACGCAGGAATCCGCATTGACCTGGGCATGGCCGTCCGCCATGGAGATTGCTTCCACCGGGCAGGCGCCGACGCAGGATTCACATCCGACACATTTTTCAGGGTTTACTTTTGCAGCCATTTTTTCCTCCTTACGGTTTGTTCGATAGTTTCGGGAGCCGCTCACAGGAACGGCCATCCATAATCTACATGAATTTCCCGAAATGTCAAATCATCCTGAAATGAATCTTTTAAAAATGTGCGTTGTTAAAGTTAAAAGCACGTCGCTAAGAGAGAAAAGTGCATTCAGTCTTACAAAATGATACCGATGCGATTAATTTTACAAAAAGGAAGAAGCGTGCAAAAGTTGCACAAAAATGGTGCACCCGGTAGGAATCGAACCTGCAACCTTCTGGTCCGTAGCCAGACGCTCTATCCAATTGAGCTACGGGTGCTGTCTTCAGGAACTCTCGTTCACTGTCGATAGCATTAATATACATCACTCCTTGAAAAAGTCAAACGGGAAACTTAATTTTTTTCGTTTTTTGTGCGTTGTAAAGTTAAAAGTGATACTTGTCAAAGTAAACGCACAGGCAAAAAAGAAGAGGTGTGCGTTTCATCTGACAAAAAATGACTTATCCATCTTGGCGTATTATGATTATTTTCTCAGAGAGGACCTCCCTGCGGACGTGAAGTAAAGAACCATCGCGTGGAGAGTCTGAAACCGGGGTATCATCGTATACCGAATCGTTGTATTGACCGGCGGCGGAAAGATTGTTTTTGAGTGAACGGATTGACCATGGAATTCAAAAAGGACAATCCGTCCATCATATACTTGCATCAGACGCAGATCAGATCACGGTGGAAGAAAAGACCGTGTATCGCTAATGCCGATTTACTTCGAACCAAACGCTACAATATGCCTCGTTCCTGTTGAAACTTGTAAGACTAAACGCACTTCGCCTCTGCTCAATTCTCCCAAAAGTACATTTACTTTTGCAATTCACCTGAATCTTTGAAAATTAGGAACGGTTAATTTTTCCGACTCAGCGCGGAGGCAGAAGTTTCAGCACGAAAGGACCGATCAGCAGCCACAGAACCGCTCCGGCGGCAAGAAAAGGACCAAAGGCGAACTTGCGGCGGAGACGTCCGCGTTTCCATGCGTCGAAAAGCAGCCAGAGCAGGGCGAAGAGACTTCCCGAAAACATGGCGAAGAGCGCTCCGAAAACACCGGTCAAACCCGCCGCGGCCATGAGGAATTTCACATCGCCCCAGCCGAGAGCGTCGCGTTTGAACATCAGTTTGCCCGCCCACGCGGCACAGCTGCAGAAAAGTCCGATCGCCGCAATCGAGGCCAGTGCAAGCAGGAACGCATGAAACGGCGGCATCTTCTCCGACGGCACGAGGAGACTCCAGAGGAGCGCAAGAATCATCGCAGAGTAAGTGAACTTGTCCGGAATAATCCGAAGCTCACAGTCGGTGCAGGTGCTCCCGACCGAAAGAACAATCAGAGTCCAGGGGATCAGGACTGCCACGGGTTCTCCCCCCCGGAGCGCAAGATATGAGGTGAAAGTGAAGAGGATTGCGGTCGCCAGCTCAATGAAAATGTAGCGCGGCGAAATGGGCTGTCCGCAGCCTTTGCATTTTCCGCGCAGAATCAGCCAGCCCAGAATGGGAATGTTTTCCAGCGGCCCGAGTTTGTGTCCGCATTTCGGACACGAGCTCGGCGGCCAGATGATGGAGATTCCGCGCGGAATGCGCCACACGCAAGCGGTCGTAAAGCTCCCGAAACAGGCGCCGAGGATGAAGCTGTAGACAAGCCACAGAGCGGTTGCCGCGGCGCCGTACAGGGAGAGCCAGTCAAGTATTGCCGTTTGAAGAGAAGCGAGCATGGGAACATGCGGTCACTTTGCGAAAACCTGAACTTCCCAGAGAGAGTTTCCGTAATTTGTTCCGCGTTTGTCGCACTGAATGCGGACGAACTGCGCTTTTTCAGCAGGGAAAGTGATTGCTTCGGTCTTGCCCTTGCCTTCTTTCTGCTCGGAAACGGTCTTGAACTCCTTGCCGTCCACGGAGATCTGGACTTTATACTCCTTTGCGTAGGCATTCTCCCAGCGGAGAACGACTTTGCCGACTTCCTGAGCGGAACCGAGGTCGATCATGATCCACTGGTTGTCGCTGAATTTGGAGGACCAGCGGGTGTTGAGCTTGCCGTCGACCGCTTTTGCCGGTTCCACACCTTTCATCTGGATGGAGCTTGCGGTGGCGGTTTTGCCGAGGGCGAGGTTGGCTTCCTCTGCGGAAACTCCGATTGCCGCGATTGCGATTGCCGCGAGAATTGCTTTTTTCATCATTTTTCCACTCCTTGTTTCTGTTTGTTATTCACTGTACACTTCAAATTCAAAGACGGAATATCCGGCTTTGGTGAGACGTTTTTCACAATAGAGACGGACGAAGCGCGCCTGGGCAGGAGCAAACTTCAGTTCCTCGATTCCGCCCGCCCCGTCAGTTTTGACGGATGCATCCGTCCAATCTTTTCCATTCAAAGAGAGCTGAATCCGGTACTCTTTCGCCGCGGCGGTCTCCCAGAAAACGACGACACGTCCGACAGTTTTGACGGATGCCAGATCCACCATCAGCCACTGTGGATCGGAAAAGCGGCTCGCCCAGCGGGTGCGGGACTTGCCGTCGCATGCCCAGTGTGCATCGACTCCGAGATACTGGATGGAGCTCGCGGCGACCTTCCGGTTGAGCGCCAGATTCTCTTCCGCCTCCGCATGGAACATCACGAGCGTTCCGGAGAACAGAAAGAGAATGAGCATGGTTCTCATCATTTTTCAAAAACCTGGAATTCGCGGAACGAGTAACCGCCGTACTGCTGGATGCGGAACTGTCCGGTGAAACGCACGAACCGTGCGGGCTGAGGGGAGAAGGAGAGAGTCTCTTCTCCGCCCTTTCCATCGGTTTTATGAATGGCGTCAATCCAGTTTTCCCCGTCGCTGGAAAGCTGGATTTTATAATCAAGCGCCGCGGAGTTTTCCCAAACAATGACGACGCGTCCGACAGTTTTGACGGATCCGAGGTCGACTTTGAACCACTGCGGATCGTCTCTGTGTGCAGAGGACCAGCGGGTTTTTGTCTTGCCGTCGACGGCAAATTCGGAAAGCAGGTTCTGGTTTTCAACAGAACTTGCTTCGGCCGGACAGTTGAGAGCAAGGTTCGGCATTTTCGTCTGCGCAGCGAGTCCGAGGGCCGCAAAAAGCATGATCCACATCAGTCTCATAAACAATCCTCCATCATTTCAGATAGCATACCACATCTTCCGGCATTTTACAACCTTTCCGCGATAAAAAAAAGCGTATTTCTCCGCAAAAATGCTTTTTTTCATGGATTTTGTGGAGTTTCTTCATGTTTTTTCCGGAAAGAACCGTTGCAAGCTCTTCTTTTATGGTTATATTACATCTTAAACAACTTATGAAAATAAAGGAGAGACAATCATGTACAAACTTCGTTTCAGACAGGTTCATCTGGACTTTCACACGTCGCCGATGATTCCCGGGATCGGGGAGAAGTTCGATAAAAAGGTTTGGCAGGAACGCCTGAAAGCCGCACATGTCGATTCCATCACCTGCTTTTCGCTCTGCCACCACGGCATGAGCTACCACCCGACCAAAGTCGGCATGATGCACCCCAATCTCAAGTTCAATCTCCTGCGCGCCCAGCTTGACGCCTGCAAGGAAATCGGCGTCAACGTTCCTGTTTACCTGACCGCCGGAATCAACAGCTACGCGGCCGAAAATCACCCGGAATGGCGTGAAATCAACGAAGACGGCCGCTACGTCGGCTGGGAACCGAGCCCCCTCAAGCCCGGTTTCCGGACGCTCTGCTTCAACACGCCGTACCTCGATTACCTCTGCGACCACATCGCGGAAACCATGCGGATGTTCCCGGATGCGGACGGCATTTTCCTTGACATCATCAATCAGGCACCCTGCTGTTGTCCCGCCTGCATGGAGGGAATGTACAAGGAGGGATACGACCCGCAGAAACCCGCGGACCGCGCCGCGTTTGCGCACAAAGTTCTGATGAACTACTATCGCCGCACCTTTGAAACGGTCCGTTCGATTGATTCGAAAATGCCGATCTTCCATAACAGCGGCCATGTCCCCGTGGGCTGTCAGGAGATCCTGCCGTATTTCAGCCACCTGGAACTCGAATCGCTCCCGACGGGCGGCTGGGGCTACGACCACTATCCGATGTCCGCCGCATACAGCCGCAACCTCGGACTTGATTTTCTCGGCATGACCGGCAAGTTCCACCGCACCTGGGGAGAATTCGGCGGGTTCAAACACCCGAACGCGCTGCGCTACGAGTGCGCCGCAATGCTTGCCAACAATTCCAAATGCAGCATCGGCGACCAGCTTCACCCGGACGGCGAACTGGATCAGACCACATATGAAATCATCGGCGCGGCCTACTCCGAAGTAGAAAAGAAGGAGGAGTGGTGCCGCGATGCACGTTCTCTCGCGGAAATAGCCGTCCTCGCCGAAGAATCGGTGAAAGACGCCTCCGCCGGCGCTTCGCGTCTCCTCCTTGAAGCCCATCTTCCCTTCGATTTCATCGATGAGACTATGGATTTCGAACGCTACAAAGTCATTGTTGCCGCCAACGAAAAATCTCTTTCGGAAAGCGCTGCGGCAAAGCTTGAAAAGTTTCTGGAGAACGGAGGAAAACTTGTCGTTTCCGCGGATGCTCTGCTGAAGCCCGGATCGACGGAACCTCGTTTTGCATTCGGTGCGGAATTCGGCGAAGTCTCTCCCTTCAATCCCGATTATGCCTGTATGGAAAGCGAATTTGCCGGAAACTTCAAGACTCCGTTTCTCATGCACATGCCCTCGCGCCGGATGAAGGCCGCAACCGGCCGTTCCGCAGCAAAGGTTTACGATCCGTACTTCAACCGCACGGTGGAACATTTCTGTTCACACCAGCACACGCCGAACAAACCGGAGCCTTCCGGATTCGACGCGGTTGTGTTTGACGGCAGAATTCTCTGCTTTGCGCACCCCGTTCTTTCGCTCTACCATGCCACGGGCGCGGTGATGCACAAACAGCTCTTTGTGAATGCGCTCCGCGCATTTCTCGGCACGGGAATCCAGGTTGAGACGGAAAATCTGCCTTCAACCGGACGCGTCACTCTGATGCGGCAGGATGCGCTGAACCGCACAATCTGCCACATTCTCTACGCGCCGACGATTCTGCGCGGCGGACAGACGGAGCTTGGCGGCAACCAGCGCGAACTGAACACGACAGAGATCATTGAGGATCTTGTGCCGCTGTACAATGTAAAAGTTTCGGTGAAAACCGCCGGACCTGTCCGCCGGATCGTTCTCCAGCCCGAAAACCGCGAAATCCCGTTTGCGTTTGAAAACGGAAAAGCGACATTTACGGTTCCGGAGTTCACCTGTCACACGATGGCGGTGATTGAATAAATCTTCCCGGAAGCAGACGACCACGTCTCCGGACGTGGTCGTCCCTCAGGATGTCCTCTGAAAAAATGGAACAGACCGCTCTTTTCCATTTTCCATAAAAAAAACATACTTGCTTTTATCCGTCACTTTTATCCGTCAATCCGTCGTTTTTTATTTTTAATCAAAAAAATTTGCTTGACTTTTCTTTTTTCGAGAGCTATATTCCATAAAACAACCACGGGGGGATATACTATGATCCATTCAAAAATCAAAATCGCTTTTTTCGACACGAAACCCTATGACCGCCGGTTCTTCGACGAAGCAAACCAAAACGCTCGGTTCGGATTCGATATCCGGTACTATGAAACACGGCTCGCTCCCGCATCCGCAAAAATCGCCGAAGGGGCGCAAGTCGTCTGCGCATTCGTCAACGATGATCTCTCCGCCGAGACCATCCGCACACTCCACGATGTCGGCGTCGAACTCGTTGCCATGCGGTGCGCAGGATACAACAACGTCAATCTCACCGAGGCGCACGGCAAACTCCGCGTGGTCCGCGTGCCGGAATATTCGCCTCATGCCGTCGCGGAATACACGCTCGCGCTTCTTCTGACCCTGAACCGCAATCTCCATCGCGCCTACTGCCGCGTCCGGGAAAACAACTTTTCCATCAACGGATTCATCGGATTCGACGTCTACGGAAAAACCGTCGGAATCATCGGAACGGGTAAAATCGGACGCACCTTCGCGGAACTGCTTCAGGGATTCGGCGTTAAAATTCTCGCCTACGATCTCTATCCGAACGAGGCGGAGGCAAAACGGCTCAACATTGAGTATGTCCCGCTGGAAGAACTCTTCCGCCGAAGCGACATCATCTCTCTGCATTGCCCGCTGACGCCTGAAAACCGGCATCTCATCAACCGCGAAACCATCGCAATGATGAAGCCAGGCGTCTTCCTCCTGAACACCAGCCGCGGCGGACTCATCGATGCGGCAGCGCTCATCAAAGGACTCAAAAAGAAGCTCATCGGGGCTGCCGGACTCGACGTCTATGAGGAGGAGACCGAATATTTCTTTGAAGACCGCTCCGACTCCGCGATAGACGATGACATCCTCGCCCGTCTCATGACCTTTCCGAATGTCCTCATCACCTCGCATCAGGCTTTTTTTACAAAGGAGGCTGAGAGCAACATCGCGCGAACCACGCTGGACAACATTCTGGACTATTTCTACAAACGTCCGCTTGCAAACGAAATCTGCCGCGACTGCGACGGTCATCTCTCCTGTCCTGCCAAACAGGATCCGAAAGGCAAAACAAAAGTTTAAAATAAAGAACCTGTATCAAAAACTTGAAAAAGATTGCCGAAAAGCAATTTTTTTCAAGTTTTCTTTTTAAAATGCGAAAAAGGGGTATTGCTTTTTTCGCATTTTTTGCTATAATTATAGTACGGCGGTGCTGACGAATATCCGGCGCGCCGGTGTCTTCTTGATGATACTAAATTGATAGGTTTTCGTCAGATTCAGGAGAGTCCGCGGCGTATGTGCTTTCCGTCACGGATTTCGGCAAAACGGGAGGATGCCGTTTTGCCGAATATTTATCTTATTTCCAGTATTTTTCAACTGCGCTTACAGCAGCGACTTCACCGAAAACAATCTTGTGGAAATCCTTTGCCGGATACCAGTCCGCAATGGCTTTCGCATCAATGAAACACTCAGGCTTCATCCAGTCTGCATAGGTCTTGCGGCATTCGATCACCAGCTCTGCTTCGGCGATTGCGGGAGCGGCGACACTCTGTGCGGCCTCGGCAGTCAGCCCCGTCTCCTTGAACTTGTCGAACTGCGCACCCGATTTCGAACCGAAAAACTTCAGAGCATCCTTCCACTCCGGTCCGAACGCGCTCAGCGTGAAGCTGTCGCCATTCTCCAGAAACGGGAGCGTATGGCGCTGCGGGCGGACCACGACCATTGCAAACGGCTTCCCCCAGAGCGTGCCGAAGGAGCCCCAGCTGATCGTCATGCCGTTGTACTCTCCCTTCGCGAAATCGCCTGCGGAAAGAATGAACCAGCCTGTGTTGAAAATCTCAAACGGCCGGGCTTTGAGCTCGGAAAAGGTGATTGGTGTGCGTTTCATTTTATTTCTCCTTGATTTTGATGACCATGTCGTTGGAATTGGCGCGCAGAGCCGGGGCGTAGACGCCGCGTCCCGTCGCGGGAAGGGCGGTATAGGAACCGTCAAACCGTGCGCGGATGCGGTAGCGGATCGCGCAAACGCCGCGCGTCAGATTGCGCAGATAGAAGCGCGGACCCGCCGTCCGGAACTCCGCATAGATTGACGGCAACCGCGAAATATAGCCGCTTTTCGGATTCACGTACTCAAAACCAGCGGGCAGGTGGTCCGCAAATTCGGTGTAGTCATAATCGTTTTTCGCGGACGGGATCAGCTCCACTTCCACAATGTCGCCAGGTTTGACGGATGAGAGATCGTTGAGCGGAATCCGTTCTTCCGCCTCGCGGCGCACGGAAACGGAGTGTCCGAAGCGGTCTGGAATTGTTCCCTTGCTCTGCGCCGGAACAATCAGCCAGAAACGCCGCTGAAGGGTCAGCTCAAGTCCGGCGGAGGATATGCGCTGTTCGCGCGTGAAATACGAAAGCATTCCATAATACATAACCGCACCGTTTCCCATGCAGGATATCTCCAGTTTGTGCGTGCCGGGAAGCAGCAGTTCCGCCGGAACAACCGCGCGGAAATCTTTCTTCCAGAGATTTTCTTCCGTAATGCGGAACGAAGACACCGTCAATCCGTCAATTTTGACGGATACTTCATTGTCCGGGGCTCCCTCCCCTGAAATTTGAATGTACCGGGCGAGCACCCCGACAGCCTCCCCGAGAGCCCGCAGGGAAGTGCGCGACGGAGCGTTGCGCAGGTTGATCGTCAGATAACGCGCCACAGCTTCCGTCAGACGGCTCTCAGGTTCCGTGCGCAGCAGCAGTTCAAGATATGCCGCCTGAGCAGCCGTTTCGTTTCCGCTCCAGCTGAAGCGCCACGCCGTCGGGATATTGAGATACGCGGTTCCCAGTTGTTCCTCACGCCGCAGCAAACCGGAAAGTTCCTTCAAAATGGTTTTCTGTTCCGCTGAACCGTCCTCAAGCGCGAGTCCAAGTGTTGCCAGACCGAGCGGGGAAAGCTGTTCCCGCTGGTTGAAGACCAGCTTTTCAAGCTCCGCCGAACGCTTCCCCGCACGCGCCAGAGTGCGCAGCAGCAGAGCATTGGAATCCCGCGCAAGGAACTTGGCGGATGCGGCACGCCGCCGCGCTTCGGCTTCAAGCCACGCTATGCCGCGCGAAAGTACGTGGGCGTCAACCTCACCGCGCCTCATCTCCTTCGCATCAAGCAGGGCGTTGACGACCGTAGCCGTGGTATCCGTCCAGGAATATTCGCCGTGACCGCTGAACCATCCCCAGCCGCCGTCGGAATTCACCATTCCCTGAATCATTTTGAGTGAAGATGCTATCACGCGCTCCATACTTTTTTCCAGGCTGACGGGCTTCGCGGAAGAGCGGTTGAATTTTCCATAAAGCTCCTTCCGGACGTCCGCGCGGCGGAGCGCGGTTTCAAGCGGAATATTCATTTTCCGGAATGCTTCCGCCGCCTTCAGTGCAGGCAGAAAACGCGTGACTACGCCGAAAACATTTTCCGAGTCGTCCGTCAAAAGTGACGGGAGCAGATCAACCATGGCAACCGCCGCTCCGGGAGCGAAATCAATCGCAAGTTCAGCTCCTCCGCGAATCTCCGAAGGAACTGTGCAGCAGATTGTCGCTGTCTGATTCTGAATCCGTCCGGCAAACGGCACATGCTTCTGAATGCCGCGAACCTTTACCGGAAGAGAGAGCGAAACACCGTCCGCCAGTTTTCCGTCAATGCGGACTGTCAGGGCAGGCTTTGCCACCCCTTCCCGCTCCGCGCGGATATGGAAGGGCAAAGTCACCGATACATCCGGCTCGACAGTGACGGTCCGGCTTTCGGAAATGACGGATATCTCTTTCCCCTGAACTGTTAGTCCGACATTTGCGCGGACAGACTGTTTTGAGTAGTTGTGAACCACCGCAAGCAGATCTGCCGTATCACCTTCCGTCAAAAATGACGGCATCTCAAGACGTGCAATGATCTCTTTGGAAACCACGAATTCCGCCCTCGCCTCGCCGACGCTGCTGCGCTTGCCGATGCTCCATGCGCGAACCACCCACGAGGTCAAATTGTCCGGAACCGGAACCATCACGCGAACCCTTCCGTCACTGTCGAACTCATGCTGTCCGATCCAGAAAATGCTGTCGGCAAAATCGGAACGGATAAACGCCTCATCCGTCTCCGGCGCCGCCCCCATGCCTTCCGCCATCGGCGCCGCAGAAACCGCTTTTGATTTATACATCACACTGTTCGATCTCAACGACCCGCCCACATCGCTCATATCAGAATAGACAACGGGATTCCAAAAACCGAAAAATCTCCGCATTTCATCTTCGGAGTAAGGCCATAAATCTGCAAGTATTCCACTCCGCAGATTCAAATAGAAGAACCGCTTCCAGCGCCAGAAGAACTGCTGAATCGAAGGAATGTTGTTCCCCGCAACAGCCTCCAGGGACTTGTCGTAAACCGTCAAGGCGAACACTCCGGAAACGGGCTTGCCGTTCAGATCCGTTATCGTCAAATCCACCGGAACCGTGGTGCGCGGACGCGCCGGCTGTTTCGGAACGCTCAGCTTTACATTCAGCATGCGCTTTTCCGGCGGAATGCAGATCTGTTTCGTCACATGATGAACCGTGCCATTGCGAATGGTGGCTGCGGCCGTGAAAATATTCGGCTGGTCCGCTTCCGTTACTTTATGCATGACAAGAGCGGAATAACCTTTCAGCTTCAAATGGCGCATCGTTTTGCCCAGGTAAAAATAAACGTCGGCATTCGGACGGTTGGCGGAAATCAGAATCTTCACCGTTTCGCCAGGCCTATATATCGGTTTGTCGAGCGATATTTCTATCGGAAGTTCGGAGAACATGCCTTCCGCACCGTTATCTTCGGTGATGCGGACAATACACACGGCGGAGTCTTCACCGCCATCCTTTCCGCGGAACTCCGCAACCGCGCGGTAAACGCCGGCAAGGTTCGTCACAAATGACGGAGTATCGCCGTTTTTAAATGAAATAGAGCGTAAAACTGGTCCGTCATTTTCATATTTCAGGTTGTCGGAAAGTTTTGCTCTATACAAACGGATCACGCCGATACCCTCCACCGGCTTTCCGTTCGGATCGACGGCCTCCACTTTCAGCGTTGTCACTTCATCCGGCCGGCGGAAGCCGTTGACCGCGTAAACAAACAGCTTGAACGGTTTTGCCGCCGCAATCAGCGAACCGGAAGCGGAAACGACTTTGCGGGAGGAATCCGTCACATCCGCCTTGACGGCATAACGGTAATTCCGCTCTTTCCGGTCCGCGGAAAGCTTCGTCGGAATGCGAATGGAAAACGTTCCGTCCGCCGCGGTTTTTCCGGAAAATTCCGTTACAACCTCGCGGTCGGAATACCATGGCAGGCATTTCCAGAGATAACAGGTCGACGGCAGTTCGTAGCCGTTGCCGTAAAGCCAGGAGAAGGGGGAAACAAGCGGAATGTAGCTCCCGGAAACCTCACGGGTCACCGTTCCTTTCACCTCCGCTCCGGGAACGGGTGCGCCGAAGTAATAATCCGCACGAAGCGTCGCCGTCACCGTTTCGCCGATACGGACCGGTTTCGAGGGAATGTCGAGTTTCACCTCGTATTCCGGCTTCTTATACTCTTCCACGCGGAACGCAACGCTGCCGAACAGCTCCGCTTCTATGCCGTAATGCCCGAGCGCCGCCTCTTCCGGAACCGTGAACCTGCCGGAAAACGCCCCTGTTTCGGGGCTGACGGGCATTTTTGACTTATAGAAAATCTTTCCACGCGGCTCGCGAACCTTAACCGTCACAAACGACGGATACATTTCCGTCATTTCCGTATAGGAAGCACTACGAATGAAACCGGAAAATTTCACTGTATCGCCCGGTTTGTAAATAGGACGGTCGGTCAGCATGAATGCGCGAGAACGCGCGTCAATGACCGGATTCCTGCTCGATACCGGACTCCATCCGCTGTAGAACGCATATTTTCCGTTGAACTCCGCGAACGCCCAGAAACGATTCATCTTCTTTTCCAGCGGCACATCAAGCGATCCGTCATTTGCGGAAATGACGGAGAAATCCTTCGTCACAATCCGGACTCGTCCATGTTTTTTCATTTCCTCCGGATTTCTCGAATAGACGGTGCGGAAGAAACGGAAATCAACCTTTTTTCCGGCAACCGGGGCGCCGTCCGATGCACGGTTCAAAAGCAGTTTCGGATCCATCATGTTTGAATTGGTGAGGGTAAACATGTAATCCGTCATCCAGACAATGATCTGACTGGTATTGCCGTCTTTGAGAGCAACGGTGACAAGCCACGCTCCGGCGTTTTTCAGCGGCAGCGGAATCTTTGTTTCCGTTTCCGCATGACGCGGCAGGGGATTGAGTTTCAGCGGAATCTTCGCAATCACGGGTCCGATCACGCCGGAATATTCCTTCAGAAGACGCGGAACGGGAAGCGAATAAAGATCGTAAACCTCGCTTTTCTGCGGTTTTGAGTGTGCGGCAAGCAAAGCTTTCATCAGCTTCGCTTCGTCAATCCGCTGAACAGAAACCTCTCCGGATCTGGCGTTCCGGAAACAGAATTTAAGTTCGGGTTCCCTTCCTGCGGGAAGAATGCGGAGAGACTCAAGCGAACCGAAATTGCCGGAAATCTGCCGCACAAGCTCCTTGTCGCCGGCGCGGCGCGCCATCTCCAGAGCCTTATCCATCTGTCCGCGTCCGAGGTAAATATCCGTGAGAGTCCGCCAATCCTTCAGCTTTTTGCAGAGCAAAATAAAATTGTGTTCATCGGGCATCCGGAAACGCAGAATGCCGTTGGCAAGCCGCGCGATCGTTTCGGAATCGGAAAGAGTTTCAAGAACCCGGCGGCTTTCCGCATCGATTTGCTTCATCTGAAACTGACTGACAAGAAAATCAGCGTAAATCTTATCCGCCGCAGTGTTTTTCCGGTCATGCGCGAGCTTGCGGAAAAACTGAAAACGTTCCCCGTCGTTTGCCGCATCGTCATATGATTTCGGAGTATTGTAGAAAACCGGAAGGCCGTTTTTGCCAACCGGCGGCCAGGAACGGGAAGGACTCCATCTTGTCTCTTCGTAATCGGGCAGAGAACCGAGATCCGTCTTCTGCTGAAGTTTCCATGAGTTGCAATCATTCCGTCCGGTAAACCAGAGCGCGGCGAATTTCGCGTAAAATTCCGCCGGAAGCGCATCCGGATTCCCGCGGTAAAGGCGATCGAACAGACGCAACAGCCGGACGCGGTCGCGCTCCGCGCAATCCAGATACACACCGTATCCGCCACGATTGTATCCGCGCGTAAAACTTTCACCGATACGGTATCCGTAACTTGGAATCACTCCCGCTTTGTCGTACAGAGCAAGAACAACCGGCACGCTTTCCGCATATTTTGCACGCACGAGTTCCAGCAGAAAATCAAACTCTTTCGGTTCATTCATCAGGGAGAGCCGCCGAAGCGCGGACACGAGATTTTCCGCATTCTGTTTTTCCGTGGTTCCAGTGGGAGGATTCAGCAGAAGTTTTTTGTAATGCAGATAATTCTCCGTTCCGCTTTCCGCCGCAACCGGGCTGATCACAGGAGCATCCAGAGCGGATACATTCACCGCCAGAGAAAAAAGCAAGGGGAGCAGCAGGTATTTCATAAAAAAAAGTTCCTCCGTATTTTTATGCACGGAGGAACTCTATCACGCTTTTCCGAAAAAGCAAGTGTTATTTTTCCGGCTCGGCTTCCGTTTTTTCCGGTTCCGCTTTTTCTCCGACCTTGCCGAGATACTCCGGAAGGTCGAGACCGGCCATGTTTGCAACATCATGCAGCGGCGGCAGACTCTTGATCATGCCGCTGAGAAAATTGGAGGTGGCAGTCTTGCCGTCTTTGGAGTTTCCGCCGTCCCAGACAGTGACCTTGTCGATCTTGATATTCTTGATTGCCTCGGCCTGGAGCTGAACGACCTGTTCGAGTTTTTCGATGATGAGCATCTTTGCCGCAGCATCCGGATCGTTTCCGCAGGCGGAGACGATCTGATTGAAACCCTCGCCTTTCGCTTTCAGAATGGCGAAATTACCTTTTGCTTCCGCTTCGAGCTTGAGATAAATCGCATCGGCTTCACCCTTTGCTTCGCGGCGGAGTTTTTCGGCTTCCGCTTCGGCACGGATGACAGTCTGTTCCTTTTCGATTTCGGTTTTGACGATGTCTTCCGCTTTCTGACGTTCCATTTCCATCTTGGCGCGGGCGACCTGAGCGGCAGTTTCAGCCTCGAAATCAGCCTGCTTGATTTTGGCTTCCGCTACGCGTTTTGCAACTTCTCCCAGACGGAACGCCTCCGCTTCCTGAGAGATTCGCGTGGCGTTGGACTTTGCAATTTCAATCGCGGAGAGGTTTTCGCCTTCGATTGCGCTGGCGTCCGCCTGCTTCACGGCAATACGGCGGTCGCGGTCGGCATTCGCTTCACCGGTCTGCGCTTCCGCGTCGGCGAGACGGACGGCGATACGCCGTTCCTTGTCGGCATTCGCCTCACCGGTCTGTGCTTCCGCGTCGGCCTGCTTGATGGCGACGCGCCGTTCCTTGTCGGCGTTCGCTTCACCGGTCTGCGCCTCGGCTTCCGCGAGAGAGACGGCGATTCGCTGGGCTTTGCGCGCTTCGGCTTCACCGATTCCGCCCTTCCGTTCCTCTTCCGCGACGTCGATACGGGCCTTGTTGATGGCTTCCGCCGTGGCGCGCTTTCCGATGGCGTCAATGTACCCGCTTTCATCGGTGATGTCGGTGATATTGACGTTCAGAAGCTGAAGCCCGAGCTTGTTGAGTTCTTCCGCGACGTTCTGTTCGATGTTGCGGAGGAAGGTTTCGCGGTCGGCGTTGATCTGTTCGATCGTCATGGAGGCGATCACCAGACGGAGCTGACCGAAGATAATATCCTTTGCGAGATCCGCAATCTCCTCCTGCGAGATTCCGAGCAGACGGTTTGCCGCGTTGCCCATCAGGGAGTTGTCCGTGCTCACGCCGACCGTGAAGACCGACGGCACGTTGATTCGGATATTCTGCATGCAGAGGGCGTTGGTCAGATTGACTTCAATCTGCAGCGGACGCAGAGAAAGGAATCCGTAATCCTGAATCACCGGCCAGATGAACGCCGCGCCGCCGTGAATACACCGCGCCGCCTTGTCGCCCTTCGTCTTACCGAAAATGACGAGCACCTGATCCGACGGACACTTTTTATAGCGCGCCGCAATGCCGATCAGGACGATGAAGAGGATGAAAAGCAGAAAAATCGTGACGAGGATGCCCCCCGCCAGGAAACCGCTGGACGATGCAAGAATCAAATTCATGGATACAACTCTCCTTTTCTGTTTTTTCGATACATATAATCACAGAAAACAGATTTTTCAAGCGGCGTTTCATATTTTATGCAAAGATTTTTTCGCGACCGGATGTTGCCGGACAGCCCTCCGGAA
>ERZ1026894.410-NODE-410-length-32120-cov-22.574333_pt1 | contig 32120 bp, 37 predicted proteins | sample MGYA00380177_ERZ1026894 | MGnify/ENA primary metagenome ERZ1026894 (study PRJEB33269, sample SAMEA4719813) | human gut metagenome | biome: human-associated habitat; feature: organic feature; material: feces | place: Cameroon | collected 2013-10 ... | reverse complement strand
GTCTTTCTTGACTTTAGTCCATCTGTTATGCTAAAATGTAGATAACGAGAGGATATTGTAGGACGACTGGTAACAGAGCGTTCAAAGGAAGTTGCTTTGGCAACTTCAGGTGTGGGACTGCCTTCAGCTTCGGGCTGTAAAGACCCCATGCGTGAATACGTCCTCTCTTTTTTATTTTGCTCTAAATCAGTACTTGCAGTCTTCTGAACTTGTTCAGAAGACTTTTTGAGTTCACTTTCCTCCTGTTTTTGTTCCACGGAACCATAACGACGTTCTAGAAAGTCATCATCGATAATGAAAGTACCGTAAGACTTCAATTCACCAACCGCTTCTTTTTGGGTATCTGAAAAAGATTCTAGGGATTTTTGCTCTACCCCATCAATATTCTTTTTTGGAAGAATACCCCCTGTTTTTTCTTGATTTTCTACCATTTGTGAACTCTCTTTCTTCATTTGTTTAAGATAATCATTCCAATCCATTTTCTCTTGATTAGCATGACGTGGTGGTAAATCTGATACTACAGGAATACCATCCTCTTGTAAGCCTTCAACAAAATTTTGCCCTGCTTCATCATTATCAACCGCTAATGTAATCATATCTGGATGCTCTTGTAAAAGGTTTGTAGTCTTATTTAAAGCATCTAAAGCACCTCTAATTTGCTCATTCGACATGGTTTGAGAGTACTTACCATCAGTTAATATATCAGCTACATAACGACTAATAACACTCTTTTTAAGCCCATCCATAGCTACTAATTTGACATCCTGAAGTTCATCTTTATGTAACTCATAATAAGACATCAAATCAATTGGGGCTTCCGCAAAAACTAAACGTTTTGGATTTCCAATATCTAAGCTAAAGCCAGCTGTACCATCCGAATTCTTCATAATTTGCTTAAGGCGTCCACGTTCAGGATGCTGTACACGATTTTCAACAATTCCTTGCAGACTGGCGCCAATCATTTTCCCATCATTATCACGGCTTTTAAAAACTATCACAGGTTCAAAATAATCCCCTTTTTTACGAGTTGCAGTTGCCATATTGCCTGACACTAAAAACGTATCAATTGTTTCATCCGACAAACCACGTTCTTCTTTCAGATACTGTCTACCAATGCTAAAATCAGAGTGCTCATAGCGTTCTAGATAATACTCAAAGGGGGCTTTTACAGGTGGTTGAATGGTCACATTATTAAACTGCCCTGTCTCAAGAAAACTTGTCGCCTCTCTAAAGCTTGGTTTGTGACCTGTCATCTCTTCTTGGACAACTTGAACCAAATCAATGGTATTCGTTCCAACACCTCTTGACCACCATCTGAAAGTATTTGTATTGGGATAAATATGAAAACTATCATGTTCTTCCCAATAATAGGTACCACTTGAACCTGGTTTTAGTGTCATTCCTAATGATTCCGCAACTGCCACAATATCCATGCTAACGAGTTTTTGCTTTTGTGCTTCAAAACGTTGTGAAAGTAATTCTTGCATATTTGCCATTTGTTACTCCTTTCCATAAAAAAGCGCTACTATGTTAACTAAATAGTAGCGCTTATAATTGTTTTCCTTTTTCAATTTGTTTGGTAATCGCCCACTTAATTTTGTTGACAAAGGCTTCTTTTTGAATTTTTCCTTGACCAATTTGAGCTAAGACTTCTTCCCATTTTCCTGTTGTTTCAGGATTAGTATAAGCAATCTCTAATTGGTCAAGATAATGAATTAATAGCTTTCCTCTTTCAGTTGGGAAAAACTGTCCTGTTTTTTTATGTTTAGTGACATAACCTTTGTCCTGGATTAAATCAATCATCCCATCACGAGTTGCTGACGTACCTAAATGGTATTTGGGTAATAATTTCTTTAGTAGAATTTGTTCTGTAATCCGTGTTGGTGGCTTGGTCATTTCTTCTAAGAGTTTGCACTCAACGGCAATATTTTGCCCTTCCTGGTAGTGAGGTAGCTCTTTATCTTCTTTTTTAACCGCTAAATAGTTACGCCAACCTTTATCTTTCGTTACAGCTCCAGCTACTTTAAATTCAAGCCCATGATTATCGAGAATAACACTTGTTGATTGATAACGGTAATCAGGCGTAAACATCAGCAAAGTTCTAAAGACCACTTTTTGATAAATGAGTTTTTCATCATCACTTAATTCACTTAAATCAGGAATATTCTCAGTTGGAATAATAGCATAGTGTTCTAGCACTTTCTTATCATTCACATAGTTTTTCCTTGGTGATCGATTAGGGGTCTCTAGTTGTTTATTAATAGCTTTTTGATACTCTTCTATATGATCAACCAGATAAGCAAATTCATTGGTAGTAATCAAGGTCGAATCAGTACGTGGATAAGAGAGGTATCCTTTTTGGTAAAGACTTTGAACCAATTCTTTGGTTTTAGTGGCATCAAAATGATATAGTTTACTCATTTCTGATTGTAAATTGATTAGATTATAAAGTTTTGGCGCTTCTTGTGCCTTTTCTTCACTCATAACCGTCTTGACAACAGCTGTATTAGCCAACTGTTGTAGGACTTGTTCAGCTTCCATTTGAGATTGATACTTAATATCATTGCTAAAGGTAACCTTGGCTTCAGGATCAATAAGCTTTAGCTGCCAGTAAGGGCTTGGTTTAAAGCTTTCAATGGCTTCATCATTTCTAACGATTAGACTAACAATAGGGGTTTGTACACGTCCAACTGACATAGAATGATCTTTTTTATCCAGGTAACCCTCTTCTTTCATTTTGATGGTTACAAAAGGACTTAAATTAAAACCAACCAGCCAATCCGCATCTCCCCTTGCATCGGCTTCATGAAAGTAGTTAACAGAATCCTTTGGATTTTTAAGACTTGAGAAGGCTTGTTCTAATCCCTTTTTGGTTAAAGAGTTTGCCCATAAACGGTATTTAACTTTCTTCAGTGCTCCTGGGATTAATTCTAAAATCCGATAAGCAATGGCTTCTCCTTCACGGTCAGGGTCAGTACCAATAATAATGGCATCTACTTCTTTAACGGCTTTTTTGACAGCATTAAAACGTTTAATAGTATCCTTTTTAGGCTCATAAGAAAAGCCTTCAGGCAAAGCTGGTAGATTAGCCATCTCCCAATTTTCAAAGTTAGTATATGGATTAATTCGTTCAACTAAATGACCGACAGCTGGAGCAACGATCACTTCGGCATTCAATACAGAAGATTGGACACGCCAAACGCCTTTGTTATTTTTAGGAGTTCCTAAAGCGTTCGCATATTTTTTGGCTTGATCTGGCTTTTCTGCCAGTAATAGGTATTTCAATGAAATCACCATCCTTTCTGTAAATCAAAAGCAGCTAATTACTAAAATTAACTGCAGCATAAAAATAATTTCTAATTAAAAAGATAAATGTTAAAATATTGTCAAAATAAAAAACAAGGTGAATAATATGAGTTTTCCAACTGCTTATAGTCTCGAATTAAAACGAGAGCTTACCGCTAAAGAAGCCCATGACTTCTCTTTGCTTCCTTTAGGTAATCCTCATCGGTTATCTGATCGTTATCAATTTCAATGTAGCAAAGGGTGCTCCTTCAAATTGACATTAACCAATTTTGCTGAGCCTAATTATACTAAAGCTCCATACTACACCTCTGGTGCTAGGAATCAAACACACGATCCTTACAATTGTCAACTCATGATTGAACATTATCAGGAAAGAGAACAGGAGGTGGTATCAGAAAATCACGGCTGTTTTTCTCGTGAGAGAAACAAACTTATTATCGATATAGACCTTGTTAAAGGTGCACTAGCTATTGTTGCTAAACCTAGGCAAAAGAATGAAAATACTCCATCATCTGAAACAAGTAACACTGAGATTACACATCAACACTCTCGTTCATCTTCTACCGTTGATGACAAGACTTTTCGGAGTCATGTCAAACAACTTAGTACCCTTATTCGCTATTTTTTAGAATACCAATCAGGCGAACAATACACGTTCTACTCTAAAAATAAACAAGAAATTCAGCTAGAAAAGTATTTTGTTAGCTTAGCCAAAGCTAAACAAAAAGGAATCAATTTAGAAGAGGTTCATATTTACTATGATACTGCTACGGTAGATTATCATTTGGATAAAGATAATCCTGATAATAATTATTTTTTAATCCGATTTCAGCACATCTGCTCAATTGACAATATCAATAATCGCCCAACAATAATTATCAACGAAACCAAGTCTCAGCATCATGGAGTAGGATATAAGATAAAGATATTAAGACGTGCGGCAAAAGACCGTGAGCCTTTAAAGGTATTCTTTTTCGGAAGTTTTATGAAACATCCAAGCAGAAAATTTATCAATCCCAAAGTTAACCCAACTGATATTTTAGATTACCTTGTTTTTAGCTAGTTTGAATAAGAAAATTATCTAACTCCTCTTTAGTAAACTCTATTATTTTGTATGAGGCGATAAATTCAAAGACTGATTGCATGTGCGCTTCAGTCTTATTTTTAGCTTCCTCGTAGGACGAAAAGGATTTAGCTTGCTTAATTTCATCTGTCCACCCTATACTTCCATCTTCTCTAGGAATAAGCCAGACGGTTTGAAAAATGCTGACTTCCGCCAAGACTAAATAATATTTTTGTTCCATCTATTTTTTCCTCCGTATACATACAACAAAAGCTACACCGAATCGATGTAGCTCATTTTTTATCTGATAAATTTAACAATAGTTTCTCTAGTTTAGTGACTAAAGGATCATCTGGATGCTCCTTTAGATAATTAATTAGCTCTTCTTCTGAAATCCCATGCGTCTTGAAGAATGTACTTTGTTTTGACTCTGCCATAAAAACCTCCTGGGATTATTATACTTATCAAATTTCACCATAATAATCATCAGTTTCGTCCTCTTCTTCAGGTGGTAATTCAAAGAGTTCACCTGTTTCAAGATCTACTGCTTTTAAGCGAGTTGATGATGTCTGAGATTGGCTTTCTGAGGTCATTTCAGACATTTGAACGGGTACTTGTTCATAAACAGGCTCTTCTGTGGCTTGCGTGCTTGCTTCATCAGCTTGTGCTGCTTCAACTTCAGTTGGTTTTGAAGTATCAATATCATTATCTTTAACAAACTGATCATAGCCTTTCATATCTGGATACCAGATATTTTTAGGGTCAATTTTTCCATCACGTGCATTATTAAAGAGCTCTGGATCTTCAACCATGAAACGAATGTAACTATACCATTTTCCATCATTCGGATTGTCAGATAATTCATCCTTCATAGGGTGGTCTGTTACCATAGCCTTTTTATCACGTAAAACATTTTGTTTTGAGATAAACACTAATGCTTCATCTACCCCGATACGAGCAATTTCATCAGGAGTCATCAAATCACGTTGATGAGCTTGTGTACTTGTAGACCCTGATACACGTTGACCACGTTGCTCAGAATAGCTTTTTTGTGTGATGGTTTGTTTTCCAGCCCGCATTGAGAAGTAACGCATGGTATCTTCATCATTTGTCCCCAAAAATAGCAAAGTCGCACAGTTATTGACCATAGATTTTCTTGCTTTATCACCATAAATCGTATCAAGCTGACTAATGGCTTGAATAATGATTTTAACAGACATTTCACGACTACGAATTGAAGCTAAGACCTCATTAAAGTGAGGGATTTTACCAATATTGGCAAATTCATCAAAGATAAATTGAACATGTACTAAATCATCAGCTGTGTAACCATCTTTCTGACCTTGGATAATAGCATCGGCGTTGTGTGTTAATTGGTCAAACATCACTGTAAACAAAGTAGATGCTAGGAAACTGTAAGCTTTGTTGGTTTCTGAAATAGCAACAAAAACTGCTGTCTTTTCAGTATTCCAAGTATCCATCTCCATAGTGTCAGCCATAATCAAATTAGTGACAGCTTGGTGATCGAAGATAGAATATTGTGTAGCAACAATCGCAAGAACACTGGTTCTTGTTTCAGCTTCAAAGTTACTGTTAAATAAGTCCCATTGTCGACAAGCATAATTTCCAGGCATGGCTTTTTCGAGATTTGCAAACATCTTTTCAACCGGACTTGGTTCTTTTTCATTTGGACGTTTCATGTTACGAAGTAATTCAGAGACCATTGATAGGTTAGGGGTGTAATTTTGAACTTGACTATCAAAATAGAGGTAACCAATCAAAGCACGATTAAGAAGGAGTTTTGCTTGGTTCCAAAAATCCTCACCTTCACGCTCGCCTTTTTTACTTCCTTCAACGATTGCTTCAGTAATACGGTCAATATCTAATTCAGACTTCATGTAATGAAAAGGATTGAACATATCTGATTTAGTGAGGTTGACCAGGTCAAAAACTTTAACCTGGTAGCCATGTTCTTCAAGCATCTTACCTGTTTCACGAACTAAAAGTCCTTTTGGGTCGGTAACTATAAAGCTTGAGTTCATTTGCATAAGGTTAGGTTTAACATAAGTGAATGTTTTACCATCACCAGGAAGCCCAACAACAAGAACATTTTTATTAAGTTGCCACTGAAACGGAAGATTTTTATTAAATAAACCCATTTGAGCGTTCTTTGTAAAAATCATATTATTAGTTGGTTCTGAATCCTTAAAACCAGATAATTCTTGAGCTGTAGCAAATTTTGCTGAACCAGCTTCCTCACCGTGACGGTAATTTTCGGCTGGTTTAACTTTTAAGTAAAACATCATCCCAATAAAAAAGCCCACTAAAGCTGCTAAAATGGCTAGTGGACTCGTATTAAAATAAAAAATTGGTCGGTCTAAATAATGCTCTAAAACGTACGTATATTGACCAAATAAATCAGCCATATCAGGTTCTGGGGCTAAACTATATAAGACATAAGCTCTGTGAGTTAGAAAAGCTAAAACCAAACTAATTATCAGATAAGGGATAAGAGGTTTCTTTTGAAGTTTCATCAGATACTCTTTCGAATGTGTCTAATTTTTTGAGAATAATCAGTATGTCTATAAAATCAAGAGATTTTCCTATTAATTTTTTCAAAAAAATACCCCAGCATATAACTGGAGCATTCATTATCATTCTTCTAAAGCTTCGTATAAGGCTTCTTTTAGCTCTTCGACCGTTGTTGCTCTAGGGGAATCTAAGCTTAGTTCTTCCTCGACTTGACCGCTGTCAGTATCGTATGTCTTTAGAACCGCATTCAGTTAAAGAATACAATAGACCACCTTCCTCATCAGCGATGACTTTAGTATTTTCATCAATACTCCAGTTGTTAAACATCTCATCAACGTAATCTTTTGTAAAAAATTCTTCTCCCTTTAAATCACTAACAATCTTATCAATGGTATAATTACCAGTCTTATGCGATACCACACTAGTCTCAACGTCAGAAGCTACTAATTGAGTATTGACCCCAAACAATAAAAACAATACCCCTAAAGTACAACAAACAACCAAAAACACCTTTTTCATAACCTATTCCCTCCCTAAAACCATAACCACTATAAAAATATATACTTTTTAAAAAGTGTATCTTTTTAAAAATATTTTAATGCTAAATATAGCAAAAAAGTGAGACAACTAAAATCTCACTCTCTTAAATTTATAGATACTTACTAATTTTTCTCTTGTAATTTCTTATTGATATTTCTCACGCGAGTGCTGAAGCTTAGATAGATAAACAACCAAATCACCAAATAAGTAATGAAAAATTCCGCTAAAAAACGCCATGACCAGATAAACGACGTTGTGATGCCGTTAAGCAAATTAAGGCAACTATCCAAACTATAAACCAAACAAAAATGAATGATAAATTGCCAGATGACTGGGAGAGTTTCTGATTCAAAAATCATGCTAACCAAGCCAATCAAACCACTAATAAATACCACATTCATAATCTGTTGAACGGTCTGTATCTCAGCACCACTTTGCCACAAGAAAAAGATGTATGCTAAACTTCCAATGCCAATCCCCATAAACCAATAAATACTGATAAGTTTTATATATTTTCTCACATCAAATTCCTCACAATCCCAAACGTCTTTCTAGCTCTGACAAATAACGCCGACTAACATCTGTTTTGATTTTTCCTGTCAATATCGCTAACATATTGCCTGAAAAGCTATTCTCAAGTGCTTTCAGATGATTGATATTAATCAAAGCATGCTTAGAAACTTGGACAAAATCTGGGTTTGCTAAGCGCTGGCGAAATTTATACAAGCGGTCGTTAGTCAACAATCGTCCCTGCGTCGTTTCCAAAATCAAAGAAGTCCCATCAACATCCACAAGAATCAAATCTGACACGCGTAATAACTCTGTACGAACAGCTGTTTTTACTGGCAAAATCTCCACCCTACCCTGCTCAAATTTCGCTAAATAATCTAAAACATCTTGGACAGCTTGGTCGTATTTTCTACTTCGTACCAAAACTTCAATAGTCTCTTTTGGTAAACTGCTATCCTCTTCAAACTGGTAATGCACCCTTCAACTCCTCTTATTTACGTTTAGTCAATGAAAATCGCTCAAGATACAAACTTAGTGCCAAAAGAACGACGATGCCACAAATGACAAGACTCACTAAAAGTATTTCTTGATTTAAGGTTGTTAAGCTTTTTAATTTCAACCCAATCCCTAAAAATTCTTTTGCATCCGTGTTAACAGCATCTTTTGCAATCAAAAGCTGACGATAAGCTGCTGATACGTAAGCTGCTGGCGTTAATTTAACCACTTTTTGTGCAAAATCAGGCAACGCCCCAATTGGCATGTAAACTCCAACAAGAAATCCTGAAACTGTTCCTACAATAGTCGATAAAGTTTCATTTGTTGTTAGTGTTTTAACAAATTGCAAAACAAGGAGAGCAAAACCAGCTCCCATGATTGAACTTAAAAGCATTATTAAAAGCATTTGAGGTAAATGGTTAAAACCAAAATCAATGCTATCTTGCCAGTAGAAATAAAGCTGCATGGTAACCAACATGACTAGCTGCATAATAAAACCAATCACACTAGATGAAATGAGGTAGCCAAGATAAAGTTTTAATTGTGAAATATCTGTCAGTAAAAAATCTTCTAACTTATGACTGACCTTATCTTGAACCAAGCGAGAAATACCAGTCCACGTTGTTGTAATACTCGTTACCGCTAGCGTCCCACCAAGCACCCAATTATCGAGTAATTCTTCAAGATTTGGTGTGCCAGTAAAGGAATCTTGCATGTTCTTTTGTAAAAAAACAACATAAAGAATAAATGCAATCAAAGCTCCCAAAAGTGAGAAAAAGACACTTGCTTTATTTGAAAAATAGAGTTTTAAATTGCGTTTGGTCATCGCCCACATTTAAGCCATCTCCCTTCCCGTAATGCTCAAAAAGACATCATTAATATTAGCTTTCATATAGTCAAAATCACTAATTACGTCTCGCTTATCAGATAAAATGGCTAAAGCATTAGCCGAATCATCCACAAACATTTTTAACTGACCGTTTTCTAAAAGCTTGTAATCAATATCTGAAAAAGCCGTGATATTATCCGTTTCAATTAACAAATATGGTTTTGAATATCTTTCTTTCAGTTCCTGAGCAGAACCTTTGGCTAAAACCTTCCCGTGATCAATAATATAGGTCATATCAGCATTTTCAGCCTCTTCAAGGTAATGAGTGGTCAAAAAGATAGTCAAGTTTTCTTCACGCTGTAAACGGCGTAAAATCTCCCAAATAGCCCGACGTGTCTGAATATCAAGTCCTGTCGTTGGCTCATCTAAGAAAAGCAAATTTGGCTTATTCAAAAGTGCACGAATGATATCAACACGACGACGTTGTCCACCAGACAAAGTGCCATAAGTTTGATTAAGAAAATCCTGTAAACCTGTCAATCGAATAAGTTTTTCTAACCAAGCTTTATCTTGTTTACGATAAAGTGCTTGGCGACTTTTCAGATTATCTAAAACACTCAATTCCTCATCAAGCACACTCTCTTGAAAAACCATTCCAATTTTCAAATCTGCTGCCAATTCAATCTCACCTGATGTTGGTTTTAAGAGCCCCGTCAGCATTTTCATAGTTATTGATTTTCCAGCGCCATTTGTCCCAATATAAGCTAGCAATTTCCCTTCTTCCACTTCTAAATTTAAGTGGTCAATCACCGTTTTATCTCCAAAGGTTTTGATTAAATCTTTTGTTCTAATAAGCATAATTAACCCTCCCTTTTGACATTATTTTATCAAAAAAAGGTTCAAAATAAAACCTTTTTCGGTAAGCGGTTAAAAATAAGCGGTAAATGGCATTAAAAAAAGCCCGAATGGGCTTTTAAGTCTTATTGAACAGGTGTTACGACCACGTAACGATTTGGGTCGTTACCTTCAGAATAACTATCAACACCATCAATGCTTGTGATTGTTTTGTGAACCATTTTTCGCTCGCTATTGCTCATTGGGTCCATGACATAATCTTTACCAGTTTCGAGAACATGATTGGCTACTTTGCGAGTAAATTCAATCAATGTTTCTGTGCGGTGTTCCACATAATCATGAACATTCAAAATGACAGAAAAATTCTTTGAATAACGGTCATATAAGAAATTTTGTGAAAGCAATTGAAGAGATTTCAAAACTTTTCCGTGATAACCAATGACACGACCAGCTTCTGGCGTTTCAATTTGCAACTTGATTTGACGGCGATTGTGGCTAGCTTCAACCGTTGCATCAATGTCCATTTCATAGATGATTTTTTTGACATATTCTGCAACTTCTTCCGTAGCTTTTTCGATGTCTTTACTCAATTCACGTTGATCTGGAAATTCACTAGCAACAAATTCTTCAAAAGATTGCTCAGTTTTAGTCACTTCTGGGCTTTCGTCAATCTGAACATCTTCTTCAACTGGTTCTTCAGCCTTTTCAAGCGCTTCTAAAACATCTGTATGCCCAGCTTCTTCAAGAATGGTTTGTGTTTTTTTCTTGTGCATGACAATATCTTCTTTAACTGAACCGTCAATGACTTCGCCACGCTCTTCCATTTTCTTAATAATGCTGGTAAGTTTTCGAAGTTCCATTGTATCTTCAAATTTTGATGATACAGGTTCATTTTTTTGATTAACTTCCTCTGGCACACCCTTAACTACTTTTTGGTTAGCTCGGTGAGCCGTCACTTCATTAATCCCTTCGATATCAACCTGAGCAGGCTTTCTACCAAAACCTAAGAACCCTTTTTTTTCACGAGAAACCACTTTAATGTGGGTTTTAAGGCGTGACAAATGCAACTCTTTCAAGCCTTTTTCAATAGCATCTTCGACAGTTCTACCTGTGAATATTACCATACTTTCTTCCTCTTACTTTCTTCTCTTTTGCGCTTTCTTCTTAGCACGACGAATCTTAGCCGCACGTTCTTTTTCAGCTTGTTCCTCTTCCAATCGTTTGGCAATGATTTTGAAAGGATTATTCAACAAAAGAATTTGGAATACCTGAAAAGCATAAGAAACTGACCAATAAAGCACAACCCCTGAAGCCAATCTGAAACTCATAAAGAAAATCATAATTGGCATCACATAAGTCATCACCGTCATGGCAATATTTTTCTCACGCGCTGCTTTGTTTGTTAACCAAGATGAAAGGAATGTGAACAAAGCGGCTAAAACAGGCAAAATAAAATATGGGTCTGGTTTTGATAATTCAATCCATAAAAATGTACCTGTTTTCAAAAAGGCAACACGAGTTAAGGCTTGATACAAAGCCATCAAAATCGGCAATTGAACGACTAGTGGGAGCATCGTCGCATATGGATTAACACCGTATTCCTTATAAAGCGCTTGGCTTTCTTCTGTCAACTTCATGCGGCTGTCTGTATCACGACCAGGATACTTTTCTTGCAACTTTTTAAGCTCTGGCTGCAAGTCTTGCATTTTTTGCCCTGATTTGATTTGCATATTGTAAAGTGGCATCATGATTGCTCGAATGATAATGGTAAAGAGAACAATCCCAACTCCGATTCGACCATTAATCGATAGCCACTGAATAGCTTTGGCAAAGAAATAAACAATTTGATCCCAGCCATTAGTTGATGAAGCGGTTACTTCGCTACGACCACAAGCAGCCAAAAGTATTAAAGTAAGACTACTTAATCCTAATAATTTAATCTTTCTTTTCACTATTTAGACCTTCCTGATATAAATTGGCAAGTTTTAAAACATGGAGTAAATTTTTCTTCACTTCATGATAATCAAGTTCCTCGACACCTTTACGAGCAATGATAACAAAATCATGATGTCGTAAATTTGGTGACAACTCCATGACAACATGTCGAATTTTTCGCTTGATGCTATTTCGGGTAACAGCATTACCAAGTTTTTTGCTTACAGAAAGCCCTACACGATAGTGGCCTTGATTTTTTTCTAATTGATAGACGACAAATTTTCGATTGGCAACACTTGTTCCCTTGCTAAAAATTGCCTGAAAATCTTTGTCACTTTTGACACGATAGGTTTTCTTCAACGTACGACTCCATTCTAAATTATTTTTATTATACCATAAAAATTTAAAAAGCCCTAACCTCTAAGGAGTTTGGGCTCATTATCTTTAAAATATTTTTATTGGAAAATACGCTTAAAAATCTTGAAAAGCCTAAGTGTCTATTAATCTAAGTTTTGCAAGGCTTCATTGGCTAATTTAATTTGCCATTTGACTTGGTCAAATCCTGTTCCACCAAGAGAATGACGACGCTCAACAGCGGTGTGTGATTTAAGCGTTTCATAAATGTCCTCATCAATCAAATCAGAAATTTCTTGGTAACGTTCAAACGGCACGTCTTGCAAATAATAGCCAGCTTTAGTACATTCTAATACTAATTTACCAACGATTTCATGAGCTTGACGGAATGGAAGCCCTTTGCTTGCGAGATAGTCAGCCAATTCAGTTGCATTTGAAAAATCTTTTTCAGTCGATTCAGCCATATGCTCTTTATTGACCGTCATGGTTTTAAGCATACCAGCCAAAATATCAATAGCCACCGTAATGGTTTCAACCGTATCAAACATGCCTTCTTTATCTTCTTGCAAATCTTTATTGTAAGCCAAAGGCAAAGATTTCATAACCGTCAAAAGCCCCAAAAGATTACCATAAACACGACCAGATTTTCCGCGAATCAATTCTGCCATATCAGGATTTTTCTTTTGCGGCATGATTGATGAACCTGTTGAGAACGTATCTGAAAGCGTCACAAACTTAAATTCATTTGAGCACCAGCTGATGATTTCTTCACAAATACGGCTCATATGCATCATCAAAATCGAACTATTTGCCAAAAATTCCAAGATAAAATCACGGTCAGACACTGCATCAAGTGAATTGCTGTAAGGTTTGGCAAAGCCCATAAGCTCCGCTGTCATCTCACGGTCAATTGGAAAAGTTGTTCCAGCAAGAGCAGCCGCACCAAGCGGTGATATATCCGTATGTTTCACATTAAATTCAAAACGTTCACTATCACGCGTAAACATATTATAATACGCCATTAAGTGATGCCCAAATGAAATCGGCTGTGCGTGTTGCAAATGCGTATAACCTGGCATGATAGTATAGACATGCTCATCAGCCAAGTCCACTAACGTTTGACGTAAATTGCTAAGCTTTTCAATCACTTCATCAAGCTTAGCTTTTAAGTACAAGTGCATATCAGTTGCCACTTGGTCATTACGTGAACGCGCCGTATGCAATTTTCCAGCCACAGGACCGATTTTAGCAGTCAAGAGACTTTCCATATTCATGTGAACATCTTCGTTTGACACATCAAATTCAATTTTTCCAGCCTTGTATTCTGTAAGCAATTCTTCAAGACCTTCTTTGATTTGCGCAGCTTCGTCTTTTGCAATAATGCCTGTTCCACCAAGCATGGTCACGTGAGCAATTGAGCCTTTCAAATCAAATTCTGCCATTTTTTGGTCAAAAGAAATCGATGCTCCAAATTCTTCAACCCATTTTTCAAGACCAGCTTCAAAACGCCCGCCCCATAATTTATGATTTTCTGTTGTCATATCACTGATGCAATGAACCACCAAAGCTGGCGTTCAAAGCCTTTCTCTTTTCTTATTTCAATTAACAAATAAGTCCTAGGGGCTACCAAGGACTTATGATGTGATGCCTCACGGGGCGAATGTCTTAAATGATTCTCACAGGATATCATTATTTAAGCTCGATGCCACTCTCTGTTGACATTAACGAGGGTTTGGTAAGTTATAAAAAAAGAGTCTCAGATGGGGCTCCCTGTCCCCTTTTATCTGATTCTTGGTGGAAGTTTTCGGTACTAATCATAGTCATCATGACTTGCCGTATCCTAAGTACTGCCTGCGCCATTCTTCCTTGGTTAGCTTTGAACCCCTCACCAATTCTTTTCTTATTTATTTGGCTGTGACTTGTTCACGCCCATGTTTTTCTTTTCTTTTTCATAATCGACTGCTTAAGCAGATGATTTATTTATTGTTAACTTGTGAATTAACTTGGGTTGGTAGTCCCCAAAGTTTGATGAATCCTACAGCTGCATCTTGGTCAAAGCTGTCAGCCGATGTGTAAGTTGCCAAGTTTTCGTCGTAAAGTGAGTTTGGTGATTTACGAGCCACAACTTGAGCATGACCTTTGTAAAGTTTCACTTTAGCGGTACCGTTAACCACTTTTTGTGTTTCTTTGATGTAAGCAATGATAGCTTCTGTCGCAGGGCTAAACCACAAAGCATTGTAGATAAGATTTGACAATTCATTTTCAAGAATTGGTTTGAAATGAGAAACTTCACGTACCAATGTTATGTCTTCGATTTCTTTGTGAGCTGTCAAAAGTGTGATCGCACCTGGGCATTCGTAAATTTCACGTGATTTGATACCAACCAAACGGTTTTCAACGTGGTCAATACGTCCAACACCGTGTTTACCAGCGATTGTGTTTAATTTTTGGATAAGGTCTGCCAATTTTAGCTCTTCGCCGTTAAGTGCAACTGGTTTTCCTTCTTTAAATTCAATATCAACAAATTCTGCTGTATCTGGAGCTTCTTCTGGAGAAGTTGTGATACCAAAAGCATCCTCTGGTGCTTGATTCCATGGATTTTCAAGGACACCACATTCATTAGCACGACCCCAAAGGTTTTGGTCAACTGAGTATGGGTTGTCAAGATCAGCAGGAACTGGCACACCGTTTGCTTTAGCGTATTCAATTTCTTCTTCACGAGACCATTTCCATTCACGAACTGGAGCAATAACTTTCAAGTTTGGATTAAGTGCAGCGATTGCCACTTCAAAACGAACTTGGTCATTACCTTTACCAGTACATCCGTGAGCAATAGTAATCGCACCAGTTTTATGAGCAATTTCAACCAATTTTTTAGAAATGACTGGACGGCTAAGGGCTGATACCAATGGGTATTTTTGTTCGTAGTAAGCGTGACCTTGAAGTGCTGGAAGTACGTATTCTTCAGCGAATTCATCTTTAACGTCAAGAACGTAAGATTCAACTGCACCAACTTTAAGAGCTTTATCATGAATAAAATCAAGGTCTTTACCTTCGCCGACATCCATACAAACAGCAACGACGTCATAATCTTTCATAAGCCAAGTAATGGCAACTGAAGTATCAAGACCACCAGAGTACGCAAGGATAACTTTTTCTTTTGACATAGGACTGCTCTCTTTTCTTATTTTTGTGTTTTTATCAATTTTATATGTATAATTATACATAACAAAACCAATCCTGTCAACACTTTTTTTGAATATTTTTTTCAAAAAACCTTAATTTTTTATGATTTTATAACAAATATACCGCATATATACAGAAATAAGCGTTTTTTATGCAAAAAAACTCCCCAGAAAAAGCTAGAGAGAATATATTAGCTAAATTATTGAATTTTTTCAAAGCGTTCTGTGTAGAACAAAGCTGCTGTCATCACAATTGTACAGATGAACAAGCAAAGTGCTGCTACTGTCCATGAACCAAAGAGATTAAAACTAAATCCGAAAAGCGTTGGTCCAAAAGCTGCTAGGAAGCAACCACCTGATTGCACCATACCAGATAATTGTGCTGTTTGGCTTGGTGTGTGTGTGATTTCATTGAGAATGTCACAAGCAAGTATGGGAACAAAGCACTAACAGCAATACCGATTAAAGCATTGACAGTCAACCAGTAAGCAAAGCTGCTTGTTTGGAAGAGAAGCATTCCTGTACCTACAATAGCACAAGCTGACACAATCGCAAGCATGATTTTACGGTTTTTACTTGAAAGATTTGTTGTCAAAGTAGGGATTGTCAATGAAAATGGCAAGCTAATCAATGAATAAATTGATGCCAAGATACCTGCTGCTTCGCTTGAAAGACCAGCTTGGCTAGCCATTGTTGGCAACCAAGTCATTCCTGTGTAGAAAAGAAGAGATTGCAAACCACCAAAGACAAGAAGCGCGATAGCGGCTTTATTTTTCCAAAGTGATATTGAACATTTTTCTTCATCTTGCTCTGTCATATGATTGTGGAAAGTATTTGGGAACCAAACTGCCAAAGCTACCAAAATCAAGAAACTAAGAATCAGAATTAACCCTTTCCAAGATGTTGCTTTAACAATTGGAACAGCAACTGAAGCGGCAACTGATGAAGAAAGCCCCATAGCTGTTGTATAAATCGTTGTCAACAATCCGATACGGAACGGTTGGTTTGCCAAAATAATACTTGGGAACAAAACATTCATCATGGCAATGCTGATTCCGATAATCATTGTACCGATGTAAAGACTTGGAAGGTTAAGCACGCGCATGCTTGAACCGATAAACATGGCAACCAGAACCATGGTGAATAATTTTTCAAGTCCAAATTTATCCGCTAAACGTGGTGCCAAAGATGAACAAAAGGCAAACATAATCAACGGAATACTTGTCAAAACACCCAAAGAATTGACTGAAACTCCTAAACTATCCGCAACATAGCTAAGGACAGTTGGAATTGTCGTAAATGGGATACGCATAACAGCGCCCACAAGAATAAGTCCTAGGACGAAAAAGATAGAATAGTCTTTTTTCATGTAACTCCTCTTAACTTATAAATAACAAATTTTTAAAGCCTATTATAACAAGAAGTAAATGACTTTAGAATAGGTAATAGCAAAGAAAGCATTCTTCACAAGCAATTAAAATCTTTCTAAAAATTCATAATTTTAGATAAAAATACAACTTAATATATTTGCTTGATTTACTCTAAAATAACAGCGTCTTTTTCTGACACACCGTCTAAAGGAAAATATAAAAAGCCTAAGAATACCTCAGACTTTTTTAGCTATTATTTCAAGTTTTGAAGCATGTTATCAATGTGTTCAATTGATTTTTCACGACCAAGAAGGTAGATAGTATCTGGAAGTTCTGGACCGTGCATTTCACCTGAAACGGCGATACGAATTGGCATGAAGAGGTTTTTACCTTTGATACCAGTTTCTTTTTGAACAGCTTTGATTTGTGGGAAGATATTTTCTGATTTGAAATCTTCGTCACTCATAGCTTCAAGTTTAGCTTTGAAGGCTTCAAGAACTGTTGGAACTGTTTCACCAGCCATGAATTCTTTTTCAGCATCTGTCAATTCTGGGAAATCTTCAAAGAACAAATCAGTCAATGGAAGGATTTCATCAACAGATTTCATTTGTGGTTTGTAAAGTTCAACTAATTTTTCTGCTTTATCAGTCAAACGACCAGCTTCTTCCAAGAATGGTTTAGCCATTGCAAAGATTGTATCAAAATCTGCGTTCTTGATGTATTCGTTGCTCATCCAGTCCATTTTCTTTTGGTCAAAAGCAGCTGGAGATTTGCTCAAACGGTGTTCATCAAAGAGTTTAATCAATTCTTCACGTGAGAAGATTTCGTCTTCACCACCTGGGTTCCAACCAAGAAGAGCGATGAAGTTGAAGACTGCTTCTGGCATGTAACCTTTTTTACGGTAGTCTTCGATGAATTGAAGTGTGTTAGTATCACGTTTTGACAATTTTTTACCAGTTTCAGAGTTGATAATCAATGTCATGTGACCGAATTCTGGTGCTTCCCAACCAAGTGCTTCGTAAACCATCAATTGTTTCGGTGTGTTTGCGATGTGGTCATCCCCACGGATAACGTGAGAGATTTCCATCAAGTGGTCATCGATAACAACGGCAAAGTTGTATGTTGGGTAACCATCTTTTTTCTGGATAACCCAGTCACCACCGACGTTTCCACCTTCAAATTCGATGTCGCCTTTAACGATATCATGCCATTTGTAGATACCAGATTCGTTAACAGCCAAACGAACTGTAGGGATGATTCCTTTTGCTTCACGTTCTGCGATGTATGCTGCTTTTTCTTCTTCAGACATACCAAGGAATTCGTTGATGTAACGAGGAGTTTCACCAGCAGCTTCTTGGCGTTCACGTTCTGCAGCTAATTCTTCTTCGGTAACGTATGATTTGTAAGCTTTACCTTCAGCTAGCAATTGATCGATGTATTTTTGGTAAATATCCAAACGTTCTGATTGGCGATATTTTTCGTGAGTTTGTGGGCTTTCGTCCCAATCCATTCCCAACCATTTAAGGTTTTCCAATTGTGAACGTTCACCGTCTTCGACATGACGTTTACGGTCAGTATCTTCGATACGGATTACAAAATCACCACCGTGGTGACGAGCGTAAAGATAATTAAAGAGCGCTGTACGCGCATTTCCGATGTGTAGAAGTCCTGTTGGACTTGGTGCATAACGCACGCGAATTTTCTTAGGCATTTTCGTCTCCTGTTGAATTTCAATCATTTCTATTATAGCACAATATTTATCCTTGGAACAAAAAATCAGCTGAAAACAGCTGATTTCCTACGTATCTTTCAACATTTGATTTCCAGCAAATGTTGATTTCTTGTTGTTAACCTAAAACGCTCTATTTCCAGACCATTACTTTCCAACTCTATAATCAGCCCGAGGCAGAGCTACTTGATGATTCGATTGCTTTGACATAGTCGATAGCAATCACTAGCGAAATCACTAAATCAGCAAGACTGTCATCGTAAATATCAACATGGTAAGTCGAGGCTATCTTGAACCATTCTTGATGAATACTTGCCACTTCACGCCCTTGGTCAAGCAGACTAAAATTCATATTCCAAATGTCTCCAGCCACATCCAAACCAAAATCAGAAATATCATATTTAGCTTTGAGCAATGAAAAACGTTGTTGAATCGCAATCTGTTTACCGTCCACAAAAGTCACCGTAAACCGTTGAAAAGGAAAGCTAAAATGATGTTTAATATGGCTAACAAACTGTCCTTGACTGTCAGAAATCGTGAATTCCTTTAAAAAATTTAAAAATGACCCTTGAACGTGATAAGCAAGTTGACCAGTTTCATCTTTAATATCAAATTTGCCAGCTAATGACCAAAGTTTTTGTTTAATCTCAAAACTTCTCATCTTGTACACCTCAACATTTTTCAATTTATTTGTACCAATATGCTAACACAAAATTGTATCACTTCCTCAAAAAGCTGTCAACAAAAATCCGGAAATTCATCTTTATTTGATTTCTCTCATGCGTCCTGTATCCACATCATAAACAGCTCCCGAAATCACAACATCCTCTGGGATTAAGGGAGAATTTCGCAAAATAGCAATGTCCTCACGCACACTTTCTTCCACATCAGAAAATGGTAAAAAATCTTTATCATGGACATCAACACCCAAATCACGCTCTAACTGCGTTGCAAAAGCTTCATTTGTAAAACTTTGTGCCCCACAATCTGTGTGATGAAGAACTACAATTTCACGTGTCCCCAATTGTTGCTGAGAAATCACCAAAGAACGGATAATATCATCAGTCACACGACCGCCAGCATTTCGCAAAATAGGAGCATCACCAAGCGCTAACCCCAAAGCCTGTGCCACATGTAAACGAGAATCCATACAAGTCACAATAGCAACATGCGTTTTGGGCTTCTGTGGCAAATGTTCTGTACCATGTAAATCAGCATAAGCTTGGTTAGTTTTCAAAATTTTTTCAAAATAAGACATCAAAAGTCCTCCTTGACTACGTGACTAATAAAGTTTTTCTTATATTATCATTTTTCATACCTTTTGTCGCCTAAAATGACTTTTAATGAGGAAATAAAAAAATCGGAAATACTCTCCCACTTTTTACGCAAAAACTTTTTTGAGAACTTCGCCCACAGTTGTCACACCAATGACTTGAATATTGTCTGGAATATCAATACCTGACAGGGAGTTTTTAGGAGCATAAACTTTGGTAAAACCAAGTTTTGCTGCTTCGTTGATACGTTGCTCAATACGTGTCACACGACGAATTTCGCCTGTCAAACCAATTTCACCGATGAAGGCTTCCTGTGGATTTGTTGGCTTTTCTTTATAGCTTGACGCAATGGCTACCGCTACTGCCAAATCAATCGCTGGCTCATCAAGTTTAACACCACCAGCCGATTTCAAATAAGCATCTTGATTTTGCAATAAAAGTCCACAACGTTTTTCAAGCACCGCCATAATAAGGCTAACACGGTTAAAATCCAGTCCTGTCGTGGTGCGTTTGGCATTTCCAAAGACTGTCGGCGTTACCAAAGCTTGGACTTCCGCCAAAATTGGACGGCTACCTTCCATGGTAACCACGATAGCTGACCCCGTTGCACCGTCCAAACGTTCTTCTAAGAAAACTTGGCTCGGATTAAGCACTTCAACAAGACCACCAGATTGCATTTCAAAAATGCCGATTTCGTTAGTTGAACCAAAACGATTTTTCACAGCACGTAAAATACGGAAGGTGTGATGACGTTCTCCTTCAAAATAAAGCACCGTATCCACCATATGCTCAAGCATGCGCGGTCCTGCAAGCTGCCCTTCCTTAGTCACGTGACCAACGATAAAGGTTGCAATATTATTTGTCTTAGCCAGTTGCATCAACTCTGCAGTCACTTCACGTACTTGTGATACCGACCCTTGAACCCCAGAAATATCAGGGCTCATAATTGTCTGAATCGAGTCAATAATCAAGAAATCAGGCTGAATTTGCTCAATCTGTGTGCGAATGGCTTGCATATTCGTTTCAGCATAAAGGTAAAATTCATTGTCAATGTCGCCAAGACGCTCACTACGTAGTTTAATCTGCTCTGCTGATTCTTCCCCAGAAACGTAAAGAACTGTTCCCTTATCTGCAAGTTGAATAGATACCTGCAAAAGAAGCGTTGATTTTCCGATACCTGGGTCACCACCGATAAGCACCAAGCTACCTGGCACCACACCACCACCAAGCACGCGGTTAAATTCATCCATGCCAGTCTTGGTGCGTGAATAATGAATCGAGCTAACATCCTTTAACTTAGTCGGCTTACTCTTTTCACCCGTCAAACTAACACGCGCATTTTTGACTTCTTGTACCTCAACTTCTTCAACAAAAGACGTCCAAGACGAACAATTCGGACAACGTCCCAAATATTTCGGAGAATGATAGCCACACTCCTGACAAATAAATGTTGTTTTTTTCTTAGCGATAATTTTCACCCCTCACCAATACTCTGTGCCTTCTCCAGTTTTTCAATGTTTTTTGAAATTTCTTTCGATTAGATACTCCTAAGACAAAAGATCAACACTAACCTGATAACCGTAGTTTAGCGCTTCAAGAACGGATTTATTAACACAAGCATTACCATCAACACCAATAATTTCTAAACAATTTGCTTCATTATTTTCTAAAAAGCTTCTCAACTGTTGATTGGAAAAACAAGATGCTCGGCGTTTCTCAAAAATTTGGTTAGAAACGATAGACAAGCCATCAGCAAATACTTTTGACTTTTTGCCAAGCTCCCACCAAAAACGATTAATCACATAAATGACTTGTTTTTTCGGATAACTAGCTATCTTTTGGTTAACGGTTTGGACCAAATTTCGCCCATTATACGGTTCACCATCAATAATATAATCTAACTGCATATCAATGACCAACAAATAATCTGCCATTTTTTTCTTAGCGATAGCCCATTACCTCCTTTGCATTTTCCAATTGTTTTGCTGTATTCTTATTTCCCTGTTGAACCAAAGCCGCCTGTACGAACACCCTCTGCTTCGTCACCGTCAGCAACCAAGAAAGGCATGAAAACACCTTGAACAATGCGTTCGCCAGCTTCGACCACAACAGTCTCATTAGTGATATTTTTCATTTGTGCAAAAATGTGACCTTCATTAGCAGGATTGCCATAATAATCACCGTCAATGACGCCTACCGAATTAATCAAAACCAAGCCTTTTTTACGCGGATTTGAAGAACGGTCAAAAAGATAAAGCACCTCACCAGCTTGCATGTAAGCTTTGACACCAGTTGGCACTAATTTAATCTCACCAGCTGCAATTTCTGTTGTTTCCGCAGCTTTCAAATCATAGCCTGCAGCGTGTGCTGTTTCTCGCTTTGGTAGCAATGTTTCATCAGTAAATTGTGAAACCAATTCAAATCCTCTAATTTTACTCATTTTGTCTCCTTTTTCTGTATTAAATCATCTTCATATTATAACATAAAAGCTATTCATCAAAAAACTTTCCTTGCTTGAAAGCAAAGAAAGTTTACTTATTACTATTTTTCCTTACACTATTTAATTCCGTAAATAGTAGGGCAAAAATAGCAAAACCAATATTATTGCTAAAACAACACTACCGTCAAAAAAGATTGTTGTCAAGTGGCAGAGCTTTTCAACAATAGCAAAGTTTGAATCAACAATATTAATGCTCTGTAAAACCGAAACGGATTTTTCTTTAGTTGTGATAAGGCTGAGATAAACAGGTCTTGAAATCTCATCTAACTCCGAAACAACTATCGAAATCATGTCAATAATGACTATTGAAATCAGAAATACATCACTAATGCCATTAAACTTCCCTATTCTAATAGCAACCAACAAGCTCATCAAAGATATTAAACGAAACGCTTTTGGTTACAGGAACTTTGACAACTTTAAAAAACGCATTTATCTCGCTTTAAACAGCAAAAAAGCGAGAACAAAATTTGTTCTCGCTAGAGCTTAGCTTTGCCACCCACTACAGTTGACAAGGAGCCTAAATTTCTTTTCCTTCGAAGGTAAAGCGGATGTGTGGGAACTCTTTTTCGCCGTCTTTTCCGACCATAAATTCTTTGGCTTCTTTTTTGATTTGGGTGAAGTCAATGCCCTGCATTTTAGCGGCAAAAACACAACCACAATAACATTGACGATAGATGTCATATTCCTCGCACATTTCTACTGAACGGCGGTAGCCATTATTTTTCTTGAAATCGCTTGGTAGGTACTTGGTTGCATACACTTTTTGGACTTCGATTCCCACGCTATTAATAACCTGTGAATTTTTGTGCGGACTAATGGTCAAGGCACTGGCAAAATAATCAAAGCCAAGCTCAACAGCCATTTTTGCTACCTTATCTAAACGGTAATCGAAGCAAACACGGCAACGCTCGCCACCCTCAGGTTCCTCCTCAAAACCATGAACTTTTTGAAAATACTCCGACGGAGCGTAAGGCGCTTCAATAAATTGAACGTTATTGCCTGTTTTTTCATTGAAATCTGATACAAATTTTTGAACGACATAAGCTCTACGGTAATATTCTTCCTTGGGATGAATGTTTGAGTTGGCAAAATAAACCGTCAAATCAGCATATTGCGTCAAATATTCCAAGGTATAAGTTGAACAAGGTGCGCAGCAAACATGAACAAGAATACGTGGTCGAATCTCTTCTTGCATCCACCGTTTTGCCATTTGTTGCATGACACGGTCATAGTTGATTTTCTGACTGGGATTCATTTTGGATAAAATCTCTTCTAAATCAATCACAACTTATTTCTTCCTTTCCTAGTAACGTCATTTCATTATACCACAAGTTATTTTTCACAAACATCATCTAAGCACCTTGAATTTTCCCCTTATCATAAATAATTCCACAATTACCTTTCCAATTAAAAAGACAAACAAGGGGCTCTTGTGATATAATGAGAAATGAAATCTTGCTCGTTTGAGAGAGGAGAAAAAATGACAAGACAAAAAGTTGCTGTCTTAGGGCCTGGTTCATGGGGAACGGCTCTTGCGCAAGTATTAAATGACAACGGACATGACGTTTGCCTTTGGGGAAATATCCCAGATCAAATTGAAGAATTAAATACAACACACACAAACACTCGCTACTTTAAAGATATTACAATCTCTGAAAATATCAAAGCGACACTCGATTTAAAAGAAGCGCTAACAGACGTTGATGCTGTTTTATTTGTTGTACCGACCAAGGTAACACGCTTGGTCGCAAAACAAGTAGCTGAAACACTTGACCACAAAGCTGTTATCATGCACGCTTCTAAAGGACTTGAACCTGGCACACACGAACGTCTTTCTACTATTTTAGAAGAAGAAATTCCTGCTGAATTGCGTTCTGAAATCGTTGTTGTCTCTGGACCAAGCCACGCTGAGGAAACAGTTGTTCGCGATATTACATTGATTACAGCTGCTTCAAAAGACCACGAAGCTGCTAAATACGTTCAAGAACTCTTTAGCAACAATTATTTCCGACTTTACACTAATACTGATGTTGTCGGTGTTGAAACAGCTGGTGCTCTTAAAAATATCATTGCTGTTGGTGCTGGTGCCCTCCACGGTCTTGGATACGGTGATAATGCCAAGGCGGCTGTTATCACACGTGGACTTGCTGAAATCACTCGTCTTGGGGTTAAAATGGGAGCTAATCCACTAACTTATAGCGGACTTTCTGGTGTCGGTGACCTTATCGTGACAGGAACATCTGTTCATTCTCGTAACTGGCGAGCTGGCGACGCACTTGGACGTGGTGAAAAACTCGAAGATATCGAAAAAAATATGGGTATGGTTATTGAGGGTATTTCAACCACTAAAGTTGCTTATGAGCTTGCTAAAGAATTAGATGTTTACATGCCAATCACTAGCGCTATCTACAAAGTCATCTATGAAGGTGCTGATGTTCGTGATAGCATTCTTGGCATGATGTCAAACGACTTCCGTTCAGAAAACGAATGGCACTAAAATTAGAATTTAAAATTAGAATTATAGTATAATTTAATTCAGCATAGTTTTATTTATGAAAAGGAGTTCTCGTATGAATATGAGAAAAGTTAGAAAAGCCGTTATTCCCGCAGCTGGTCTTGGAACTCGTTTCTTGCCAGCTACAAAAGCACTCGCTAAAGAGATGCTTCCAATTGTTGATAAACCAACCATTCAGTTTATCGTTGAAGAAGCCTTAAAATCAGGTATTGAAGAAATCTTGGTTGTTACTGGGAAATCAAAACGTTCAATCGAAGACCACTTCGATTCAAATTTTGAATTAGAATACAATTTGGAACATAAAGGGAAAACTGACCTTCTCAAACTTGTGAATGATACAACAGCTATCAATCTTCACTTTATCCGTCAAAGCCATCCACGCGGATTGGGAGACGCTGTCCTGCAAGCCAAAGCTTTTGTTGGTAATGAACCTTTCGTTGTCATGCTTGGTGACGACCTTATGGACATCAATAACGATAAAGCTATACCATTGACAAAACAACTGATCAATGACTACGAAACCACACACGCATCAACTATCGCCGTTATGCCTGTACCACATGAAGAAGTATCATCTTACGGTATTATTGCTCCTCAAGGCGAAGGCATTGACGGACTTTATAGCGTTGAAACATTTGTTGAAAAACCAGCCCCTGAAGATGCACCAAGTGACCTTGCAATCATCGGTCGTTATCTTCTTACTCCAGAAATCTTCAATATCCTTGAAACACAAGAACCTGGAGCTGGTAATGAAATTCAATTGACAGACGCTATTGATACCCTTAACAAAACGCAACGTGTTTTCGCCCGCCAATTTAACGGTGACCGCTATGATGTCGGTGACAAATTTGGTTTTATGAAAACTTCTATTGACTATGCCCTTCAACACCCTCAAATCAAAGATAGCATAAAACAATATCTTATCGATTTAGGTAAAGAATTAGAAGCTGATTCAAAAAAAGAAGAAACTAAATAAATGCTTATAAAATAAGCCCCTTAGAAAATTTCTAAGGGGCTTATTTTTATCTCAACGCAGCTAAAATCAAAATAAGATTTAAAATAACATACGTACCTGCAGCAAGCCAACGTTGCCAAGGTTTAAACATATCTTTTTCTACAATTGTTGGCAAGAAGATAGCACATAAAATACCACCAACAAGCCCCCCAATATGTCCGATAATCCCAACACCTGGGGTAAATAAATTAAAAAGTAAATTAATCAAAATCAACAACTGGTAATTGCGTCCCAATTCTTTCAAAAAAGGATTTCTACCATAATAGCCAACTACCATAATAGCTGCAAAGACACCAAATAGCGATGTTGAAGCGCCTGCCGCAATCACATTTGGCGTAAAGAAAAGGGTAAAGGCATTTCCAACCACTCCTGATAACACATAAAGCGCCAAAAATTTATGATGCCCCCAAATCTGCTCTGCAATTTGTCCAACAAAATAAAGTGTTAAGGCATTAAAGAAAAAATGTTCCCAACCAATATGCACAAAAATCGGTGTCACCAAGCGCCACAATTGTGTCGGAACTAGGCTAACATAAGCACCATACATGCCACCAAAATTAAGAATCGCTTGCCAAGAGGTCGCATTGCCAAAATAAACAATCTGCATTGCTAAAAAGACAAGTGTTGTTAAAACCAGTAAAAATATCGTTATTGGATTTCTTTTAATTTCATTTTTCATCTACTAAAAACCTCCTTCACAGCCATATCGTGACAATCTGCCTGAAACTCTGCTTTCTGAAACTCATAAATCGTACTAACGGTATGTCCGTCATAATCAGCTAAATAACGGTCATAGTAACCGCCGCCATATCCGATACGAAAACCAGCCAGATTGAATCCTACGCCTGGGACATGAATGACATCAATTTGCGACTTATCCACAGTATTAGCTACCGCTGACTCCCACAGACCAAACCTTGTTTTCACCAAATTATCTTTATCGTAAGGGCAAAAAATCATTTTTCCTTTGGAATAAGTCTTGGGAACAAGAATTTTTTTCCCATCTTTTTGGGCTTGATTGATTAACAATTGCGTATCGTATTCAAAATTAAAAGCTAAATACGTTGCGATTGTTTGCGCATTTTGATAAGCTGCTGACGCGACTAAATCTTCTAACAAAGCCTTATCTTTAGCAGCTTTCTCCGCCTTGTTATGCTCTTTTAACTGAGTCAGAATAGCTGCTCTTAACTGTGATTTTTCCATGCTATTATGATAACACAAAACTGTTTTTTTACTTAGTAAAAATCTTAAAATTTACGTTAAGGTTTCTTTAAGGTTTCTCCGATATACTACAAACATCCTAAATAGCGGTTCTCCCAAACCGCTGGGAATTGGCTCTTTTGGAGTTGTTCCCTTTTCATAAATCTCCTGGACATGATTGAAAAATCATGTCCTTCCCTTTTTAAGCCGCTAGCTCCCAATAGCGGCTTTTTTTATTTTTCAAATACAAAAAAGGTAGCAAGACTAAAAACTTGCTGTTGAATCAGATGTATATTTTGTTTTGCCTTTATACAAGGTAAAATAGTCATTCGATACTGACAAAGCATCATCTCCATTATTCTTAACTGTAATATTAAGTAATAGATAAGTTCCTTGTGCAGTTTCATTGATAAATTCATCTCCAACAGTTTGTGATGTTGATACTGAATTTACTGTATATTCTACATCTCCAACCGTGAAAGTTTGCCCTACGGAATAAGTAGCTTCTGTTTCTTCCGAACTTGCTTTACTTGATGAATCTGTTGTAGTAGTTTCACTTGTAGTTGTTGATTTCAAAGCCGTCTCTTTTGAATCATCACTACCACCCATATTAGCAAGCACTCCAATAACAACTAGTGCCGCTAACACGATAAACCATACACGTTTGTAAAATGGTTTCTTTTCAACATAAACTTTTCCATCTTCGGCTTTGATTTTTTTAGCCATTTTTCGTATCTCCATTTTCCTTAAAATTTTTCACAACCATTATATATATAATTTTTGTCAATCGATTTCAGAAAACTTTTTAAAAAATTTTTGAGAGAATTTTTCACGCAAAAAAGCTCCCTTACGGAAGCTTTTTTATCTATGTTAATAATGAATTAAAGACGTGCGTTCAATTCAGCTGACAAGTCTTCAAATCCTGGTTTACCAAGAAGAGCAAACATGTTTTTCTTGTATGCTTCTACACCTGGTTGGTTGAATGGGTTAACAGCGTTAAGGTAACCTGAAAGACCGATAGCCAACTCGAAGAAGTAGATTGTGTAACCAAGAGTGAATTCATCTTGTTGAGGAAGTGTCAAGAACATGTTAGGAACACCACCGTCAGTGTGAGCAAGAAGAACACCGTCAGTTGCTTTTTTGTTTACGAAGTCAACGTCTTTACCTTGAAGGTATCCAAGACCGTCAAGGTCTTCTGACAATTCAGGGATAACAACGTTTTTACGTGGTTTGTCAATACGAACAACTGTTTCGAAGATGTTACGGTAACCTTCTTGGATGAATTGACCAAGTGAGTGAAGGTCAGTTGAAAAGTTAGCAGATGTTGGGTAGATACCTTTTTGGTGTTTACCTTCTGATTCACCAGCCAATTGTTTCCACCATTCACCGAAGTATTGAAGTGATGGTTCGTAGTTAGCCAAGATTTCAGTGATGTACCCTTTACGGTAAAGTACGTTACGAACTGCAGCGTATTGGTAAGCGATGTTTTCTGAGATTTCAGCAGAAGTCAATTCTTGACGAGCAGCGTTAGCACCGTTCATAAGAGCTTCGATATCGATACCAGCAGCAGCGATTGGAAGAAGACCTACAGCAGTCAATACTGAGAAACGTCCACCAACATTATCTGGAACAACAAATGTTTCCCAATCGTTAGCAACAGCTTCAACTTTAACAGCACCTTTAGCTTTATCAGTTGTAGCGTAGATACGTTTGTTAGCTTCTTCTTGACCGTATTTTTCAACTAGAAGTTCTTTGAAGACACGGAAAGCGATAGCTGGTTCAGTTGTTGTACCAGATTTAGAGATAATGTTTACTGAGAAATCTTTATCTTTAACGTATTCAACAAGGTCTGCAAGGTAAGTTGAAGAAATTGAGTTACCAGCATAAAGGATTTGTGGACCTTTACGATCTGCAGATGCTTGTAGGTTATAGAAGTGGTTGTTCAAGAAGTCGATAGCAGCACGTGCTCCAAGGTATGAACCACCTATACCGATAACAACAAGAACTTCACTATCTGATTGGATTTTAGCAGCAGCTTTTTGGATACGAGCAAATTCTTCTTTGTCGTAGTTTTCTGGAAGGTCTACCCAACCAAGGGAATCAGAACCTGGACCTGTACCTTTGCGCAAGTATTCGTCAGCAGCGTTGACTTGCGGTTGCATGAAGTCGATTTCTTCTTGTTCGACGAATTGACCCAAAAGTTTTGAATAATCAAATTTAATATGTGTCATTACAATACTCCTCAAAAAATTAAACTTCTCTTTTATATTACTCTTTTATGCACGATTTTTCAATGATTTTTACTAAATTATCTCATTTAAATAAAGTGTTTACCAAGTCGCTGAAAATTTTCATGAAACAACCATTTTGTGATGAAAATTTCACAGATTTTTACAGTTATAGCCACATCACAACACAAATGACACTTGATTTATCTAAACGATTAAACACAATTAAAATAGTTTAATTCCTGCCCCTATTTCGTCCCTTTTAGTCTCTTAAATAAAAAATAACCCTCTGAAACGATTGATTTCAAAGGGTTTTAGTTTTATATGCAAAAAGAGCACACACCTACAATCGCTTAGGGCTGCTGGATTCCTCCCCTGACCCACTTCACGCACAGATGTTGCTCCGAAAATATTATATCATAATTTCTAGATTATGCAAACTAAGACTGTTCTTTGACAGCTTGCTTGGCTGCTTTTTTCTTTTCACGGTTTTTACGGAAAAAATCTTGCATGATAGCTGCACATTCGGTCTCTAAAATCCCAGTCTCCACTTCCACTCGATGATTGAGACGAACGTCCGTCAGAATATCATAAAGACTGCCTGCACCGCCAAATTTTTGATTGGCAGCCCCATAAATCACTTGCGGAATGCGGGCAAGTCCAATAGCTCCGCTACACATCACGCAAGGCTCAATGGTCACAAATAGGGTGCTATCTAGCAAACGCCAATTGCCTTCGTTTTCATTGGCATCATCAATCGCCATGATTTCAGCGTGTAAAATAGCCTTCTGCTGCTCTTCACGCGCATTATGCCCACGTCCAATAATCTCACCATCTTTGACAATAACACAGCCAATTGGAATTTCTTCTTTTTCTAGCGATTTTTGCGCTTCCTTAAGCGCTTCTCGCATGAAAAACTCTTTTTCTTCCTGTGTAAATTCAGCCATTATAGCTCACCAAGTTGCCATGATTTGTGTGGCTCAGCCAAATCAACAGGAACACCGTCAGCATAATTTTCTGCTTCTTCTTTAAGCACTTGAAGGTGATTTTCGGCATCAATGCCTTGTGGTGGAACTGGTGGCGTATGCGTCAAGACAAGGAATGTCACACCTGCAGCCTTGGCAATTTGCCCTGCTTCTTTGGTTGTCAAATGCGCTGGATGATTTTCATTCCCCGCATAAAGGTAAACATCTGCCAAAAAGAGGTCAGCGCCTGCAGCAAATTTATCCAAGCCTTCAAAATAGCCTGTATCACCAGTGAAAACAAGTGTTTGCCCTGTTGCACGTTCGACTATACGAAAAGCGTAGCAAGGAACAGGGTGAACGGTTTTGATAAAGGTAATGTCGAATGGACCAATCTTCTCAACGCCGTTGACATCATAAACTTTCCCTTGAGAAACACCGTCTAAAGTCAGTTTAGCAAATTCTTGCTCATCTTCGGTATGTCCGTAGATTGGCAAAATTTTAGGCTCCCAGAGATGTTTGGGATATAGTTGGAAATAATGGCGTAGCACGCCTAAATCAGCAACATGGTCAGGATGATAATGTGAAATAATCACCGCATCCAAGTCAAGTGGGCTGATTTCTTTTTCTAATTCTGTGACAGCACAGCTTCCGCAATCCATAAGCAATCGAAAACCATCCTCACTCGTAACGAGATAAGAGGTCGTGCCGCCGTCTTTATATGGGTAAGCTCCCCAGCAACCAAGTGTTGTGAGTTTCATCGTAGAATCCCCCTCTAGTAATGCTTACTCACATTATAACATTTTTTGAAAACTATCTCTTACGACACCATCAGTCTATCTTTAAATTTATAGGCTACAACACTAGCAATAATTGCCTTAATCGTATCTCCTGGGATAAATACAAGATTTGATAAAAGAGAAGTCAACAAAGGTGTGTGTATATAAACAGATAGATAAATCGCTCCCATCACATCAACAAATAAAACACCGCCTAGTAAAATTGCAATTAAATTATTAATAAAAGATGATGTCTTAAAAATTTTCAAAATCACATTGATTAGAATTGGCACAAAAAACCAAGCAACCACATAACCAGCTGTTGCTCCAGCAAAAACAGCAAACAAGGTACTACCAGAAAAAGCTGGAATAAACATCCCCAAAAGGAAAAACAGAAGAATCGACAGGCACCCTTTTTTCCAACCTAAGAGTACACCTGCTAACATGATTCCCAAATTTTGCAAAACAATTGGAACAGGGATAAAACCCAGTGGAATGGCTGGAATAAAGCCTAAAACGACAAGAATAGTTGTCATCATTGCAATATAAAGTAAATCTCTCACGTTTTTCATAAATTACTCCTAAAATAAATGGTTTCGTGTAAGCGACAGCTCGGATTAAAGTCATGATAACAATATGGACAAGTCCCCTCTTTATACTCCGCTTAAGTTAAAAAATGGTGGCAATTACCACAAAGAACAGGTGAGTCAGCTTTTACCGAAACTGATTCAAAAGGGTGATTTCGTAGCTGATTATGACATTGATAGCAAGCAAAATAATCTTGCCACTTACCACATTTGAGAGCAACAATGTCCTAACAAAGTTTACTACTTTATTTATTTTTAGTCAACTTGTTTATTTTTCTGGTTAACTCTTTTTAGAAATCCAAACAAAACATACTAAGATTAGTAGTGAGGAAATCTCCGACGGGAGAAAGTACT
>ERZ1026894.409-NODE-409-length-32147-cov-17.792721_pt1 | contig 32147 bp, 23 predicted proteins | sample MGYA00380177_ERZ1026894 | MGnify/ENA primary metagenome ERZ1026894 (study PRJEB33269, sample SAMEA4719813) | human gut metagenome | biome: human-associated habitat; feature: organic feature; material: feces | place: Cameroon | collected 2013-10 ... | reverse complement strand
TCACTTTTCGCAAGAAAATTCCCACCGGGAGACCTTACATCGAGGAAGGATGTTCCGTTCGCCGTGGGCGTTCGTGGGGGTTACGGCAGCCCTACGTTACGAGCCATGCACCCAATTCATAAATGTGTCGCAAAGGACGCTCCACATTTATTGGCAGTTCTCCGCAATGAGCCACGCTATTCATAAGATTGTCAGCAAAAGGCGCTGCCAATCTTATTTCATATCGCGGCGTTCGCCGCATCACGGCATAAGTAAAGACAGCGATTTGTGCGCAAGCGCCCATCGCTGTCTTCACTATGCCTATGCGCGGCTCATTGCTCGCGTAAACTCTCAATTTATCGATAGAACTCCACAAGGGAATCCAGCTTTGCTGACATATTCATCATCATGGCATCCAACACAGTGATGGCGGTCATGCATTCCATGACAACGACAGCTCTGGGGACGATGATGGGATCGTGACGACCGCGGATGGTAAGCTCGGTATTTTCACCGGAGCGGTTCACGGTCTGCTGGGGGCGGAAGATGGAGGGAGTGGGTTTCACATAAGCGCGGACGATGATAGGACTGCCGTCACTCATACCTCCTAAAATACCGCCGGAATGATTGCTGGTCTTTGTGACTTTGCCGTTCTCCATGCGGAAGGGATCGTTATTCTCACTGCCGGTATGGCGGGAAACTTCTGCACCATCGCCGATCTCTACGGACTTCACGGCACCGATGGACATGATGGCTTTTGCAAGGTTGGCATCCAGCTTCTCGAACACCGGATCTCCGATGCCTGCGGGAAGTCCTTCGACAAGACATTCCATGCATCCGCCCACAGAATCGCAGGCCTCTCTTGCCTGTTGCAGATAAGCACAGGCTTTTTCATCAGCCTCTGCATCCGGCATGGCGGTGATAGAGGAGCGGGCAGTAGTACGGTCGAACTTTGTAAGATCCGCATCCACAGGACCGATGGAGCGGGTGTAGGCGAATACGGTAATGCCCATCTGCTCTAAGATCTTCGCTGCAATGGCTCCGGCAGCCACACGCCCGATAGTCTCACGACCGGAGGAGCGTCCGCCACCCCGGTAATCCCGGAAACCGTATTTGGTATCAAAACAATAATCCGCATGACCGGGACGGTAATTCTGTGCAATCTCCGTGTAATCCGCAGAGATCTGAGAGGTATTACGTACCATCAGGGAGATGGGGGTACCGGTGGTCCTGCCTTCGAAGACTCCGGAGAGAATCTCCACCTGATCGGCCTCCTTGCGCTGAGTGGTGATGGCACTGGTGCCGGGTTTGCGGCGGTCTAAGTATTTCTGTATATCTTCCTCGGAGAGAGACAGTCCTGCGGGACAGCCGTCTACGACGACACCTAATGCTTTCCCGTGGGATTCTCCCCAGGTAGTGATCCTGAAAATATTTCCAAATGTTGAACCGGCCATGATAGTTCTCCTTTTCAATTCATTCGAACCCATCCCATACATTCGCAAAACCGCACGATAAATCGTGCTTCCTCGCTGCTGCGCAGGGGTTCTGAATAGTTACCTTTTTATCATAGATTATACGCAATTACTGAAAAAACCGCAACTTTTTTATAGAAAAAGGATGCAACGGAATATAAAGTATGCTATCATATTACATAGTTGCTAACGGGAAGCAAAAGGTCGAATATACAAATGGAAAAAACAGCGGAAGAGAAAGCCAGAGCAAAACTTCTGAAATTTGGGAAAAAGAATCGATGGAACAGGGCGGTAGCAGTGCCGCTGCTGTTTTTTGTGATGTCTTTTTTTCATGCCTGTAACTATTGTAAGAATAACGGAAAGCGCTTTGCCGTGATGGCGGGAACCTTCTTCCTGTTTGCAGTATACAGCAGTTTTTCATTCCCGGCGTTTATTACAGAGGATGCGGGGAATGATTATGAATTGAAAAATGCAGAGACTGCCGACATCTCTCTGGCGGAGGAGAAGGAACCGGATATGGCGGGGCTGGAACTCTTAGAGGATGAGGACGTTCTGGAACAGTCGGATTACAACAGTACTTCCCACGGCTATGCACTGGTGGACAAATACGATGCCTCCGACATTTTGCGGGCTTCGGAGGAAATTGTGAGTGAAAATGTCCGGGAGAACGGAACAGACAGCGATGCGCTGGAGACTGCGGAGCAGCAGGAATTCCGCTCTGATGACTGGAGACTGGTTCTGATCAACAAGCAGAACTCCATTCCGGAGGATTATACGTTCCAGCTGGGCACCATCCGGGGGTCCATGCAGTGTGACAAGAGAATCTTAGAGGATCTTCTTGCTATGCTGGAAGCAGCGGAAAAGGATGGTGTGAACCTGACGATCTGCTCTCCTTACCGGGATCTGGAGTATCAGAAGATGCTGTTCAACCGGAAGATCAAGAGGTATATGAACCGCGGAATGTCCTATATGGAAGCTTATCAGTTGTCCAGTCAGGCAGTGACGGTGCCGGGAGCCAGTGAGCATCAGATCGGGCTGGCACTGGATATTGTGTGTAACGACTATATGTCGCTGGATGAAGGCTTCGGCAATACGAATGCAGGAAAGTGGCTGGCAGCCAACAGCTGTCGTTTTGGATTTATCTTACGATACCCGGAAGGCAAGGAGAACATTACGGGGATCGAATATGAACCGTGGCATTTCCGCTATGTCGGGAAAGCAGCAGCACCTGTGATCATGGAACAGGGCATAACATTAGAAGAATTCTGGGAGGAATATGTAGAAGATGTATCGATTGATTAAACAGGAAGGACGCGCCAAAAGAGGAGAATTTACCACAGTGCATGGCGTGATCCAGACCCCTGTATTTATGAATGTGGGAACGGTAGCGGCGATCAAGGGCGCCGTATCCACAGCAGACTTAGAGCAGATCGGAACCCAGGTGGAATTATCTAACACCTACCATCTGCATGTCAGACCCGGTGACCAAATTATCAAACAGATGGGCGGACTTCACAAGTTCATGTCCTGGAATAAGCCGATTCTGACAGATTCCGGCGGATTCCAGGTGTTTTCCCTGGCGGGACTTCGTAAGATCAAGGAAGAGGGCGTTACCTTCCGCTCCCATATTGATGGTCATAAGATCTTCATGGGGCCGGAGGAGAGCATGCAGATCCAGTCGAATCTGGGATCTACCATTGCCATGGCTTTTGATGAGTGTGCTCCCAGTAAGGCGGACCGGATGTACGTACAGAATTCCGTGGAGCGTACTACCAGATGGCTGCAAAGATGCCAGGCAGAGATGAAACGCCTGAACAGTTTAGAAGATACGGTGAACCCGCACCAGCTGTTATTCGGTATCAATCAGGGTGCCATCTATGAAGATATCCGTATCGAGCATGCCAAGCGGATCGCTGAGATGAATCTGGACGGTTATGCGGTCGGCGGTCTGGCAGTGGGCGAGACCCATGAGGAGATGTACCACATTCTGGATGAGGTGGTACCTTATCTTCCGGTGAACAAGCCAACCTACCTTATGGGCGTGGGTACCCCGGCTAATATTCTAGAGGGCGTAGAGCGTGGTGTTGATTTCTTCGACTGCGTATATCCGACGAGAAACGGACGCCATGGACATTTATATACCAACCATGGAAAGATTAATCTGTTCAATGCCAAATACGAACTGGATGACAGACCCATCGAAGAGGGCTGCAACTGTCCTGCCTGTCAGAGATACTCCAGAGCTTATATCCGACATCTGTTAAAAGCGAAGGAGATGTTGGGCATGCGACTTTGTGTACTCCACAATCTGTATTTTTATAATACCATGATGACGGAGATCCGTGATGCCTTGGATGCAGGCCGCTTTGCAGAATATAAAAAACAAAAGCTGGATTCCATGGCTACACCGTTGGAATAAGCTGCAACTGTCGGAGTTTAGAGGAATTTCATACAATTTTATGCAAAAAGACTTGCCCCTTAAGCTATTTTTGTGTATCATACTTACTTGTACAGAAAGTTTTACAGGCGTAACACGCCGGAATGGAGGAACAAATGGGTATTTTATTAACTGAGTCAGAGGCTGCTGCAGCAGGTTCCGGAACCAGCATGATCGTTATGCTTCTTGTATATGCAGTATTGATCGGTGCAATGTGGTTTTTCTTTATGAGACCGCAGAAGAAGGAACAGAAGAGAGTAGCTGCAATGCTGTCCAACTTAGAGACAGGTGACTGCGTTCTGACCACTTCCGGTTTCTATGGCATCGTGATCGACATTACCGATGATACCGTTATCGTAGAGTTCGGTAATAACAAGAACTGCCGTATTCCTATGGAGAAATCTGCCATCAGCAAGGTTGAGAAGGCTGGAGAGAACTAAGAAGAAGTGAAAAGGGAGCAATGCCGGGATAAGGTATTGCTCCTTTTTACGTGTATGACACACTTAATAACTTGATCTATTTTAATGTGCATAATTGCATTTATGTTAATTTTCAATGTTGAAATTTCATACAGTATCAGTTATTATGAAATAAGTATTTTACGTAAAAAATACAGGAAATATCACAGGAAACGAGGGAAATAACACTATGGAGTTACATATTACCTGTATTCCCGGCGACGGTATCGGTCCGGAGATCGTCAGGGAGACAAAAAAGGTTTTAGACAAAGTTGCGCATAAATATGGTCATAAAATGATCTATAAGGATATTTTAATGGGTGGAGCTTCCATTGATGTCCATGGAGTCCCTCTGACAGAGGAAGCTATCGCGGATGCCAAAGCGGCAGATGCGGTGCTGATGGGATCCATTGGCGGTAATACCACCACTTCCCCCTGGTACAAATTACCTCCCGAGAAGCGTCCGGAAGCAGGACTTCTGGCAATGCGCAAGGCGTTGAATCTGTTTGCTAATTTAAGACCGGCAGTGCTCTATGATGAGCTGGCAGCGGCGTGCCCTCTGAAGGAGGAGATCAGTAAGGCCGGATTCGATATGCTGATCATGAGAGAATTGACCGGTGGATTATACTTTGGTGAGCGTAAGACCATCGAGGAAAATGGGGTGAGAAAAGCGATAGATACCCTGACCTATGATGAGAACGAGATACGCAGGATCGCCATCAAAGGCTTTGATATTGCCAGAAAGCGCAGAAAAAAGGTAACCAGCGTGGATAAAGCCAATGTGCTGGATTCCTCCAGATTGTGGAGAAAGGTCGTGGAGGAAGTTGCGAAGGATTATCCTGACGTTACTTTGGAACATATGCTGGTAGACAACTGCGCCATGCAGCTGGTGAAGGATCCCGCACAGTTTGATGTGATCCTGACAGAGAATATGTTCGGAGATATCCTCTCCGACGAGGCAAGTATGGTGACCGGTTCCATCGGAATGTTAGCCAGCGCCAGCTTGAACGATACAAAGTTCGGCCTCTACGAGCCCAGCCACGGATCCGCTCCGGACATTGCCGGCAAAGATATTGCAAACCCCATTGCCACCGTATTAAGTGCCGCTATGATGCTTCGTTACAGCTTTGACCTGGACGAAGAGGCAGATGCCATCGAGGCAGCGGTGAAGAAGGTATTGCAGGACGGCTTCCGCACCGGCGATATCATGTCTGAGGGTTGCACACAGGTCGGCTGTACCGAGATGGGAGACCTTCTGGCAGAGAGAATCTGATGTCTTTTGCCCCCGGAAGCACATTTATCCGGTATAGAGAGAATAAGGAAGAGAAAATAAGGAAGAGAAAATAAGGAAGAGAAAGAGAGATATAATTATGAGAAGTGATTCTGTTAAGACAGGAACTGCCCAGGCACCCCACAGAAGTCTGTTCAATGCGCTGGGATTTACCGAAGAAGAGAGAAGACGCCCCATGATCGGTATCGTCAGCTCCTTCAATGAGATCGTACCCGGACATATGAATCTGGATAAGATCACAGAAGCTGTAAAAATGGGCGTAGCCATGGCAGGTGGTATGCCTGTAGTATTCCCCGCTATCGCTGTATGCGATGGTATTGCCATGGGACATGTGGGAATGAAGTATTCCCTGGTGACCAGAGATCTGATCGCCGACAGCACCGAGTGCATGGCTATGGCACACGGATTTGACGGACTGGTATGTATCCCGAACTGCGATAAGAATGTTCCGGGACTTTTGATGGCGGCAGCCAGAGTGAATATCCCTACTATCTTTGTATCCGGCGGTCCCATGTTAGCCGGACATGTACACGGACAGAAGAGAAGCTTATCCTCTATGTTCGAGGCAGTGGGAAGTGTGGCAGCCGGTACCATGACTATGGATGAACTGGCTGAGTTCGAGGAAAAGGTATGTCCTACCTGTGGTTCCTGCTCCGGTATGTATACCGCGAACTCCATGAACTGTCTGACCGAAGCCATTGGTATGGGACTTCGCGGCAACGGTACGATCCCCGCCGTATATTCCGAGCGTATCCGTCTGGCAAAGCATGCCGGAATGAAGATCATGGAGCTGGTAGAGAAAAATATCCGTCCCAGAGACATCATGACGCCGGAAGCTTTTCAGAATGCCTTGACTGTGGATATGGCACTGGGATGTTCTACAAATACCATGCTGCATCTGCCCGCTATCGCAAGAGAAGCAGGTGTGGAACTGAACCTGGAGATCGCCAACGAGATTTCTGCCAAGACTCCGAATCTGTGTCATCTGGCACCTGCCGGTCCTACTTATATGGAAGACCTGAACGAAGCAGGCGGTGTCTATGCGGTAATGAATGAACTGTCCAAGAAGGGACTTTTGAACCTCGACTGCCTGACTGCCAACGGTACGACCGTAGGAGAGAATATCAAGAATTGTGTCAACAAGAATCCGGAAGTCATCCGCCCTGTGGAGAATCCCTATTCCCAGACCGGCGGTATTGCTGTACTGAAGGGCAACCTGGCACCGGACAGTGGCGTGGTCAAGAGATCTGCTGTGGCACCGGAGATGCTGGTACACGAAGGCCCTGCCAGAGTATTCGACTGTGAAGAAGATGCTATTGATGCCATCAAGTCCGGTAAAATCGTGGCAGGCGATGTAGTAGTGATCCGTTATGAAGGACCCAAGGGAGGCCCCGGTATGAGAGAGATGCTGAATCCCACATCTGCCATTGCAGGCATGGGACTGGGCTCCAGCGTGGCGTTGATCACCGACGGACGTTTCTCCGGAGCTTCCCGTGGCGCATCCATCGGACATGTCTCTCCGGAGGCGGCAGTGGGCGGCCCGATCGCACTGGTGGAAGAGGGCGATATCATCCGTATCAACATTCCGGAGAACAAACTGGATGTACTGGTATCCGACGAAGAACTGGCAGCCAGAAGAGCAAAATGGCAGCCCAGAGAGCCTAAGATCACGACCGGCTACCTGGCAAGATATCATGAACTGGTGACCAGTGGTAACCGCGGTGCGGTACTGGAAGCACCTTCTCAGAAAAACTAAGCAATCATTAAAATAACCGGAGGGATTTTGCAATGCAGTTAACAGGATCGGAAATTCTGGTAGAATGCCTGAAGGAGCAGGGGGTAGATACCGTATTCGGTTACCCCGGCGGGGCAATCCTTAATATTTACGACGCACTTTATAAGCACAGTGGGGAGATCAGACATATTCTGACTTCCCATGAACAGGGAGCGGCACATGCGGCGGATGGCTATGCGAGAGCTACGGGAAAAGTAGGTGTCTGCATGGCTACCAGCGGCCCCGGCGCCACGAATCTGGTCACCGGTATCGCTACGGCTTACATGGATTCCGTACCGATGGTAGCGATCACCGCCAACGTTACCTTACCTTTACTCGGTAAGGACAGCTTCCAGGAGGTGGATATCGCCGGTGTGACCATGCCCATTACGAAGCATGGTTATATTGTAAAAAATGTGGAAATCCTGGCCGATACCATCCGCAAGGCATTCCATATCGCCAGGAGCGGAAGACCCGGTCCTGTTCTGATCGATATTACGAAGGATGTAACGGCAGCTACTTGCGAATATACTCCCATGACGATTCAGCCGGAGGAGAGAGTGACCCGTTACACCAGGGAAGAACTGATGCTGGTAGCAGAGATGATCCACAAGGCGAAAAAACCATACATCTATCTGGGCGGCGGAGCCATCATTTCCGAGGCAAGTGCTGAGGTGGCAGAATTCGCAGAGCTGATCGATGCACCGGTATGTGATACTCTGATGGGTAAGGGAGCCTTTGATGGAAAAAGTGAGCGCTATACCGGCATGATCGGCATGCATGGTACCAAGACTTCGAACCTTGGAGTCAGCGAATGTGATCTGTTGGTGGCACTGGGAGCCAGATTCTCCGACCGTGTGACCGGTAACCCGAAGAAATTTGCGGAGAATGCAAGAATCATCCAGCTGGATGTGGATGCTGCGGAGATCAATAAGAATATCCGTGTGGACGCCTCTCTGGTAGGAGATCTGAAGAAAACTCTGACAGAATTAAATGCCTGCCTGTCCAAACAGGAACATCCGGAGTGGATGGCGCATATAACGGAACTGAAGGAAAAATATCCCCTGAAATACGATGACGAAAATCTGTCCTGTCCTTATATCATGCAGGAGATTGACCGTGTGACGAACGGAGAAGCCATCATCACCACAGACGTGGGACAGCATCAGATGTGGGCGGCACAGTATTATCATTATACGAAGCCCCGTACCTTCCTGTCTTCGGGTGGTTTAGGCACCATGGGTTACGGTCTGGGAGCCTGCATTGGTGCGCAGATCGGACAGCCGGATAAGGTCTGCATCAATATTGCAGGCGACGGATGCTTCCGCATGAACATGAACGAACTGGCTACTGCCAGCCGTTATAACATTCCCATTATCCAGGTAGTCATCAACAACCAGGTGCTGGGCATGGTAAGACAGTGGCAGACACTGTTCTATGGGAAACGCTATTCCCAGACAGTACTGAAGGATAAGGTGGATTTCTGTAAGGTGGCAGAAGGACTGGGCTGTACCGCCATCCGTGTGACCCAAAAGGAAGAAGTGGCACCCGCTATTGAGAAAGCCATTGCCCTGAAGGCACCGGTAATGATCGAGTGCATGATCCCGGAGGATGATAAGGTATTCCCCATGGTTCCGGCAGGAGCCCCCATCAGTGAAGTATTTGACGGAGATGATTTGAAAAGGCAGTCCTGATGAATAAGACGACGAAGAGATTACTTTTTGCAGTGCTGATATTACTGCTGTTTCTGCTGACAGTATATTTTGTCCTGGCATTTTATTACAGGGAAGGCTTTTCTCTGAATACCTGGATCAACGGAGTGTACTGTACCGGAAAAACGGTGGAAGAAGTGAATTCGGAGCTTTTGTCACATACAGAAGCTCCGAATGTTGTCATCGTGGATAAAGCGGGAGAGGAATATACGATCGCTCTCGCCGATGTGGATTATCGCGCGGACTTTGGCAGTGCACTGGAAGCGTACAGACAGGAACAGAATCCGTATCTGTGGGTGGACAATGTTCTGCTTCATTCCAGGCGGACCCTGGCACCTGCGGTGACCGTGGATGAGGAGGCGCTTCGCAGAGCCTACAATGCCCTGGAATTCGTACAGAGGGAACAGGAGAGAATAAAAGATTACAGCCTTACCAGGGATACGGAGGGTGCCTATGTCTTCACAGACGGACTGAGCGACCGCATTGATCTGGAGAAGGCTTTTTTGGCGTTAAAACAAATTGTGGAGAATGGGCAGGAAACACTGAATCTGCAGGAGAGCGGATGTTACTATGAGATAACACCGGATGAGAGTCAAAAAGCTCTGCGGAATCTGTGGAAAGAGATCGAAAAATTTCAAACCTGCGATATTGTCTACTGCTTCGGCGAAGAGAGACATCCGGTAACAGCGGCGGACTGTGCCTCATTTCTGACTGCGCAGAACGGACTGCCGGTGCAGGATGAGAAAGGGAGATTTGTGCTGGACGAGGAGGCTGTGACGGCGTATGTGCAGAGCCTGGCGGAAGAATATGACGGCTATGGACGAACCAGACAGTTTCACAGTACCCGTGGGGATGTGATCACCATCGAGGGTGGAACCTATGGCAGCAAAATGGACCGGAAAAAGGAGACTGCCTACCTGCTGGAGCATCTGTTGGATCCCGGTGTACATACAGGCACCCCACAGACACACGTTCCCAGTTACGAGAGAGAAGCCTTCTGCTATGGGAAAAATGATATTGGTGACACCTATATCGAAGTGGATATGACAGAACAGAAAATGTACTATTACGAAAAAGGCGTATTGAAGCTGGAGACGGAGATCGTGACAGGCAATATGCGGCGGCGTATGGGAACGCCGGAAGGCGTCAATTTTGTCTATAATAAGCAGAAAAATCGGGTTTTACGGGGACCTGGATATGCCTCTCCTGTGAAATTCTGGATGCCTGTGAAGGGCGGTATCGGTATTCATGACGCCGGATGGCGCAAAGAATTCGGCGGGGACATCTACCAGACTGCGGGTTCCCACGGCTGTATCAATACGCCAAAGGACAAAATGGAAGAATTGTTTGATTATGTGCAGATCGGCACCCCTGTCGTAATGTTTTATTAATGAAAGGTAACTATTTAGATATTATTTGCATAGAAATGCAAATAATATTGCTTACGCAATACATAAATATCAATAATGGTCCTTACAAATGCGAGCATTTGAAGTACCATTTTTGATATTTACGTATTCTAAATAGTTACTATTTAGTTAATACAGACATTTTCAGACAAATTGTCCTTGCTAGACGAACAAATTGAAAATAATTTAACAATGTAGTTGACTAAAGCAAATGAAAAGCTTATTCTATACCTATGCTTTTTATAAAAAATTTAGAAAATATCGAGGAGGTCTTTGAAAATGGCAAGAGTGTATAACTTTTCCGCAGGCCCTGCAGTACTCCCTGAGGAGGTATTACAGGAAGCAGCCGATGAAATGCTGGATTATAGAGGAACCGGCATGTCCGTAATGGAGATGAGCCATCGATCTAAAGCCTATGATACGATCATTAAGGAAGCGGAAGCTGATCTCAGAGAACTGATGAATATCCCGGACAACTATAAGGTACTCTTTTTACAGGGTGGCGCGAGCCAGCAGTTTGCCATGATCCCCATGAACCTGATGAAGAACCGTGTGGCAGACTACATCGTAACCGGTCAGTGGGCGAAGAAGGCATACCAGGAGGCTTCCCTGTACGGCAAGGCTAATAAGATCGCTTCTTCCGAGGATAAGACTTTCTCTTATATTCCCGATTGCTCCGATCTGCCCATCAGTGAGGATGCAGATTACGTGTACATATGTGAGAATAATACTATTTACGGTACGAAGTTCAAGACCCTGCCCAATACCAAGGGTAAGCCCCTGGTTGCAGATGTATCCAGCTGCTTTTTATCCGAGCCGGTAGATGTGACAAAATATGGTGTGATCTATGGTGGCGTACAGAAAAATATCGGACCTGCAGGTGTGGTTATCGTGATCATCCGTGAGGATCTGATCACCGAGGACGTACTTCCCGGTACACCGACCATGCTTCGTTATAAAATCCATGCAGATGCTGATTCTCTGTACAATACTCCTCCCGCATACGGCATCTACATCTGTGGCAAGGTATTTAAATGGCTGAAGAAGATGGGCGGTCTGGAAGCAATGAAGGAGCGCAATGAGAAAAAGGCGAAGATCCTGTATGACTACCTGGACGAAAGCAAGCTGTTCAAGGGTACCGTCCGCAAGGAAGACAGATCCCTGATGAATGTTCCGTTCATTACCGGAAATGAGGAGCTGGATGCCAAGTTCGTAAAAGAAGCAAAAGAAGCCGGTTTCGAGAACCTGAAGGGTCACAGAACCGTAGGCGGCATGAGAGCAAGTATCTACAATGCAATGCCCATTGAGGGTGTGGAGAAGCTGGTAGAGTTCATGAAAAAGTTTGAAGCGGAGAACGCTTAAGGGGGAGAAAAAATGTTTCAGATCAATTGCCTGAATCCCATTTCCAAAGTGGGACTGGATCGTCTGACAGCAGACTATAAAGTAACCGATAATATGAATGACGCAGAGGGCGTTCTGGTTCGCAGTGCTTCCATGCATGAGATGGATCTGCCGGAAAATCTTCTGGCAGTAGCGAGAGCCGGAGCCGGTGTCAATAACATTCCTCTGGATAAATGTGCGGAAAAGGGTATCGTAGTATTCAATACTCCCGGTGCCAATGCCAATGGCGTAAAGGAACTGGTGATCGCTGGTATGCTGTTAGCTGCCCGCGATGTGGTAGGCGGTATCGAATGGGTCAAGGCATCCAAAGACAACGCTGACATTGCCAAAGCCGCAGAAAAAGAAAAGAAGAAATTCGCCGGTACGGAAGTAATGGGCAAAAAGTTAGGTGTCATCGGTCTGGGTGCTATCGGCGTCAAGGTGGCCAATACAGCAGTAAGCCTTGGTATGGAAGTCTATGGCTATGATCCTTACGTATCCATCAATGCTGCCTGGAACTTAAGCCGTTCTGTCAAGCATGTGATGAATGTGGAAGAAATTTATGCAGACTGTGATTACATTACAATACATGTACCGCTTCTGGATTCCACAAAGGGTATGATCAACAAGGAAGCCATCAGCAAAATGAAAGATGGCGTGGTCCTGTTAAACTTTGCAAGAGATCTGCTGGCAAATGAGGCAGATGTCCTGGAGGCATTACAGAGTGGCAAGGTAGCCCGTTATGTATCTGATTTCCCGAATCCTACGACAGCAGGACAGCCCGGTTGTATCGTGATCCCTCATCTGGGCGCAAGCACCGAGGAATCCGAGGATAACTGTGCGAAGATGGCTGTGGAAGAGATGATGGATTATCTGGAGAACGGTAATATCCGCAACAGCGTAAATTATCCTGCCTGCGACATGGGCGTATGCAGTCAGGCCGGAAGAATTGCTATTTTCCATAAAAATATTACCAATATGCTGAATCAGTTTACCGCAGTGATCGGTGAGAAGAATATCAATATCTCCGATATGACCAACAAATCCCGCGGCGAAGTGGCATATACCATGCTGGATATTGAAAATGTGGCAACACAGGATCTGGTAGAGTCCTTACAGAAGATTGACGGCGTATTCCGCGTACGTATCGTAAAGTAAGATATTTGTCCGAATAGCAGAAAAATATACAGGCATCGGCTGTAAAAAGGCCGATGCCTGCTTTACGTTTCCGGTGTAATGCCAAAAACAGCGGAAATAGTGGTAAAATCAGCGTAAAATGTCAGAAACTAACAGACATTTTTTCGTAAAGGCGTTGTATGCTATGAGGGATTCTGTTATACTTGGCATGGATCAAAGACGTAAGCCACAAGAGAAAGAAGGAACAAAACAGATGAAATTTGATATGCATTGTCATACAAAAGAAGGATCTATGGATGGAAAGGTTCCTATTGAGAATTTTATTGCGGAATTGATACGCAAGGGTTTTGACGGTATGCTGGTCAGTGATCATAATTCGTACAATGGTTATCGTGCGTGGAAACGAAATATTAAGGATCAAAAATATAAAGACTTTGTAGTGTTGAAGGGGATTGAATACGATACCATTGATGCAGGACATATCCTGGTGATCATGCCGGAGACTATTAAACTGAAAATTCTGGAGCTTCGGGGATTGCCTGTACAGATCCTGATCGATATCGTGCATAAGAACGGTGGGATATTAGGACCGGCACATCCCTGCGGAGAGAAATATTTAAGCTTCACCAATACCCTGAAGAAGCGGAATCAGATGGCGGTGATGAATCAGTTTGATTTTCTGGAAGGCTTCAATGCCTGTGAGAGTGTAGAGAGCAACCATTGCGCCAAGGTACTGGCGGAAATGTACGCACTTCCGACCTTCGGTGGAAGCGATGCTCACAAAACGGACTGTATCGGTATGGCGTATACAGACATCCCGGAGCAGATCCACTGTGAATCCGATCTGATCCGGGCGGTGAAGCTTGGAGAAGGGATCAAATGCGGAGGATCCTATTACCGGGGCACTACCAAGGAGAAAATCGGAAAAGCCAATAATATTCTGGTACAGTCCTTCTGGTTCTACAACAGACTGGGAAGCCTGTACCGGCATCACAGAAGAAAAACGGAAATGCATAAGATGGTATAGGTCCCCTGGGCCTATACTTTTTTATATAAATCGTAATCTAAGTTCATAAATTCTTAAGATGCTTTTACTATGGAAATAGGGTATAATATGCATAAATAAGTAAGCAATATGGAATGTTCCGTAGAACTTGCTATTAGGGCGGATCTTTAAGATTACAGACCGTAATAAACGTAATTAAGAGGAGAGAAATATATGAGAAAAAATTTAAGGGGCAGAAAAGTAACCGCGATCGCGCTGGCATCCGTTATGGCAATGTCACTTGCAGCCTGCGGTAAGCAGGATGGATCGAATCCGGGGGGACAGACAGAACAGAAGGAATATGTATATGTTCCCGAATACCTGGAGCTGGACGATAATACGAATTCCAGCTACAGTAACATGACAGTACAGGGGGATAAGCTGTATTATACAAATTACCAATGGGATGAAGCTTCCGGTGAGAGCAAGGTCGTGATTGGAGCTTATTCGCTGACAGACGGTTCCAGGGAGGACCTGCCGATCAACATTAATGCGGACGGCGGTGGAATCTATTCCATGCAGGCAGATGAGGAAGGTAATATTTATACTGCGGAATTTCAGTGGAATGCCACAGAAGGTGATGACGCTTATACACAGCAGACAACGGTATTGCACAAGTACGATGCATCCGGTACGGAGCTGATGGCACAGGATATCACGGATATCATGCAGCAGGATGAGAATAATTCCTATGTGGGCAGCATGTGCCTGGACGATCAGGGCAGATTTTATATCAGCTCTGATTCACTGATCCGGCTGTTTGGCAGTGACGGACAATTTCAGGGAGCTGTGCAGACGGACAGCCAATGGATCCAGGGCATGGGAAAAGCAAAAGACGGCAAGGTATACCTGGCTTATTATGACCAATCCGGCAATGTGAAGCTATCCCAGATCGACTTTGACGGCAAGGCATTGGGACAGACGTACGATAACTTCCCGAACACGAATGGTAACGGAGCGTTATGTGCCGGAATAGAAAATGATCTCCTGGTGAATACGGATACTGCCCTGTATGATTATAGTCTCGCAGACCAGAAGACTACCGAAGTACTGAGCTGGCTGGACAGTGATATTAACGGCAGTTATGTCACATATGCCGCAGCCACCGCAGACGGTAAGATCCTGGCAGTGGTCAATGACTGGAACACAGGGGAAACTGACCTGGTGAAGCTGACCAAAACCAAGGCCAGTGAGGTGGCACAGAAGTCCCAGATCACGATCGGAACTCTGTATACCTCCCAGAGTCTTCAGGCAGCAGCCGTAGCTTTCAACAAGCAGAGTAATGAATATCATGTCAACATTAAAACATATATTGATGAGAATAACTGGACCGATACTTCCTGGTCAGATGGCATTACAGCCATGAACAACGACATTACCTCCGGAGCCGGATGCCCGGATATCCTGGATCTGTCCAACCTGGATGTCAAGGAACTGGCTTCCAAGGGTGTATTTGAGGATATGACTCCCTATCTGGAGAAGAGCAGTGTATTAAGCAAGGACGATTTCTTTGAGAATATTGTAGATAGTTATACCTTTGATGGAAAACTGGTGGGAATTCCGAAGAGCTTCACCTTAAATACGATCGTCGGCAAGACCTCCGAAGTGGGTGATAAGAAGGGCTGGACCATCGACGATATTATAGCCTATGCAGGCCAGCACGAAGGTGCTTCCCTGTTTGAGGGTATGACCAAGAGCGGTATGCTATACACACTGTTAGCCTATGATCTGGACAGCTATATTGACTGGGAGACAGGAAAGTGCAGCTTTGATTCCGAAGATTTCCAGAAGGTACTGGAATTTGTCAATACCTTCCCCGAAGAGTATGACTGGCAGAATGACGACAGATCTACACCTGCGAAGATCCAGTCCGGTGAAGTACTGTTAAATATGACAGGCATCTATCAGCTGAATAGTATTCAGGAGGAGGAAGCTATGTTCGGCGAGCCGGTAACCTATATCGGATATCCTACCTCCGGTGGTGGCAGCGGCACTTATATGCAGGCCAGTGAGCTGTATGCGATTACTGCCAAATCCTCCAACAAGGACGGCGCATGGGCATTTATTGAGAATTACCTGAATCAGCCGTTTGATAATTTATATTCCTTTGGACTTCCCGCCAGAAAGTCTGCGCTGGATGATATGGTAGAGAAGGCGATGAATGTGACATATATGACGGATGAAAACGGTGAGCAGATCCTGGATGAGAACGGGAATCCGATTCCGGAGGACGGTACTTCCGGCATCAGCTACGGAGACTGGGAATATTCCTATCACATACCTACACAGGAGGAAGTGGACGTCCTGCAGGATCTGATCAGTGTGGCTGAGCCTTCCAGTGCAACCGGTAATGATGAGATCACCAATATCATCACGGAGGAAGCGGAAGCATTCTTCAAAGGTCAGAAATCTGTATCGGATGTGGCGAATGTCATTCAGAGCCGTGTACAGGTCTATGTAAATGAAAACAGATAAGGAAAGGCTTGATTATTGTGAGCAGGCATCAGGTGGATCAGAAGCGGAAGCAGCATCACAAATTGGATAAGAGAATGCGGAAACTGAAGAGAAGCTCGGGGCTTTTTATAGCCCCAAGCTTTCTTGGGGTACTTGCTTTCTTTTTTCTTCCTTTTCTGGTTGTGATATTTTATTCGCTGGTGGATAACCCTATCAGCATGAACTTTGTATTTTTAGATAACTTTGTAAGCGTAATAAAAAACGCGGCATTCCGTACGGCAGTGCATAATACAGTGGTATTTTCTGCAATTGCGGTGCCACTGGCCGTGGTTTTGTCCCTGCTTCTGGCAGTGGTACTGGAAGCAAAGCTCCCTTTCCGGAGTCAGTTCCGTACCTTTTTCTTAAGTCCCATGATGGTGCCGGTGGCATCCATTGTACTGATCTGGCAGGTATTGTTCCATTATAACGGTGCGGTCAATGATCTGTTGGGAGTCTTCGGTGTGGAGAAGATCGACTGGCTGAAGTCTGGCTACTCCATTATTGTAATAGTGATCTTATTCCTATGGAAGAACCTGGGATATAATATGATTCTGTTTATGGCAGCCCTTGCCAGCATCCCCAGGGATCTTCTGGAGGTGGCGAGACTGGAAAATGCCACATCGTTACAGACCTTTTTCTATATTAAGATCCGGCATTTGTCTTCCACCTTTTTATTTGTGACGATCATGTCCCTGATCAGTTCTTTTAAGATCTTCCGTGAGATCTATCTGCTGACAACGGATTATCCTTACGATTCCATCTATATGCTGCAGCACTTCATGAACAATAAGTTCAAGAGTCTGGATTATCAGACGCTGTCTGCAGCAGCGATACTGATGTCTCTCGTCATGGTCGTGATCATCGGACTTCTGTTCGCAGTGGAAAATCATTTCGGAAAGGATGTGGAAGGCTGATGGAGCAGAAGATGAAAAAACCTGTTCCACCGGAGCTTAGAAGGGCAATCCGGTTCAAAAAGAGAAAGAAGATATTTGAGAATGTCCGTATCAGCATAGCAACAGTGATCGCAGCCTTTTTTGCAATACTGTTCCTGATGCCGATCGTTCTGACGATCACTAACTCTTTCATGTCATCTTCGGAGATATCAGCGAATTATGGTTCGGTCTTTGCCACGAATGATAAGGGCGGTAAGGTCTATATTTCCGAAAAAGTGAATTTGAAATTTATTCCGGATATCGTATCCTTCAGCCAGTATACTACGGTACTTTTGAAAAGCCCGGAATATCTGCTGAAATTCTGGAATTCCGTGATCCTGGTGGGGCCGATCGTACTGTTTCAGCTGATCGTGGCATCGCTGGCGTCTTATGGATTCGCCAGGTACTCGGGGAAACTGAGGTCATTGGTATTTTTCTCCTATGTGATATTGATGCTGATGCCATACCAGGTAACGCTGGTACCCAATTATCTGGTGGCGGAAAAGCTGAACATACTAAATACGTACTGGGCCATCTGGCTGCCCGGAATCTTTTCGCCCTTTGCAGTCTATCTGCTGACGAAGTTCATGAAGAGAATTCCTGTGGGAGTTATGGAAGCGGCACAGATCGACGGTGCCGGAGAGTGGCAGATCTATCGGCTGATCTGCATGCCGTTGTGCAAAGGTGCACTGTGTTCCGCAGCCATCCTTGTATTTATCGATTACTGGAATATGGTGGAACAGCCACTGATCCTGTTATCCGATGCGGAGATGCATCCCCTGTCCGTATTCTTAAGCAAGATCAATTCCGGAGAGATCGGACTGGCATTTGCCGTAGCTACGATCTACATGGTGCCCAGTCTTCTGGTATTTCTCTACGGAGAAGAATATCTGGTAGACGGAATTACCTACCAGGGCGGTGTCAAAGGATAGGAACACTGATTTTTGATGATATACCGGCATGGATCCGACTGTCGGAGTACAGATAGAAAGTGAAGTATAGAGGAGAAGCAAGATGAACGAGAACGGTGGAAAAAAGAGAAGAGAATGGGTAAAAAATGCAGCCATTATATTCTTGTCTGTAATGTTAGTGCTGACATTTTTCTCTAACACATTTATGAACTATTCCCTTCCGGAAGTGGCGGCACAATATGTACAGTCCGGCACCATCACGGCGAAGATCCGCGGAACCGGCACGGTGGAGAGCGGAGATCCCTATAATGTGAAGATAAATGAAACCCGTACGATCTCCAGCGTCCTGGTGAAGACCGGGGATAAGGTGGAGAAGGGAGATCCCCTGCTGTTACTGGAGGATAAGGAAAGTAAGGAACTGACCGATGCCCAGGCAGCACTGGATAAGGCAATGCTGGATTTCGAACTGGCGCTTCTGTCCGGGGATATTTCCAATACGGCCTATACAAATGTCCAGACCGGTCAGATAGCATCGATAGGTACCTATCAGAGCCGGATCGTTGCAGCAGAGGCGGAGATTGACAAATGGCAGAAGCAGGTGGATGAAGCCACGACTGCTATCAATCAGTTAAAGACTGCACAGGTGAATGTGGAAGCCGGCGGAGCTCCCGACACCAGTTCCGAACAGGCAAAAGTAGCAGAAGCCCAGGCGGCATTGAACAATGACTGGGTCAAGATCGCAAAGGATAAGATCAGTGAGTGGCAGGCAGCCAAGGCGGCATGTGAGGCAACCATTGCTAAGTATAAGGAGGGAATCGTCAGTTCGGTATCGGGAAATGACGGTCAGAATCAGGTACCTAAGGAAGAGTACGATGTGGCAGTGGTTAACAGTGCAACCTATCAGACACTGATCGACGGAAAACAGGCACAGATCAATGCAGACACGGCAGCTGTGACAGCATATAATAATAAAGTGAATGCCCTGGCAGAAGCTAACAAAAAACTGGCAGAGAAGCAGAACAGCAAAACAAATGCCACCAGTTCCCTGACGGTACAGACCCAGAACTGGCAGAATGAACTGGACAGCAGAAATGCAAAGCTGAAGGCAGCACAGGACTTTAAGGCACAGCTATTGAAGGATATCTCCACAGAGCTGAATCTGGATTACCAGTTAGACAGCCTCAAGAAGCAGAGAGATCAGATTGCAAAATTGCAGGAGAATGCGGTAGGCGCCAGCATCGAAGCACCCATTGCGGGAACCATTACCGGTGTAACGGTCAAGGCAGGAGACGAGGCACAGCCGGATACTGCACTGGTGACCATGCAGCCGGAGGGTAAGGGATTTACCATGAGCTTCTCCGTGACCAATGATCAGGCAAAGAGACTCTCCGTGGGAGATAAGGCAGACCTGGTGAACTCCTGGAGATACAGTGATATGGATATTACCCTGGCAAGCATCAAGCCGGATACCACAGATCCCGGACAGAAGAAGCTGCTGACCTTTGATATCACCGGAGATGAAGTGACACCCGGACAGTCCTTAAATGTATCCGTAGGACAGAAGAGCGCCAATTACGATCTGATCGTACCCAACAGTGCCATTCGTGAGGACAGTAACGGCAAGTTTATCCTGATCGTGGAATCCAAGAGCAGCCCCTTAGGTAACCGATATGTGGCAACCCGTGTGGATGTGGAGGTACTGGCAAGTGATGACACCCAGTCCGCGGTGAGCGGAGCTTTATATGGCTATGAATTTGTCATTACGACATCTACCCAGCCGGTAGAGGCAGGAAAGCTGGTCAGACTGGCAAATAATTCATAAGCATTTAATCTTACAGGAAGGAAGAAACAGACTATATGTTTCGGATGCAGATACAGAGTAAAAAAAAGTGCATATGGTATTGCAGTGCGGCAGTATCCTTCCTACTGTTCCTGCTATTGAATCTATGGTGTGATCATTTGGTCAATATGCAGGATGCCCAGCAGATGGCCGGACGCTGGAGTGAAAAAAAGGATGTGGCACAGATCAGCTGCTTTTTCTCCTCCAAAGCGGAAGTGACGGAGGATACCATTCAAAGCTTTGAGTATTCGCTGAAAAATGTGCTGCAGGAGGCCTCTATTACAGAGACCTCAGAGAACCCAAGTGCCAGACTCTGGGTGGATGCTTATAGCGCAGACGGTAAGATCACCCTGGTGAACGGAAGAAATACACTGGATGCCAATGCGATTGGGATCGGAGGGGATTTTTTCCTGTTTCATCCGTTAAAACTGATCACCGGTTCCTATTTTTCCGGTAACGATCTGATGCAGGACTATTGTATCATCGATCAGGATGCGGCATGGCAGTTGTTCGGATCCAATGATGTGGTGGGAATGACCGTATATATCGGGAATGTCCCGCACATTGTGACCGGAGTGGTACGCAGACCCCAGGGCAGAATGGAAAAGGCAGCAGGCTTAACTTCCACGGTAGTCTATGTATCTTATGAGACCCTGGAGACCTACGGGACCAGCAACGGTATCAATCATTACGAGATCGTGATGCCGAACCCCGTGGATGAGTTCGCCTACGGAAAAGTAAAAGACGGGATCGGTATAGACGAGAAAAACGTCGAGATCGTGGAAAACAGCAGACGTTATTCCCTGCCAAACCGGATCAAAACAATCCTTGCCTTCGGAACGCGTTCCATGAACGGCAAAGCTATCATCTACCCCTACTGGGAGAATCTGGCGAGAGGCTATGAAGACATTATTGCACTACTTACGGTATTTATGCTGCTTCTGTTATTATATCCGGTAGTGACCGTTATCTGGTGCTTTGTACACTGGTGGCGCCATAAGGGCTGGACCTTGAAGGATGTATGGCATACCGGTAAGGATCAGGCAGAGCGGGCTGTGGAACGCCGTAGGGAGAGAAAGCACCCCCACAAGGAGAGGGATGTTTTGGAGGAACTGGAACGGGAGCTGGAGGAAGACCCTTATGCAGACAGTGAATTCTCCTGGCTGACGGACGAACCGGCGGAGGGAACAGAGCCTGCGGATGCAGCTTCCAAAGAGCCGGGGAAAGCGCAGACGATGAACATGCAGACAGAGGAAACGCAGACACCACAGGAGACAAAAGAGGAACTGCAGTCGTAAAACAACAGACACAGACAAGAAAAGGAGAGGGAGAATGAAAAAGAAAGGGAAAAAACTGATCAGTATCGCGTTGACCGTGGCAATGATCGCAGGTCTGACAGCCTGTGGAAAGGGTAACGGCGGGAACGGAAACGGTGGCAGCAGTGCGGCCGATTCCAGCCTTGCAAAACAGTATGTATTTAAGGAACAGGCGCTGGATCTCAATATGGATTCAGACAATATGAATATTGATCTGCTGACCAGAAAGGGAGATACGGTTTACCTTCTGTTTGAGACCTATGAATATTTCGAGAATGGCAATCAGAGTAAGCTGCATCTTACTACAATGAAGCAGGACGGTACCGTCATCGGCACCGTAGAACTGCCTATGTGGAAGGAAGGAGAGGCTCCGGCGACTCCGGTACCTGCACAGGGCGGTGAGACTTCCGGGGACGGAAATGAAGCAGTGCCTCTTACGAAGCAGGAGGCCAGCACACAGGATATTGCGGCAGCAGATATGGATGTGGTAGATGCACCGGCGGGGAACAGCAGTTATACCAGCACATCGCTCAACAATTGTACGGTCGGTTCGGATGGAAATGTTTACGGAATACGCAATTACTATAGTGAGACATATTCCGAAAACGATTCCAGCGGTATGAATGATTATACGAATGATTATGCATTGATCTGCTGGAGTGCGGATGGAACCATCGTATGGGAAGCTGATCTGAATGATATGAATACGGAAGAAAGCTATTCCTGGGTATATAGTATCATCCCCAATGAGGATGGAACCCTGACACTGCTGTTAAGCGGCGATAAAATAGAAAAATGCACTGTGACGGAAGAGGGTATCACAGACCGGAAGGATCTGCCGGAGGCAGCAGCAACACTTATTAACAATGCAAACTCGAATATCATTACGCAGGATGGCAAGGTGCAGATCATTTATTATGATGAGAGCAATTACACGGATATGTATATTGCAACCTATGATCCTGCAACAGATGCGGTATCGGAGGGAATAAAGCTGTCCTCGACACTGACCAACGGCGGTTATTATAATATGGTGCCCGGAGACGGAGACATCCTGTACTACGCCGACAGTAACGGACTGTTCAGTTATAATGTGCAGACACAGGAGTCGAAGCAGATCATGAGTTATATCAATTCGGATCTGGCTGCCGGCAGCCTGAACAATTTCCTGGTACTGGACGAGGAACAGTTCCTGGGCTTCTACTATGATTACACCGAAGGCAAAATATGCGGCGGTCTGTTCATCCACGTGAAGCCGGAGGATATCAAGGACCGGATCGTCCTTACACTGGCCGGTAACTATATCGACTATGATCTGAAGAGAAAAGTGGTAGAATATAATAAGTCCGGTGACACCTATCGTATTGTAGTCAAGGAATACAGTACATACAACACTTCAGAGGATTATACTCTCGGTGTGAAGCAGTTAAATAATGATATCATCTCCGGAGGAATGCCGGATATTCTGGTTGTGGACGGCAATATGTCAATGGACAGCTATATTGCCAAGGGACTGGTGGCAAATGTGGATGACCTCATTGCAAAGGATGAGGAATTATCGAAAAACGATTATCTGCAGAATGTCTGGGATGCATACCGTGTGGACGGTAAACTGTACTATGTGATCCCTTCCTTCTATATCTCTACTATGGTAGGAAAAGAATCTATTTTCGGTGACCGTACCTCCATTACTATGGAAGAGCTGCAGACGATCCGGGATACCATGCCGGAAGGAACCGCACTCTTTAGTGATATCACCAGAGACAGCTTCCTGTATACCATGATGAGCTATTGCGGCAGTGATTTCGTGGATGTATCCACCGGAAAATGTGCATTTGATACGGATAATTTCGTAGCAATGCTGACCTATGCAGCTGAACTGCCGGTAGAATATGGAGAGGATTACTGGGGAGAGGATTACTGGAATAATTATGAATCCCAGTACCGTGAGGACAGAACCCTGCTGGATACCACTTCCATCAGCAACATCCGTGACATGAATGGTATGATCAACGGTGTCTTCGGTGAGGATATCTCCTTTGTGGGCTTCCCGACCGATGGAGACATGGGATCTGTATTATGGGCAGGTAACAGGATGTATGCCCTGTCTGCAAAATCCAAGAACCTGGACGGTGCATGGGAATTCCTGCGCTACTATCTGACACAGGAATATCAGGATAAGGTACAGGAACAGGAATACAATCTTCCGGTACTTCGCAGCACCTTTGAGAAGAGTGCGCAGGAGGCTACAAAGAAGCCGTATTATACGGATGAGAACGGCAACAAAGTGGAATATGACGAGAGTTATTATATCAACGGTGAGGAAATACTGCTGCCGCAGCTGACACAGGAGCAGGTGGACAGGATCGTAAGCTTTGTGGAAAGCGTGAACAAGAGGGGATACTATAATGAGGCAATCTCCAATATCATTTCGGAAGAAGCCGGAGCATACTTCTCAGGACAGAAGAGTGCGAGGGATGTGGCAGGTGTCATTCAGAGCCGTGTACAGGTCTATGTAAACGAGAACAGATAAACAGAAGATAGCACTGCGTAAAGCAGAATAGTAAAAGATGGCGGTCTGTCGAAAAACAGGCCGCCATTTATAGTAAGTTGCTTCAGCTAAGGCGGATGGGAATGCCCTGCTTTTTCAGATGTGTTGTCAGGGTAAGCTCCTGTCCGTGTTCCCTTAGCCACTGTTTATAGATCCGGTAATCCGGCATGATGTGCTCGACCATGTTCCAGAAGTCCTTCGAATGGTTCATATGCGTCAGGTGGCAGAGCTCGTGGACTACCACATAATCCAGAGGACCGGCAGGACCGTAGATCAGACGGTAATTGAAGGATAAAGTCCCTCTCGAGGAACAGCTTCCCCAGCGGGTCTTCTGGTCACGGATGGTGATAGAAGTATAGTGCCCACCGGTGAAACGGTGGTAGTATTCCACACGGTTCGTAAACACTTCTCTGGCAGCATTCCGATATCGGTTTTCCAAAGCCTGCAGCCTGCGGAGCTCCGCAACGGACAGCGGCTGGTTTTCATAAAGAATCATGAGAGTACCTTTCATATACAGGGATGTTGATGATCTGGGTATCTTTGTAAGTTTGAACAGATTAAATATACTGCGTATAGCTTGAAAAGTAAACGTAGAAATTGTAGAATAGTGCGTGACGGCTCGTGGACAAAACCGTTACAGGAAAGGAAAACAGTAAATACTATGGGTAAATGTATTTTGATCGGTGCAGGCGATCTCACGATGGGAGAGTTGTCTGTGACGGAGGAAGATTATGTGATCGCGGTGGACGGCGGCTTAAGCTACTGCGGGATCCTGAATGTGGAGCCGGATCTGATCATCGGAGATTTTGACTCGATGACCGAACAGGAGAAGCTTGCTGTGGAACAGCTACAACAGACCGTTCCGGAGAAGATCTGCCGCCTGCCGGAGTGTAAGGATGACACAGACATGCTGGCAGCTATCAAGCGGGGGCTGAAGCTGGGATATACCGATTTCCGTATTTATGCGGCCACCGGCGGGAGATTTGACCATACCCTGGCGAATATCCAGTGTCTGCTGTATCTCAAAAATCACGGTGCGGTGGGATACCTGGTAGATGGTACGGGAATGGTGCTGGTACTGCAGAACGAAGCCGTGCATTTCCGGAAGGAGCTGGAGGGCACTATGTCGCTGTTTGCCTTGACGAAGGAGGCAAAAGGCGTGAATATCCGCGGCATGAAATATCCTTTGGAAAATGCCGTGATCACCAATGATTTCCCCATCGGGATCAGCAATGAATTCCTGGGAGAGGAAGCGGAGGTGTCCGTAGAGGACGGTGAACTGGTCTGTATGATCAGTTATCTTTAGAAAATCTTTCGTTTTTTCAGCAGATGAAATTAGGGATTATAACTTAGAATCAGAAACAGACAGGGGAGAGGATCCCCTTGCCGCATGCGGCAGAATGAGAGGGAGTCATGGAGAATAACAAATATCATATTCTCATCGTGGAGGATGATAAGGAAATCCGGGATGGCGTGGAGATTTACCTGAAAAATCAGGGGTATCAGGTATGGAAAGCTGCCAACGGTAAGGAAGGACTGGAGATCGTAGCACAGGAAGAGATCCATCTGGCTATCCTGGATATTATGATGCCGGTGATGGACGGTGTGACGATGTTAATGAAGCTGCGGGAGCAGAATCACGAGTTCCCGGTGATCATGCTGTCCGCCAAGTCCGAGGAAGTGGATAAGATCATGGGATTAAATATGGGAGCGGATGACTATGTGACCAAACCCTTTACGCCGTTGGAGCTGTTGGCGAGGGTGAATTCCCATCTGCGCAGATATTCCAAATATCTGACGGCAGTCAGTGGGGAAGAACAGGAGAAATCCCATGTGTTTACCATCGGCGGACTGGAACTTAACGAAGAAACCGTGGAAGTGACGGTGGACGGAGAAGCGGTGAAGCTGACTCCCATGGAATTCAAGATCGTACAGCTTTTGATCAAGAATCCGGGCAGAGTGTTTTCCGCAGATGAGATCTATGAGCGTATCTGGAACGAGAAAGCGGTCAACACTGATACCATTATGGTACATGTGCGGAACATCCGCGAAAAAATCGAGATCGATCCGCGAAATCCCAAGTATCTGAAAGTGGTATGGGGCGTAGGATATAAGATTGATAAGCAATAAATACGGATGTGGGCAACAAAGTGTTTCGGCAGGCAGAGGAAAATGGCCGGAGAGGTGTAAGAATGGAACAGGTAACAGAGGCTGTGAAAGCGGAGACAACAGAAAACAGGGAAAATCGAGGAAACCGAGGAAACAGAAAGCCTGCAGTCAAATGGCTGATCATTGGATTGATCGTAAGTCTGGCTGCTTCCGGCATTTTTACTGCCTGCTACGGAATCTTTGAACGCAGAGCGGAGAGCAGGAGGAATGAACAATACATTGCGGATCCGCTGGAGACGTCGAATACGATTACTTATCTGTATCAGAACTGCTATCTGCTCTACCGCGATCTGTACAACAAAGAACACCAGACTTCCTTAAGCTATGGGGAATTATATATGCAGCCCACGGAGGGAAACGAATGGCTTAATGATGACCGGAAACGGGCAGAAGTGGCAGACGCAGATACGGAGGACCTCACGATACCGGAAGGGGAGGACCCCGAAAACTATATGGCCCGGGGAATCTTAGCGGCACAGACCAGGGAATACCTGGAAGAACATTTCAATACCCTGGAAAACTCTTTTGGTCAGCTGAATAATTTGTATGATTACAGGATCCGGGATACTAAGACCGGAGAGATCCTAAGTAATCTGGCGGATACGGATATTGTGGCGGAGGACCAGAGCTTTTATCTGACTTTTGTATTTGACGACTATGGAAATGATGCCACCTTAGGGAATACGGTGATCGGATCGGATACGACAACCCTTCGCAAGACAGCGGCGGAAGTGATCCGTAATTGTGGTCTTACGCGAATGGTGGATGCCAATATGGGCAGCGAAAGCTCTGCCGGTCATAATACCATGTTCCGGCTGGAAATGCCGAAAAATTGTGAGATCACCTTCTGCATTTCCAAACAGGCGGCACAGAGTTTGGGACAGAACGGACAATTTATTTATTATGATGAGACTTCCGATGACATAAATGTATATTTTTCCATGGGAGAGCAATATGCATCCTATTATCTGTCCGGATGTCAGCAGATGTTTCTGGTCCTGGCACTGCTGGTCTTCCTGCTGGCGCTTGTATTGCCGGGACTTGGGGAAGAAAGAGCCTGGGAGAAGGTAGTGCTGCTGAAGCTGCCTGTCGAGGCGATCGTTGTGATCCTTGTGGTGATCGCCGGCATCGGAAGTGAACAGGTAGTGGGACTGGTATCCTGGGTAAGGAGCGGTCATGCGCTGAGCACGGTTTTACGGGGAAACAGTGCGCAGATACAGATGGTGACCACGATACTGACCTATGCGTTAAACGTTCTGGCAGTGGCAGCCTTGTTTTTCATTGCCTGGTGCAGCGGTGTATCCCTGCGGGCAATGCGCACCATGGGAATACGCGGATATTTCCATGAGAGATGTCTGTGCTATATGCTGGTTCCTGCCTGGAAAAAATTATGGCAGGGAATCAAAAAAGTGTGGACCGTCGGACGTGATAAGGTGGTGGATGTCTATCATGATGCAGAGCATTTTGATGTGACAAAGGATGCCAAGAAGCTGATCCTGCGGATCGTATTGTGGAACGCCCTGATTCTGGTGATCGTATGCAGCCTTCCGCTGGGAGGAGTAACGATCGCGGTCATTTATTCTGTGGTACTGTATTTTGTACTGCGGCGTTATGTCAGCAAATTGCAGAAAAAGTACGGACTACTGTTAAAGGCTACCAATGAGATTGCTCAGGGTAATCTGAACGTGACCATAGAGGAAGATCTGGGCGTTTTTGAACCCTTTAAACCACAGATCTACCGGATCGAGGAAGGCTTCCGCAATGCGGTGGCGGAGGAAGTGAAGAGCCAGCGGATGAAATCGGAGCTGATCACGAATGTATCCCACGATCTGAAGACGCCACTGACAGCTATCATTACCTATGTAAAGCTGCTACAGGAGCCGGGAGTGACGGAGGAACAGCGGAAGGAGTACTTAGAGACGCTGGATCGTAAATCGCTGCGCCTGAAGGCACTGATCGAGGATCTGTTCGAAGTCAGCAAGGCAAATTCCCAGAATATCACGCTCGATATCCGCGATGTGGATATTGTAAGCATGGTGAAACAGGTAGAATTCGAGATGGAAGATAAGCTGGCGGATGCCGGACTGGAAATGCGGATGAGTCTCCCGGAGGAGAAGGTCATCGTGCCGTTAGACAGTCAGAAGACTTTCCGTATTTTCGAAAATCTGTTTGGCAATATTGCAAAATATGCTCTGCCCGGGACCAGAGTCTATGTCAACGGTTTTACGGCAAAGGATGAGGTGACCATCATCTTAAAAAACATCACAGCGCAGGAATTATCCGTATCGGGAGAGGAACTGACCGAGCGATTCGTCAGAGGGGATGCTTCCCGTAACACGGAAGGAAGCGGACTGGGACTGGCAATTGCAAAAAGCTTTACAGAAATTCAGGGCGGAAAGTTCCGGATCGAACTGGACGGAGATTTATTCAAGGTGGTGCTGAACTGGAAAGTAAAGCCAGAGAGCGGGAACTACGACAATTCCGGGGACACAGTGACGGCCGGAGAAAAAGAAAAACAACCAATGTAATCATAAAAAGTATTACATTGCAATATTAAAATAGATCAATAAATTAAAGCAAAAACATCCACATTTCCGTAGAAATACGTTAAATGTGGATGTTTTCAATTACAAATGAGTGTGCTACAATAATGGAAACTTCAAGGAGAGATACTTCGTATCTGAAGAGTGAGCAGCTGTGCGGAATGCGCAAGTTGTATGAAGAGAAAAAGGAGCAGTAGACAATGGGAATGACAATGACACAGAAGATACTTGCACAGGCAGCGGGCCTTGCGCAGGTACAGGCAGGACAGCTGATCGAGGCACAGCTGGATCTGGTGCTGGGCAACGATATCACCAGTCCGGTGGCAATCAAGGAAATGGATAAAATGAAGGTACAGGGAGTGTTCGATAAGGATAAGATCGCACTGGTACCGGATCATTTTGTTCCCAATAAGGATATTAAATCTGCGGAGCACTGCAAATGTGTCCGTGAGTTTGCAAGACGCAATGAGATCACGAATTATTTCGAAGTAGGAGAGATGGGTATCGAGCATGCCCTGCTTCCGGAGAAAGGTCTTACTGTAGCCGGAGATGTGATCATCGGTGCAGATTCCCATACCTGTACTTACGGTGCTCTGGGTGCATTTTCCACCGGTGTTGGAAGTACCGATATGGCAGCCGGGATGGCTACCGGCAAGGCATGGTTTAAAGTTCCTGCGGCGATCAAATTCAATCTGACCGGCAAACCCGCAGAATGGGTCAGCGGTAAGGATGTGATCTTACATATCATCGGCATGATCGGTGTGGACGGTGCACTGTACAAGTCTATGGAATTCGTGGGAGACGGTATCGCCAATCTGTCTATGGATGACCGCTTCACCATTGCCAACATGGCTATCGAAGCCGGCGGTAAGAACGGTATTTTCCCTGTGGATGAGAAGGCTGTTGCTTACATGGAAGAACATTCAAAACGCCCCTATAAGGTATTTGAAGCAGATCCGGATGCACAGTATGATGCAGAATATACCATTGATCTGAGCACCTTACGTCCTACCGTGGCATTCCCGCATCTGCCGGAGAATACACATACCATCGATGAGATCCACGAGATGGAGCCCATCGCCATTGATCAGGTAGTGATCGGATCCTGTACCAACGGACGTATCGACGATCTGCGCACCGCAGCGAAGGTGCTTGCGGGCAGACATGTGGCAAAGGGCATGCGCTGTATCGTGATCCCCGCCACCCAGTCCATCTACATGCAGGCAATGGAAGAGGGACTGCTTAAGATCTTTATCGAAGCGGGAGCAGTGGTAAGTACACCTACCTGCGGACCCTGCCTCGGCGGATACATGGGTATCCTGGCAGAGGGAGAGAGATGTGTCTCCACAACCAACCGTAATTTCGTGGGACGTATGGGACATGTAAAGAGTGAGATCTATCTGGCGAGTCCCGCAGTGGCTGCAGCCAGCGCCATCACCGGCAAGATTTCCTGCCCCTGTGAACTCAAATAGTATTCCACCTTGTAGCCCCTATCGCAGAATCAAATGCAAATGGGGATCTGAACAGTTACGACAAATTTAGTAAAAGAAATATATAGGAAATAGAAAGGTAACGGAAAATGAACAACGCAAAAGGAACGGCTTTTAAATTCGGAGATAACGTGGATACCGACGTTATCATTCCCGCAAGATATCTGAATTCCTCCGATCCCGCAGAACTGGCTACCCACTGCATGGAGGACATTGATAAGGATTTTATCAAAAATGTGAAAAAAGGTGACATTATCGTAGCGGAGAAGAACTTCGGCTGCGGCTCATCCAGAGAGCATGCCCCCATCGCTATTAAGGCGGCAGGCGTCAGCTGCGTCATCGCAGAGACCTTTGCCAGAATCTTTTACCGCAATGCCATCAATATCGGGTTGCCCATCATTGAGTGTCCCGAGGCATCCCAGAAGATTCAAAACGGTGATGAAGTCGAGATCGACTTTAATACCGGTGTGATCAAAGATCTCACCACCGGCGAGAGCTTCCAGGGACAGGCATTCCCCGAGTTCATGCAGAAGATCATTGCCGCAGAGGGACTGATCAACTACATCAACAATAAGGAAGCTTAAGAAAAAGAGCAGCCTGTGCTGCTCTTTTCTGTGCTTATTGTACCACAGCTTTATCCACATCGATCACCGTATAGAAGTCCGGATGGTTCATCTGAATCCGTTTTGTGACGGAGTCAACCACCTCCTGATCGGAGACAGGATAATCATAGGGAACTACGATGTCAAAAATGATATTCGTGTGGGTCGGTCCCTGGACAATGCGGAAATCATGCATACTGAGTTTTGGATCGATCTGATCCAGATAAGTGTTTACCTCCGCTTTCAGGGACAGTGTCTTGGGATCATTGGTGCTGACGGGATCCATGTGGATCACCGCATTACAGTTTAATTTGCTGCGCAGTTCATGCTCAATGGTATCGATCGTATCGTGCAGGGTCAGAATATTTCCATCGGCGGGAACCTCTGCATGCAGAGAGATCAGTGTTCTGCCGGGCCCATAGTTATGTACGATGAGATCGTGGATCCCGGTGACATCATCATAGGAGAGTACGATATCATTGATCTGCTTCACAAACTCCGGTTCAGGGGGCTGTCCCAGCAGAGGACTGATGGTATCCTTCGCAGCCACGAAGCCGGAGTAGAGGATGAACATCCCCACCAGCACACCACAGTAGCCATCGATAATGATGCCGGAGGTGGCGGAGACGATAGTGCCGATGAGAACCACCGTAGTTGCTACCACATCGCTTAAACTGTCAATGGCCGTAGCCTTCATGGCTACGGAGCTGATCCGGGTACCGATGCGGCGGTTATAGAGTGCCATATAGCATTTTACCAGGATCGAAAATACCAGGATGCCAATAATGACAGGGGAGTAGTCGGGAGCTTCCGGATGGAAGATCTTACTTACAGAACTTTTTACCAGTTCGAATCCCATGAGCACGATCAGGATGGACACTAACAGTCCGGAGATATATTCGATCCGCCCGTGCCCGAAGGGATGGTCAGAATCCGGCTTCTGTCCCGCCATCCGGAAGCCCACCAGCGTAATGATGGAGGATGCCGCGTCCGACAGGTTGTTGAATGCATCCGCCGTGATGGCGATGGAATGACTGAACAAGCCTGCCAGAGCCTTGGTAGTGAACAGGATCAGATTGAAACAGATCCCGACGATACCGCAGAGCACTCCATATGCCTGACGAACGTCGGAAGCCGTAACGTTTTCATGATCCCTGATAAATAATTTTGCCAATAATGTAACCATAAGATAACCCCTTTTCCCAA
>ERZ1026894.407-NODE-407-length-32194-cov-4.900028_pt1 | contig 32194 bp, 50 predicted proteins | sample MGYA00380177_ERZ1026894 | MGnify/ENA primary metagenome ERZ1026894 (study PRJEB33269, sample SAMEA4719813) | human gut metagenome | biome: human-associated habitat; feature: organic feature; material: feces | place: Cameroon | collected 2013-10 ... | reverse complement strand
AGAGGGGTGGACTATTTTTTTAACTATATATAGTGGCATATTGTTAAAAATTAAGGACAATATATTGTGTTTGATAATTTTTTGGTAATACTTTTAATTAAAAAAGACCGCCCACAATAACTTGCGAACGGTCTTAATTTTAATGATTTTGGTCGCTATTTTACAGCCATAAAACGAGCCATTATTTGTGAATCTTCGGTGTTATAAACTACCGTCGGCACATTCGGTGTGGGCGGATCGGCAATTTGTACGGCACCAGCGGACTGCTCTGCTTCTTCTTTTGCCACACGCGCACGCAATTTTTCAACGACAATATCCTGCGGAATGTCGACTGAATATCTCTTGTCATCATCAATACCGGTGAGGTTTACACGCTCGTTGAATTGTGAAAAAATGCGGAGTTTCTTTTTTACGGTCGCCCTGCGGCGTTCCATAATCGTGTAACCGAACGACACACCGCTATAAACAGCAATGAGCAACGATACGCTTTTGAACACCAAAGGCAAAATCATGTCTTTTGTAAATCCGGCAAAGTGAAACGCGAAATCAACGGCAACGGCAGAAAAGGCAATAATTGTAACTGCTTTTAACCCGAGTTTACGCGCTGTATATTTTCCCTTGTGAACAAGAAGATCGTACTCGTCGTCTTTGCTCGCAACGTCACTCTCGCCCGCTACAAGTTGATTGAATGTGACCTTGTGATAGTTCACTCGGATAGGGCTGTCCCAAACCTCTTGCGGTGTCAACAGCAACATTCTTTCAAGTTTTCGTATTCGCTTTTGGTTTTTTGCTCTCGTATGGTTCAATTTCCGTTTTACCAACGCCACATAGGCAGTGTATTTGTTGCGCTTGTTTATCTGCTCAATAAACGTTTCAAGTTCAACGGTGCGGTTCTTTGACATCAACTCCACATACTGCTCGTCAAGTGCGTGGACACGGTCAACAAAATCCTTGTCATGTTTCTTGCGAGATTCCTCGGTGATGTTTGACATTGAAAGCATTAAGAGGAACGTTGAAACGCCCATAAACACTCTTTGCATCCAGTATTCGAACGTGTTGCGGAACGATGCATTATACTTGTCGATGACAAATATTCCTATGAGCATAACCACCAATGCTACTCCGAGCGATATAAACGAGTTGAGCGTTATTTTTATGCCCGAGTACACTTTTCTTTTTGTCTCCATAGTTATTCACCGTCCTTTTCTATCTTTTTGAGCATGTCATGTTCCTCAACAAATATCGTGAGCAGATGCAGACTGATTTTTCCGATAAGCGACGAAGCTACAACGCTCAAAAGAATTAGCAACTGCTCTATGGCTTGCTGGAACGCCCCTATAACGCTCATAAGAATGAGAACGGGGAAAAGTGCTACAACATAGTCAAGATTGTCGATAATCTTCTTCTTGCGCGCTACACGCTTTATGAGCAATTCGTTTGTCGGGTTCGTTTCGAGGTCTGTCTTTTGCTGAACGTAGCCTTGTACATAGCGGTCGTACTTTTTGCGAAAAATCCCGAAAAGAACGCTTGCCAAAATTGCCACGGCGACGAGCGACCAAAAACTCCCTTTGCTCGTTGCGGTCATCGTGTACTGCAATGTGTCTTGATAGCAATAAATCGCATACCCCGTTGTGGGGGCGATGAGTATGAGATACTCCATAATAAAGAGTATCCATGATTTTGCATTGTGTTTCATACTCATCACCGCCTTAGTACATTAGTTTTTGCGGCTCTTCAGTAACAACGGGTTGCTCTTCTTTTTGTTCTCCCTTTTGCGACACAACGAGCTTTGCCTGTTCGAGCAACGGGATAATCGGCAGTTTTTTCAACTCGTCTGCCAAAACGGCGTTGAGTGTTTCCCTCGATGCCAACGACGGAGTTTTGAATTCGGAAAGGACTTGCCCCTCTGCTACCAAAATCGCCGAGAGTTTGTTCATCTGCGTTGCAATGCCGTTGAATTGTTCCTCAATCGCCGTCAAACGCTTGTTCGTAGCCTTGTCAATCATCGCCTCTGCATCGATGTTCACTCCGCCCGAAATCGCCGCAAGAACGCTCTTTGCCGCACTTTCCGCAATCTCTGCCTTGTCAGATTCGTTCAATCTGCTGACTTTCTTCGTCTTGTACGTGCAAATTGCATTTACGATAGCCTTGACGATAACCGTAATGACGGTTGCGCCAACACCGCTCGAAAGAAACGCTACAACGTAGGTCATAATTTGTTCAGTTGTCATAATATACTCCTTTGCTCGTGCCTCGTGCGCAAGACGTGAGCGTTAAAGTTTTTTCGGGCGCACCCGTGTAAATTACTCTTCGTTCTTTTCTTCCAGCTCGGAAACGCGTTTTTCTATGTCGAGTACTTTTCCGAGTTTGTCTTTCAACTCCGCGATTTCATTTGCTTGATTAGCAAGCATGAGCTTCAAAAGGTCAAACTCGGGGTGTCCGATTAAAGTTGCGTCAATGTTATAAAGCACAATCGGCTCTACAATGTATGTCTTGACAACTCGACCGCCCGCTACAAAGTTGACCTCACAATCGAGTACGCCTTGCTGAACGACCTCTTTCGGAACAATGAACGGATTTTCGGCAACGCGATATTGTTTGACCGTGTCGCCGTTTTTGAAGTTGATAAGCACGTTTGAAAGTGCCAAATTTGAAACGAGGGTTATCCTCAAATCTTCGTTTTCGCCCAACAAAAAAGGCTCTCGCGTTGAGAGCCTTCCGTGCGTTTTGTCGAGCGTTATAGTTATGTCTAACATGTGTGCCTCCTAATCTTTGTTCGGGGCAATACCACTGATAATTGCCACCATATCAAAGAACCGTTGTTGATGATTGAGTTCGTCAGAGATAATCTCCTCATAATTCGCTGCGATTTGTTCAATTTGCTCGTCCGTCAATCCTGCGTCTTTTGAAAGCGATATAATATCTGCAAGGTCTTTGAAATAGTCCTTGTTGGTTTTTGCTTCGCCCTCAAGTCCGCTTGACAGTATCGAACTAATGCGCATTTGTGCGCTTTCTTGCATTTCGTCCATAGTTATGCCTCCGTGTCTATGATTTCTCTTTGCATTCGGAGCAACTTGCCATAAAACGCATATGCATAACTTCTCGGCAATTCGTTATCGTGGCATTTTTGAATAATGTCAAGCTGTTCCTCAGTGAACTCGAGAGAGTTGTTGCTTATTGCAAAGTAGTTGGCAAAGAGCCATATCGACCTCTTTAAGCAAGCGTTGCGATTCCTTGAGTTAAACATACGTCTATTGCAATCGCCTTTCTCCGCCTCAATTATTAGCTGGTCGATAAGTCTTTTCTTGAAGTCATCGTGAAAATAAAAGTTTGATAGCGGATTTTTGCCAAAGATAGAATTAGCGGCGTTTTGTTCTGCTAACGCAAACGCCAAAAAGTAGACAATATATCTGCAATTAAAACTTTGGTTAAGGAATTTTTCCAAACTTTTAATTGAGTAAAAGAAAATATCATAATTCTCATACCTTTCACGTCTTCCAAAATCATCACCATTTGTTGTACACACAATAACATCATTATCTTTACAGTTATTGCAAAAAAGAGTAGACCCCGTTTTGCATATGAATGTTACATCAGGTGCTATTTGCTTTATGTAATCAATTAGTTTTTTCATTCTCCTGTCCCCCCATAATAAACTCCTCTTAACTCCGAGCTTTCTGTATTGTTATCTTGATATTCGAGGTTTATCGCAGTTGTATTTGTTGGGATGTTGATTACGGACTGGCTGAACGTTGTTCCTTTTGTCCCAGTTTTAATAAAGAACAATCCCGCTCCAATATCCCACATAAATTCAAATGATACGTCCACATTTGAATCGGCTTTAAGTTCTATGACCTTGATATTAGTATAGTTGTTTCCCGCCCTCCCGGCTAAGATTACTGTTGGGGCATTGGATGCCTGTGAAACGGTGCTGACCCCCAAAAAGTTACCGTAAGCAACACTTGGTACATTCACCATGCCACTTATATCCAATATATCGTACGATTCACCACTACTAAGCAGTACCTGTTCTACAGGAATCGTACTCTGCGCACCACCACTTATAGTTCCTAAATCTACAAGACCAGCACTATCTGGCGATTTAGTCGTTCCGTTAATTTTGACACTTGTCACTGTGCCTTTGTTCGTCGTATAGCCGCTATCGTTCTGAAGTTGAGATACTTTGGTTGGAACACTTTTCTCTACTCCATCCAAAGCTGCTTGGTCGGCTTTAGCATTCAATGCATCAGTAGTGGCTTTCTGTGACATAACGGATGTCTGACTTGTACCAGTACCTTGAACTATATTTACGGTCGCATCATCCCCTTTGTCGCCCTTTTCACCTTTTAGACCCGAAAATGCCAGTTGAAAACTTGGGGCTTCCGCAGTTCCCGTCTTGGTGACTGTGACTTTGGGTGTTCCTGTAGTGCTATCAACCGTTGCGCCCATAGTGATGTTGGGCGTTGCGCCTGTGTCCCCTTGCAAACCTTGCGGACCTTGCGGACCGATGTCACCCTGTGGACCTTTCGGTCCCTGTGCGCCGGTATCACCTTTCTCTCCTTGAATACCTTGTGGACCCTGCGGGCCAGTTTCTCCCTTTGGTCCTTGTGGACCAGTTTCTCCTGGGACACCTTGCAAACCCTGTGGACCCTGCGGACCGACTGCACCAGTTTCACCCGGTGGACCTTGCTCACCTTGTTTGCCTTGAATGCCTTGCTCACCTTGAATGCCTTGCTCGCCTTGAGGACCTTGTTCACCCGTGTCACCTTTTAAGCCCTGAACGCCTTGAGGACCTTGCTCACCTTGTTCACCTTGAGGACCAGTGGGTCCAGCAGGTCCAATAGGACCTTGTGCGCCAACCTCACCTTGAGGACCTTGCTCACCTTGTTCCCCCTGCTCACCTTTTGGTCCTTGAAGAGGACCTTGATTAACCCAAGTGCTTGTGATGACATCAAAAGCATAAATGTCGCGCGGAGCGGTAAAGCCGACAAAGTATGCCGTGCCAGGGTCTGCTGTAGTGGGCAAATCGGCAACTTTTGATACCGTGCCGACTGGACTGAACGACGCGCCGTCCGCACCCTTTGGACCCTGCAATCCGCGAGGACCTTGAACACCTTGTGGTCCTTGCGCACCTGTATCACCTTTCGGACCTTGCGGACCGACTGCACCAGTTTTTCCAACAGGTCCTTGCGCACCTGTAGGACCAGTAAGACCAGTGTTACCAGTGTCACCTTTTTCACCTTTTGGTCCTTGTGCGCCAGTTGCACCCGTCTTGCCTTGTGGACCTTGAATACCTTGAATACCTTGCGGACCTGTCGCGCCGATTTCGCCCTTTTCGCCTTGAACACCTTGCGGACCCGTATCGCCTTTATCTCCCTTTTCACCCTTTGGTCCCTGCGCGCCTGTCGCGCCCATAGGTCCCTGCGCACCGGGAGTTCCGGGAATACCCTGCAAGCCTTGAGGACCTTCTGCGCCTTGAGGACCTTGAGGACCTGCTATGCCTTGTGCGCCTTGAGGACCTTGTATGCCCTGCGGAATACCAAAAACGAAGTCCGTGTAATGCTTCAAGTCTGCACCGACACGTTCTTGTGCTTGAACATAGGCTTTTTTACCTGCACCAAGCGTTTGTGTGTCAACCATACCGAGGTTAAACCCCTCTGTCGTGGCGTTTGCTTGCGTCCATTGCACCGTCTTATAGGTGCTATCAAAAGTCGGCACGCCGATATATGCGAGTTCATACGTATCATTTGTATTGCGCCTAAAATCGATAACCGCTCTGTCGTTTTTCGCAAAGTAGATTTCGAGCGTTCCATTTCCGCCTTTCGGCAAATCTGTAACTTGCGTTACGTCCGCAAAGTAAGCCGAAAAACCGATATAGTTCTTTCCGAGCGCGTACATAGCGTTGAGAATGTCCACGGTGGTTACGGGAGCGGTCAAGCCTAACGCGCTCAAACCCTTGTAAAGAATGGTTACATTTTCCGCGAGGGCTTTCTTGACGGTAGTCATATCCGTTTCGAGAACGTCCGCACGCCCTTTCAAATCCGCGATATCTTGCTTGTTTTTCTCAACTCCGTATTTGTTCTGCGCGTAGTAGAGTTGCAACAACTCCAAAAGCCGTTCAAGTTCACTCTCGGTTGCCGTGGTCGGCGGAATCGGTAGCGCAGAGTACTCAACCGTAAACGAACTCGTGTAAGTCGTTTGGTTGATTGTTTCTTGCGTTTCTTGCGTTTCACCGCTCGTGCCGTCGTTAAGCAAGACGTTGAACGATACGCCGACTTGCCCCTCTACTTCCGTTACGTTATACGGCACGGCAAGTTTCCAACGGTGGACTTGCTTTTTGTTGCTCTCATCAACGCTGTATGCACCCACATACAACATAGGCGCATATGTAGTCGTCAATCCGTTCGGCAACGTGAACGCGACTTGTATCGCCGCTTGCGCAGGTGAAATCAGCGTAAACAACTCAACGTTTGCTACTTTGTTCTGTCCTTGATAGACGTGGTCAGTATCAGAGCGTGTGACCGTGCCGTCCAAGTTCAAAAAGAAAAGCATAATTTTTGTCTCCTTTTTTTATTTTTTTATTTAGCCCCGTGTCAAAGCGAGGAACTTAATTAAACATTGTGTCTTCCCCGGACGCGGGCGTAAAATACAACTCGTCGGTAGACGCTCCGTAAGCAAGCGTGACGTTTTGCCCGAACAGCATTTCATATCGTCCGTTGCCTTTCCATTTGCACACGGCATAAGCCTTTGCTCCGTCACGGCGCGGACATGTTCTGCTATTCCACTTAAACACTCCGTCAACAATCGTATACGGACGATCTGCAGGAATAAGCAGTCCTATTTTTTCAAAATACCCTTTATCAAAATCGCCACTTACAAGATGATAACTATCGGCAATATACTGATTCAGACCGTTGATAGTGTGGTCGAGCCATACTACAAAAACCGTAGCTTTTCCAACTGTTGGTTCTGTATCCGTCACGAGCTTGCAGAAGTCCGCAAGACCTGTTCCGACAACTATATCGTCGCTATTTGCTATAAAGTGAACTTGATATGTTACGTCTATTTTTTCGCGGCTGTCTTTGTTGATTTCAAGCGCACCTGCCGAAGTCGTGTATCCTACAAGCGATGTGTCAATATAGGCGACCTGTGTGGCTCCACCGTTCCAATCGAAGTCTTTGTTTTGCGGATAGAGTTTTGCATATCCGCCGTCCTGTTGTGCGGCAAGGTTCGGTGTCCAACCCTCGTTGTACATCGCGAAGTGAATATGACTTACCTCGCCGTATACGTCGGTGTACGGCACTAAACGTTGCGCCGCCTTGTTGGTTTCGTTCTCATAATCGTCGGAGCTTTGGTATCCTGCGCCGAAGTTGTCGTAGAACGAGAAATTGAAGCATAGCGAAGTCCCAAACGGAAACGCCACGACGGGCAATATAACTGACCTATCCTGCAATGCGTTCCCACCCGAAAACGGCAACACTCTCACAATTTGCGCTTTTTTAATCTCGTCATCACCTGTAACGCTATGGTCTATGGTGTTAATTAGCACGTTGGACACATTCCGCAATATCGTAAGATTTGAGCCTGCCGTAGGTGTCTTGCCGATAAGTATCTTGTCGGCGTAGTGTATGTGACGTTCAACGCTCTGTTTTTCCGAGATGTCGTACAAGCGGTAGTTCGAGTTCAACCCGACGAATTGTGACAACTGATTGAAGTTCTTTGCAAGCGTTACCGTGATTCTTATACGCGTTATGTCGTATTCCGCATCTACCGTCGCAATGTATTTGCCGTCAAGAATCTGCCCGACCTTTGGCATTTGCGAATAAGTTTTGATGTCGTAAGTGCGTTGCTCAACGTCTTGTCCGAGCCTCGCGATTGCGCCGCGCATTTTCTCGCCATAGAACGACGTTTCGGCAACGTTTGCGCCCTGATTGTACACGAGCGCGTTACTCGTTTCGCCGCCGTCCGTAAGCACGGGTTTGACCGCCTCAACGCGCGCCGTCGCTATCGGCACATATGTCACTTTGAATGCAAGCCTGCGATACCATTCGCCGTCGTTCTTTTCGGCAGACTTCAAAGAAAGTCCTGTCTTTGCGTTAATAATGTTGATGATTGCGGTGTTTTGGAATGCGTCGCCAACAGATGTGACGTTTTTTTGTCGCCAAGTCAAACCGTCTATCGTCGTGCCGCCTTGCTTCCAACGCAATGCCCACGCTTTTGAATACGGATATGCCGCTCCCCAATAAGACGAAAGCACGCTGTATTCCGCATCTTCGTATGCGTATGCGGTGATGTCGCCGACTGGCGTGGTTCTGCCGTCAAAGTTGGCGTCGTGGTCGGGAATGAATCCGCATTCGAGTTTTATGAGTTGTTGAATCGGCAAAGATGTGCGTATAAGCACGTTGTCGCCGTTTATCTCGATATTGCCGTCCTCGGTGCGCACCGTTATATAGTCGTTGCCGAGTTCGGTTATCGTACCGCCCTCGTCTGTTGTGTTGCAAAGATTCTGCGCGGGCGAGGATATCTTACCGCACCACTCGTTGCTGTCAATCGTGCTGTCTTGGTATATCATCGGCGGCATAGTCGGTGCTTGCTCGCTTCCGCCGAGTTTGTCAAACGTTACCTTGTAATGCGTATCGTCCGTTGTGGACAACGGCACAAGGCGCGGTATTGCGTGGATATATCCGCCCACTTGCGATAGTGCGTCCCAAAGCGTACAATTTGTAAACGAAAATTCGGGCGCGGTGACATTCTTGTATTCTTCCGCAAAATCCTCGTCAAGCACGTATTCCTGCGCAGAAAATCCGCCGCGGCGTGTTATGCCCGTTGAAAGCAATCTTTGACACACCGACGTAATTGTGGGTTGCGTCTTGGGGGCGATCTGCGTAAAATTAGATATTGCAAATTCAACCTTAAAATCTATCGGTGAAAAAGATGCACCTGCACTTGTTCCTTTTGAATCGATTTTGCCGCTATATGTTAGCGTAAAATTACCAGTATTCGGCAACGTTATTGTCTGCGTACCAAAACTTGTCGATGAAAAAGTATGGTCGTACACTATGGTTTTATTTTCATCGACGACGTGAACATTGCAAGGATATGTACCCCACTGATAATAAAGTTTAGTTACGCCTGAGCCTGTACTGTCTGCCAAAGCATATATAGAACGGAAAGACAATATATCAAGTTGAAAACCTGCAATCGGCGTATAAACAGCATTAAGTCGCGTTAAGCAACCAACATAGTCACCGCTGAAAGCCATTCCCGAAGTTTGCGCAGGGGCTAATACACTTCCTGCGGCATAATCCGTATGCAAATATTTTGTACTTGTCAAAGTGCCGATAAAGCGGCGTTCCATAGCCTTTGTGAGTTCGATAGTATTTATCGTCCAATCGTATTTTGCGCCAACAGACGGTGCAAACGTGCGCCGCGTACGCTTCGTCGATGAAACGAGGCGATATATTCTGTTCACTTCAACACCGTTTTCGGATATGATGATACGAATCGGCGTAAACGGCTTTATTGGGTTATATCGCGATGAAAGCGACAGATTGATACATCCAGCGTCGAGAACGTCGTTGAGTGCCATTCCGTCCGTAAAAGGGCGCGCCCACGGTGACAATGCTTGCCATTGATTGTTTTCAAAAATTTGAGGTTGGTAACTAAACATTGACACTTGCTCCTTTTTGACCTAAAATAAAAGCACACTAATAGGGGGTGTGCTTATGCGCGAACGCATTGGTTATTCAAGTTTTATTGATAAGTACGGAAAAGTAATTTTCCCGATTTCTTTTGTGCTACTTTTTGTGGGATTTATATCACCACTTACTATAAATAACTGGTTTATAAAAATGGGGCTAATCTCTAATGTTATGGAATACAGTTTTTTTTCTTATATTCCTGCCATAGTAACAGCACCGATTTATTACTTAAAAACCAATTATTCGGAAATGCAATCTTACTATGGTTCATTCGATGAATATATGAAAGATATGCTTCCAAGTTTTTCGCTTTCTGTTGCGTTATCCATACTTGCTATTGCGGTAATTTGTTGCACAATCGCCTTTTTAGTTTTGTACTTCGCAAAGCATAAAACCAACAAGGGGTTGCTCGTTTCAATTCCGTCACTCTATATCGTAATGACAATAGTTTTGTGCGCCGCAACAAAAGGAATCCCCTTTGTCGGCTTCTATACAACGCTGATATTCTTAATCCTTGCAATCTTGTACTGTGCAAATGCGCAGTTGATACCGAAGCTGCGCCAACACAAGCCGACCAAATCCGAGCGAATCGCCGAGTTGGAAAAGCAAGTTGCCGAACTGACAAAGGAAAAGGACACACATTGAGTGTCCTTTCTTTATCCCTCTGTCCTCGAACGATTGAACGAAGCACCCGCCCGCTCTCGTCCGATAGCATTGCCGATGTTTTCCCACTTGCGTTGGTAAGTATTTTCTTCCGCTTCTCTTGCATAGCCAAACAGCGTTCCTATCGTCATAAGTCCGCCTGCAACGTAATTGCCCGTTGCGAACGCCAAAGCGATACCTCCGACTTGTCCTGCAATCTTCATTGAGGCATTTGCAATATCTTGCGCTTGCTGTGAGCCTTTATATCTGCCGATGAGCGACACTTGCCAGTCAAACCCTGACTTGATAATCTGCGCCGCAGGAATGACGTTTGCAAAGGCTTGGACACCTTGCACAAAGTGGTTGAATTTGCTGTCGCCACCGTTTATGTCGCTGATTCCCTCTTTTATGTTGTCCGCCCATTCCGAGAAAACGGACTGGTAGCCTTTCTCCTTTTTAGAGCCGCCACCGCCCGAACTCTTAAAATCGACCGTGATTTTATATTCTGCCATAATATCACCTCGCGATTTCAAAAGTTGCCGAAACAGTGATACCCTTACCCGAAGTCAAAGGCGCGGTTATTTCGCGCGCAACAACGTCCCACGACGCGCTGACACCTTGCACAGTATCTCCGTCACCGTCGGCGTATGAAAGTTCATATACGCGTTGTAGTGCGCCTGTGAGCATATCTTTGACTAACATTTCCGACACGTCGCCGCGCTTGTAAGGCATTATGACTTTGATAGTCAAGCCTTGTTGCGTAACTTCGGTTTTCATTTCCTCGCTTCCATCCACATTTGACGAATCGCCCGTGCGCGTACGAACGATTGCACCGTCCATAAGCACAACGACGGTAGGATTCGCCGCCGAGCCTTTCGCTTTCATCTTCATCATGACGTTGTTTGCAAGCACACCGTCTTTGATGAGCTGCCACGACACTTGCAACGAAACGGGTACGCAATATCCAATTTCGCTTTCGAGTGCCTCTTGTCCGACGTACGGTGTAGACACGCTCAATACGTATGCATACTTGTTCTTCTTGCTGTCCGAAAGACTGCCTGCATTTCCTGCTACGTCGCTCACAAAGGCGTTTATCGCGTTCATAGCGTATTCGATTCGATTCTGCTTATCTCTCGTCATATCGCAAGGAATCAAAATGTTGAGCGTTTGCATCAACAAAACGGAATCCAAACCTTTGAGCGGTATCGGTGTGCTTGTCTGTTCAATCAGCAAGCCGTTTATCAGAAGCGTTGCGAGTTTCTTTTGCGTGCCGCCCGTAGAGTGTTCGTAATCGCCCACGTTAGTTCGGATTATGAACTTGTAGTCTCTGCCGTTGAGCGTGCCTGCAAAGTTGTTCAATCTATTTTGTAATTCGTTTGCCAGTTGCGAAGTCGTAACCATTATTGTTTCTCCATTCTTCCCTGCAGTCTGCCTGCAATGTAAGTGGCAACAAATCCCGTTGCCCTTTCAAACCAACCCTCGTTGGGGTTTTTCTTGCCATTCCACTTCTCCGATATCCACGGCTCGTTTGTGTACGGCACGTACGGAGCGATAGATTCGTCAACCACGATTTCCCAAACGCCGTCGCCGAGATACTTCGCATACGTTGCGTTATAGCGCATATTGCCAGTGTCTTTGGGCGTATGAAAACGGAATGCATTAAGCGCACCGTCTATAATCGAGCGTTGTTCCTCGTAACTAATCATACTTACCAACTCCGTTAGCCTTAATTGCACGGATTCGGATCTGCGTTATGGCGTTTTTCTTCGGCATACAATATCCGCCTTGAGGTGCTATCGATGTCAAATCGAACGACACGTTCTCCACAATCCACCACTTGCCGAAAATCAGAATCATATCGCCTTTGTCAATCTCCAACGCTTGGGTTGTCTGTATGACCGTGCCGTCGTAGTTCATTCGCATATTCTGCATCGTGTAGCCTTTATCGCGATTCCACTCGCCCACAAGCGAACACTTGAAGTTTCTGTAAAGCGGTCTTTGCGACGAAAGCACCGTCAATCTCTGCGTAGGGTCTTGGAGCATTGCCCACACGCCCTCTTTGTAATGCTTTGCCGATATCACGTCGGCTGAACTTTTAGACAATCCCAACATAATCAGTACCCCACTCTGTAGTATTCTTGCGGAATGTCGGGCAACGGTATGATGGTCTTAAGAACGAAGTCGAGGTTGCCCAAGTATTCCCTGCACATTTCAACGACACGCAATGCAACGTGTATCTCGCCGCGCAGATTGTCTTTCCTCATCGCCTTACCTTTGGCAATGTTCACGCCGCTGAAATCTTGCAAGAAGTTGTTGCCCTCAAGCACGTATTCAGCCTGCGCAAGCAACATTTCTTGTATTGCAGAGCGCACGTCCTCACGGCACGCCAAAATCCACTCCAAAAACCTTGTGTTCGTGGAATCTTGGTAAATGTAGCCGTAAACCGTATCGGAAACTTTTTTGAGAAAACGCTCTTTCTTGCGTTGGCGAATCGAATCCTCGAAATCCGTAAATTCCGTGTCGAGGTTTATGCCGAGTTCCTGATACACCGCCGTTTCCGTAAGCACGTAACGGTGCGCCGCGTAGTCGTAAATCATCATTGTATCGTTGAAAGGTTGGGTCATTGTTTTCACCTCTTGAGTGTGTTGTGTAACGCTTGTCTGCGGAGTTGCACCGCATAAATACTCGTAACAAGCACAAAGGCAGGTTTTTAAGCCTGCCCTTGCAAAGGGAAAAAGCATCAATCAGCCATTAAGCAGTGATGGTGTATGTTTCGCTCATCACGTCGGACGGAATCAAACCGTTCTTGACTGCGATTGCTTTGATGGTTTCAGATGCCGCAACGCTGATTGCCGCAGTGTACTTCGTGCTCTTGGAAGTCGGAGTTGAACCATCGGTCGTGTAGTAAATCGTTGCATCGGAAGTTGCCGAAGTGAGCGTTACGGATTGTGCCGAAGCATAAGAGCCGCCTTTCACGCTTGCAACGACTGACGCGACTTTGTCGAGACCGCTACGCCAGTTGTCGCCGCTCGGTTCTTGACCTTGTGCGATTTCCTGATACGCAACGACCGTGCCGTCTGCGCCGTAAACGGGAACGGTAATCTTCTTGGTTGCGTTGTCTGCAAAGGACTTCGGAGCGACAGGATAACGTCTCTCGTTCTCGCTGAAGCCGAGGGATTTGAGGTTGTCCGTGGTGAACGTGCCTTTTGCGATGATGAACGCCTTTCTGAACATTTCGTGACCCCAAAGGTTGATCGGTCTTGCCATAATTCCACGAGGATATGGATAAGTCGCGTCTTGGAGTTTGACACCGAGGTCAACCGCTCTGCCGAGTGCGAGAGAATCCGCAGACAAAGCAATCGCTTGAACTTGGTCGAGCGAGCCTCTCTTAAGCCCCATATAATCCTCTGCATAAGTCCAGAGTTGATCGGGCATAGAGACAAAAGCGATGTCTCCGAATTCGCCCTTGTAACCCTCGCCAACGTATCTGCGCTCGGAAAGGCTTGCGTTGAGGTCGTATTCCTTGAGCATTCTTTGCGACAAATCCGAACCGTTGAGGATGATACCGTTTTGACCCGGTCTTGCAAACATTCCGTATATAAAATCGGGTCTGCCGATTACGCAACGACCGTCCGTAGGGAAAGTGAGTGCGCCAGTGATGGGGTCACCGTTTGTGAATTTTGCATTGAGTTTCGCGATGAGTTCGCCGTATGCAAAGTCTTGAGTTCCATCGAAGTTGTCGATGATATTCTCTGCGCCGTTGAGAGCACGGAAAATGTTGTAGAGCAAAACTTCTGCCGTGGTCGATGCGGTTCTGTCTTGTGCAACGGATTTGCCGTAGCCTTTGATTTTGTTGACCATAAGGTCAAGCGGCACGAACTCTTTTGCGATATCGGGGAAAATGATATCTTGGTCGTTGAGTTGGTTGGTGTAGATGAGGAATTCATCGGTCGTGGGAAGGATGGGTTCGTTCTTGTTGAACAGACCGTCGTTTCCGTCCGTACCTTTTCTTCCACCGAAACTCAAAGTACGAGATGAGGGCGCGAAAGGCATTTCGAGGGGTACTCTGACCGCTCCGCCAGGCTTCGTGTCGTCCGTGTATCTCGCCGTGCAGTTCAATCCGTTTTGATAAACTTCAAAAAGATAGATTGATTCTGCGATTGCTCTTGCAAGGTCAGCGTGAATCATTTGTCCGTCGATATAAAATCTGCCGTTGGGATCTTGCTGTGTTGCGCCGTTGGACATCAGCACGTTTTTGATGATGCCCTCTACGTTACCGTAAGATTGTACAAGTTCCATATTGTGTGTTTCCTCCTGTGGCGTGTTTTTTAGTTAAGATAGGTTCTGCGGATATCGTCGAGTTTCTTTGCCTCGTCATTATCCACTTCGCGCGGCTTGCTTTGTGCTTCCGCGAATTGCTGTTTGAGTGCTTCAAATTCGGCGCGCAAATCTTCGTGGTCTTTCTTGAGCGCGATATACTTGTCCTCGCCCTCCACTTCGTCCACACGGGCTTTTGCGTCTTGTGAATCCTCATCACCCTTGTTTTCTTCCTGTGCGGCGACGCTCTCGTCCACACGGGCTTTCTCCGACTGCGAATCTTTGCCGTCTTCCTTGATATCCTCTTTTGCCTTTGCCACTTCTTTGGTCGTGGTTTCGGGCGCGGATTCATCTTTCTTGTCGGCAACCGCTTCGCCTGTCTTCTCGTGAATTTGTTTCTTCTCCTCGTCACTCAACTTTTCAATCGAGGCGAGAATTTCTGCAAAATTCGGCATTGTTGGTTGTTCCTCCTGTTTTTTATTTCTTTTTAGGAATCGAAACATTGGCGTTTCCTCCTCGTGTTTATTTGCATCAAAAAACCCCGTCCGTTTGGACAGGGTTCAAAGATTCATTGTGGATATACTTTAATGCGCTCGGGATACCACGCGACCTCGTGTTTGTTGCAAAAATCAATGTACGTTTGTTTTGCTTCCGCCGCCTTGTGATACCAAAGCCGCGCTCGGACGTTGTCGTTGCCCTTAAACGCGTAATAGCTCTCTCGCGCGTTGAACACGTTGCGCTCGAGCCGTCGTTGCTCTTGCTCGATTTCACGCGCTTTTTCAACCTCGCTCGAATCGTATGTCAACGGCGTTTCGCCTTTGGGTTTGTATGGGATTGTGAAGTGTCTGCAACCAAACCCCGACAGCGTACCGTTCTTGTACACTTTGCCTGCTTTGGTCATCGTGTATCGGTCTGTGGCAACCTCTATAGGCTCGAACTGATGCCCGTCTTCGGTGACACCGCTTGAGCCGTCAAGGCTATACAATCGCCCTTGATACAGTTCGCAACGCTCGGAACAGTTGGCGTGAGAACTTATCCATACGAGCCTTGCGCCGCTTTCACGGAGTTTGCGCATATTGTCCTCTTGCCATTTCGCCCGAACATACAATTCGCTCTTGAGCCTTAAACTCAATCCGTCCTCGCCTTTTGCTCGGTCTTGTGCAAGGAACGTGCTTGTCTGCCGCACAATCTTCATATAGTCTTGCATATACTCGTTGAGCGGTGTTGCCCATCTCCACGACTGCCCTGCACCGCTTTCAAACTTCTGCGGCACATCTGCAAATTGCGGTTCGATTGTTTGTAGCGTTTTATATGCTTTTTGTTTCGGCGCAACGTCTTTACTGTTCCATATCGTCAAAACGCATTTAAGCGCAAGAAACGAAAACCCGACCTTTGACATAAGCGAGGCTCTCAAACGCTTAAATTCGCGCCGTGCAAAGCCACGAAGTATGGAAAGCGCATTGATACGCATCTCCTCGTCCGCGACTTCTTCCAACGCCTTTTGTATGAGTTTGTCTGCCTCGGTAATGAAACGGTCGTAAGTCGTGCCATCGTATACTCGCTTGTTGAGCAACGCTTTCAAGTCAGCCGTGCAATCCTCGATGATTATCGTCTGTTCGCGCAGGTTCTCTTTAAGCGCGTTGGGTTTCTCTTCTGCCATTAAAAGCCTCCGAGATTATAATTGCGTTCCATTGCAGGCGTTTCCTGTTCGAGTTTGGCGAGCCACTCTTGAATTTGCTTGTCCGTGAGATCGGGATAACGGCGGCGGATAAACTCTTCTTTCGGGACCAATCCTGCCGTCTGTTCTGCGAGCAACTCTTGGTTCTCTTGCGGGCTATTCACGCCGTATCTGTTCCATACAATGTGCGCGTCTTCACCGAGCAAGCCGTAGAACGAGCATATGTCACGAAGCATTGCATTGATAGCCACGCTTGCCAACTCACGCTTGTTGTTCACGCTCGTAGCCGTGGTGTCCTCTTCCGCAACAACTTGCGTTGCCGTCTTGGGCGAATTGTATGTCAGATGGTTTGCCAATGTCGCAGAACTCAATCCAACCTTTGATGCAAGCAATTCAAGGTCTGCGTCTCGAATGTACTTGTGCGCCTCGCCTCTCAAATCGGGCTGTATGAAATCGGGCTGAATCGGTTTGCCGTCAACAGCGTTGTTCGCAACAACTCTTGCGTACACGTCATCTTCCAACGCGCCGCCATTATCGAAGCTGTCTATAAGCCTACTCTCGTGTGGTATGAAACTCTTGCCGCCGATATTCTCAACTCGTGTGGGTTGCATTTCTTTCGGCAACAAAATCCTCGTCTTGCCCCAGTACATATCCAACTGTTGCATCGTGTAGTTGAAGTCGATTGAGTACAACACGTCAAGCGCAGTGTGCAATGTGCTGTCTGCGTACCCGGGGAGATCCGATATACTCGCCGCAACGCTCTTGTTGGGAACGTTGTACAAGCCGATTCCGATTGCTTTCGGCAGTTCATACCAAGTGTTTGGCTTAATATCGCCGTAGCAATAATCCCATTGCGATTTGGCGGCATCGGGAACGGTTATGAATCCACCGTCGCTACCCCAAGTCGGAGCAAGCACTTGTTTCGTGCCTCGGTTGAGGATAACCTTGTAATACGCTCTGCTACCACGCTGAACACGCAACTCAATCGTGTAGAATGCGTTGTCGTCCGTTGAGAAGCGATTGAACAGCATTGCAAACGAAATCTTGCCGCTTCGTCCTATGTCGAAGATAAAGCGGTTCGCAGGCAATACGGACGGGTAAATATCGCCGTTGTTGGGCGTTAGCACCAAAAGCGCATTGCCGCCTGCGTTAGCGTGGAAGAACATACGATTGAGCAAAGGTGCAATTCGTTCATTGCCCCACTTCTCAAGGAACTTCGCCGTCTTGTCGTCTTGGCAATCCAAACGCCATCCGCCGCCCATACATTCTCTTGCGAATATGTCGCACACCGTGTAGCCCATACCCGTTGAGAAGAAGTCGTTTCGATGGAGTTGAAGAACATAACCGCGCGACCATTCGAGCCACTGCCTTATGTATGCGTTGTAATAGCTTTTCCATCGTGTCGGGATCTGCGCATAGAACACGGTGTCATTGACTATGTTCTGCATATTCTGATAGCGTGCATTAAAATACGGTTGAAATATTCTTCGAGACGGCATATTAGCACACGCTATTTGTCTAACTGTATCAGCCATTGTTTAACCTCCTATAGTGATGGGGTTGTCGTAGTAAAGTTTCGTGCCGTATTCGAGCGAATCGATCGTGTCGTCACGCTGTCCTTTCTTCGGCAGGTTCGTTTTTTCATCGAACACATACCCCTCGATATCGTCCATAAGTTGTCTTGTGTTGACGTTTGGCGAATCATAAAAGAAAAGTACGCCGTCGTTCAGCATACTTCTCACTCTCTTTATATCGCCTGTGATTGACTTGTGCGTTACAAGTCGGCAGTCCTCGCCAAAGTCGTTGACGAACTGCAAACGTAATTGTTGTCCGCCCTCTGCACTCTCGAATATCCATCTCCGAGGCACGTGTTGTAGAAACGGGAATTTGTTTTGCAACAGATCTTGCAACCATTCCCAAAGGCGGCGGCTCGTTTCCGTCGGAGCAAGTTGACCCGTTTTGACCGGGTCTATCTCCAAACAGTCAAGGACAAGCGCACGTCCGCTCTGCCAAATCGCTATAGGCGTTGCGCAAGTGCTGTCAAATGCCGTACCCTCGTCAAGTCCGATATGAAGTTCAACAACACGGTCACGCTCTGCAAAGAACTCGAACACGTCTCTCGTCTGCTTTTCTCGGTTGAACTGCGGATAAACCATTCCCTTGAAGTTCACGGGTTCGCCCAAATACCAATAGCGGTAATATTCGGGATCGTCCTTTGCGAACTTCTCGATCTGCTGTATTGTCTTAATAGGCAAAAGCTTGTATATGTCTCGCCACGTCGCATATATTCGCGTTGCGCCGTTCTTAACCTTGTCACCGAAGAACGTGTACGCCCAATGATGTCTATTCATCGGAGGGTTATACGCGTAAACCATCTTGCCGTGAGGAAGTAAGAAGCGATATGCCGTGCTTTCCCACGCCGTGATATGATTGAAATGTTTTACTTGATCAGCCTCGTCAAGTATGCATAAAGCGAGCGTATTGCCGTTTGGTGTAAATCCCTTCGTTGCAGTCATATCGTCGTCCGTCTTGCCGTTGATACCGCTGAAATAGCATTTCGCACCAGTCTGCAAGCAAGTGATTTGAAACGGTGATAACGACCATACAAACATTCGCTCCAATTCCATCAACTGAATCGTGTTTATCATCGATGAGAATATAGTTTCGCGAATGTCGCCTTTCTCTGCTCTGCAATACCAAACGTTGTTGCGCTTGTCTGCCATCATCATTGAAACAGCGTATATCTCGTTGCTTGTGGTCTTTGCGGTACATCTTCCGCTCGGCTCAACCACTTCGGTTACGGTATGGTCAAAGAGCGGATAATAGAGTTTAGGAACGGTTACGGCGTTACTCATCGTCCTCACCGTCCTTTGAACAGTCCATAATGTTGATTATAGGTTGTAAGCCTTTGCTATCCGTGTTACCGTCTTTGTCAAAGAGAATTCCCTTTTCTATCTCGTTGACACGAAACATAGCCGAAGCAAGAGCGTTAATCTCTTTTGCAGATACATTGCTACTCGCTATAATCTTTTCAGCCTTATCTCTTATCTTGGCTATAACGTCAAGTGTCTTGTTTTGCCGAGTTGTTATATCGCGAAGTCCCTCTTCTACACGTTTTTCTTGCGCTTTTGTACAGAGTTCTTTGCTTATCTGTGCCTCGTGTGCCAACTTTGTGCCGAGCCAGCCGTCAATCGAGCCAATCTTCCTCAACGTGTTGTATGATATGCCTTTTCGTTCGGCAAACTCTTTAATGGTACGGTAGTCGCCTGTGATGAACTCGGCTTTCAAGGCTTCCCTTTCCGCTTTGGTCATTGCGACCACCTCCTTGATTTTTGGTATAAAAAAAGCACACCGTTGTGATGTGCTTTAATTTGCTGTTAAGTTGCTTGTTATTGTGGTTCAGTAAATGCCGCTACGTCATCGCTCCCTTTGTTTAAGAGAACACACGCTTTAATTTCTGCGTCTACTATTGACCACGCTCTAACTTTTAACAAAAACTCGTCTGTTTGAATATCATATACAAAATAGTCTTTCATTTTTCAACCTCTCTTTGCTTACATACACATAAGATAAACAACTGATTTTACGCTTGTATCTTCGTCGTATAACCGCTTCATCTCGACTTCATCTGAAAGTCCTTCCATTGCATATTCAACATTTGGCTCTTGTTTTGCCAATTCAAAACACGCCTTTTTGAATGTTTCAAAATCCGTGTTCGATTTTTTCATTTCTCTATAAGTCAAAGTCATTTTTTAATCTCCTTATTTCTCGCATCTCGTGCTTCATCATAACTTGCGCTTGCTTTTACACTTTCGATAAATTCATTATAACTCGAATATTTTGGTTTTTCGCCGGTATATTTCCAAAAGATTACAGGTTCTGTCTTATCTCTGCCTTTTTTCCAACCTGCCGGTGCATACTGTTCATCAAATGGTGTCCAACTAACAGGCTCAAATCCATTCTTTGCATAGAACTTCCATAGTTTTCCAAAAGCGTCAAGCCTATCCCCGCCGTTTTCAACAGCGAATTTTAACAAGTCGCTACCGCTTATATCATCGTTCGCATTTCTACAAAGTCCAACTATGTCGCCGTCTTGGGAAATCGCAACCGTGCTTCCACCTTTGGTCGCGAATTTTCTTGCATTCGGGTGCTCAATATCGAATTCCTGACTATCAGGCGAAGATACACGCCAAGCATCTTCTTCATCAATACTTGCTTTTGCCTTTTTTATAGCCTGCGTAAAAGTGGTGGTATTAACTTCATCTTTCATTGAGATTTTATCACTTCTGCCGCTGGATTGCAATCTTTTCTTCTCTGCAATCCTCGCTTTTATCACGTCAAGGTTGTCTATGCCCTTTGTATCGATTCCAAGTTGTTTTGCCTCGTCAAAGACACGTTGAGCCTCACCGCCTTGCACGTTTGAGTAATCTCTTTTAGATGTAGTCCACTGCGCACCGTTGCCGTCCGTAAATTTACCGTCATCGTCGCGTGGGTGCTTGCTTTCGTCGAAGTTTGCCATATGCCGTCCTTACAGCAAAAACCTCGCAAGATGTACCTGCGAGGCTCTGCCGATTAGTGAGAGAATGCTGGAGTGGATAGGCGGAATTTTGAACGTTCCCTACCATTTCCACAATAGCATTTTAACAAATCACATAGGTAAAGTGTGGTACACTTGGCATTTTTGATTATTTTTTTTGAGGTGCCGAATTGTCTATACCCAAGCCTCTCGGTCCTCTGCAACCGCTATAAATTGCATACGCGCCACAATCACCACACCACCATTTCGTCCACGTGTCTTCCGGGTGAACACAACCACGAGCGCACTCTTCCTTTTCTTTTTCCGAGAGTTTACTATAATCGTGTACTGGCGGTTGACAAACAACGCGCGTAGTTTTGTTGTCCTCATCATCTGTTTTCTCTTCCTCGTCAAGCCACGCCTTGAGTGCCTTAAACGCATCATCGAAATCGCGATAGATTTTGCCATTGAATTTGTAAGCTATGCCCCAGCCCCGTTGCCTATAATCGTATTGATTTTTGTAGCAATGGACTTTTTCAATGAGCTGACATGCTATAAGACTGTCACCCATCTTTTCTAATATTTTTTCTCTATTTGTCATTGTTGTTCTATCTCCTTGATAAGTTCTTTGATTTCGTAGTTTGCATTTATAACTACGGTATCGTTTGCAACCCTATCTTTTGTAATGCGTTCTCTCAACTCGCGCAATATGTTGATTTTTGCTCGTCTTATGTCCTTTTCGACTTGTTCCCTGCCAGTGTTAAATCCGTTTGTGAATGCTTTTACCACACCGTCCCTCAAGACTTCATTTTTCGCTTTTAACTCTCCAATTTCACGACATTGACTTTTCAAACTTTCCAACGCGCTGTTGAGTTCAGTGTTACATTGCCCAAGTGTTGTTCTCAACCGCTCAATCTCGGCTTTATACTCGGATATATCGCCATAGCCTGCATTGACAATATCTCTCGCAATGATGACGGTATCAACCGTTTTTATTACGTTGCCGTGACGTCCTTGTACTTGACCGAGAGTCGTTTCAACCCGTTCGTCTATAATTTTCTTAATCGCTTTAATTTGTTCTTGTTCAGTTTTCATAAATCCCATATCTCCGTATAGTCTTTTTTTGTGTAGTCGAGTTTAATGTTTTTATCTCTGCACATTTTGTTTAAGGCTCGTACACAAGGTCTGCCTTTTGTGTTGTCGGTGCAGTAGTCACATATATTGCTGTAACCACACTTGCCATAATAATCACTTCCTCCCGCTTGTTCATCGCTCCACCGTTGGAATCCGTTTTCCCACCGCAGTTTTGCGTTCCGCTCGGTGTTGTCTTTCGGTGGAATTTCAATAAATGAAAGTTGTTCGGTTTTCATCTTCTCTCCTTTTATTTCACCATCCGCCTAATCCTGTAAGGTGCGTGATTTGCGACGAATCTCGTCTTTGCGTCTTCGCTTTTGTTTGTTGCACGCTCCTGCCTGAACGCTTGATACGCTTCGCACACGTCGTGATATGCGCCACAGCCTTTCTTTGGGCAGTTCTTGCAAGGGAATTCGTTTTTGATTGTCATTCTTCTACTCCTCCACATATTGCCACGATTGCGGCGCACGAGTAATTACCCGACTATCGCAATCCATTTTGCTGTAATTATAATGGGGACAATTATGACAAGCTGTTTTAACCTTGCATAACCCCCTAAACTCACTCAACTCTTTCGGTTTGTCGTATATTTTCAAGTCGGATATGTGCCAACCATATCCATAATTATCTACGCCTATATAATCAAACATTTCATCTTGGGATAAGCAAGTTGCCGATAAAATTTCATTATCCTTTGAACTCCCCTCAAAGGTCTGTATGAACTTACGGTGTCCCAAGTCGGCACTCCCCCCATCATAGGTGTAAGGGTGCAATAAAAATACCTTATCGCATACAAACTCGCCGATTACTCTACCCCTACCGTTATAGCAACCTACATTTTTTGGTGCATACGAATAACAACTATCTTTTTCATTACAATGTTTGCATCTATGCCCACCATTTCTGCTTTCGTAGATATAGCACTTGAACGGGGCGTCGGGTGCGGTCTTTCGCACTTCGATTGTCTTTTCTCCGTTTACTATTTTCTCGCACCATTTAGGTTGTATTGATATTAAAACTGATTTCATTTATCCACCCCGCACATTTCAGGATCATCGTGTATATTCCCGATTATAATTTGTCTTTTTGCCGTTACACCGTCCAAGTCATCCATATAGCCATAATTGCAATATTTCAATTTAAACTTGCCATCATCGAACACGACAACTGCACGTTCCGTATCGGGGGCTTCTGCCTCGTCAAAAACGACAATGTCGTCCTCAAAAATCTTGTTGCCCTTCTTGTCACAAAGCCCCGTAAATTGTCCGACTGTGTCGGTGATAACCCTGTCATATCCTGATGTTTCGGTGTGCGGGTAAAAAATTGTGTCGGTTGAGAATATAGTGGTCATTTCAGTTTCATAAAAATAATCTTTCCCTCTCACAAGACAACCTTCTACCCAAGCCCCATTTTTTATACATTTGCCCCTAAAAAGTATCTCTCTGTTCATTGTTCTTTTCACCTCACAATATTACTGTTCGATTTTCAAAATCCTAAATCTTCACTTTTGAAATTTGGCTCATATTTTTGCGTGATTTTCAAAATATCCGACCTTGATAATCCGTTACAATAATCGATATAGTCGAGTGCGCTGTAATAATCGCCATCATTTAATCCGTTTATTTTGCAAAATTCGCGAAATGTGCCGCATTTTTTTTCTAACTCGGTTATTTTAGTCATTGCTCTCATTCTTTGTTTCTCCTTTCAATCTCATTTAGCAGTGCAGTCTTGACAAATTCTTCGTCTATCAAGTACACCGTGCCGATGTTGTGTTCCTTTGCCCAATCGGTAACTTCCTTTAATATTTGCTGTTCCGTGCGCTTATCGTTTTGTCTTACCCAGTCAATAACCGTGTTAAATGTGCAACTAAATACATCACTTACATCATCATTTTCGTGTTTTGGTAGCAACATCGAAGTGTTTATCAACCACACAGGCACTTTTGCTTTCTCTCGTCCATAAATCATAAATCACTCCCTATAAGCGTCATAGATTTCAATTTCTGGTTCATCATCGGTTAGTATTATAATTTCTTTACCGCACATCTTACCAAGTTTTATAAGTTCTTCGAGTGTTGCAATCTCTATAAAACATTCCTCATGAGTAGATGTGAAAGAACCATATAGAGTTTCTTCCGTTGTTGTTAGTTGCTCCGTTTTTACTTTATCTTTCAAAAATGGGTAGCGTTCAATCATCCTGCCCTTTTCGCCCCCACACAAGGTCGCTGTTATTCTAAATTTCATAATTGTTCTCCTTTTACCGCCATATCGTTAATGGCGTTTTCAATCCCGTCTAGTGTTATTACAAAAGTAAATTTGCCACTTTCATAACGTACCTCTATGGCGTTTTTACATACGCTGTTAAACAACGTAGTGGCTCTATCCGAGTTTGCTTCTGCTTTTTTGGATGAAACGGATTTGCAAACATACTTTCTAATGTCTTTTTGTGTGCAATCGACCCAATATGATAGGCTCTCAATTTTGCTATTCAAGCGTATGAGTTCATTCCGGTGTGCCGTCAATATAGATTCAAAAAACTCTCTTTGTTTATCCAAGCGTTTGTGTATATCCGAAATTTCAAATTTGATTTTATCTTTGTCCATATTCATTATCCTTTCTTTTAATTTTCGGGTGCTTCGTCACCCCAACAATCCCAATCGGGATAGGCGTTTCGTGCGAATAGTTCTATTCTCTGCCCCCGCCCGAAGAGTTGTTCAATGCGCTCATAAGCCTCTATCGGCTTTTGCGAGTGTTCTCTTATCTTTGCTCGAATAACTTGTCTGACACATTTGCTTTGCCGTTTGAGCGGCTTTCCGCGCGTCGCAAGCAAGCATATTTCTGCGTTTGCTCTCGTGTAATATCCAAGCCCCATAAAATCGGAAGAATTTTTCTTGTTTTCTTTTATCCAAGTAAATGCAACCGTCTTATACTTGAATCCCCACTTTTTGATGAGTTCAAGTCCTTGTTCAAGACAGGGATATGTAACCCATAAAAACAGCACAGAATTGTCTTTTGCGATTTTTTCTATCGGCAAGTTTTCTATCTCTTGTTTTTGCATTGTGTGATAGTGACTTTCCGCAGTTCGTCCGTGTTCTTTATTGCTCCAAACGCGATATGCCCACGGCGGATCTGCGAGGATTACATCGTACCGCTTCTTTGTTGTGAAAATGTTTTCTCTCATACGTCACTTCCCTTGTCTTCAAGTTCGCTCGCCTTGTACAATGCCCACTGCAAAGCGTTGTGAGCTGCAAGGTGTTGTAAGTTGTCTGTCTTTGCATATTCTCGCTCTCGGTCGGTCTTTGCCGTGGAATATCGGTCGAGAGCCTGCTGTGCAAGAAAAATGTGTTCCCTGCACGCATCGTATAGTTGCTGTTTGTACTCTTGAATTGTCATCATACCTCCTAAATCATCTGTTTGAATATTGCCATAAGCACGTCAACCACGATACTGTCGCCGAATAGGTGGTAAAGAGACGCATTGCTTTGGTTCTTCGACATTGTGTCTATATCGCTATCTCGCACCCCCATAAGTCGTCCGCACTCTTTTGGCGTAAGTTTTCTTATTCGCAAGATTTTGCTATTTTTATGTTCTATAACGCCCGTATTGCCGTCCATTGTTGATGATTTCCTCACGGTTGGGTAAGTATCGCTTTTTACTATGTTGCCTTTGTTGTAGCCGTGCGGTCTGCTCACTATTTCGATAACACCTTGTCCATTCCTTTTAAGGTCTGCGCCTGCGTTTCTAGTTATAGTTCCAAAGCACGTTTGGTCGGCTCGGATTGATTGGTTAAAGTCGTCAACCGCTAATATTTCTTTTTCAATATTTTTTTCACACATACTTCCGATTACTCCTGTATGTAATTGTCGCATTGCCGAGTTCCGGGTTTTGTTAATATCGCTTTTGATACACTCCCTCCTCGAGCAATAGGCTCAAATCGAAATCCGTTACCTTTGGCTTTGTTTTTGCGGTTAAATTCCGCATAACTTTCAAGGATTTTATCAGACAGGTAATATCTTTCCTCTACGTTCGTTTCGAGCACATCTTTCAATCTTTTTTCAAGTTTGACAGCACTCGGAAAATCATAGTAGTGATTACCAAGCCAAGATACCATAAAGCACCTGTCGCGATTTTGTGGCACACCGTAGTCCTTTGCGTTCAAGCATTGCCATTTGCTCGTGTAACCAAGTTGTTCGAGTTTCTTAACCCATTGTGCAAAGTGCTTAACATTGTTTGCGCCGATAACATCGGGTACGTTTTCCATAAGCAAGATTTGCGGAAGATTGCCATTACACTCATCAAGTATTCTCTCGACTTCCCACAGCATACCACTGCGTGTTCCACTCCCCTTTGCCATTCCTGCACCGTTGCCCGCTTTTGAAAGGTCTTGACAAGGGAATGAGTATGTCATTATGTAGGTGTATTTCTCGGTGTCTTGTATCTCGAAGTCTTGTGCGTGGGCATTGCAGACACTCACAAGGTTGTTGGTCGCAATGATGTTGTTATACACTGTGCGTATCTTTTGCTCACCCATTCTTTTGATTTGCTCTCTTGTCATCGGTGCGTTGTAGTCAGCAGATATGCCTTTTGCAAGCAGCATCTCAATGAGTTCGTCCGCTGAATACGCTTTTGAGTAGTCGCAAGTGTCATCTCCAAAGTGTAAGTCTTTATACGCTTGTATCGATTTCACCGCCCACTCGCATATCTTCCAATGCTCAAACGGCACTTTCAGATACTTCAACGCAAGTGATTGACTACCATATCCTGCAAACAGTTCAATCAATCGTATCGGCTTTGTGATTTTCAACGGTGTATCGCCGTCAAATAGTGATATTTGTGTCATTCTTCCCTCGACTGTTCTTTTTCTTCAAGAAATGCTCCAAGTTGATCGGTGAACTTTTGCAGTTTGTATGCGTTGTACAAAACACCAACGGCTGGGTGGTTTTCGCAAAAATCGTCCATTTGCTTGAGTATTGTCGCAAAAAGTCCGGCAATCTCTCGCGGCGATCTGCCGTTTATGCCGAATACAATCCTTGCGCTGTCGCTGTCGGGACGTTGGAAACCCAGCATAAATGCCTCACTTTCAGCACACACAACTTGACCTGCTAACTCGTCGTCTTTGTTTGTTTTTTCAATGATGTCGATTTCAAACATTTTCTTTTCCTCTCTGTCTTTTTTATATCGAAGTATCCACTATTTACGGTGTCATTCTCCCATCCGATGTTCTTTTTCGGTTTTGAGTTGATTGTTTTCTTTAATCAACTGTTCGATGATGTCAAAATTCTTACTTTGATTTCTCCAAAGTTTCACTATGACGAATATCATGCTGCAAGGGTCTTGCTTAAGCTTCTTGATGAGATTGATAAACTTTTGCATATCACATTCATTACAATATTCTGTCTCATTACATACACTGTTACACTCTTCTTCAGCTTTATCAACATAGTCTACAATTTGCTTAAATTCTTGTTCAGTCACCTCAAACATTTTCTTTTCCTCTCTGCCTTTTATAGTTCCGCGTATTTAAGCAACGCGTGGTGCTTGATTTTTCTGATGCCGTCAAAGCTGTAGTTCATAGCGGCGGCAATCTGTTGAAGCGTTCGAGCCTCGATGTAATATTTGAACAATACGGTTTGCTCTCGTTCGGAAAGTTTTTGCAGCTTGTATTCGATCATCAATAGTTCTTGTTCGTTCTCGTATGCCAGCTCGTCAATCTTCCTTTCAAGGTCTGCCCACTGCACTACGGTTTCAACCATATCGTTGAATGGTGCGCCGCCCTGAACTCGCAACTTGCTGTAATCGATACACCGAATCGCCGTATAGTTGATTTCGATTTCTTGCCGACGGTCTTTCAGGCGGTGGATCTGCGCAACCCTCGCACGATATCCGTTCAGCTCGTTTTCGGCTCTGATTACTCTTTCATCTCGGCTCGGTTTTCGTCTTTGATACTCCATAGTCCCTCCTTAATCGTCATCTTGCTCATCTTCGTCAAGCTCGTCTATCAGTTTCAACATCGCAACTATTGAAACAACAGCACCGACGATAAACAATATGAACGGAATCCACACCTTGTCCTTTGGGATAACACCGACAATGGCAAGCACTCCGCACACCACCACTCCCAAAAGCAGGCAAGAAATGAATGTCAATAAGATGTTTGATTTCACGTTGTTTTTCATTTACACTCCTCTCCTATCCCAAAACACTCGGCAAGCATACATTGAATATACTTTTCTCGGTTTTGTATTTCGCCCTTTCGCTGCAAAAGCCTGTTGGCGACTTTTGCTACTTGTTCAACGGTTATATGCTCCGCTATTCTTTCAAAAGTGCTGGCATCGTATCTCGTGCCGTTCAGCGTGATTTCATCCTCGAGTTCCGTACCGGCAACAAGTGCTTCCAAAATCTCGTCAATCAAATCGTCAAACACTCCCACGTACGCGCCTGCGCTTGATAATTTATTTTTTAATTTCTTTAGCAAGCTTTCTAACTCTAACTCTTTCTCTGGTGGACAATTTTCCACCTTTTGTCCACCCCCTATTTCTGCAAGGCGATTTTGACGTTGAATTTGCTTTTTTTCGGCACTGACAGATTGGCTTCCAATCAACGCTTTTACCTCTTTGAGATAGAGCGTTTGGTCGTCTAAAACCTCGACGATTCCAAGTTCTGTCAGCAACTTGATTGCGCTTCTTACGATGTCAATGTTCGTGTTTGTTACCACCGAGAGCATTTGCTCGTTGTACGGTATCGTGTCGCTGAATCGAAGTTCGCCCTCGTGGTCTATGCTTTCAACCATCAATTTGAGGTAGAACAGCACATAGTCTTTTCCGTTCGGCATCGATTCGATGATTTGAATGTCGTGCCGCTTGAAAAAATCACGCTTGAGTTTGAGCCAATAGAACCGCTCTTTGTTATAATCTGCCATTGCCCACCTCGCGTTTTTTCTGTGCCTTTTCGCAGAAACGGATTAGAGGTTGCATACGTCTTTCGAGTTCGTTTTGTCTTGACGATAATTCCACCCAAGTCTGCCGCGCCCCCTCAACATCACTCATTTTTCGAGCGAGTTTATATCCGCTCTGCGCACTATTGGCGATTACCGGATAGTACAGCGCAACGTATGCTATCACATCACGCACCGTGCGCTCGTTCGAGCAACCGATGACAGCCTGCAATTCTTCCTTTTCGACAAAGCGTTCGTTGGCTTTAAGATAGTCCACAACCGCTCTTGCCTTTTGCTTCATATTTTCCGTCAATGGTTTCTTAAAATCCATAATTCACCCCGTTAGATTGCCGATAATATCTCGATTATCCTTTGCGCCGTTTTGTCTTTTGTGATAAATTCAAAGCGCACTCCGTAGCGTTCCGACATGGTCGCCATTGCCTTTTTAAGCACCGAGCCTTTCACCATTGTGAGTGGCTTTCCGCTCTTCGTTCTCGGCGACTGCCAGTTGTCCAAATCACCCTTTGGCGGCACTTCTTCGATAAGCACAATCAGTTGAATCCCGCACTTTCTCGCAAGCTCACATTCCGCTCTGAAACGCTCGTGCTGTCCGCCGCATATATTGCCCGAGATTTCGACGATGTCTTTCTTTGTGTCAATGCTCACGGTTTGGTTGTCTAACCGCGCGTAATCGCCTACAATCAACTTTGAGCGCACGCTCGGCTGGTTTATCGACTGAAAGTGTTTCTCGATGTTTTTGTGCTTTGTGGTTTGTTGCCGTGTGTCTTCAACGATTATCATTGCTTTCCTTTTTCCCCCAAAGTGATAAGAGTTCTTGCAGTTGTTCTGGCGTTCTCGTTTCTATGCCGAGTTGTTGCGCCTCTTGAACAGTTCCCTCGATGAGCATTGACATCTCTTTCGTATCGAGCGTGTGCGTCGGCTTGAAGATGTACCAGTCGTTGCATGGCTCTTTCGTGCCTTTGCTCTCGCCGATAAGCCTTGAATACTTATAAATGTCATCGAGGTTTGCGCTCGCAGGGATTCTCGCTATAAACGCGACCGTCCCGTAGTCACATACAAGTTGCCGCTTTACGTCGTCAATGCTCTGATAGTCCATTTCGGCAATCTTGCTGACAAGCACGTGAAAGTATGCGTTTGCGTCAATCGAGCGTTGCTCCCGGTACTGTTTCACTTCAAGGCTCAACGGCTTTGTCCTGTCCTGCGTTTTGAGTTGCAAGACGGCGTTTTTGTCGTAAGTTGTGAAAGTCACTTCTTGCGCTCCAAACTCGCCCTGCAATGCTCTTGTAAATGTTGCTTTGATTTTCATCGTTCACCTCAATTCCACGGAACGTCATCATCTCCGAGCGGCATTAAATCTTCCGATGTTTGTCTATCGTCAAGAATCATTTGCGCCGCCTTTCTGCTCGTTGCGTTTTTGCTATTTTCAACAATCCATTGAAGCTGGTCGTCGGTGAGTGCGCCGTATGCCGTTCCTTTTGTCGTTGTGAGCGCATAAGCCTTGTCAAGCGTGAGTTCGTCGTTCTTCTCGACTGGTTGTTCGGTTTTTGTCTTGCGTTCGTTATTTTGCGTTTGAGAGCCTCGTTTGCCGTATGTAAATATCGGTTGTCCATCACCCAAAATGACGAGTTTCGTTATCTTGCCGTCTTCGTATTCGATGTCGACGACTTCCATACACTTGAATGTCGGCACGGGATTGCCCTTTGAGTTCCTTTCGGTGTTGCCTTTGATGTAAATAAACGGTGCTGTATAGAGTTCTCTACCGATTCCCCAGTTGAAGCATGCGCGCTTAAAACTGTCCGAAGCCTCGCCTTTCTCTTTCTCGGTATTGCTTTCAACGCCACAGTCCCATTTGGCAATCCATTGCTTTTTGCTCTCGTCCCAAATTGACACGCCGCAAAACAGATTGCCTTTGACTTCTTTGTGATCGCGTTGCCAGTTTTCTTTGCCTACCGTTTCGTCAAGGACGTTTTGGTCACAGCGTGCGTCTTTGTACAGCAACAGCGAAAAACCTTTATCGTTGCAAGTTCCTACGCGGCAATCCAACTCGTCTGCTCTTAAAGTTCTAAATTTGTTCATTTCTCTTTCCTCATCTATCTGCCGAGCCTGTTCGTTCATCAAGCCTCGACGTTATTTTGCCAACACCCCACGGCACTAAGATGCTTTCTGATTGCGGAGCGTGGTATTTACAATCTTTCTTGGGCTTTTTAACTTCTTGCGTCCGATGTTCCGCCCAATACAACTCGTCTTCTTGTTCTTCGCAAAGAGTTTTGTTCACCCAGCTTTCTGCGCTCGCTTTTGTCCAGAACGTTTTTATCTCAATCCAGTCCATTGAGCCGAACCCGTTGCGCAAGAATCCCCACTTCTCAACTGTCCACTCGGTGTAAGTCGTGTTGAAACAGCCTTTCTTTTCTTTTTCAACAATGCGATATTTGTTCATTTTGCAAGTCCTTTTACAAACGGCGCGAGTGCTTGTGCCATAGCCGGATGTAGATTGCTTTTTCTTTCTTGCTCTGCGTTCTTTTTGGCAATGACAGTCATCACTTTGACCGTGTCGCCGTGTTCAAAAACAATTTTTGAAAGTTCGTTCATAAATTTGTCGATTCTCATTTCTTACTCCTCAAAATCTTGCTATCTTGTAAAATTCGCAATAGTCTTGCGTGTGCAGTTTCCCTCGCTGGTCGATACGAGGTTTGTCACCCCGTTTTTCAATGGCGTATTTGATGTCGGTGATGATACGACTTGCTTGCGATGCGTTGCACCCTTGCAACTTCTGAATGTCAGCACCCGTCATAACGTCTTTGCTCATAATTGCTTCGCGTTCGGTGTAGGTCATATCACTTCTCCTCAAACGATTCGACGAGCGTTTTGACCGATACGCCGAGTGTCTTTGCAATTTTTGTCAGGTCGCGAACCTTTGGTGCGCTTCCGCCCGATTCCCACTTGGCAACTCGTGCCGTCGGAATTTCTGCTTTGCGCGCAAACTCTTCTGCGGTTCGGAACTTTCGCATTCGTAATTCCTTAAACGTCATAGCCCCTCCTCTATTGTCAATTTGTAACCTAGTGCGGCAAGCACGATGATTGCGTTTTCAAGCGACATTTGTGCGCCGCAATAAACCCATTTTTCGATTGTCGATTGCCTCACGCCGCTGACTTTTGCAAGTTCACGACACGATAGTTTTGACTGCTTCAAAATACTCAAAAAGTCATCTTTGCAAACAATTTGTTTTCCCACTTGATTAACTCCTTATAATA
>ERZ1026894.402-NODE-402-length-32331-cov-12.976825_pt1 | contig 32331 bp, 33 predicted proteins | sample MGYA00380177_ERZ1026894 | MGnify/ENA primary metagenome ERZ1026894 (study PRJEB33269, sample SAMEA4719813) | human gut metagenome | biome: human-associated habitat; feature: organic feature; material: feces | place: Cameroon | collected 2013-10 ... | reverse complement strand
CATCCCCCATCTGTGCAAAAGATTCCAGTAAGAGCTTATCAAAATACCAGTTGATTACGTCGTATTTGTCCTGGAAGTTCCGGTAAAATGTCTGCCTCGTCACGCCACAGGTCTGCACGATCTGTGTCACGGTCATGGCATCGATGCCGGAAGCCGCCATACACATTTTCGCCGCTTCCGCCAGACGGTATTTTGTTTTATCCGCTGAAGTTTCTTTTGTACTCATTTCGTCTTGCCTCTAATCTGCTACCGTTTCCGGCTTTGCATAGTTTTCCGGTAATTCCGCTTCCAGAAAAGCCGCAGCATCCCTGACGCAGTCCTCGCATTCTCTCTTCACGACACCGTCGGTAATGCCCTTTAATTCCTTACAGATCACTGTCCCGTTCTGTCCCTTGAAGCGGTTGATGATCTTCCGGGATCCCTGCATTGTCCGCTGGGGATTCTTGTTGATCAGTCCCAGGATATTGACCGCTCCGATGATGGCTCCGCAGGTAGCTTCCATGCTGCCGCCGATACCTGCCGCAAAGCCCTGGGTAAGATTCCTCACTGTCTCCTCGTCAATTCCCGCCAGATCACAATACGTGCACGCCACTGCCTGCGCACAGTTGTAACCGCACATTTTTCTCTCTGCTGCCTGTTCCACTCTTGATTCCATAAGTGTTGCTCCTTTTCGTTTGTATTTTCCGATAGCCGTCTATGATACATATCTTATTATAGCTGAAACAGTTTAGTCTGTAAGTTCTATTTCATCAATCCATTCCTTTAATTTTTGCTGTAATTCCAACTTGTCAGGAAGATAAAGTTTATATTGTGACGCATATATATTCGAATCCCTGGGTAAAGTTAATTTAACCATTGCATCATTTTTTTCATTACAAAGCAATACCCCAATAGTAGGTTTTTCAAAATCTGTTTTTTCATATCGATCATAATAATTAACATACATCTGCATTTGACCCAGATCTTGATGTTTTATTTTTCCTATTTTCAAATCAAAAAGAACAAAACATTGTAAGAGCCGGTTATAGAATACCAAATCCACTTTAAAATGATCTTCCTCAAACGAAAATCGCTTTTGTCTTGCGACAAAGGTAAAACCCTTTCCAAGTTCAAGCAAAAATTGTTGAAGATTATCTAATAATCGATTTTCTAAATCAGTTTCAGAATATGCCGCTTTATCATCTAATCCTACAAATTCCAATACATAAGGATCCTTTAATACATCTTTTGCTGTAGCAATAATATTTCCTTCTGAAGCTAGTTTTAGTACTTCCTCCTTATCTCGACTTAAAGCCAATCTTTCGTATAAAGAGGCATTGTATTGTCTGGAAAGTGTTCTTACACTCCAACATTCTCTGGCTGATTCAATTTCATAAAAAGAACGTTCCGCTTCATTATCAATTCTCATAAGTTGAAGATAATGTGACCAAGAAACCTTAAACGGTTCTTCCTGCTCAAAAATCGTAAACACTGTTTGCGATTTCTTTAAAGCGAATTCCGTAAACAGTGTTTCCGAAATTCTATCTTTATATAACAGGTAAAACATCCTTGCCTTTTCAAGAGTGGATACGGAGAAGCCTTTTTCAAATTCTGCATTCAATCTATCTGACAGCTTTTTAATAATCTGCTTACCATATTCAGCACGTTCTTTTCCTCCTTGCTGAACATCCACAATCCACTTTCCAAGTGAATAATATGTCATCAACTGGATTATATTCACCTGTTTAGATGCAAGCGTTCTAGCATAATTAACCAATTCAATAGAGTTCTTATATAATTCTTCCATGTTCCTAATATGTACAGGGTTTTGTATTTCATTCTTTTCCATAGAAATTCCTCCCATCGATACAATAATATTTCCACAATTTATATTTTAAATAGTTTCCGATTTTCACGACATTGTTTCATTTCAAACAAATGTTCTCTTTTAGTATATCACTCTACTTACACATTTGCATTAAAAATCTTCGTAAAAAGAGGAACCGCAGAATATCGAAGAAGTCCCTGGACCAACTTTTCTCAGACATTGAACAATGGTATTCAATTTTCCAAACTGTTTTAAGTGTATAAAAAATTCCTACAAATTTAAAAATCATGTTGACATTGCCGTGGGAAGATGTTATTATCATTCTTGCGTGATGCGAGATGATTATTATTTTGTATCGCTATGCGGAAGTGTCGGAATTGGCAGACGAGCAAGACTAAGGATCTTGTGGTAGCAATACCGTGTGGGTTCAAGTCCCATCTTCCGCATTAGTCTTTTGTTCTAAAAAGCTCGAGAATATGCGGTTCTTGAGCTTTTTTCATTTGTAAAAGTAATGATATTTTGGTGAGACCTAGGTGAGACCTCAACCTCTCCATTCAGTATTGCACAGATATCGTCCAAGCTGTCCTTTCCGGCGAAGCTATAATATCTTAAATTAGTTTCTACTGAATGTCCTAACAATCTTGCTCTCTCTGTAACAGGTAACCCATATTTGCCAATGAAAACATTGCTGTTTAAGCTCATACGGAAGGAATGGTTGTTTGTCACATCATACCCCAGCCCAGACATTAAACGTCTAAGACAGGTTTCGTAGGCATCGGTTTTTATCCATTCCCCATTTTTATGACAAAACACATATTTTGAACGTATTCCGAGAGACTTCTGTAGTGCCAACAGTTCTCCCAAAATGGCTCTTATATTATTTGTCACAGGATATTTTCTGCCACCGTTTGGAATCCCTTTTTCATCCTTTGTCCAGTTTGCGTAGTAGTATTCCTTTGTGCACTTCTTTCCCTCGCACTTACGGCTTAACTGCTGTGAATGAATATGAATATATGTACTTATATCATCCCAACGCAGAGAACAGATTTCCGCAGCTCGCATCCCTGTTTCTATTGCCAGCAGAATAGCATATCCGTTGATAAAATACCCTTTGTATCGTTCCTGCTTCATACGAGCACGAACTGTGTCCCGTACCCGTTGAATTTCTTCTTCCGTCAATATTTTGTCTTCAGGTTTTGCTGGCTGAATGTCGCAGCTTTTATAGTAAACACTATTCTTAATGTATGACACAGGATTAACTGCTATCAGTCCTTCATTAAAGGCATATCCGAATGCCAGGTTCAGCACCCCTTTGTAGCTCATAAATGCTTTCTTCTTGGGACGTTGACTCTTTACCATTTCCTGCGTGTATTTCTGTAAATCTGTTTTGGTAATTGCTGCAATATCTGTATGAGCCAATTCTTCCGAAATAAATCTCTTGAAATCGTACTCATAATGAGAAATGGTTTGTTCACTGTTGTTTTCAGTATTTGCCTTCAATTCCAAAGCTGCTTTAAATACCCCTTCTAGACTTGTATCACGACATTTAAAGCCGTATGCTTCAAACAATTTTAAATAGAGTGCATCCAACGTAGCTGCATAAATTTTTTCTTTGTCTGGCATCAAGGTATAATATAAGTCCTTCGATTCCTGATATGTAATTTTCCTTGGTTTACCGTCTCTTGTTACATGAGTTGCAAGAACAGTATCTTTTATGATTTTCCTTTCCTTTTTATCTATCATGCTCAATTCATTCGTAGCATCGACAATATCAATGATACCACATTTCAACTGTTTTTCAACAGATGCTTTTTGGGCGGAAAGGCTGCGTAATATATTCAATTTTTCTTTCATATTTTTGCTGCATACCTATATAGTGCGCATTTCTTCCCTTCATATGTAGTATCAAAGTAGTATCTTTAAAGTAAAGGCAACAAATTTTCTCTCACAAAAGAATCATAATTTGGATAGTTTTTCTGATAATCACTTAAATTTTTGTTAAGCCAGTATCTGCAATCATCATTTGGTCTATAATCGTTTTCTAATACTTCTATCATGTAATCAAATAATTCCAAAACTGCGTTTATATCCCAGATGCTTAAAACCTTATACAAGGTGTTCATAATTCCGCTACCATTAAACAGATACTTTATATTGACCGCCAGATCGTAGTTCCTTGAAGATGCTGCTTTCAATTTAAAATTATTTTGTAAAATACAATCAACCAGCATTTGTGTATAGTCTGTAGTGCACATCAAAATGCCATTATCATTTTCCATAAAATAAAATTTCTGTGATATTGTTAGCGCAATGAGATTAGCAAGTTCATTATCATTTTGTACTTTCATCAATTCATCAGAAATTTGATGAGCATATTTCCCTCTGAATACCCCCTCAAATCTCACCCAGCTGTCACATTGAGTTGCCTTAGTATATTTTGTCCCGTGTCTTTCTAGTTGCTCCTGCTTCTTATTGTAGATTCTTAATTCTCCGTCAGATTGTGGGCTTCCAATGTAAATAGTTGGTATTTGTTGACCTTTTGCAAAACCTCGATATTGAAAAGAGATTTTTTTATATTCCATCTTCCCTGTTTTTGCATTTACATATTCTCTGCATAAAACCACTCTCTCAGCCATCAAGTTATTATAAATATCTGTAACATCTATATCCTCGTCAATATAATCTACTGTAAAATCGATTCTAGAAAGTCTTGCCGTGTAGTCTCTGTGTTTTATCTGCTGTAAAAAATCATATATTTTAAGAGCAGTAGTTTCACTGTAGTAATCCCATGCCTGTGCCGACAATTTAATACAAATTCCCATGTTCATGTGGAATGGGTGGTATGCGATTGCGACAAAAAAATTATGCTCGCCATAGGTATACGCAATGGAATATCCATTAAATGCATTTTGTATTCTTGTCTTGTTTCCGAATACCGTTCTAAATTTAGATACTTCACCAAATTTATATATTAAGTTTTCAGATACATTTTCCCAATCTGTCCCATTAAGTAATCGCCTACCATCTTTGGATAATTGCAGAACTAAAGTAAACTCATCTACTCCAAGCTCAAGCATATTGTTCACTTCCTTTCAGAATGCTTAATATTAAAAAAATGAAAAAGAAGTTTTAAGGAACTTTAGTTTTCCTTATTCTTATTCTGGAGCCCCCGTGGTTACACCCCGGGGGCTGTGCTCTTAATAGCCTCTAATATGTCAAATTTCAGATAAGGGCATTGAATCAACCTAGGCTCTGGAGCTAAAACTGGTTCTGTAAAAACACCTTCTCCGACTTTGTAATGACGTTTAGGAATATCAACCCCTGTACCAAATGCGGTTATGTAAGTCTGCTGTTCGGAATTTCCTAGTACAATTTTCAGAGGTATATTATCTCGCAAAGATGTGCTGATTAAATTAGCATCTGACTTTTGCATAATAATCAGCATGAAAAAGCCTAATTGTCTCCCTTGCAAAATAACTTCTGACAGTAACCCCTGTACCTTATCTCTTGTCTTCTTGTCAGCACCTGATAGGACAGCAGCAAAGCTTGCATATTCATCAAAGCAAAATATGTATGGTGACTTATTAAAATCAGAATAATCCGCATCAAGCTTATCTTTCAAAAGCTCTTTTATTTCTGCTTTTCGGTCATGCATCTTTTTTACAAAAACATCCAGTAAATCAATTATTTCCTCAACCCCAATAGCAGTCCTATCAGGAGTTACGGTTTGTCCGATAACTGCAAGTGAACTTCCCTTGGGGTCTGCATAAAACAATTCGTATTTTATTTCCCTATTGTAAAATTGAAGCAGGAAATTATATAAGCAATATGTTTTTCCGCTTCCTGTCATACCGACTAAAAGAATGTGCTGTAGTTTAACGATGCTTCGATTATCTAAAAATATGGAATATATAGGAATTTGCTTATTGTATTTTTCATACTCTTCAAAAGAAGAAAACTCTAACTTGTAATTAATAGAACTGTCTACAAGCTCATATATATAAAAGTTTCCATCGTCCGAAACGTAATGACATTCCACAACGTATCTTCCCAATGCTGACGACATTACAATATCATCAAGTTTATTGTTAAATTTGATTGAGTTTTTTACCTTTAATACACCTTTTCCCAATCCCTTATCAAATGATAACTTTATCAGTGGTAATTCAATCAGATTACCTCTTTCAATATACAAACCAGCATCTAACATTTGACCCTCTAGCATCCTTATAATCGACATATACCGAAGCGAATACCGAACACCTTTATATATTTTATTAGATAATAACCACTCAATTAAAACCATAAGCATAATCATTGCAGCAATTTTATATGCATAAACATTTAGCTTTCCAAGAAATGTATATGGAAAATCGCTATATAATAGCCTTGCTCCCAGACCGAGAGCAAAGCTGATTATACCTACCATGGCAAAAAATAATCTAAATAATTGTTTTAGACGCATTATGTATTGCCATATTCTGTGCTGGCTGATGAGAGCTGATTACTTTGGCATCCTTAAATTTAAGGTAAATGTCAAAATTAACAACCGTACTATGCTCTTCATCAAAGCCGGAAAGCTCAACAATATCACCCTTCTTTGCAACCACTTTAGAATTCAAAATAGTTACATCGAAGTTCTGGAGTTCGTTATTTTCTCTGGGTTTTCCAGATTTATCAACTCCATAGTCGAAATCGTCATGAATAACCTGAATCGTAAGTGTTACTCCATCCGGGAGAACTCCCTTCTTGTCCGTATATGGGCGAGAACCTACGACCTTATACTTGTTGTGCGTTGCTTGCACAAACTTACCCCAATTAAATGAGGTTTTAGTAAAGCACCATGTATTCACAAGACTCATAATTAATCACCTCCTTTCGAAGAAGATTCATCATCACGAAAGGCATCATTGATATGATTATTAATGATTCCCATAATCACAGAAATATCATATGTATGTGTTTCTGCGTTAAAGTCATCATTTCCTAACGAGATATGAATTTTCTGATTCTTGTAGGCATCTACAATAGCTTTAATTCTATTGAGAGCCACTCGATAACGCTCACTATTCATAATCGTTATCTCCTTTCTAAAAGTATTTCAAAAGAATTTTAGTTCCTTTTGATGATTCAAGTATACCAAATGCCAAACGGGTGCCTTTTTTTTACGAGCTAATTCGAAAATGTTGGAAAACCGCATAAACACTGGTATAATGAGATATATGTATATTTAGTAACAAACGGGTATTTTTAATCTAGGAAGGGTATTTTTTCAAAAGGAGGAACAAAGTATGAAACACGGAATTAATTATCAGAGTATATACCAGACATATGGTTTACAATATAAAGGTAAAAAATTTTTAGAAAATGTGCATGACTGTATAAATCGAGTATATGAAAAAAGTGAATATAAAGATAAAACATGGGAACAACTGTCACCGGATGAACAGAATTTTTTTATCTATATTGATATTTATGAAAGAATGCTAAAAAACTATTTTTCTAACCCTGAAGATGCACAGACTTTGGAAAAACAAAGAGAACTGGATTATAAAAAACAATATCTTGCTGAAATGAATGAAATTCTTTCTCATAATAGAGCAATTAAGCATCTTTATGATACCAGACAAGATTATGAAGCTCGAGTAGCAGAAGTAAATATGCCACAAAACGTAATCAGTCACAAAGCATATAATAGTTTTCGACGTAGTCTTTCTGAATTTGCCACTTTCCAAAAAATTGAGTTATGTCCGCCTTCAGAAGAAGAATGGCTTAAACTAGAAAATGGTTATAGAATTTATGATATATATATGGACTATTTAGATAGTTCTTGCATACATTATTCAACTGATAAAATTGATGTACCGCAAACTGAAATTGATCATGTTATATTACAAACTATCGTGAAGGCACTAAAAGATATATGGGCTATAAAAATTGATGTGACCGCAATAAAGAATTGCCTTTCCCTTGCATACAACTCTACACTGGAAAGTACAGAATTATATCCCCGTTTATCATCAGAGGATGATGTCAAGCAAAAAAGGCAAAAGTTTTTTACAGAATATATACTTAATGCACAGAATAGAATTAAAAATACAGATTTCTATACTATAAGTTCTGATGATGAGGATTAAATAATACCAAGGCGGACACCTGTTTTTCAGATGTCCGCCTTGTCACTTGCTATTTAATTTCCGAACGACACTTCCACATCAGGGTTCTGCTCCTGCCATTTCTTCAAGCCGTCTTCCTGCGTGGGCGGGGTCATAGACCAGCCTACGTTCGAGGATGACGTGCCTGTGTTCTCGTTGGCAGTCTTGGGGGCTGCTGCGACGGGGTTTTCCTGTACGGCAGGTTCTGTGTAAGCTGCAACAGAGGAATCTGCATTCGTGAATACTTCGTATGCTACGATGTTGTCATTCATATTCAGTCCACCTATGTTCAGCGGGATTCTCTTTATTGCTACAGCACCAGCTACATGTCTGCTGTCCATGTAGTTGTTATAATGTCCCTGGCTGTCATGCCATTTCTGGTGGATGAAGGATGCGCTCACTTCGGCAGGCTGTCCTGCCTGATAGTTTTCTGCTGTGGTGGCACCTGCATGTTCATCATCTGCATTACATCTTTCTACTGCAAGATTGTACAGGTCTTCTGACCATGTCAGTTCGGGGATACCTGCTTCACTACGTTCGGCATTGACCATTGCAAATACCTGTTCTGCCATGGCTCTGTCGAAGTATGCGCCTGTGTTTGCTGTGGTGGTTGTATTTCCAGTAGCACCATCGCCGTGTGTTTTCATGAAATTCTCAATCTGCTCTTCAGTAATACCGAAGGTATCGTCTACTGTGTTACTTGCATACTGGTTTCCAGCAGTATTGTTGTTACCAGTTGCCGCTACGTTGCTTACAGGCTTTTCAGATACGATGTACTTATCACTTACATAACCAGTGGTGTTATTCCAGTCAAAGCGATACCAACCTGTCTGGTCGCACTTGCCTGTGACAGCAATTTCCTGACTGGCTTTCAGGCTGCCAATCTTCTTTCCATCGGTACTGGGCAGGTCTCTGACATTTACTGCGGACTTTGCATACATGGTCTGGTTCAGTTCCGAATAAGTATACCCTGTGTCAGCAGCTGCTGCGGTCTCTACGGGTTCTGCTGTGGGTGCGGTAGATTCCGCAGGAGCTGTTTCAGTGGGAGCTTTGGTCGGCTCTACAGTGGGTGTCGCTACAGGCTCTGTAGTGGCTACTTCTGTGGTTGTCACTTCGGTGGACTCTACAGGAGTGGTCTCTGTGGCTTCTACAGAGGTGGTCTCTGTGCTGGCAGTTTCGTTACTGGTTGTTTCTTTACTGCCACATGCGGTCAGCATCAGTGCTGCGCAAAGGATTGTCGCTACGGTTTTCGCAGCAAGCTTGTGTGTTCTGTGTTTCATAGTTGGTTTTCCTCGCTTTCGTTGAGAGAATATTTTTAAGGCTTGATACACTTAATGACGGTAATATTTCTTTTGAAAATATTATTTATTACTGACATTCAGTGAATGTCAATCCACATCATATTTTACCATATAATTTTCTTTGTGACAATCAGTGCGTGTCAAAAACGGAGAAAGCGGTATCTTATGTATAAGAACAAATCACAAGAAAATTTAAATAATATTTGTGGTAAAAAGATTAAACAATTACGACTTGAAATGAAGAAAAAAACATCTCAACGACAGTTAGCAGATATGCTTGTACTTCAAGGACTTGACATAGATAAAAATGCAATTCAACGAATCGAATCAGGACAGCGTTTTGTAACAGATATTGAATTAAAGGTAATTGCAAACGTATTGAACACAAGCTATAACGAGTTGCTGGGAGAGCCTGATTCAAATGTTCTCTAACGTTATGTATTAACTATTGCGTCATGTTTTGGCTGTTTCCGCTCGTCCGGACGACCCATCGCCCTGTTAGGCACCGTCGCTCCGGACGTCCGCAAGCGGAACGCTGTACTTTGAAATTTATTAACAAGGAAAAAAGTAGGAGAATATTCTTGAACTTTCCGTTATTGATTTATTTTCGGTATGAGGTGAGACCTAAGGTGAGACTGGAAATGTCGATGCTACTCAAACCTTTCATTTATGAGTATTCCAGCCTATGGGACTCCGTTCAAGTCCCATCTTCCGCATTAGTTAATAAAGCAGGAAGCCTGATAATTCAAGGTTTCCTGTTTTTTTGTTTGTAGCCAGTTTTGAGTTACAGTTGGGTTACAACTTTTACTCTCTGAAACACCCACTGGGATGTGGGTGTCATTAGATATGGAGTTAACTCTGTTTCTATTTGCTCTGCTTTTCATTGTATATGTTTTTCAATTCTCTAATCGCATCTTCAAATGATAAAACGTGTAATCCTTGGTATTCAAGTGTCAAAACATCTACGGATGCCTGTTCAATCATATCTTTGGGGGGATCATCCTTATATGTGAAATTCCAACATGCAAACAGATATCCAATCCACGACATTATATCCTCTGGATATAACTTTCCCTTTTTAATCTGTACCTCTTGTTCTAATGTTTCTATTATATAATTTGAGCCTAGCCACATCTGTGTAACTGTCTTGTTGTACAGATGCTTTGCCGTTTCTGACTTCATTAGCTTTTCTATAAAATCTTTTGAATCATAACTTTTTTTAACAGACTGTACAAATAAATCTGCTGACATTTCACATATCCCTATGTTAAACGTTGTTGCATCCATTATTTATCCCACTCCTCTATTATTTCATCAAAGAATTTTATATCTTGTGCCCGCCTATATTTCCTTTGAATTTGGTTTATCATGCTGTTTAGCTGTTCTGTTCTATTTGTATTCTGTGCTATGATTAATTTCTTATCTGCATCTGTAAGTTTATATGCTTTTATTATATCAAAACGCTCTTTCTTACATGCTTTGGCTGTTTTCAATACATACTGTTTACCTAATCTGACATATTGCATCACAAAAAACAGGAATTAGTAAAGATAGTATCACAAAAAATCTGACCGGAAAAAATAAATCCGCTGGCGGCTATCATTGGGAGCATATTAAGATTGACATTAATGAGAATAACTGATATTCTATAATGATTTAGCAACAATGCTACTTGGAGGCTTGGGAAATGGAAGGAGATACTATATGTATAGGTATGTAACAGATAAGCAATTTCTCAGGTCAGCATATAGCTTTTGTGCAGATTTAGTGAACCAATTAGTCCAAGAATTAAAGCATTATGATATTGAATCTTGCATGGAAGTTGTAGGAAGTGGTCGGCATGGTTTTATTACGCAAAATGAAAATGGACCAATTGATTTTGATTTCAATCTATGGATTATTGATGAAGGAGTTTGTTCCGATGGCCGTAATCTCAAAAACCAAATAATGACGGCATTTAATTATGTTCTTTATAAAAATGGTTATAAGAAATATCATTGTGATGATTCAACTTCTGCTATTAGTGTCGGGAGATTCCAATTCAAAAAGGGTAATCAAACTGAATTTAGTATTGATGTTGCCATCGTGAAAGAAGATGATAAGGGAAACTGGCACAGATTAATTCATCAAAAAACAGGTATTGTACAATTGGACCGATGGATTTGGAATAAAGGACCTGACAGTGCAGAAATTTTTGCTAAAGAGCGATTCTTGAAAAATGCCCACTGGAATGAAGTGAGAAGGGCATATTTGGGTAAAAAGAATGCGTATATTAATATTTCGACTAAACCTTCTTTCATTTGTTATATTGAAGCGATTAATGATGTTTATAACCAATATCATAAAACTGTATCACAAAATACTGAAGGTTTCTATTCTATATTGGGACAAGGAGATTTCTATAATGGGTAATATTTTTGACTATTCGAACGGTGAATTTATTTTTGGAAGTACTACCGGTGATTCATTTATATCACAAGACGGACATTTGATGAGCCGAATGTCTGATACTTCTATGCTGGATTTGCAAACAGGCGTAATGCATATTACATCATCAAACGGCTATGATGATTTTGAAAATAAGATGTATGGCTTCAATGATGAAGATGGTCCATTTAAGCTGTTTTAGATTAATGTGGGAGTTGCAAATGCAGCTCCTCTTTCTATCTTCCTCCACGCCTACGTGCCAGAGGCGGGGAAAATGCTTCAAGCCCCATCTTCCGCATTAGTTAATAAAGCGGGAAGCCTGATAATTCAAGGCTTCCTTTTTTGTTTGTAGCCAGTTTTGAGTTACAACTTTTTTTGAAATACATGAGGATTAAGGGGTCAGAGGATTATTGATTTTTTAGTGATGTTGGATAGGGGAAGCGGAAATAAACCAAACCTTAGAAATTCTTTCTCATAAAAGCCTCCTCATTGAAAATCAAGCTCAATCTTCTGACCAATACTTCATTGGAATAGGTTCTATTACAACTGCAATTATATTATTATTTTGATCTACCCTAAATCTAAATGCATAAAAATACGTTTTTGTTGAATCGAGTTTTAAGAAGTAGCTGTATGCTCCGGAGTCCTTCAAGTCATCATGCGAAAATACATTTTTGCCACAATGTCAAGTGATGAATTGGTGTCAAATTATCTATCTTGAAGCTATAAGGGCAATTCAATATAATAAATAGGGATAAGCAATCTATCTGGAAAAAATTTTTATAAAAAATGAAGCCACACTATCTTTTTACAGTGTTCATTCGTTATACATGGTAGAAAGAGAAATGCGCATTGACTTTCAATAACGGGAAAGGAGGATTTCGTGGATATAGATTTTTTGTTGCTACAAAGAATGAAGCGTGGAGACGAAAATGCTTTTGATGTATTTGTTCGCAAATACTATAAGGAAATATTGAACTATTGTAACTATCATTGCCCTGATACATCAACCGCAGAAGATTTAACACAGGAAACTTTTTTGCGCTTCTTCGAGAAATTGTCTGACTACCGTTATATGGGAAAAACCAAAAATTATTTGTATACGATTGCTGGAAATCTTTGCAGGGATTCCTATAAAAAAATCCGAGAAAGTTTGTTAGAGGAACAGTCTTTAGAAATTCAAGATTGTTTACATCCCCCTGAAACAGACGAGCTTCTTAACAGGCTGACGATTAAGGCAGCTCTGGATAGATTACCCGCTGAATTAAGGGAAGTTATTATCTTGTATTACTTTCAGGAACTGAAACTTACAGAAATATCCAGCACCTTACAAATAGGTTTGCCATTAGTAAAATACCGGGTAAAACAGGCAAAAACACATTTAGAAAGACTGCTAAGGGAGGAGTGATTTTGTGAATATTGAAGAACAACTCAAAAGGTATCGGGAAAATCAGAATATTATTCCTGATGAACAGCACATAAAAGAAACCGTAAGAAAATCAATAGAAAGTTATTGCTCCGTTGAGCAGGAAAAGCAACTAACGTATTGGGAATTTTTATGGACAGAGTTACATCTTATACGCAAGCGGTGGTGGCTGCTGCAAATGCTTTTGTTATGGACTGCTGCAACCCTTTTGCCAGATCTTTTAGACAATAGGTATGTGATAAGAATGTTAGGTATGATAGGGGTACTCTTTATTGTTCTGATGATACCGGAATTTTGGAAAAACAAATCTTGTGACTGTATGCAGATAGAAGCGACCTGCCTTTATTCATTGCGACAGATATATGCAGCCAGAATCTTTCTATTTGGAATTGTCGATTTATTTATGATAAGCCTGTTTTGTATCACACTTAGAGGAAGTGTCAATCTCGCGCTATCAGAAATTGTCATCCAGTTTTTGTTTCCAGCCGTGGTGACTGCTTGCATTTGCTTTGGTACGTTGTGCAGCAATAGTCGTGTAAATGAGGGAACTTCTATTATTCTCTGCCTGTTATGGAGCGGAATATGGTGGTTCATTATCAATAACGAAACCATTTACGTTCTCATTACACTTCCGGTTTGGTATGCTTTGTTTGGAACTGCTGTTGTTTTTCTGATTGGTGCAATTTATAAAACCATATTTGATTGTAATAAATTCTGGGAGGTGGATTTAAGTGGAACTACAATTAGTTAATCTGACAAAAGAGTTTGGAAATTTTCGAGCAGTAAACAACCTGAATCTTACGATTTCAAATGGTGTGTATGGTCTTTTAGGTGTCAATGGTGCTGGAAAAACCACTTTAATGAAAATGATATGCTCACTGCTGACCCCTACAAGTGGAAAGATATTATGTGACGGGCAGGATATTGGGGGAATGGGCGGCGAGTACCGGAATCTTTTAGGATATTTGCCGCAGGAATTTGGATTTTATCCGGAATTTACGGTAAAGGATTATCTTTTATACATTGCAGCCTTAAAAGGGATTCGCCCGATTGTGGCAAAGGAAAAAGTAAACAAACTACTTGCACAGGTAGGACTTTCCAAAGCTGCTAATAAAAAAATGCGGAAATTATCCGGAGGCATGAAACGTCGGGCTGGCATTGCACAAGCGATACTGAATGACCCTAAAATTTTGATTTTGGATGAACCAACTGCCGGACTTGACCCCGCAGAAAGAATACGTTTTCGCAATCTAATCAGTGAACTGTCAGAAAACCGTATTGTTATATTATCTACTCACATTGTTTCGGATGTGGAGTATATTGCAAAGGATATTTGGCTTATGAAAGACGGTAAGATTTTGCAGCAAGGGAATTTAGATGAAATCGTATCTTCCATGCCGCAAAAAGTATGGGCTTGTCAGACTTCCCATGAAAAAGCAGCAAAGTTGATGAAACAATATAAAGTATCTAATATGAAATCAGAAAATGGTACTGTTGAATTACGAATTATTTCTGCCAGGCAGCCGCTTGAACATGCAAGACTTGTGCGCCCTAATTTAGAAGACGTCTTTTTGTATTATTTTGGAGAAAAGGGTGGTGACATGGAATGATTCGATTTGAAATAAAAAAGATATTTTCAAAAACTGCAAATAAAATCGGTCTGATCGTATTGCTGGCAGCCATCGCTGTTACTTGCTATTTTGCAATATCTTCCATGGGCTATGTGGATGAGGAGGGGGATACACACACAGGAATTGCGGCAGCAAGGTACTTGCGTGATACAAAAGCGGAATGGGAAGGCCTGATCACAGAAGATGTGCTTCGAGAGGTCATTCGGCAAAATCGGCTAATCAACGAAACCTATCCTGACAGCCCGACAGATATTAAAACCAGCAACATTGGCTATTCCAAAAAACAGGGATTTTCTGATATTAGGGATTTAATTAACTCTGGATTTTCCGAGTTCCGAGAACATAATTACTATCGGGCAGACAGCTTATCAGAGGATGAGGTTGGAAAGCTTTATGATAACCGCATCTTAAATCTGGAGAAATGGCTTAATTCTGATGAAGCAAAAGACCAATTCAGTGAAAAGGAAAAAGCATTTCTGGTTAGTCAATATCAAAAACTGGAGACTCCTTTTTATTATGAATATGCAGGCGGTTTTACTGCTGCTTTGGACTATGCACCCACAATCATTATGCTGACCGTTTTGATTATGAGTTTCTTTGTAGCAGGTATCTTTTCAAACGAATTTGGGTGGAAAGCGGATTCTGTTTTCTTTTCCGCAAGGTATGGCAGAAATAGGGGGACTTTTTCTAAAATAGCGGCTGGGTTGATTGTTATTACCGGAGTTTACTGGTTGGTAATTCTGATATATTCCGCAGTAGTATTTAGTGTTGCAGGTATTGGCGGTGCAAATTGTGTTATTCAGACAAGCTGGGCTTTCTGGAAAAGTTTTTACAATATTACCTATTTGCAGGCATACCTCTTAACCGTGATTGGTGGATATGTGGGAGCATTATTCATTTTAGCTGTTTCCATGCTGGTATCTGCCAAGACACATACAACTGTTTTAGCTGTTACAATTCCATTTGTACTGTTATTCATTCAATCCTTTTTGGGTGGATTTTCAGTATTATCAGATGTATTAGGACTTTTGCCAGACCAGCTCTTGCAGATAAATATGGCAATTAAAACCTTTACTCTTTATGAAATTGGTGGGAAAGTGATAGGATCAGTTCCGATTATTTTAACAATTTATTCCGTTCTATTCCTTATTATTTTACCTGTTCTGTATCAGGTATATCGAAAAACAGAAATAAAGTAAAAAGCGAGTGAAAAGCTAACTTGAAACTCTAAGCAATTTATGAGGTATTGATAAGGAAAAGAAAATCAAACAAATATAATAAGCCCGTCTGAAAGATAATCTTATACCTTTCAGACGGGCTGCTTTGTTATGGTTTTGCGGTGCTTATTCCGGTATCTCACCCACAAAGTTGTAGATGATTTTCACTTCCTGCTGTTTCTGTCCATCCACTTTCTTCATTTCGCCGACTACAATCCGGCTGATCAGACGGTGCAGCATGGCTTCGTCCAGTTCCTGAATGGCAGCATACTGGCGGCTTTCATCTGCTCGGTGATTACCTCCAGCCGGTTCTGTGCCTGTTCGTTTAAGTCTGCAAGGTACGTCCAGAACCTGCCGGACAAAAGCAGGGCATTGTACAAGACCGGACGCCATTCTTTCAGATAATCCCGGTGCATCCGTCCCCAGCGTCCGATAGGACGGGATTCCTCCGGCAGCCGCAGGTCAGGGATATAGTAGTCACCGACCAGTATATAGTCAATGCCGTTCTCGGTGATTCGTTTCGGTAAATGTTCCATAATCGACCTCCTGTATTCATTTTTCAGAATCCAGTTGATCGTGTCCCTGTTCGTGATAGATTCAAGGCAACTGAACTCTTCACGAAGTATTATGGCATATCTTTAATATCTGCAGAATGATATTCTGTATTCCCGTATAATTCAAATACTTTGTCTATGCTATCTCCAAGCTTAATACCTCTTACTGTACTTTCTACGACATTATCATGATCTGTAAACTCTCCTGATACGATCATGTTTGCATTGTCCGCAAGTATATATGCAACTCCGTCATTTCCAGCTTCTACATATTCATTGTAAGTATCATATCCGAGGAAACTAAATGCAAGATCCTGTTCTGAAAGCGGCTCTGCTTCTTCTATGTTGGTTACTTCTGTCTCTGCTGCTTCAGCTTCCGTCTCTATTTCACTTGTGTTATCCTCTACTACCTCAGTGCTTTCTATTGTCTCCGTGGTCGTTTCTGCAATTTCTACTTGTGCGGATTCAACGGCAGTGGGGATGGATTCTGTTGTAGCTGTAGTTTCCTGTTTTCCGCAGGAAACAAAAGATAAAATGCATATTGTCATCAGTGCTAAAATAATTTTTCTTTTCACAGTCTATTCCTCGCTTTACAAAATCAATTTATACCCATTATATCATGTATTTTTGTGTTTCGGTTACAAACAAAACGATGTCATAGCATTAAATACTGCCTTGGAAAATACACAAATCCGGCATTAGGATTGAAATGTCTTTAGATAGTCATTGAACATATGTTCTATTTATGTTATAATATGCTTGTATAGTCGAACAGAAAGCGGATGCGATTTTCCGATTGTTGAATGCCCTCTGGTTCACAAAGGAGGGATGCCCATGGATACGATGGAAGTACTTACTCTGTTGTTAGTTGTCTTTGCAGCTTTATCTTACATTGACAGACATGGCGATAATAATAACAAAAAGAAATAGCATCCTCTACCCTCGCAAAGTTTAGGATGCTATTCTCAATCTAACAACTGAGGGCAAATCGGAATTTTCACTTCCGACCACCTTTCTAAATAGATTATACAACAAGAGGGACTGAGAAATCAATCCCTCTTGTCTTTATTCTTCAATTGCATCAGACATTCCTCTTCTCTCTAATTCACCGGCAACAAAATATTCTCCGGAATTTCCAATATTAACATTTGTATCGTTTCCCATAGCAGATCTCCATTCGTAGCTATCTATTTGAAGCGAGGTCTCTCAATATTCCTTCGTAATCTCTCCCTCAATCCCATACATCGTCTTAAATGTCTCAAGGTCTTCCGCCCGGCGGATCAGCATGACTTCTTCAAATTTTCCCGTGTGGATATCCTTGAATCCCGCCACCTGTTCACCGTTGCAGATACTGGCTTTGATGATGGGTTTTTGATTGCTCCGGTCGTAAGTCTTCTTTTCGCTTTTCTTTGAAAAAAGTCTCATTTTTCTTCCTCCAGTGCTGCCTTTACCATCCGTTCAAAGGACTGTGCAAACCTCTCGTCATCCTCTTCTGTCCGCTTCTTCGGACCTTTTAAATGATTTTTCTGAGAAGCACGTCTTGCCTTTTTATTCAGATGTCTTTCCATAAGCATCTGGTCGATGTTCTCATCCGTGTACCATTTACCGGACTGGTGGATGGCATAGGCACTCTTGCCCAGCGCCATGGCTGCCACGCCATAGTCCTGAGTTACCACGATGTCTCCCCTGCGGCAGAGACTGATCAGCTTATAATCCACTGCATCCGCACCAGCCCCCACAACTATTACCTCGCTGTAACCGGAAGTCAGCACATGATTGGTATCACACAGAAGTGTCACCGGAATCTGATACTTCCGTGCTGTTTTTTCCACAATCCCCACCACTGGGCACGCATCCGCATCCACATAAATCTGCATAAATAACTTCTCCATCATCTTTTCTGTAGTTGAAATTATAGTAACTTTATCCTAGAGGATATGACCTGAAGCGGTTTCAAAAATAAAAAATTTTAAACTTTTGAAACCGGATGACTAATGGCACTGATTATTCCTGCGGATAAAGCACATTGCTGATGACATACTGTCCATCATTTACAAAAATCTCGATCAGGTTCTTCTCGACATAGATTTCCAGTTCACAGGCTGCTTTTGGAGCAGATGCAATTACCGGGGTGCGGCACTTTGCATGGAGTGCCACTCCGGCCGGTATTCGTGCTGATCGGTCTGTCCGAACGCATCCTTCCGAAAATTCGATTTCTACACCCGAGATGACGATCTTCTGCCCCTCCGAAAGTGTTGTTACGATTCGGGTTCTTCCCTCTCTGGTCCAGCGTTTTGGGGAATCACTTATCGACTGCTTCTCGCAGAACTCCTCTGTAAAATAGGCTCTGACCGCCGGATGTACCGGAGTACAGATCTGTCCATTCCGCAGCACAATCAGCCGCGGCAATGCCATCATACCGCTCCACGGTCTTCCGTCTGCTGCCTCATTGTCTTCCGGACTCTGGGGTACCGGCATTCTGACCCAGGCCATTACCGTCCTTCGTCCCTCCGCGTCCATGTTACTCTGCGGCGCATAGAGATCCATTCCGTAGTCCAGAAATCTGCACTCTTTTTCCAGTGTTGTCTTTCCTGTTTCACTGTCGAAGCAAATCTTCTGCAGAACCGCCTGATTCTCCGGATATTCCGTCCCCCGTAAAATTCCTATCGGGGATGCCATAAGGAAGTATTGTCCCTCTATTGCAAACAGATCCGGGCATTCCAGAATCTCGCCAAGCTGCGGATCCTGCAGGCGGTTCAGATACTTCCAGTTCTCCCCGTCATCGCTTGTATACAACAGCAATACTCCTTCTTTTTTCCGACAGGTACTGCCCAGACACATGTAATATTTTTCCTCCTCATACCACACTTTCGGATCTCTGCAATCCTGCGGGTCTGCGACAGACGTATCTTCGATGGGAGGAATGATCTGACATTTTCCCTTCACATTATCAAACGTAATTCCATCCTCCGAGCAGATCATGGCCTGGCTCTGCAACGCCTTCCAATCCAAGGGTACCGTACAGTTCTCCGGATCCTCCTCCAGATACCGTTCTGCCGTATAGTAGAGGTACAATTTTCCCTTCTTTTCTATCGCACTGCCGGAAAAGACACCATTACGGTCATACTCCTTCGTAGGATACAGGGCAATCCCCAGATGCTTCCAATGGATCAGATCCGTGCTAATTGCATGTCCCCAGTGCATGGTTCCCCATACCGGGGCACAGGGAAAATACTGGTAGAACAAATGATATGTCCCGCGAAAATAGATAAAACCGTTGGGATCATTGATCCAGTCTCCGGGAGCCTTCAGATGTAATATATTCTCCATCTCTTATCTGCCTTTCCTGTACTGCTTTTCATTTGCAAAAAACTTCTATGCTTAACTTAGCATAGAAGTTTTTATCTTGCAATAGAGCGAGCGTCATTCAATTTTACTCCGCCAGATACATCTTCAGGCTTCCTTCCACAGCATCCATGGTTTCCTCCACACTCGCCTGCCCGTTTAGGTATGCCTGCAGGCTCTCGGTCAGGGAAGTCTCGATCTGAGTGTCTTCCTTGAGGCACAGGGTTGCTGCCTGGCACAGCTCCATCAGATGGTTCGCGGTCTCCTCAGAGTAGGATTTAATGTCGAACTCTACGGTACTGCCGTCGATATCATAAGTGGTATAGGCTTCCGCCATGCTGCGGTCTGCTGCAACCTGCGCCTCCAACGCTTTTGCATTGACAGGGAATCCCTCATAAGTATCCACGCTCTGTAATTCTTCGGACAGAGCAAAGCGCAGGAACTCTTTTGCAGTCTCCACATGCTCACTCCGGCTGTTGATTCCAATGACCATCTTCGGATAAAATGCGTTTTCCACGGAGACCACATTGGCATTCAAAAGCTCCGCCACTGCATAAGGCATCATTGCATCATTAAAGCCGTCGGTCTCCTGAAGCACCAGCTTCACATCGGATCCCAGATCCCAGATATTCGCTGCACGGCCTTCTTTTCTGGAAGGCAGGATACCGCAGTTATCCGCAATCTTCTTCAAATCTTCCAGCCAGGGACGTAAGGTATCACGATTCACCTGACGGTTCTGTAAAATATCATCCACGATCAACGGATAGAACTCTTCCACCAGTTCGCCGCAGGTACGGTCTCCCATATAACTCTCCGTCTTTCCGGATACCGCCTTTGCAATAGCGTCCATGCTGCTCATTTCCTCCGGCTGCACATCCCTGCCGACAGCTAACAATAATCCGAATTGCAGTGGCACCGCATATCGGCTTCCATCCGCCTCTTCATAGGCGGTTGTAATGTTGGAAAGCAGGCTTCCGTCCTCTTCCATGGGCTGCAATATCTCCTGTAGATTAAGCAGCAATCCTTTAGAGGCATACGTGTCCAGTTTCAGATGATCCATCACCATGAGATCCGGTCCGTTGCCGGAGGTCAGGGAAGTGTTCAGATCCTGATAGATCTGCTGATAATCCGCATTTCCGCTGTATTTATCCGTCATGGAGATTGCCGCATCCACATGGATCAGCACCTCCGGATGCTGCTTATGATATTGCACCGCAGCCTGCTGTAAAAAGAAGCTCTCCTCCACGGTATACAGCGTCAGTTCTTCGGTCACCTCTGTCACTGCATCGGGATCATATCGATAAATCATTATTTTATCCCCGCTCTCACTTCCAAACCACGCGTATACACTGCCATCCGACAGTGCCACAATATCCCTGCACCACTGATCCGACAGAGAAAAACCGGTATCGACTCCCTGAAGCAGCTTCTGCCAGTTGGTATCGCCCACGTCGCAGCGGAAGAATCCGTCTGCATCCGCCGCATAGACTGTGCCGTCTCCCAACACACTGAAATAAGCAGAGCTATAACTGTCCTGGGAAAAGGGAATCACTCCCTTAGCTTTTGCCCCGTTATTTCCATCCAGCTGCATCTGTAACAGTCCGTTCACATTCCCCTGTTCATCCGCCTGCGCCAGATACAATGTATCTCCCACAGCGCTGACCCACTTATTGTCCGACAGACTGCCACTGTCTGTCAGGCTATCGCTCTCCTGGCTGCTCACCAGGCTTCCGTCCTGTGCCAATACAACATCCAGGGAAAAATAAGACAGTCCCGCTAACAGCCCGTCCTCTGTCAGTGTCACATACTGCGGTGTATCATAGAACCGATAGCCCTCCATATCCATAGGCTCCAGCCACTTCTGCGGTGTAATATCCAGCGCACTGCCGTCCGCTTCCTTCCACAGATGTGCAGAAGAGCTCTCCTCGTCCCGGTAACAGTCGCCGTACAGGTACTGATTCCCATCCGCATCCTGCAACAGTGTAAAACTGTCACTGCTCTCCAGACCCTTTCCCTCGGGAAGCGCCTTCAGCCAGTCCTTCGTCACTTCTATCAGGGTATCTCCTTCTCCCAGTTTCCATTCCTCTAAAGACACCTGACCTTCTGCGCCTCCTGCCACAAGAAAATGGAGTTCGTCATCCGAACGGAAAATCTGACTGATACTCTTGTCCTTCCATTCCTCCGGAAGTGAGAGTTCCGTCTCTACATATCGCCCTTTCTGCACTTCATCAGGTGACGCTGCAATCTGCAGATCGTTCTTATTCCCACACCCGGTGAACAGTCCCATGACGATCGCCATGCAGGTCGCCAGTGCGATTCCTTTCTGCATGTTTTTGTTACTGTTATTCCAATAAATTCTGTTTTGCATCTTAATCCCTATGCCTTTCTCACATTCTGCTGTGCCATTCCACAGCTTTTTCTTACAGGAAAAGTATAGCGGTTTCTTTTTTAAGATAACAGCAGGCACGGGTTAAGATGCCTTTACCATATGATTAAGATTTTCTTAACGCAAAAACGGAACCGGCACAAACACCGATTCCGTCTTCTCCGGGAACCCTTTTAGGAATTCAATATCTTCATAAATTCTTCTCCGGTAATGGTCTCTTTTTCATATAAATACTGGGACAGTTCATCCAGTTTAGCACGATTTTCCAACAGGATCTGTCCTGCCTTCTCATGCTGTTTTTTCACCAGCTCCACGACTTCTCTGTCGATGGCTGTCTGGGTCTCCATGGAACAGGTCAGGGAGGAATCTCCACCCAGATACTGGTTCGTCACGGTCTCCATGGCCACCATATCAAAATCTTTACTCATACCGTAGCGGGTGATCATGCCTCTGGCAAGCTTGGTAGCCTGTTCGATATCGTTGGAAGCTCCGGTGGTCACAGATCCAAAGGCGATCTCTTCCGCGGCACGTCCACCGGTCAGTGTGGCGATCTTATTCTCCATCTCTTCCTTGCTCATGAGATAATGATTGCCTTCCTCTTCCACCTGCATGGTATAACCCAGTGCACCGGAGGTACGGGGAACAATGGTGATCTTCTGCACCGGTGCGGAATTGGTCTGCTTCGCTGCCACCAGTGCGTGTCCGATCTCATGGTATGCCACGATCCGCTTTTCCTTATCTGTAAGGATGGCATTCTTTTTCTGATAACCGGCAATGACTACTTCAATACTCTCTTCTAAGTCTGCCTGGGTTGCGAACTTACGTCCATCTCTGACTGCCCTAAGAGCTGCCTCATTGACAATATTGGCAAGCTCTGCGCCGGAAGCGCCGGAAGCCATACGTGCAATCTTATTGAAGTCTACATTGTCTGCGACTTTGATCTTGCGGGCATGCACTTTCAGAATTTCTTCTCTTCCTTTCAGGTCGGGAAGCTCTACCGGCACACGTCTGTCAAAACGACCGGGACGTAGCAGTGCGGGATCCAGACTCTCCGGACGGTTGGTGGCTGCCAGAATGATAACACCGTTGTTACCTTCAAAACCATCCATCTCCGTTAACAGCTGGTTCAGGGTCTGTTCTCTCTCATCGTTACCGCCGATCTGACCGTCACGCTTTTTACCGATGGCGTCGATCTCATCGATAAATACGATACAGGGAGCCTTTTCCTTTGCCTGTTTGAACAGGTCTCTTACTTTGGAGGCACCCATACCTACGAACATCTCCACGAATTCCGAACCGGACATGGAGAAAAAGGGAACATTGGCTTCTCCGGCTACCGCCTTAGCCAACATCGTCTTACCGGTTCCGGGAGGGCCTACTAAGAGGATACCCTTCGGCATGGAAGCACCGATCTCTTTGTATTTGTCGGGGTCATGCAGGTATTCCACGATCTCTGTCAGATTTTCCTTCGCCTCATCCTCTCCTGCCACATCGGTGAACTTGATACCATTGGAAGACTTCACATAGACTTTCGCATTGCTCTTGCCCATGCCTCCCATGCCGAACATCATGGAGTCGCCGCCGGCCTTTTTCGCCATCTGACGGTACATCAATTGTCCGAAGCCAATAATGATGATCAAAGGCAGCAGCCAGCTGATCAGAAAGCTTAAAATCGGCGATGCTTCCTCCACGATCTCACTGGAGAATTTTGCCCCGCTGTCATACAGTCTCTGCGTTCTGTCCGGATCATCCATCAGACCGGTCTTGTAGATGGTCTTGTCATCTTTTGCGGTAAACACGATCTGATTATCCTGGATCTGTACCTCATCGATCTGTTTATCGTAAGTCATCTGCATAAAAGTGTTGTAATCCACTTCCTTCACTGCCCGCTGTACGATCTGCGGTACCAGAAGGCTGTTGATCAGGATAATCACGATCAATGCAATCATATAATAGAATATGAACGGTTTTTTGTTTGGTTGTTTGACTTCCTGCATACGTTTTCCCTTTCTCATTCTTGTATTATTGTCCAAATCTGTTGTAATAAATCAATCATAGCCACTTTTTGCCACACAATCAATGGATATTCTCTTACCTTATTCTAAAAAAAGGATAAACTTATGCGGTGAAAAGACTACGTTTTTCAAAATCTGTTTCTTTCCATTTTCAGGCAAAAGAGAGACAATCAAAATAGATTTTTACTTGCCAAAAGGTTCAAAAAGGAGGAAACATCCATGACGGATACTACCCAAAAGAGATTAAAATTCGTAGGAAATCTTTTGTTTGTCTGTCTGTTATTAGGCATCCTGTATTACAGCTTCCGTGATTCCATGGGGGATATGCTGACGGAGCTTGCCGGTGTCTCCCCACAGGTGGTCTTGTCCCTGTTTCTGACCGTGATCCTCTACCATATCTGTGAAGGGCACATCACCTGGCTGATCGTGCACAAGACACACCCGGAATATCCCCGCTGGAAGGGATTCTGTAATGCTTTCTACTGCTCTTTCTATAAGACAGCCACTCTGGGCAGCGGTTCCGGCATCGCAGGAATCTATTACCTGAACAAAGCCGGTATCCCGGTTCCCAATGCCACCGGCATGTACTTTTTCCAATATATCGTCCACAAGGTCTCTATGGCAGTCTTTAGTCTGCTATTGTTCTTGGTAACCTACGGATTTATTCATGCTTCATTTGCCGATTATCAGGGTTATATTCTACTGGGATTTGCAGGCGTCTGTGTGATTGCCGGAGTTCTGTTAGCAGTAGCTACCGTTCCCTGGATGCAGACTGCCTGTAATCTGCTGGCCAACCACTTTCGAGCAAAGCATCCCTCCTGGGAAGAAAAGCTCACCGGTGCCGGACATAAGCTTGCCCTGCTGCAGGCAGAAAGCCGGTCTCTGTTAAAAGACCCTCTGCTGCTCATACGCCTGTTCCTGTGTAATCTGCTAAAATTCACTACCTGGTACCTCATCCCCTGGATGGTCTTTCGCAGCTCCACCACGGAGACTCTACCTTTCACGGCTTTGCAATGTTTTTCACTGACCGCCTTAAGCCAGTCCCTCGCCGGCGTCATCCCCACACCTGCCGGTATCGGCTCCGTGGAAGCTGTCTTCGTCCTGTTGTTCCGTCGGCTTCTGCCCGAAGCCAAAGCCTTGTCCGCCGTGGTGTTATACCGATTCGACACCATGCTTTTACCCTGTGCCATCGGCGCCTTCTTCGTACTGGGTGAGAGGATCATTTCCCTGCGCAGGAAAAAGAGAATGGCAGACTAATACGCTTTCCTAAAATCTCCACGCAAAACAAGCCACAACACAGTATTCTGTGTCGTGGCTCTTATTATGTTCCGTTATGATAAAAACAAATGCTAAATATTACTTTCTCTGTAAGAAATCAGGAATCTTCAGAGATTTCTCTTCTACGGAGCTTCTGATATCTGCAGGCTTATGAATGCCGGGTACAGGCTGTACGGGTCTCGGAGCCTGTCCTCCCTGTGCCCCGGGGGTAGCAGGCGCAGTGGGCTGCAGTCCCTTCAGAGAAGTCGGAGTCATATGGGAAGCGGGCTGTCTGAATGCAGCGCCTCCACCTAAGCGGTTCTGTACCGCACTGTTTGCCTTATCTTCCAGACCGGTAGCGATAACGGTGATCGTACAGCTATCGGACTTGGACTCATCGTACATGGCACCGAAGATAATATTCACATCGTCACCTGCCAACTCCTGTACATAGCTTGCCGCATCGGATGCGTCTGCCAGAGTAATGTCTCCGGAGATATTGATAATGACATGAGAAGCACCGGAAATGGTGGTCTCTAACAGAGGGCTCTCCACTGCCATCTTGACAGCTTCCATAGCCTTGTCATCGCCCTTGCCTTCACCGATACCGATGTGGGCGATACCCTTGTCCTTCATAACAGTCTGTACATCTGCGAAGTCCAGATTGATGACTGCGGGAACGTTGATCAGATCAGTGATTCCCTGTACTGCCTGCTGAAGTACTTCATCTGCCTTCTTCAGTGCTTCGGGCATGGTGGTACGTCTGTCCACGATCTCCAACAGCTTATCATTGGGTATTACGATCAGGGTATCCACGTGTTCCTTGATACGCTCGATACCGTTTAATGCATTCACCATACGGGCTTTTGCTTCAAAACGGAAAGGCTTCGTCACTACACCAACGGTTAAGATGCCCATATCCTTTGCAAGCTTTGCCACTACCGGAGCAGCTCCGGTTCCGGTACCGCCACCCATACCACAGGTAACGAATACCATGTCTGCACCCTTCAGTGCTGCGGAAATCTCTTCCGCACTCTCCTCGGCAGCCTTCTCACCGATCTCAGGCTTGGCTCCCGCGCCAAGACCCTTGGTAAGCTTCTCACCGATCTGCAGCAGCTTCGGAGCCTTGCAGAGCTGTAATGCCTGCTTATCGGTATTCACACCGATAAAATCCACTCCGTCAATTTTCTCATCTACCATTCTATTTACAGCGTTGTTACCCGCGCCACCTACACCGACTACGATGATCTTGGCAGCTACATCCGCGTCATTCGTCTTAATTTCCAGCAAGGTTAGTTCCTCCTTTTAACCTTTTTCAACTTCACATAGACTATCATATAATCATTTTACAAATTTAGCAACCTATTTTTTCAAAATGTTTCACAAATGTTTCACGCATCCGGTTTGAATGTAAATTTCCCCTTTCCTTCCTCATAATTTTCCATCTGCAGGGTTCCGCTTTTTCCTTCCAGTTTCTCCAAAAATCCCGGCAAAAGCTGCAGCTTGTCCTCCAGATGGCTGCTGTCACTGCCCATGGCTACCTTGATCTGTCCAAAGTAGATTGTAATCTCTCCGGAAGAGTGAAGGTAGATCTTGTCCGCAGCCAGTGAATATTTATTTAACAGCTTGGTCAGATCCATAATTTTGGCAAATACCTGCGGATCTTCCACCGGCAGCTGCTCCCCCAGCACGATATGGTCGAAGGACAGTCCCGTGATCTGGGGAATTCCCTGGGTACGGATCCCGGAGCTTTCCACCACATAGCCGTCCTTGTCAAAATACATATAGGTATCGAGATATTTCACATATCCCGCCAGTGCTTTTTCGTATACTGTGATCTTGATGGTATCGGGAGCCAGAATGGATACGTTCATCACATCCACAAAAGGAATGTCCTGAATACCTCGGTCTCTGTATTTTAAAGAAAGATACAGGGAATTGTCCCCTAACGGTCCCGCCATTACGATCTCTTTGATCTCGTCTTCCGTATAATGTACATTGCCCTCCACATACACGGTACGAACCGTATACACGGAGTGCAATGCAACGGCTCCCCCGCCCAGTGCAAGCAGCAGGATGCCTATGATCACTATTTTTCTGATAATTCTGCTTCGGTCTCTATACACTGATGATCCGTGCTCCTAATTCTCTGAAATCTCTGCAGATATTCTCATATCCGCGTTCTATAAAGTGCTGTCCCGTCACGAAGCTCTCACCCTCCGCCGCAAGTCCGGCTAAGACCAGTGCTGCCCCACCGCGGAGTTCACAGGCATCCAGCCGCTCTCCATGAAGGTGTTCCACTCCGGTGACCACCGCGTGCTGTCCGTCTTTTAAGACGATCTGTGCTCCCATACGGTTTAATGGTTCTGCAATTCGAAAACGATTCTCGAAAATATTCTCTTCAATACAACTGATCCCCTCTGCCATGGTCAGTACCGCCATCGCCGCCGACTGCAGATCCGTGGGGAATCCCGGGTACGGTCCGGTCTGCAGATGCCCGATACTCTTTGGTCTCACCGGTGCCTGTACGAACAATCCCTCTTCGGAGACGGTACATTGTGCCCCCATTCTCTCCGCAGCCACAGTCACTGCTTCCATCTGTCTCCAGGGTGCCTGATTTAACAGTACACTCCCGCCGCAGCCGATACAGCCAAACAGATACGTTCCTGCCACGATCCGGTCCGTCGGAACCGTATACCGGGTTCCGTGAAGCGCTCCGCCGCCATGGATGATAAGTTCCGGACTTCCGATTCCTTCGATCGAAGCCCCGCATGCCGTCAGGAATTCACAAAGTGCGATCACTTCCGGCTCTAAAGCTGCACCGGTGAGCGCAGTGTCTCCGGTGGCCTTTACCGCTGCCAGCACAATATTCTCTGTGGCGCCGACGCTGGGGAATTTCAGTGTAATCCGCGCACCGTGCAGATTTTTTGCCCGTGCGGACAAAAGTCCGTCCTCTTCGAGAAATTCAACACCCATCTGTTCGAGTGCATGAATATGCAGATCAATGGGTCTGTCGCCGATGACACATCCTCCCGGATGTTCCATGGTCACATAACCGCATCTGCCGAGCAATGCTCCCAACAGACACAGCGACGAGCGCATACCGGTAATGGCTTCTCCGCGCATTCTTCTTGCCTCTGCTCTCTCACAGGGCAGGTCATCTCTGCCTCCCGGCTGTACCCGGATCCCATTCTCCTGCCAGTGTACCATACATCCCAGTTCCCGCAACAGATGTACGAACCGATGCACATCCTCGATCCGCGGGCAGTTCTGAATATAGGATACTTCATTGGTAAGAAGCGTTGCCGCCAGAATCGGAAGTGCCGCATTTTTAGACCCTTGTATGCGTACCTTTCCCTGCAGCGGCATGCCACCCTGTATGCGGATTCCCTTCATACAGCACCATCCCCATTTTTATGATAATCTTATTTTATGTAGGAAGGCACTGTTTCGTACCATGTCTTCTAAATATGTATTTCTACAACTCTTTTAGCTGGATCCTCCGCGCCACACTTAAGACCAGACCGATCTCCGACAAAAGGAACAGTGCCGAAGAACCGCCGTAACTGATAAACGGCAGGGAGATTCCGGTATTCGGAATGGAGTTGGTCACAACCGCAATGTTCAGGATCGCCTGAATCGCGATGTGTCCCATAACACCTACCACCAGCATGGCGCCGAACAGATCCGGTGCATTGTTGGCAATGACCATCATTCGCCACAACAGCATAATGAACATCAGAATAATGGCAATTGCTCCGAACAATCCCAGTTCCTCACAGATAATGGAGAAGATCATATCATTCTGTGCCTCGGGCAGGAAGCTTAACTTCTGCATGCTTTGTCCCAGTCCCTTGCCCCAGATGCCGCCGCTACCGATGGCATACAGTGCCTGTAATGTCTGGAAGCCTTTGTCCTGCGCCTGGCTCTCTGGATTCAGCCACGCCTGGATTCTCGCCAGACGGAATCCTTCTATTTTATCACCCATCTGTACTACTAAAAATACCAGCAGAGCAGCGATGGCTATCACAGTTAATCCCATGATGATAAATTTCTTGTAATCCGGGCTTGCCACAAATACCATCAGGATGGCAATACCCATAATAATGATTGCAGAGCTTAAGTTATCCGTAATGAGATATACGCATGCCGCGATCGGCAGAGGTGCTGCCATCATAATGATAAATCCCTTCATGGTGCGGACGCTTTTTCCCATCTTGCATACCAGACTTGCCAGGAACAGGATCATACACAGTTTTGCCACCTCTGCCGGCTGTAAGTTAAAGCCGGTATGCGGAATACCGATCCATCGTCTTGCACCGTGGGAACTGATACCTAACGGTGTCAGCACCAGGAAGATCAGCACCATGGAGACCACATAACCCAGTGTTGCGAACCTCTCCCAAAACGTATACGGGATATTGGCAATGATGATCATGAATACCAGTCCGATGATATTGGCGATCAGCTGTTTTTTCATATAATAAGCTGCATCCCCATAAGTGTCATATGCCTCATAGGAGCTGGCGGAATAGATCATGATCAGACCGAAGCCCAATAAAAACAGTACAATGAAAAGCAGACTGTAATCAAAAAAGTATTCAGATTGTTGTTTCCTTTTACGTTTTCTGCGAGCTTCTGCCATGCCTGCTTTTACTCCTTTATTTCTATACATTATTACTTTCTATTACTATTTATTCTGCCAGACCATGCACATACTCTTTGAAAAGCTGTCCTCTGACTTCATAGTTCGGGAACATGCCCCAGCTTGCACATGCCGGAGACAGAAGAACCGCATCTCCCGGCTCTGCCAGTTCCGTACACAGCTTCAGACATTCGTCATAGGTATCCGCGAAACGGATCTTATCGAAGCCATGCTTCCTGGCACACTCGGCGATCTTCTCTCTGGTCTGGCCGATGAGAACGAGGCATTTTACCTTGCCGTCAAAGCTGTCGATCCACTCGTCATATTCGCTCTGCTTGTCATAACCGCCGCCGATGAGAACCGTCGGCTTGCTCATGGCTTTGATGCCCTGGATAGCGGCATCGGGATTGGTTCCCTTGGAATCGTTGTAATAATCCACACCGCCCTTGGTGGCCACGAACTCAATTCTGTGCTCCACTGCGTGGAAACCGCGGATCACAGTAAGGATCGTCTCCATGGGTACCTGCATACCCTCTGCGATAGCAATGGCTGCCATAACATTTTCCACATTGCACAGTCCTACCAGATTCATATCTTTATGAATATCCATCAGCTCGTGCTCTTCGCCGTTTACGCTCTTGATGATCTTGTCATCCCGCAGGAAATAACCATTCTCCAACTCGTGATGAGATGAGAACAGGACCGGAGTGGCTGGACATCTGTCGGCGAAATCTCTGGTATAATCATTGTCATAATTCAGCACACAGATATCGGCCTTCGTCTGATGAGAAGCCACTGCTTCCTTGGCAGCCACATAGGCTTCCATGGTGTGATGTCTGTTCAGGTGATCCGGTGTGATGTTCAGGATCGCCGATACCACCGGATGGAATGTATGTATGGTCTCTAACTGGAAAGAACTGATCTCTCCCACAGTAACACTGTCCTTGGAAGTCTTATCCGCTTCCAGGGTATAGGGATTACCGATGTTACCCACCACGAAAGTCTTATCCTCACCGAAGTGTGCCTTCATGATCTCACCGGTGAGTGTGGTGGTCGTCGTCTTGCCGTTGGTGCCGGTAATGGCGATCACTCTGCCCTGCTCCGCAAGAAATCCCAGCTCGATCTCGCCTAAGATCTGTACACCACGGTCTCTCATACGATTCACCAGCGGAATATCCGTAGGTACTCCGGGACTTAAGACTGCTGCCTGAATACTCAGCTCCACATTTTCGGGAAGTTCTCCGGCGATGCATACCGCCTTGCTGCCCTCCGGAAGCTTCGCCTCCAGATCTTCCTCTGTCAATTTATCACTGCTGTCATACAGAACTACGTCCGCGTTGTATTTTTCCAATAAAGCCACTGCACCGATCCCGCTGATACCGGAGCCGATGACCAGACATTTTTGTCCTTCTAACATTTTCCTTACCATACCTTTCTGTACTTTCTGTAAAAGTCCATCAGTTCATTATAACGCATTCCCGGCGAATGGGGAAGAGAAAAATAGAAGCCCTCCAACATATATATGTCAGAGAGCTCCGGTTCATTCCACTGTTTTATAACAAATCACATATATAGCATACCGGTTCCAAGAATCATGCCTTATGCTTCCACGATCAGATATCTTCCATCTCCGATATCGAATACTTCATCCGCTTCCAGGATCTCATCATCCACAGCGCCGTCCACGTCCATACCGGCTTCATCGAAATACTCGATGACATCATCCACAGAATTTACCACGACTGCCATGCACTCCTCCAGAAAATCTTCTGCCTCATCCATAGTTTCTGCTACCGGTTCCGGAAAAAGCTGGAGCTGTTTGTCCAGGAAACATTCCAGTACCACATCATCATATTCACGCATACTATTACCTCCAAATACTTACGAAAATGTCATATTTACCATCATAATAATATGGATATGAAGATACGTCAATTAGTAATTCGATATAGACATAAATTGGGTGCATGGCTCTTAACGAAGGTTTGCCGTAGACCGGACGAACGTCCACGGCGAACGGAACATCCTTCCTCGATGTAAGGTCTCCCGGTGGGAATTTTCTAATGAAAAGTGATACAGTGGTTCTCATCATGACGGGGGCGCCTACACACGCCATCCATGTGCGCCAAAAGCCATGCACGCATGGCTTGGCTGACGCGGACATC
>ERZ1026894.401-NODE-401-length-32337-cov-11.541943_pt1 | contig 32337 bp, 23 predicted proteins | sample MGYA00380177_ERZ1026894 | MGnify/ENA primary metagenome ERZ1026894 (study PRJEB33269, sample SAMEA4719813) | human gut metagenome | biome: human-associated habitat; feature: organic feature; material: feces | place: Cameroon | collected 2013-10 ... | reverse complement strand
TTTATAACGTTGCAAACGGTTTGGACGATATAAGTTTGTAATCGTCGTCGTGCGTGTAAAACTGTATTATCTCTTTATTGAATTATTTATGCTGTATTTAATAGGTTTAGGGTGCTTATTTTGTAATCTACCTATAAAATCGCAAATAATATCGTAAAGGTTGTCTTTTGTATACGCAAGTTTTTCAGGAAGAACATCGTTATCAGAAATTTTACCATCGTTGAATCTTTGAGCGTATACTCCGCATTCTTTGAGATAATTCATTATGACACATATTTTTTCTTTTTCGGGTTCAGAAAAAATCGGTTGTTCAATCAATGATTGCTTTATAAATTCACAAAAATAAGTAAGATCGTCGTCCCAATTAACATTTCCGTTATCTTGTGCCTCACAACGAATATTCTCGATTTCTCGCAACAATTCTCCTTGCAAATTTCGGGCTTGTCCACTTTTGGGAACAAAGTTTTGCCATATAAATTTGCACTCTTCAAAATATTGTTGCTCATATTCTTGTTCTATCAGTTCATCTATTGAAATAGTGTTTGACATATTACGCCCTCGCGCTCCATTGAGTTTTATAACGTTGCAAAAGGTTTGGACGATATAAGTTTGTAATCGTCGTCGTGCGTGTAAAACTGTTCCATAAGCCAATAAATACCGCCCACTTTCTTCCTGAGTTTTTTTGTAAGCAACTCTCTCGTTATCGGCATTACCTGAAATATACTGATGTATTTATGTTCGGACACATAGCACTTAACTGTACTCGGCGATTTTAATATTTCGGGCAACAACAGCACCGCGCCGCAGTATTTCCCGTCGATTCCCATATCTATCGTGTCCGAAACGGTTATGTTATCTTTTTCGTTGAATGCGTATTCCGCAGTTGCCCAAAGAAGCGAGTTTAACGATAGCCAGTCCGTCGGCGCGTCTTCGTCGTCCGAAGGATTACGAATATCGACGTCGGGCGAAATAAACATCATATACTCATTGCGGCGATTTGCTTTTCTCCCAAAGCCTATATCTCGCTCGGGCATCAGATAATCGCTTGCGCCGATTGTACACAGTTTCCAAAACGGCATTTCGTCCGTCGGTTTGAAAATAAGCGTCGTTATCGGCTTCATATCCGTCGGCAGAACGTTCTTTTTAAGTTTCAGACTGAAAATCGGCTCTTCCCCGAAAACGGTTTTATAATGGTCGTATAGTTTTTGCTGTCTTTTGCTTTTCATCTTTACTTCAATATTGACTCCCGATTGTAAAGTTGCAAACGGTCTGCACGATATAAATTTGTGGTCGTTGCACGTATATTATAGCATATAATTTGGTTTTTTCAATCAATATCAGGTTTGTCAAAGGGCAGAGTAATACGATAATATTGCTTTATAAATGAAGAAAATCAAATGCAGAAAGCCATATAAGAGAATACAACGAAAAACATAATTTAATGATTTATATGATTCCGAAAATTATTACAGTCGGTCATATATTTGGCAATAGTGTAATATTGACAGAAGTGTAAAAAACAATAAGAGTAGGCGCGACATGGGAAAACAAAAAGCGGTTTTAAGATTTCGACAATAAAAAACGACCGTGGGAACGGTCGTTTTTTGTGGGCGCGTGAAAAATTATAAACTTCTCAGGACTTTGTTGACTTCCGCCATATCGCATTTGCCGGCGTATTCCGCCTTGAAGTGGCGCATTACGCTTGGCACCGATTTGTCGGGCAAGGTCATAATGACGGCTCTGATTTCGTCCTCGCTCATCATTTTGGGCAGATACTTTTCGATTGTCGCGATCTGGTTGTTCAAAGACAGCACGGTGTCGGCTCTGCCAGCCTTTTCAAAGGCTTCTTTTTCTTCAAAGAGTTCCTTTTGCGTTTTTTTCAGGATCTGGACGTAGTCGGCGTCGGACATTTCCTCGCCTTTGCTGCGTTTTTCGATATTGAAGAGCATAAGTTTGTTTATGAGCGCGTTAAAAGCCGTGACGGTATCTTTGTCGTGCGCCTTCATTGCTTCGATTTTTGCTTTTTTGAAATCGTCGATATTCATAAAATCACCTCGGGAAAATTATAGTCCCAAGGCGGCGGGAAAGTCAATAAAATGCAACTAATCGTCGTGAGCGGTTTTTAATGCGTTCAGCCAGATTGTTTTGTCAAAGCGGGTGTTTAATGGACTTGTGGATGGCAAAAACACGGCGAAATCCGAAAGATATTTGTAATTTTTCAGGAATATTTCCTTTGCCTTTCCGCCGTTTAAGATAATTTTTTTGATTTTTGCATTGTCAAGGACTTTTTGTAAGTCCGCAACCTTATAATTTTTAATCGTGCTGTCAAGGCTGCCCGTTATTTCGCACTCGGCGACGACGTCCCAAAGGGCGATTTTGTGGTTTTTAAGCAGGGCTTGCTTTTCGCCAATCGTTTCGGGCGCGGGTTCGCCAAAGGCTTCCGATAGAATTTGCCAGAATCTGTTTTGTTTGTTGCCGTAATAAAAGTTCGTCTCGCGCGAGATGACGCTCGGGAAACTTCCGAGAATCAATATTTCGCTGTTTTCGTCGAAGAACGGCAGAAATCCCTTGTAAATCATACTTGGATTATACAACAAAAAATGCGCGTGCGGTATTGATTTATCGAAAATTTCGGGATATAATATTTCCAAACGGAAGGTGAGAAAAATGATTTTATATTTTACGGGTACGGGCAATGCGAAATATATTGCCGAAAAAATCTCAAACGTAACGGGCGACGAAACGAAAAATATCGTGGCATATACCCGCGATAACGAGAAATTTTTGCAAGGGGACGGGGAACGACTTGTCCTTGTCAGCCCCGTGTACTACTGGGGTATCCCCGAATCGGTGAAAGGCTTTCTGAAAGCCCTGAAAACCGTGGGAAGATATTTCGCGATAGTTCTCGAATGTGGCGGAAGCACCGGGAACGCGCAGGGCGTGTGCGAAAGATACGTGCGCCCCGACGCGGTGTTCGGCGTTGTCGCGGTCGATAATTTCTGCCCGATGTTCAAAATCGAATCCGCCGAGGAAACGGAAAAACGACTTGACGCGCAAAACGCAAAAATCGCCGTTATCTCGGACAAAATCAGGAACGAGGAAAATGGCGACTTCAACGCCGCAAAGGGAAGTTTTTATAAACTCAACACCGCGCTTTTATATCCGATTTACGAAAAATTCGGCGGAAGAAAAACAAAATTTTCGGCGTCCGACGACTGCGTAAATTGCGGACTTTGCGAAAGTATTTGCCCGGTGTCCGCAATAAAAATCGAAAACGGAAAGCCTGTCTGGACAAAAGAAAAGTGCGATATGTGTTTGGGGTGTCTGTCAAGATGCCCGAAAAACGCAATCTCGATTAAGAAGTCTTTGAAAAACGGACGCTACGTAAATCCGCGCGTCAAATTCTGAAAATCCCGAAAATAATTTTGAAAAAGCAGCCTTTGCAAGGCTGTTTTTTGTTGCCTTTTTATCATATCTTATATAAAATAACATTAAGTAATTTCTGTGTAGGTAAAGAGGATGCAAAAGAAGTTATCGAAGATTTCACACGGTCTGAAAAAAATTCCCGAAGGTATCGTAAAACTCAAATGGGTGTTTCTAGTGCTGTTCGTCGCGCTGTCGATATTCGGCGCGGTGATGATTCCGCATACGAAAATCAACTATGACCTGACGGGGTATCTGCCCGCGCATTGCGATTCGTCAACCGCTCTCGAACTCCTGAAAAAAGAGTTTGACGACAAGGGCATGGCGTACGTTATGGTAAAGGACGTTACACCCGAAAAAGCAGGCGAAATCAAAACGAGACTGGAAAAAGTCAAAGGCGTCGCGACGGTTACTTACGTTGAGAGCATGAACTACAAAAACAACTCGGCACTCTATACCGTAACACTGAAAGACTATGACTCGACGGCAGGTGCGTTCGACGCGGTAAAAGACGTAATCGACGCTTTATCCGACGAAAAAGCATATTTATCCGGTCAATCTGCATTTTCATACTACACAAAGCTTGAAACCGAACAAAGCATAATGAAGCTTGGAATCGCAATCGTCGTGATTATTCTTCTGGTTATGTTGTTCACGTCGAAAACTTATTTTGAACTGATTGTGCTTATCCTTGTTTTCGGCGCGGCGATGGCGATAAACATGGGGACGAATTTCTTGTTCGTCAACGGTATTTCTTACATTGCGAATTTGGTTGCGCTCGTGCTGCAACTCGCGCTGTCGCTTGACTACTCGATTATCCTTTTGCACCGCTATATGGAAGAAAGGGATAACGGCGAAGACGCAAAAACCGCAACGGTTACCGCACTTGCGAAAGGGCTGCCCGAGATTCTGTCAAGTTCCCTTACGACGGTGGCGGGGCTTGCCGCGCTTATGCTGATGACGCTGTCAATCGGCGCGGAAATCGGATTGTCGCTTGCAAAAGGTATCGTCGTTTCGATGGCGACGGTCATATTCTTTATGCCGGCTCTTCTCGTGATTTTCGACAAACCCATTCAAAAAACCCGTCATAAATCTTTCGTGCCGAACGTAACGAAGCCCGCGCGTGCAATCGTCAAAGCAAGGAAAGTTATCGTGCCGGCGTTTTTGCTTATCGCAATCCTTGCGGGAGTCGCGCAAGGTTTCAACAAATATTCGTTCAACTACAACAGCGGCTCGCTTATCGTCGCGCCGAAAAAGGTCATCGAAGAAACGGGTTTCGGTACGCTTAACTCGCTTGTCGTGGTTGTGCCGAAAGGCGACGCCGAAAAAGAACGCCAACTTGTGAAATACGTGGAGTCTTTCGACCTTATCGACAAATCGCAGACGACCGCACTGTCGACAATCAACGTGTATTCTTTCATCGACGCGGATTCTTCGGAAACGCTGTATCTTACCGACGAGGTGTCGAAAAAGGACATCGGGAATTTAATTGATAAAATCCCGTCCGACGCGGGCGTAAATCCGTTGATTATCAAACCTATAATCGAGGGTTGGTTTGACGATTACGTCAAAAACTATCTGCCCGAAGGTACCAAACCAAGCAAAGCCAAAGTCAGACTTATTGATTTGTTGGATTTTGCCGTCCGCGAAAAGTTCGACGCGATTTCCAGGTTTATAGGGGACGATCCCGAAAAGCTTGCGTATCTTGAACAGATCAAGCAAATCTCCTTTGCAAAGGCAAATCTCGAATCCGAAAACTATTCCCGCATTACGTTCAACATCAACGGCGGGGTGGAAGACGACGACGTGTTTGAACTTGTCAAAACCTTGAAGACGGGCGTGTCCGACTTTTACGAGGAAAGATATATCACCGGCGAAAGCGTCGTGTGCTATGAGATGAGCGAATACTTTATGAAAGACAACCTTATGGTGTGTCTGTTCACCGATTTGTTCATTCTGGTTATATTGCTTATAACGTTCAGGAATATTTCGCTTCCGATAATCCTTATTCTTGCGATTCAGGGCGGAATTTTCATCAACTTTGCGATCCCGTTCTTGTCCAAGACGTCGATTTCGTTCATCGGCTACCTTATAATAAGCGCGATACAGATGGGCGCGACAATCGACTACGCAATCGTACTTACCAACAGATACCGCGGCATAAGGAAAGATTTCACCGACCGCTACGACGCAATGGCTGCCGCAACAAACGCCGTGTTCCCGACAATTCTGACGTCGGGCGTCATTCTTACGGCAACCGGCTTCGTTATGAGTATGCTGTCGTCGGGTGTGGTGGCGCAACTCGGGCTGTTGCTGGGCGTAGGCACGCTGACGTCGATAATCATCGTGTTGTTCGTCCTGCCGTCGCTTCTGCTGGTGACAGAGAAAGTCGTCGATAAAACCGACTTTTCAAAATTGTTCAGAAGAAAGCAAAAAGCCGCCGTCGAAGAAGTTACGCTAAGTGCAGACTTCACGGAGCCTTCCGAAGACGAAAAAACGACTTCCGAAAAGAATTAACAAAATGCAACCTTATTACGGACCGCAGCAATGCGGTCTTTTTTGTGGTCATAAAATAAAGAGACAGCGCGATTTTCAATAATAAAATTGACAAAATACCATATTTGTCTAATAATTGAAATATATCGTGGTAATACCACAAAAAAGGGGAAAGTATGAGCCTTACGTCCGATTTTGTGAACGAAATGGAAAGAAGAATTCTGAAAGGCGAGTGGAAATGCGGTGAAAAAATTCCCGCGCTTCGTGTTCTTGCCGAGGAATTCAACGTCAGCAGAAGCGTGGTCAACGCAGGTATCGTGGAACTTCAAAACAAGGGCTATCTCGTGACCGTACCGCGCCGTCATATCGAAGTGACCGACTGGAAAAAAGAAGGAACGCTTGCAGTGCTTCAAGGGCTTTTTGAAAACGGACTTATGACGGGCGGATACGTTGCGGATATGTTAGACGGCAGGCGCACTGTCGAACTTGCGGCGGTACGAGCCGCGGCAATTCATCGCACGGACGACGACCTTCTGGAAATCGCGAAGATTATTGCCGAAGAAAAAAAAGATTGCACCATACCGCAACGCGTGAAATTTGACGTTGCGTTTCACCATACGCTTGCGAAAGCGTCGCATAACTTCGTGTATTCCATATTGCTGAAATCTTTTGAAAACGTGGTCACGTCGCTTGTCACGAAATTTTACGAAAACAATTTCGACAGGGAATACGTTTATTCGACGCACGATAAGATTTATACCGCAATTAAAAACAAAAACGCCGACGATGCCGAAAGATTTCTTTCGGAATTACTGTCGCAGGGCGAGTATATTGTAAAAGAAATAACGAATAAGGAGGAATAATTATGGCAAAATACGAAAACGCTGTCAAAAAACCGAAAAATCTCACGCCGCGCGTGCAGTGGCTTCGGGATTATTATTTTCAGGGCACTGACAGAAAGTGGAACAACGAGTACAGTTGTTTCACAAACGGCAACGAATGGGACAGATGTTTTGACGAATTGACTTATCACATCGTGCCGGAAACGCGGGCGTTTTTCCAACCTTTCACATCGGGAATAGTCGAGGCGGCGAAAGTCGTTCCCGTGAACGACGATTTTTTTAAAAAGAGCATCGTTGAAAGAAAAGCGATTTACGAAAAGGAACTTATCGTAAACCATATTCCGCAGGATATTTTGCCCGGCGACTTGCTTTGCGGCGCGAGATTCAACGCGATGTACAGCATGTGTCTGACAAAGAAAGAAGGTATCGCGCGCGAAAAAGAAATAATGAAACTTCGCAAAGAAATTGCGTTTCTGATATCGCACGGCTACGGAAACAGCGGCGCGACAAGCGGGCATCTTATCCCCGACTATGCAAAAATACTGAAACACGGGTTTAAGGGGATATTCGAACAAATCGAAAAGAAATACGAAAGCCTTTCGGAAGAAGATAAAAAAGGAAAAAAGGGCGAAAACCTCAGAGCGATGAAAATCGCCGCGACGATGCCGAAAGAACTTGCCGAAAAATACAAGGCAAAATGTCTTGAAAAGGCGGCTGTCGAAAAAGACGAAAAACGAAAAGAAGAACTTTTGAAAATGGCGGACAATATGCGCGTGCCGTGGGAGCCGGCGGTCGGATTCTGGCAGGCGGTACAGTCGCTGTGGTTCACGCACATGCTCGTTATGTTTGACGAGAAGTATCCCGGCCCCGGGGTGTCTTTCGGCAGAATCGACCAATATCTTTATCCTTATTACGAACAGTCGATAAAGGACGGAATGAGCAAGGAATTTATGAAAGAAATCCTCGGTTGTTTCTGGTTCCATTGCAACACCGTATACGACGCGCAGATAAGAATCGGGTGCAATCAGGGCATAACGGCGGGATTCGGACAACTTTTCAACCTTTCGGGCATGGGAAAGAACGGCAAAGATATGACCAACGACCTTACGTATCTTTTCCTTGACGTTATCGAAGATTATTCACCTATTCTTGAACCGAAGCCCAACGTCCGACTGCACAGAAATACTCCGGATAAACTACTTGACCGCATCGTCGATATGGTGTCGGAAAGTCAGGGCGCGCCGTTTTTGCTGAACTTTGACGAAAGGAGCATGGCGGGACTTTTGCGCGAGGCGAAAATGTCGCACACCGAAAAATACATCAATAAGGACAACGTTTTCGATTACGCGTCGGTGGGGTGTCTTGAAAACACAATGGTCGGCAACGACAGGTCGGGCACGGTTGACGTCAACGTAAATCTGCTGAAATCGATGGAACTCGTTTACGGTAACGGGTGCGACTTTTTGCCGTTTTACGACGCGATGACGGACAAGTGGAGCAAAATCGAAAGGGTAAGCGATAAAACGGGCGAACTGTATGAATTCGACACGTTTGAAAAGTTTTATTCGGCGGTGAAAACGCAGTTGAAACACGTCCTGAAAGTTATGATCGAACATTTCGACAAAACCGAAAGCGTCCGCACAAAATACAACCCGACGCCGTATCTTTCGCTTCTTGTCAACGGGTGCATCGATAAATGCAAAGATATTACCGAAGGTGGGGCGGAATTAAATTTCGTCACTGTCGAGGGCGTCACTTTTGCAACGACCGTCGATAGTCTGCTTGCCGTGAAGTATCTCGTATACGAAAAGAAAGAATGTACGCTTGAAGAACTAGTCAAGGCGTTGAAAGCCAACTGGAAAGGCTATGAAGTGTTGCAGGCAAAAGCAAAAAACAGAGCGCCCAAATACGGCAGAAACGACAGGGCGGCGGACGAGTTTGCAAAAGAATTTATGGAATTCTGGGCAAACGAAACGTGGAAATATAAAACGACCGCGACCGACAGAATTTTCCGTCCGGGAATGCTCAGCTGGAACTATTGGATAGGCTCCGGATACATATTGAAAGCAAGCGCGGACGGAAGGAGCGAAAATCAATTTCTGTCCAACGCGATTTGTCCCAGTAACGGCGCCGATATTTACGGTCCCACCGCAAACAGCAATTCCGTCGGCGAAGCGCTTGGCGGGAAAAGCGAAAACGGCGACTTTGAAGATTATCTCAACTGCTTGCCGAACGGGGCAAGCCACACGATAACGTTCAATACGTCGATGGTGAAAGATCCGCTCCATAAGGATAAATTCAAGTCGTTTTTAAGGGGCTACGTCGAAAACGGCGGCACCGCGCTGCAAATCAATATTCTTGATCCCGACGTTCTGAAAGACGCGCAGGCTCATCCGTCGGAGTACAGGCATCTTTTGGTCAGAGTTACGGGCTATAACGCGTACTTTACAAGCATCGGGCGCGAATTGCAGGACGAGATTATCGCCCGCGAAAGCCACAAGGGATTCTGATATGCTGATACTCAATTATCAACGTATGTCAACGGAAGACGGTCCGGGGCTTCGCACTACGCTTTTCGTGAAAGGTTGTCCGCTTCGTTGCAGATGGTGCCATAATCCCGAAAGCATATCGAAAAAAAGAGAAAACGAGTGGATTGCGACAAGGTGTATCGGTTGCGGCTCTTGCATAAAGTCGTGCAAAAATGAAGCCGTGTTTTCAACCGCCGACGGAATAACGTTCGACCGCGGGAAGTGCGTCGTTTGCGGCGCGTGCGTCAACGAATGTCCGACAGGCGCAATCGAAACGAAAGGCGAAGAAAAGACGGTTGACGAAATCTTTTCCGAACTCATAAAAGACCGCGCGTATTTCGGTTTTGACGGGGGCGTGACGCTTTCGGGCGGGGAAATTATGTCGCAGGCGGACGAGGCGCAACTGCTTTTGAAAAAGTTGAAAGAAGCGGGCATAAATACAGCCGTCGATACTTCGGGGCTTTGCAAAAAGGAAGACTTTAAAAAAGTTTTGCCGTACGTCGACGTATTTCTGTACGACATTAAAATTTTTGACGGGGCAAAACACAAGGAATTTACGGGCGCGGATAACTCGCTTATACTTTCAAACTTCGATTTCCTTTCGGAAGCCGTGAAAAAGACCGGCGCGAAAATGTGGATAAGAACGCCGATAATCCCCGGTGCGACCGACGATGATGATAACATAAGAAGTATCGCGCGGTTTATAAATGGACGGTTTGACAGGTGGGAAATGTGCGCTTTCAATAACCTTTGCCGCGATAAATACGAAAGACTGTATCAGGACTGGTTTTACAAGAAAACGAAGTTAATGACCAAAAAAAGAATGGATGAACTGCTGAATATTGCGCTTTGCGAAGGACTTGATAACGTGTTCGTTACGGGCGCGACACAACTTGAAAGGGAGGAATAATTATGTTTGACAAGGTAAATCCTGATGATTTCAAAACGCTTGAAAAAAGCGAAAAACTGGCAATTCTCGGAACGCTCGGCGCGGACGGCGATCCTCATCTTTCGCTCATAACCACGCTTATGGCAAAGGACGAAAATACGATGGTCGCGGGGCAGTTTTCGCAGGGGCTCAGTAAGGTCAATATGGTTGAAAGGCACAAGTCGGGCTTTGCGATATTGACGCTCGATATGAGCCTTTGGACGGGTTTTTGCGACTGGTACGATACGAAAACGGAGGGCGACGAATACGTCAGATACAACAATATGCAGATGTGGCGATTCAATACTTACTTCGGCATAGGTAAGGTGCATTACGCTCATCTCAAAGGCATAACCGAAAAACAGAAACTGAAACCTGCGGGCGTCGGCGTCAACGCTGTAAGGGTGCTGATGTTGAAAGGATTTATGAAAAACAAAAACGGCAAAAACGTTTTCAGTCCGTTTGTCAAAAAACTTTTCAACGGCTTGGGAAATCCGAAATTCGTCGGGTTTGTGAACGACGAGGGATATCCGGCGGTCGTGCCCGCAGTGCAGACGCAGGCAGTCGGTCGCGATCGCGTCGTGTTTACGGCAAGCCCGTACAAATCTCTTTTCGACGGGCTGAAAAAAGGTGCGCGCGTCGCCGTCATGGCAATCAGTATGGAAATGGAAAGTGCGCTTGTAAAAGGTACTTTTTCGGGCTTCAAAAACGGGATAGGATACGTCGACGTCGACAGGGTTTACAATTCGATGCCGCCGATTTCGGGATATTCTTATCCGAAAGAAGACTATAAAGAAGTCGTAAAGTTTTGAAACCGAAAACGAACAAGGTTGATTTTGCTATCGTAAATGAGTTGACAAAAAAGATATTTCGCATTATCATTTTCATATCGATATAAAAGGGCGTATTATGAAAAACTTCGTCGAAAACAAGTTTTATTACTATTACTTTCAAAACAACGTTTCATTCTGCAAGGGACGCTGAAAGTCGACGCACTTTTTTTTCAGGTAAGTTAGCGATTCCTTTGCGGAATCGCTTTTTTTATACGAAAAACCGCGCCGATTTGCAATATATGCGGAAAACAGCGCGAAATATGTGAAAAAACGATGGTTTTATAATCAAAATTGATTATAATGGAAAAGACAGAGGTTTATATGAAAGATATTTTGGACGCAAGGAACGAAATCAACGAAATCGACAAACAAATGGCGCAGCTGTTCCAGAAAAGAATGGAAGCCGTGAAAGACGTTGCCGTGTATAAAAAGGACAACGGCTTGTCCGTCCGCGACCTTTCCCGCGAGGCGGAAGTCGCAAAACGCAATTCAAAATTCGTCACGGACGAAAGCCTGAAACCGTATTACGTCGACTTCATCAGAAACACGATCGACGTGTCCTGTAAGTATCAGGAATCGCTGCTTCGGAATATGACCGTCGCGTACTGCGGCGTTGAGGGGGCGTTTGCACACATCGCCGCGAAGAAAATGTTTCCGACCGCGACGTACAAGTCCTGCGCGACTTTTTCGGAGGCGTACGAGGGCGTCGAAAAGGGCGACTACGACTGCGCCGTGCTTCCGCTTGAAAACAGTTACGCCGGGGAAGTCGGCGAGGTTATGGATTTGACCTTTTCGGGCGATCTGCATATAAATCAGGTTATCGAAGTGCCGATCACGCACAATCTTCTGGCATTGCCCGGCGCAAGCGTCGACACGATAAAAACCGTCGTGAGCCACCCGCAGGCGCTTATGCAGTGCGCGGATTTCATAAAGAAAAACAATTTTGAGGTAAAGACATATTCCAACACCGCGCTTGCCGCAAAGTTCGTCAAAGACAGCGGCGACAAAACGATTGCCGCGATTGCCTCCGACGAAACCGCAAACGTTTTCGGGCTCGATATCATTGAAAAAAGCGTCAACGACGTGAAAACCAACACGACGAGATTCGCCGCGTTTTCAAGGGTTGAGAATACGCCGTTTTGCCTTACGAAAAGAGAAAACGAAAACTTTATTCTGGTGTTCACGGTGCAGAACGAATCGGGCGCGCTCGCAAGCGCGTTGAACATAATCGGCGCACACAACTTCAATATGCGCGCGCTTCGTTCCCGTCCGATGAAAAACCTGAAATGGAATTACTATTTTTACATCGAGGCGGAAGGAAACGTCAATACGCAAAACGGAAAAGAACTTATGCAAGAGCTGTCCGCGCTTTGCGCCAAGCTGAAACTTGTCGGCAGCTACTTCTCGGACGAGGAATACGAAAAATGATTATACCCGTAAATCTTGACGAAAAATACGACGTCATCGTCGAAAACGGCGCGCTTGACGACGCGGAAAAACGCCTTAACCTTAACAGAAAGGTTCTGGTTCTGACCGACGACGGAGTGCCCGAAATGTACGCCGAAAAAGTCGCAAAAAAATGCGAAACCCCCGTTGTCGTGACACTTAAACACGGCGAAGAAAGCAAAAATTTCGACAACTTCAAACATATCCTTTCCGTTATGCTTGAAAACTCGTTTTCAAGGAAAGATTGCGTTGTGGCTGTCGGCGGCGGCGTTGTCGGGGATATCGTCGGATTCGCCGCGTCGTGTTATATGCGCGGCGTCGATTTTTACAACGTGCCGACAACCCTTTTGTCGATGGTGGACTCGTCAATCGGCGGGAAAACCGCAATCGACTTTATGGGCGTGAAAAACGTTGTCGGCTCATTTTATCAGCCGAAAGCGGTCGTGGTCGATCCTCGCGTTTTAAGCACGCTTGACGACAGACAATTTTACGCAGGGCTTGCGGAGTCGATAAAAATGGCGGCGACGTCGGACGCATCGCTTTTTGAATTTATCGAAAACGCCGACGTGAAACGCGACGTGAAAGAAATCATCGAAAGGTCGATACTCATCAAAAAAGCCGTCGTGGAAAAGGACGAAAAAGAAGCGGGATTAAGGAAGGTTCTGAACTTCGGCCATACCGTCGGACACGCAATCGAAAGCGCGGAGCAGGGTAGACTTTTGCACGGCGAATGCGTTGCGACCGGTATGCTGTACGCATGCTCCGACGGTGTAAAAACGCGCCTTGAAAACCTTATGACAAAGTTTGGACTTCCTATAAAAACCGAAAAAACGGCGGCGCAACTTCTGCCGTACATCACGCACGACAAAAAAGCGAGCGGCGGAAAAATCTCGACGGTGTACGTCGACGAAATCGGAAGTTTCAAATTTATCGACCGCACCGCGGAAGAAATACTTTTAATATCGGAGAAAAAGAAATGAAAAACACGTTCGGAAACAGCATTTCGCTTACCGTATTCGGCGAAAGTCACGGCGAATGCGTCGGCGCGGTTATTGACGGACTCGCGGCGGGAATTGTCGTTGACGAAAACCTGATAAGGGAAGACCTTAAAAGGCGCGCTCCGGCGACAAGCACGGACACCGCGCGCCGCGAAAACGACAATTTCAAAATAATGAGCGGAGTGAAGGACGGCAGGACGACGGGCGCTCCGATTTGCGTGATTGTCCCAAACGAAAATACGAAAAGCAGCGACTACGATTACGGTATCGCGCGGCCGTCGCACGCCGATTACACGGCGTTTTGCAAATATCACGGATATGAAGATTACCGTGGCGGCGGACACTTTTCGGGGCGCGTAACGGCAGGGATAGTTGCTGCCGCTTCGATTGTAAAAAGCGCGCTGGAAAACATCGGAATTAACATTGCGACGCACGTCATTGAATGTGCGAACGTGCAGGATAAGCCGTTTAACGACATCAAAAACGAGATATTAACCATTAAATCTGCAACATTCCCCGTTATCGACAAAGCGCAAGGGGAAAAGATGCAGGAAGAAATCGAAAAGGCGAAAGCCGACGGCGACAGTGTCGGCGGCGTCACCGAAACCGCAATAATCGGACTGCCCGAAGGCGTCGGCGAGCCGTGGTTCGACAGCGTTGAAAGCATACTCTCGCACGCGCTGTTTTCAATCGGCGGCATTAAGGGTGTGGAATTCGGCAACGGCTTTGAAATGGCAAAAATGAGAGGAAGCGCCGCAAACGACGCGTTCGCTTTGAAAAACGGAAAAGTCGTAACGATCACGAATAACAACGGCGGCGTAAACGGCGGCATCACCAACGGCATGCCCGTGATTTTCAAGTGCGCCGTAAAGCCCACGCCGTCCATTTACAAAACGCAGAAAACGGTCAATTTTTTGAAAAACGAAGAGACCGAAATCAATATTCGCGGCAGACACGATCCCGCGATAATAAGAAGGATTTGTCCCGTTATCGACGCGGTCGCAGCGCTTGCCGTCGCCGATCTACTGCAACAAAAATACGGCGCGGACGTCATGACAAAAGGTATCGGAAAATGAAATACGGGCTTATCGGAAAACCGCTCGGGCACAGTTTCTCGCGCGAAATACACGCACTCATTGCGGACTATGATTATCGTCTTTTTGAAATCGACGAGGACGAGTTGCCGCGCTTTTTTCAAGAACGCGATTTTTCGGGCATAAACGTTACGATTCCTTACAAGCAGGCGGTGATTCCGTTTCTGGACGAAATATCCGACGAGGCGAAAAAAATCGGCGCGGTGAACACGATTGTCAAAAAGGAAGGGAAACTTTTCGGATTCAACACCGACTTTTTCGGTATGCGCGCGCTCATCAAAAGCGCGGGGCTTGACCTTGAAAACAAAACCGTTCTGATACTCGGCACGGGCGGCACGTCGAAAACTGCCGTTGAGGTTTCAAAAAGCCTTGGCGCGAAAAAAATCGTGAAAGTGTCAAGAAAAAAGTCTTCGGACACGGTGACATACGACGAAGCGTACGAAAAGTTTTCGGGCGCGGACGTCATCATAAATACGACGCCTGTTGGAATGTTTCCAAATGCCGACAAAACGCCCGTCGACGTTAAAAAATTCAAAAATTTGCAGGGCGTTATCGACGCGGTTTACAACCCCCTTCGCACAAATTTCGTGCTTGACGCCGAAAGTATCGGCGCGAAAGGGCGCGGCGGACTGTATATGCTTGTGGCGCAGGCTGTTTATGCGTCGGCGTTGTTTCTGGATAAAACCGCGGACGAGAGCGTCATCGACAAAACATACGCCCGCATACTGAAAGAAAAGCGCAATATCGTGCTTTGCGGTATGCCGTCTTCCGGGAAAACGACCGTCGGGAAAGCACTTGCAAACGATTTCGGAAAAAGATTTATCGACACCGACGACGTCGTGGTTGAAAAACGGAAGGAATCCATAAGCGATATTTTTGAAAAGTACGGCGAAGGAGAATTTCGGAAGGAAGAGCGGATTGCAATCGAGGAATTGTCAAAGGAGAACGGACTTGTCATCGCAACGGGCGGCGGCGCGGTGCTGGACGAAAACAACGTTCGCGCGCTCAGACGAAACGGCGTAATTCTGTTTCTGGACAGAAGCCTTGAAAACCTTGTCGCAACTGCCGACAGACCATTGTCCAAGGACAATGAAAAACTCAAAAATCTTTTTGAAAAAAGATACGACGTTTATAAGTCGTGCGCGGACGCGGTAATCCCCGCAGACGGCGAAATCGCCGACGTCGTCGAAAAAATAAAAGGAGTTTTATTATGAAATTTCTTATTCTGAACGGACCGAATATCAATATGCTGGGCATAAGAGAGCCTGAAATTTACGGAGAAGAAACGTACGATGCTCTTGTCGAAAAGGTCAAAGAGCACGCGGAAGAAATCGGCGTGGAGGTCGAGTTTTTCCAGTCGAACCACGAAGGCGCGCTCATCGACGAAATCCAGCGCGCGTACTTTTCGCACGTTGACGGCATCGTGTTCAATCCCGCGGGATATACGCATACGAGCATTGCGCTTGCCGACGCCGTGAAAGCCGTGTCGATACCCACCGTCGAGGTGCATATTTCGTACGTCAGCGAAAGGGAAACGTACAGACAGATAAGTTTCGTCCGCGCGGTCGCAATCGACACCGTCGAAGGGCAAGGGCTTAACGGATACCTTATCGCGATGGACGCGCTCAAAAATCATCTTATAAATAATGAAGGTTAAAATTCTGCCGTCAAAAACGTCGGGCGAAGTTTCGGCGCCGCCGTCAAAAAGTTTTGCTCACCGATATCTTATCGGCAGCGTTTTGTCGCGCGGAAAGTGCGTGATAAAAAATATTGCGGACAGCGACGATATTTCGGCAACGCTTTCGTGCATCGAACAACTTGGAGGAAGCGTAACGAAAGACGGAAATATCGTGACCGTTATTCCGACAAACGAAAAGCAAATCGAAAACGCGGTTTTCGACTGCAAAGAAAGCGGCAGCACGCTGAGGTTTTTTATCCCCGTCGTGCTTGCGACAGGCGCGAAAAACTGCACGTTTTCAGGGAGCGAAAGACTGCTTGCGCGCGGGATAAAGGAATACGAAAAACTTTTTGAAAACAGCGACGTAATAATAAAATCCGACGAAAAATCAATCGAAGTAAACGGAAAACTAACGGCCGGGAATTACGAAATAAGCGGCGAGGTCAGCAGTCAATATACAACCGGAATGTTGTTTGCATTGTCGGTACTTGACGGCAAAAGCACGCTTAAAATCACGGGAAATGCCGAAAGCCGCGCTTACGTCGATATGACGATAAAAGTTTTGAAAGACCTCGGCGCGGACATTGCGGAACCCAAAAAAAACTTTTTTGAAATAAACGGAAAAGGACGGCTTTCGCCCGGTGAATTTACCGTCGAGGGCGACTGGTCGAACGCCGCGTTTTTAATTGCGCTTTCCCGCCTTTTGGGGACAATAAGCGTTTCGGGGCTCAACGAAAACAGCGTGCAGGGCGACAGATTTTCAAGCGTCGCATTTGACGCGCTGGACGGCGAAAACGCCGAAATCGACCTTAAAGACTGTCCCGACCTTGCGCCGATACTTTTTGCGTACGCCGCATATAAAAACGGCGGAAGATTCACAAACACAAGGCGGTTAAGGGTGAAAGAAAGCGACCGCGCAAACGTTATGGCGGAAGAACTGAAAAAATTCGGCGCAAATGTTAAAGTGTACGAAAACAGCGTTGAAATTGAAAAAACGCAACTTAAACCGCCGATTGTGCCGCTTTGCGGTCACAACGACCACCGCATCGTAATGGCGCTTTCGGTGCTTGCGGCAGTGTTTGGCGCGGAAATCGACGGGGCGGAGGCAGTAAACAAAAGTTATCCCGATTTCTTCCGCGTCATAAAAAAAGCAGGAGTAAACGTATATGAGATTCGATAAAAACACAAAAATCCTGATCGTAGGGCTTGGACTTATCGGCGGCAGTTACGCAAAGGCGTTGTCGGACGAAGGATACTTCGTCGGCGCAATCGACAAAAATAAAAGTTCGGTCGAGTACGCGTTGAAAAACGGGCTTATACAGGTTGGCGAGACAAGCGTGAAAAAAGATTTCGTAAAGGACTTTGACCTTATCGTTTTTGCGCTGTATCCGCACGATTTCATAAACTGGATCAAGGAATATCAATCGTCAATAAAGTCGGGCGCGCTTATCACCGACGTTACCGGTGTGAAGTCGTTCGTCGTCGAAAACGTGCAGAAAATTCTTCGTGGCGACTTGGAATTCGTGGGGGCGCATCCGATGGCAGGCAAAGAAGTCAGCGGCGTCGAAAACGCCGATCCGAAAATCTTCGTCGGGGCAAATTACATCGTGACGCCCACGAAAAAGAATACCGACGAAAACGTGCAGGCGGTGAAAGACCTCGGCCGCGCGCTCGGTTTTGAAAGGATATCGTCGCTTTCGCCCGAAGAGCACGATGAAACGGTGGGGTTTTTGTCGCATCTGACGCATTGCATCGCCGTATCGCTGATGGTATCCAAAAAGTCGCACCATCTTGCCGAATACACGGGCGATTCCTTCCGCGACCTCACCCGCATCGCAAAAATCAACGACGAAATGTGGAGCGAACTTTTCCTTGCAAACAAGGACGAACTCTTAAAACAAATGGACCTGTTTGAAGAAAAATTCAACCAACTGAAAGAAGATATTAAAAACGATAATCGTGAAAAAATAAGAGAAACGCTGCGCGAATCCACGGCGCGCCGCAAAGTGTTTGACAAAGACGCAAAGGAGACAAAATAAATGAATCTCGAATTCAAAAGAAAACTGCCGACGTTGCAGGAAATCAAGGCGATGTATCCGCTTGACGACGCGCTTGCGGCACACAAAAAAGATACCGACGCCACACTCAAAAACATTTTTTCGGGGAAGGATAACCGCCTGCTTCTGGTAATCGGGCCGTGTTCCGCCGACAGAGAGGACGCCGTTCTCGACTATATTTCAAGACTCAGGCGCGTGCAGGAAAAGGTCGCCGACAAAATCGTCATCGTGCCGCGCATATATACCAACAAACCGCGCACGACCGGCGACGGCTACAAGGGAATGCTGCACCAGCCCGATCCCAATGCCAACGAAAATATGCTGAAAGGGCTGATCGCCATAAGAAAATTGCACATAAAGGCACTTAACGAAACGGGATTTTCCTGTGCGGACGAAATGCTTTATCCCGAAAACCATCTGTATCTGTCCGACGTGTTGTCGTACGTTGCGGTCGGCGCAAGGTCGGTCGAAAACCAATTCCACAGGCTCACGGCAAGCGGGCTCGATATTCCCGTCGGCATGAAAAACCCGACAAGCGGCGATTTGTCCGTTATGATGAATTCGATACGCGCGGCGCAGCACCCGCATACGTTCGTGTATTCTGGGTGGGAAGTGAACAGCGCGGGAAATACGCTCGCGCACGCGATTCTGCGCGGTTCGGTGGATAAAAACGGACAGGCAATCCCGAATTACCATTACGAAGACCTTATCAAACTTTGCGATCTATACGCGAAAAGCGGGCTTGAAAATCCCGCCGTCATCGTCGATACCAACCACTCGAATTCGGCAAAAAAATTCGACGAGCAACCGCGCATCGCAAAAGAAGTGTTGCACAGCACGCGTTATTCCAAAGGTATCGGAGAAATGGTGAAAGGGCTGATGATCGAATCGTATATCGAGGACGGCTCGCAACCGTCGGACGGCAAAATTTACGGGAAATCCATCACCGACGCATGCCTCGGGTGGGACAAAACCGAAAGGCTCATTTACGATATTGCGGATTTAAGATAAAAGAATTAACGATAAAGTCATTCTTCTTCAAAAAAAAATGAAAAATAAAAGCGCGGACAAAACGTCCGCGCTTTGCATTATACAACCGTATTAAAAGAATCTTGCGACAAGGTCTTTGGAGTATTGCACCGTTTCTTCCATATCGCCGAAGCTCATGATTTCGCCGGCATAATATGTATTGAGCTGACCTTGCATACTTTCGACTTTTTCGTACCAGCCGTCGGCGTAGTCTTTCTCAAACACGTGGGGGAAGTAATACCACTTTCTCTCATAGACGCATTTGTCGATGTCGATGCCGCAAAGTTTCATATCGTCCCAAGCCATCTTTTTCGCTTCTTCGTAAGTTTTGAGTTCCTTACCCTTGTAGTTGCGCAGGACGTAAGTTGTAAGAACCTGATTGGGTTCATTCTTCCATCTGTGATAGAACACCATAAGGTGACCGAGTCTTTCGGGAACCATGTTGTCGAAGAGATAGCCCGACATATCGGGATAATAAGTGCCTTTCTTGCAGGTGACTGCGGTGACGTCGTAGCGTTCGTAATCGATTTTCGAGAAGAGCGCTTTTTCCTGTTCGGTCGCGTCGAAGTAGGAAGGCAGATGTTGCAGGGGAGAGGTAACGATGATTTTGTCGTATTCTTCCATTTCGTCGCCGATATAAACCTGAACTTTGCCGTTTTCACGCGTAACTTTCGTGATGTTGACGTTGAGGCGGGCAGGGTGTTGAAGTTTCTCGTTGACCGCTTCGTAAATGCTTTGCGTGCCGTCTTTCCACGTCCACAAATCTTTGTTTACGAAATACATTGCGGTTGCGAAGTCAAGATATTTCATGACGTATGCCGCAGGGATTTCGTCAAAGAAGCCGTATCCGAACGCGGTGTAAGGCCCGATCCAGATTTCCTGTGCAAGTTCAACCTTGTTGAGTTTGCAGAAATCCGTGAAATTCATGCACAAATCTTTGAGGTTGGGGTTTTCGCCGACAACGTGTTCGCCGGTGACCGGATCGTACCCGTCGTATTTACCCTCGGAAATTCCCTTGTGGCCGGTGTATTGATATCCCTTGTACTTGGTCGCAAGAAGCGTGCCGAGTTTTTTGACCTGTGATTTCATCTTCAAAAGATGCGGGATAAGCAGGGGATTTTTCTTCGGATTGAACGGATCGTACGGTTTGCCGTTCATTTTGCGATACGCACGTTCGAGTTTCGGTCCGTTGTGATCGACGCCGCCGAATAATTCAAGCTCATGCACGGCGTAATACGTCGGGCAACCCATAATCGCACCCATTTCAAATCGCTTTCCGTCATGATACGGAGAGTGGCATTTTCCGCCGACGTGGTCTTCTTTTTCAAGAATCGAATAATCGGTATAACCGTTCTTTTCAAGATGAACTGCCGCGCTTAATCCCGCGGGACCGGCGCCGATGATACAAATCTTTTCATTCTTTGCCATAATAATCTCCTTGAACTGAGTAGGCCCTGCGACCTACAAATTATTTTTTATTACAAAATAATTATATCATCTATTTTTTCATTGTAAATACTTTTGTGAAAATTTTGACGAAAAAATCAAAAATTTGCGTTTAAGTATTCACAACGTAATTTCGGCGTGGTATAATGAGATTGATTTAAGAGGTGAAAAAATGAAATTTACGTCTTTTGTTCAACTTTTGCACAGCGGCGCGACGAATTATCCCGACAACGTTGCGCTCTTGTACGACGAGGGCGGAACGACGGTCAAAAAAACGTACGCGCAGTTATACGCCGACGTCAAAGATCGCGTCCGCGCGCTTGAAAGTATGAAAGAAACCTGCGTGGGTATTCTCGAAGCGCCGTCGGAAAAATGGATTGTCGATATGTTCGCGTGCGTGATTGCCGGCAAGCAAACGGTACTTCTTGACGCGATGTCGGACGCCGCGACGCTCCAAAAATGCGTTCTTGCAACCGACGTCGAAACTATTCTCACCGACAATCTGACCGCGCCGTATGCGACCGCGTTGACGTTTTGCCCGCATACGCTGAACAGGACGGACGGCGAAGGCGACATATTGTTTTTCACGTCGGGCACGACCGAGTCTTCAAAAGCGGTGGTGCTGACCTCGAAATCCCTTTGCGCCAGCGCCTGGAACGGACAGGAAAGATGCCCGTGCAACGAAAACGACAATCTGCTTTGCATCCTTCCGCTCACTCACGTTTTCGGGTTCGTATGTTCGATGCTGTGGCCGTTGTCGCAGGGCGCGTGCGTGTCGTTGACAAGGGGGCTTCGTTATCTCCCGTTCGACGCGAAATATTTCAACCCGACGATTATATCCGTCGTGCCGTCCGTGTTGAAATTCCTTTTGAACTTCAACGCGCTTAACGATAATTTGCGTATGGTGCTTGTCGGCGCGGGACCCGCAAGCGAGCAGGTGCTGGACGCCGTGAAAGCAAAGGGCGTCGAAATCCGCTTTGGCTACGGGCTGACCGAAACGTCAAGCGGCGTTGCCATAAGCACGGGCGAAAATCCGTTTGCGATGACGCCGTGTCCCGACGACGAAATCACGATTTCGGGTGACGGCGAAATATTGATTAAATGCCCCGAATGTATTATGAAAGGGTATTACAAAAACAAAACCGCAACCGACGAAGTGCTGATAAACGGCGTGTTCCATACGGGCGATCTCGGCAAATTCGACAAAGACGGCAACCTTTATATCACGGGCAGAAAAAAAGATATTCTCGTCCTTGAAAACGGCACGAAAATTTATCTTGCCGAGTGGGAGACGGAACTTCAAAAAGCCTTGAATATCGACGATATCGCGCTCGCGCAAAAAGACGGCGTCGTGACGTTGTTCGTCGGCGACAAGGACGGCAATATCGACAAGGACGACGTGAAAAACAAAGTGAACGAATTCAACAAAACGAAATCTTTCGACCGACAGATCGGGGACGTCTGCATTATGCCGCACGCCCTTGAAAGAACGGCGACGGGCAAAATAAAACGCTGGGCTTTATAACGACTATTCTGCGCAAAGGAGTATAAAAATGCAAGTCACAAAACAAGAAATTCAGGACAACCTTACAAAGTTGGTGAAACAATACGTTCCTTCTCTTCAAAACGAAGAAATCACGCGCGAAACCCCCATCAATTCCAAGGGGTACGAATCGCTCAATTACATATATATCGTATGCACGCTTGAAAGCGACTACAACGTAAAAATTCCCGATAAGGTGTGGATGAAACTACGCAGCGTCGGCGAAGTCGTGGACGTAGTTTACGATATGGCGACGAAAAAATAATTTTGCGGAATTTTGCAAAACAGCCGCTTAATCATACCAAAAATATGGATAAAGTCAATGATTTAATATATTTGGTCCGCAAGAAGATGCTTGCCGACGACGTTACGATGTTTCGGAAATTGCGCCCGTCGGTGCTTTTAAGGCTCATTCAGGAAATATCCATCGCGCATACCGAGGCGCTTGGCGCAGGCAGGGCGAAAACGCTTGACAAAGGCGTTTTGTGGGTTGTCGCAAGAATGAAAATCGAAATAAACAGGCTTCCTTCTTACGACGAAACCGTCACCCTTGAAAGCTGGGCGGGCAAGACTTTGCGCGTGCTTTTTCCGCGGTATTATGAAATGCTGGACGAAAACGGAAATACGCTTGTCAAAGCAAGCGCGGTATGGCTCCTGATGGACGAAAAAACAAGGCATATGGCGTTCCCCGAGGAGTACGGCGTGGAGATCCCGTCCCTTGAAAAGGACATCGGGATTTCTCTTCCGTGCGGCGTTTCGCTGGGCACGCAGAAAAACAAGAAAAATTTCGTGGCGTCATACAGCAGGGTTGACATCAACGGACATATGAACAACAGCAAATACGTCGACGAAGCCGAAGACCTGCTTGGCGCGGAATACCTTGAAAACCACGAAATGAAGTCGCTTGAAATCGAGTTCAAGTCCGAGATAAAATACGGCGCGCACGTTCGTTTGGAATACACGATAAACGGGGACGAACTTACCATGGCGGGATACGTGAGAAAACGCCCGTGTTTTGCGCTCACGGCAAAGTTTGCGCTCACGGAAAAGAAGTAAAATATTTTGTGATTTTCGAGTACGCGATATTAAAAATATTTGACGATACCGCGCGATTATGATAAAATGCAGGCAAATAAGGGAGTAATCGGCACCCTTCACCCGGGGTGTAATAAAACCGCTAACACGAGCGCAAACTCCGGTTTTATTTGAAATGATGAGACTTATCCGTAAGGATAGGTTTTTTTTTATTTTCCGAAAGCCGGAACAAAACGATATCGACCTTACGAACAAAACGTTACAAACAAAATTTTTAACGATAGATACAGGAGTTTTTATGAAACACTATCTTGAAAACATCGACGAAGTTTGTCGGGACGTTAAAACGGGCGTCGACGGCATAACTTCGCAAGAGGCGGAATCTCGTCTTGAATCAAACGGCAAAAACAAACTTGCCGAGGGTAAAAAAGAGCCGATTATTCTGCGTTTGTTGAAGCAGTTTATCGAGCCGATGACGCTGATTCTCATCGTCGCCGCGATAATTTCGGGTATTCTGACTGCGGTCAACAATTCTTCCGGCGGCAAAAAAGAGTTTCCGTCCGACGTAATCATTATAATGGCGGTCGTCATCATTAACGCGGTTCTCGGCGTCGTGCAGGAGAGCAAGGCGGAAAAAGCCATCGACGCGTTGCAAAAAATAGCCGCTGCCACGTCAAAGGTCATAAGGGACGGAAAACTCGTCGTCGTAAAAAGCGAAGACCTGGTCGTGGGCGACGTTATCGTCCTTGAAGCGGGCGACGCGGTTCCGGCGGACGCGCGAATTATCGAGTGCGCGAGTATGAAAGCCGAAGAAGCCGCGCTCACCGGCGAGTCCGTTCCCGTGCTTAAAACGTCGGACGCCATAAGCGCACAAAGCGGTGAAGTACCTCTCGGCGACAGAAAAAACATGGTATTTATGGGCAGCACCGTCGTTTACGGCAGAGGCAAGGCGGTTGTCGTCGCAACGGGTATGGACACCGAAATGGGCAAAATCGCGACCGCGCTCACTCAGGCGAAGGAAAGCAAAACGCCCCTTCAACAAAAGCTTTCGCAACTCAGCAAGGTGCTTACGTATCTCGTAATCGGCATTTGCGCGGTGATTTTTGCGGTCAGTATGATTCGCGCCGCCGCCACAGGAACGCTTAAAGCGAACACTGCCGCGACGATACTCGACACGTTTATGGTTGCGGTATCGCTTGCCGTTGCGGCAATTCCGGAAGGTCTTGCGACGGTTGTAACGATCGTGCTTTCAATCGGCGTAACCAACATGTCAAAGCGCAACGCGATAATAAGAAAACTTACCGCCGTCGAAACGCTCGGATGCACGCAAATCATCTGCACGGACAAAACGGGCACGCTTACTCAAAATAAAATGACGGTTGTCGACCATTACGGCAGCGACGAAAATCTGCTTGCAAACGCAATGTCGCTTTGCTCTGACGCCGAGTTCGACAAGGACAAAGGAGAGGCAGTCGGAGAACCTACCGAGTGCGCGCTTGTCAATTACGCGGCGACGCTCGGACTCGATAAAAACAATCAAAAAGAGATTTATCCTCGCATAGGCGAAATACCGTTCGATTCCATGCGTAAGATGATGACCACCGTGCATAAGGACGAAAACGGCAATATTCTGCAATTCACGAAAGGCGCACCCGACGAAATTGTCAAACGCTGTTCGTTTTATCTCAAAGACGGAAAAGCGGTTAAAATGGACGAAGGGAAACGCAATGAAATTCTTGCCGCAAACAAAGAGATGGCGGACAGGGCGCTTCGCGTGCTTGCAGTCGCTCAAAAACGTCTTGATTTTGAAAAAAACGAATATACCACCGAAAACGACGAAAAAGATATGTGTTTCGTGGGGCTTGTGGGTATGATAGATCCCGTTCGTCCCGAGGTCAAGCCTGCAATCGACGAGTGTAAAAAAGCGGGTATTCGTCCCGTTATGATCACGGGCGACCATAAGGATACCGCGGTTGCCATCGCAATGCAACTTGGGATTATCACCGATCCGTCGCAGGCAATCACGGGCGCGGACCTTGACAAAATCAGCGACGAAGATTTCGCAAACGACGTGGAAAAATATTCGGTTTATGCCCGCGTGCAACCCGAACACAAAACAAGAATCGTCAACGCCTGGCGCGCAAAAGGATACATAACCGCAATGACCGGCGACGGCGTCAACGACGCTCCGTCAATCAAAAACGCCGACATCGGCGTGGGTATGGGCATCACGGGCACCGACGTCACAAAGAACGTCGCGGATATGATACTCACCGACGACAACTTCGCGACAATCGTTTCGGCAGTGGGCGAGGGAAGACGTATTTATGACAATATCCGCAAATCCATTCAGTTCTTGCTGGCGTCCAATCTTTCGGAAGTGCTGTCCATTTTCATCGCGACGCTTGCCGGGTTCACCATATTTAAGCCCGCGCATTTGCTTTGGATAAATCTCATTACGGATTGCTTCCCGGCTCTTTCGCTCGGTATGGAATCCGCAGAAAGCGACGTTATGAGCCGTCCGCCCAGAAACAGCAAAGACGGCGTCTTCGCAAACGGTATGGGCTTTGCAATCGGATATCAGGGCATACTTATCACCTTGATTACAATCGCGTCCTATTTCATCGGCGCGGAGGCCCTTGCGAAAATGCACCACGCGGAAGCAATCGCAAACGGCGCGTACAGCGCGGAAATGCTCGGCTCGTCAATGGCGTTTCTGACGCTTTCGATGGCGGAAATCTTCCATGCGTTTAATATGCGCTCTTTGCACGGCTCGGTTTTCAAAATCAAAAAGCGCAACTGGTGGCTCTGGGGAGCGGGCATACTCTCGTTGCTGCTCACAACCCTCGTCGTTGAGGTCAGACCGCTTGCGGACGCCTTCGACCTTGCAAAACTCGACGGGACGGAATACGCCATTGCCATCGCGCTCGCATTTTCCATTATTCCGATGGTAGAGTTGGTTAAGGCAATCGCACGCGCCGTCCGCAAAAAGAAAGGGATTGTCCTTGCCGCGTAATCGACAGCCAAAAACAGAATAATATCCAAAGTCCTTCCGGAACAAATAATATTTGTGTCAAAGCTTGTGTCAAAGGGTGATTTTGGGTGATAAAAGAATAAGTCCGATGAGCCTGTAACCCGGTGCTCATCGGACTTTTTCGTTTGGTCAGAAGCCCGTGACACAAGTTGACTAATCATTTAATTGTGCTTGTGCTCCGAGTTTTTCATTGCCTTTCGGCGTGGCGATTCAGCACAGAGAAAAGCCTATATCAACGGCAAAATTATTGCTTGTTCGATATGGGCTGTTTTATTGTAAACGCAATTATTTGCGCTGTTCGTTGACATAGACATCTTGTAATTTGAAGTAATAAGGTTTTTGAGTTTTCTCGGCACTGCGCCGTCTGCACAAAACATTTTCATTCACTTGTTCAAATGCAGTTGACAAAACGACGTAAAAATAGTATATTTACGTTTGTTATCCGCCTTGGGGGTGTAGCTCAACTGGTAGAGCGCTTGAATGGCATTCAAGAGGTAAGGGGTTCGACCCCCCTCATCTCCACCACTTACAAAAAAAAAGAACCCGATTTTATCGGGTTCTTTTTCTTTTTCGGAGGGCGGATGCGATTGCCGAAAGGGATAGGGAAGGAAAACGAAAACACAAGACGTATGTGCATTGTCGCATACGTTTTTTTACGATTTCGCTGTGCATAGAAAACATATGTCGACAATCATACGCCGGAAGTGTCGACGAAATTCAACACATAGATAAATCACGTCGTGTTAGAGGGGTTGTATAATTATTAAATTATACAGATGATTGACAATTTGTGCAAAATGTGTGTATTATAAAGGTGCGATAAACTTAATCATAAAAACAAGAGCGATTATTACCTTGGTAACAGGTGCGTCTTTCTGCGTTACATAGCTTTTGTTTTTATGGCATGTAGGTTTATCGCAAAAATCAGCGGGGATGCACTTGTTATATTTTTTCCAGATTATTGAAAATCCCTGCAATACAAACTGCGAGGGAGAACATGAAAACCCAAAAGCAACGTATTTTCAGCATTTTAGCCATTTTGACAATGGCGGTCATTTTGACGTGCATTTTTGCCGCTTGCGATAAAGTCGGCGCACAAGATTCTAATGAAATTTCAATCTCGTTCAATAGCATGGGCGGAAGTTCCGTTCAAGCTATAACGATTGAAAAAGGAAAACCTATTTCATTGCCAACTGCGCCTACAAAAGAAGGTTATGTGTTTGATGGATGGTATTACGATGAAAATTATTCTACTGCGTATAAAGTCTCCGATACATTTACATCAAACACGACTTTGTATGCCAAGTGGAATGAAAATAAAAAACAATTTACCAATATCGTTTTCAATGATCAAACTTTTTCGTATGACGGAACGCCGCATTCTCTTTCAATAAGCGGTTACCCTGAAGGAACAGATGTTTCATTTGATATTCCGAACTCTCAAACATTGGTCGGCGTTTATAAAATTACCGCAACGTTGTCAAAGGTCGGTTATGAAACAAAAACGTACTCCGCAACGATGACTATCGATAAGGGTATTATCGATACATCTAAATTTGTCTTTGAAGATAAAGAGTTTCAACAAGACGGTACGCCAAAATCTTTGGAACTGATTGGGGATCTACCTTATGGCGTGACTGTCGAATATATAAACAACAATCAAACTTTGGATGGCGTATATACTGTAACCGCTCATTTCGTTTACGATAAAAATCTTTATTATGAAGTGTCCGATATGACGGCAACGATGACGATAGTCACTCCGCTTGTCAGCTACAATATTCACTATGAACTCAACAAAGGTGTTAATAGCGGAAAAAATCCAAGCACCTATCTTTCCCCCAACGAAAATGAAATCAAGCTTTACCCTGCGACGAGAAGCGCATGGATATTTGACGGATGGTATAGAAACGAAAATTTTGAAGGTTCTGCAATAACGGCGCTTCCAAAAAATACTAGCGGTGATATTTATCTATATGCTAAATGGGTAAAACCGTACATAATCGCGGCAGACGATTTATTTACGATTAATGATAAAACGATTACTGCAACCGTAGGACACGACGTGTCTATTTATAGTTTTATTGAAAGTTTCAATGCTTGCAGCGATTGCACGTGGTCGTTGTATTCAGATTATCTTGGCACGAACGAGCTTGTGCTGAAAAACATGCAACTCAATTACGGCATGAATACGGCGTATATCGTCGTTTGGTCTGAGGATAGGTCAGCCTTTACGCAATACACTCTCAATGTGTATCGTTTGAGCATGCGCAATTATTCCTATAGCATACTTGGTTGTACGGTTGACGCAGGACAGATTGAAGAACAAAGCGCACTCAATGCCCCCGATGACCCGAACGTCCAACACTATATTTTTGAAGGCTGGTATGTAGGAGACCAACAAATATCTTTCCCATACACCGTACACGTTGACACCGTTATTACGGCAAAAATGACGCCGATTGAGTATAATCTGACTTATGTGTTGAACGGTGGAACGAACGATGACTCCAATCCGACAACGTACAACGTGGAAAACATATCCACGCTTATGTCAAGATTGCAAAAGGCAACAAAGGACTATTACGATTTCATCCAATGGAGTTTGAGTCTTGAAGACATAGCAAAAATCGAGTCGGGCGAACTTGGCTCGTTGACGTTGAATGCGGATTTCACTCCAACGGTGTATAATCTCATTTTCCACAAAGACGGTGGAAATTATGCGTCCGAATATAAAAAGTGGAAGTCATTGTTTATTGACGTCGATATGGCGCAATGGGAGAACTGCTATGAAGAGTGGCTCACCGAAAAAGGCCTGTCCGCTGTTTTAGACAAAATGAAAGAATGCAATCTTACGTTTAGCGATATCGAGCTTGCATGGCAACTTGTTGAAAGCGGAAAAGAGATAGACGAAGTTGTTTGGCAACCACTTAGCGAAGAAGAGGCGAGAAACGCATGGGCTTCTCGCGTTTTGAGCGTTGTATATAGCGAGTTTAATGCAACGACACCTTGCGAACCCGAAGTATTTGTTCTGTATTATGAATTTTTCAGTCTTTGCGTAAGCCCCGACGCTTATGAAACGACTTACACCGTCGAAAGCGATGACGTTTTATTTGAGTCGATTCACAAAAACGGCTACAGATTTGTCGGTTGGTACGACAATGCAGAATTTAACGGCGAACCCATAACCCTTATTTCGGCAGGAAGTCACGGCAACGTTGAATTGTATGCAAAATGGGAACAAGTCACATTCAATTTTATGTATGAACTTGACGGTGGCGTGAACGATGCGGCAAATCCGCTTACATTCACCATAGATACGTTCATTGACGCCATCACAAACTTGCGCTCGTCGAGCAAGGACTACTACAATTTCAAATCCTGGACTTGCGGTCCCGAAGATAGCGCCGTTGAAGCTTGGGAAACGGACGGAAACGCGTCTCTTTGCACGTATTCCGACAATTATTGTTTGATTGCGCAATATACTCCGATTGATTATTCAATCACATTCAATCTTGGCGGAGGAAGCCTTGCAGAAACCCCGGTTGACAAATACAATATTGAAACGGCAGATATAACTCTTCCGATTCCTTCTCGCACGGGATATACCTTTGTGGGCTGGTTTGACAATGCTCAATTGTCGGGCGAAGCAATCGATTGCATTCCTCTTGGAAGTCACGACGACAAGGTATTCTATGCAAAGTGGCAAACAATCGATTATGCTATAACATATGATTTGAACGACGCAAATTCTGTCAGCCCTGCAACAAATTCTACGAGCAATCCTGCAACTTACACAATCGAAGATGCAGTTGTATTTGAAGAGCCGACAAGAGCGGGCTACAAGTTTACAGGTTGGAGCATTTCTCACATTTATGTTGGCACGTATGGTGAGAAAACGATCACTGCAAACTGGCAAATCATCAATTATGATATAACCTATGACTTGAACGATTCAAATTCCGTCAGCCTTGCAACAAACAACGCAACCAATCCTTCCACATACACGATTGAGGAAAACGTAACGTTTACAGCCCCGACAAGAACAGGCTATGAGTTTGCAGGATGGACGCTTCCGTCCATTGCTCAAGGTTCTACAGGCGCGGTTTCGACAACCGCAACGTGGGAAGTTATCAATTATTCGATAACTTACGATTTCGCAATTGCCGAATCTTCAAAGAGCCAAGTGGTTGACAACAGCGCAAATACGGTGTTCTCATACACAATTGAAGATGAAGTATCGTTCAACGTACCGACTCGTGGCGGCTACACTTTTGCGTCTTGGGACGTTCCTACGATTGCAAAAGGCACATACGGCAACAAAACCATAGTCGCAAGCTGGAATATCGTTGACTATTCCATCACGTACAACCTCAACAGCGGCACAAACCATTCCGAAAACCCGTTGTCGTTCAATGTCGAGCAATTGCCAATCACTCTGAAAGATGCCGATTCTGAAGACGACGTCTTCAACAGTTGGCGCTCCATCAATTCAATTGACGGTGACAAAATCATCCAAATCACAACCATCGGAGACAAAATCGTTTATGCGCTCTTCGGCGGCACCGAAGGTTTGCAATACTCACTCAGCAGTGACGGCACCTATTATTCTGTCAGCGGTTACACAGGCACGTTGACAGACGTTGTTATAGGTAAACGTTACAACAACAAACCGGTCACCGCAATCAGCCGTGAAGCATTCAAAAACAACACGAATATAGTATCAATAAAATTGTCGAATACCATCAATAGTATTGGATATTCTGCCTTCGATGGTTGCACCGGGCTTACGAGCATATATTACACTGGTGATGTTGCAAGTTGGTGCGGAATAAGCGGACTTGGCAATTTGATGTCAAGTTCACGTATACTTTATATAGGTGGCAACAAAGTTGAAGGAGAACTGATAATTCCCGACAGCGTGACGAGCATCGGCTCTTCTGCCTTCTATAATTGCAAAGGGCTTACGAGCGTAACCATCGGCAAAGGCGTGACGAGCATCGGCTCTGATGCCTTCCGTTATTGCAATAGACTAATAGAAGTATATAACAAATCCACTTTGTCAATCACGGTAGGCAGTTCTTCCAACGGATACGTTGCCTATTACGCAAAGAACGTTTACACAAACGAAGGCGAAAGCAAACTTACGACAGATGAAAACGGATACGTTATATATACAGATGGATACGAAAAGATTTTGGTTGCTTATCACGGCACTAATACAGAATTGGCTTTACCGTCGTATATAACTAAAATCAATCAATATGCCTTCTATAATTGCACCGGGCTTACGAGCATAACAATACCTGACAGTGTGACGAGCATCGGCTCTTATGCCTTCGCTTTTTGTAACGGACTTACGACAGTCAATTGGAACGCAACCGCATGTACAAGTGCCGGTTCATCGTCTTATCCTATATTCAAAGGTTGTTCTAATCTTGCAACAGTAAATATAGGAGATAATGTAAAAATCATTCCGTCAGATGCCTTCTATGGTTGCACCGGGCTTACGACAGTCTATTGGAACGCAACCGCATGCACAAGTGCCGGTTCATGGAATCATCCTATATTCTACAACTGTTCTAATCTTGCAACAGTAAATATAGGAGATAATGTAAAAATCATTCCGTCGTATGTCTTCTATAATTGCACCGGGCTTACGAACATAACAATCCCCGACAGCGTGACGAGCGTCGGCGAGCGTGCCTTCCTTGGTTGCACCGGGCTTACGAGCGTGACAATCGGAAACAGCGTGACGAGCATCGGCATATATGCCTTCGATGGTTGCACCGGGCTTACGACAGTCAATTGGAACGCAACCGCATGCACAAGTGCTGGTTCATCGAATTATCATATATATCCCATATTCAACGGTTGTTCTAATCTTGCAACAGTAAATATAGGAGATAATGTAAAAATCATTCCGT
>ERZ1026894.400-NODE-400-length-32372-cov-29.584708_pt1 | contig 32372 bp, 20 predicted proteins | sample MGYA00380177_ERZ1026894 | MGnify/ENA primary metagenome ERZ1026894 (study PRJEB33269, sample SAMEA4719813) | human gut metagenome | biome: human-associated habitat; feature: organic feature; material: feces | place: Cameroon | collected 2013-10 ... | reverse complement strand
CCCCCTTATACCTGATTTATTGAACTTTCTCATGTGCGGAAGTTAGAGAAGTTATCTTAACTTCCCCATTTGAGAAAGTTGTTTTTACTTTTTTACCCTTTTACTTTTTTACCTTTAAATATTACTTTTTTACCTTAAAGTTTCCTTGGTTGGTTCGTACGATGTAAATGCCACCAGCATTCATATCACTGACACGGCGGCCAGTGAGGTCGTAGATGCCGAGCACCTTGGCTTGCTGTTTCCTATCTGCAGTAGAAGCCTGGATACCAGTAGTAATCTTCTTGTAGAAGAAGACACCGTCGAGATTCACCTCTACACCGTTGGTTCCGCCAGCAAGGACACTCAGGATGTTACTTTTGTAAGAACTATTACCCCAGAAGGCAGGAGTGCCATATTTCTTGATTTCTGTCATTGGAATATCGAAGCTGTACCATTCGCCGTTGCGATAGAAATCGCCAAGAACTGCATATTTATTGGTTCCATCCACAAAAGGAGCAGCGCCAATAGTGAAGTGAGCATTCTCGCCAATGACGATGGCATAAGGAGCACTCTTGCTGACCTCGTTAGTTGTCTTCATTGAGAAATGGAGATAATAGCTATCGTCTATCATGCTCATATCAGTGGCTGCTGCAGGAGCATAGCCTGCGCCCGACCAACCTTTTCCGCCAGCAACCTTCACGCAGGAGTATTCCTCGTCGTAGCCGAAGCTGTTGGTGCCTGTGGGTGTAGCGCCTGTCATGGTGCCCTCCCAGAGGTTGAAGTTATAGCGACTATTGTCGACATTGTAGTCGGCCTTTACCTTGCCTGCGTCCTTTACCTGATTGGCAAAGGTGCTGCCAGTGGCGATGAGCACGTAGTCGGAACCCGATGCGATGTCGAAAGTCGACTGGTTTTCGGCGTTGAGCGACTTGGATCCAAATTCTCCGAGAGTAGCGTCGACATCAGGAGTCTCGCTGCCACCCTGCTTCTTATAGAAGAACACGTTGTCGAAGGTAAGTTTTGTACCAGCATTTCCACCACTGAGCGCGCTGATAGCATTCTCTCTATAGGCAGCAGCACCGCCGTCCTTGTCGGGGAACACAGTCCCTGCCATCTTCTTGAGCTTGCTGAAAGGAATGTCGAAACTGTACCATTCGCCATCGCGTTTGTAGTCGCCCAAAATCATGCCCTCCACAGGGTTGTTGCCGATAGTGAAGCTGGCCTCACCTACACGAATCGCATGAGAAGCATGCAAGAGAGCATCGTCGCCCTTCATCGAGAAATGGAGATAGTAGCTGTCGTCGAGCATGGAGAGGTCTTTCAATCCGTGAAAGCCCAATCCTGACCATCCTTTTTGGGTAACGGTAAAAACAGAGTAATCCTCGTTGAGTCCGAAGGAATTGACACCTGTTCCAATGCTTGGCGTATAGGTGTTCTCCCAAATATAGAGGTGCTGGTTGGTGTTGTCTACCGAATAGTCGGCTTTGATTTTCTCACCCATCTGCTGCATTACACCGGTGGAAGCGCTGATGATGACGTAGTCTGAACCTTTAGAGAAGTCGAAAACCGACTTACCTGTAGCATCGAGTGCCTTGTAGCCATATTCTCCTAACTTGGTGGTTGTGTCCTCGAAGCCTGTGTCTTCGTTCATATTATCGACGGTTTTTCCGTTGACGGTGTAGCACTCCTGTCCCTCCTTCTGGTAAAGGCGAATATAGTCTACATACATCTTCTTCTCGCCAGAATTGAGGGCAGTAACGGCTGCTCTATCGTGCACGCCAGTGAAGTTGCCGCCTATCGCCAAGTTGACGAGCATATAGAACTGCTTGTTGAAATAGTTGCCTGGCGATGTATTCAGACTTCTGTCGCTGATGTCCATGCTATAATAAGGTTTAGTAGCGTCGTCGAGATACATGTTGATGACATCGGGCGTCCACTCCAATACAAACTTGTGGAACTTGCCGTCCTGCAGGCTCGTAGGTGAGGTACTGAACTTGACATAGTTGGGATAGCCACCGTTCTGATAAACACCCCAGTGGCAGGCGCCGCTATAGTATTTCTCCTGAGTGCCGTTCTTGATTCCGTCAAAATGTCCCATCTCCAAAACGTCGATTTCACCGCACGAAGGCCATGTTCCCGTGTTGCCAAGAAGCCAGAAGGCAGGCCACAAACCATTGGCAGTCTTAGGGATCATGATGCGTGTTTCCAACTTACCATATTTGAACGACACCTTGTCCTTGGTGAAGAGTCGTGCCGAAGTAAGATCAGGCTTAGCAGAGATGATGAGTGCCTTGGTGGTTCCGTCGGGTGCGAGACCTACGGTGGCGTTGGCCTTCGAATAGTTTTCCAACTCCCAGTTGCCAAATCCCTGGTTATAGTTTCCAGTCTCAAAGTTCCAGGTTCTTTCGTCTACTGAACCTACGTTGTTGAACTCGTCCGCCCATACCTGTTTATAGTTCTGACCATAAGCAGGCGCCACGAACATCATGGAAGATGCAAACAGAAGTAAATTCAAATGTTTCATATGCATTTAAGTTTTTAAAGTTATTAAAAAATCAGATTGTTGCCACAAAATTAGACAAAAAAAACGCCCATCCTACGCCATAAAAATGAAAAGTGGAACTTCAGAAAGTTCTTTTTCTCTTAACATTCTAACATTCAACAACTTGAAAACACCTACAATACCAAAAGAAAGTGGATAACATGCAAATAGGAGTAATTACGCACAAAAGCACAATTCTATTTTTTGTCAACACACAAGAAGAAAGAAAGCGCCCTTTTCGCGAAGTTCAGCTTTACAAATCGTCCACTGATTTCGATCTTCAAGTTTATCGCACAGTACTGATAATCAGAAACATAAGAAAAACTTTCTACTTTACAAATCCACTTTATTTATCACTGGGTTGTTATCAATTATTTTTTTTTAGTACATTTGCAATCGTAAAAAATCGCAAAAAAACGAATGCGTCAGTAGAAGACATAAAAGGTCATCAACCCACATCGTACCTAATAAAAACGAAACACAATAAAAACGAAACACAATAGTAATAAAAATCTAAACAATTAGCTTATGAAACCAACAAGGTTATTAATGGTGATGCTGACATTGTTTGTGGCAACCATCATGCAGGCGCAACAGATTACCTGTAAGGGTAACATCGCCGACGTGAGTGGAGAACCCATCATCGGTGCATCAGTAGTAGTAAAAGGTACCTCACAGGGTACAGTTTCCGACTTGGATGGTAACTTTACGATTCAAGCCAACCCCAACACAACATTGGTCGTATCTTATATAGGATATGTGACTCAAGAGGTGAAGGCTTCCGACAAGCTGAAAATCACGCTGAAGGAAGACTCACGCACCCTCGAAGACGTAGTGGTAGTGGGCTACGGTGTTCAGAAGAAGAGCGTCGTGACAGCCTCTATCGCCAAGGTGAGTGCCGACGACCTCGACGGCAAGGCGACAGTACGTGTCGACAATGCGCTGAAGGGTTTGGCCTCAGGTGTTACCGTCACTTCCTCATCAGGTCAGCCTGGTGCAGCCGCTCAGGTTCGTGTCCGTGGTGTCGGAACCATCAACAACAGCAACCCTCTCTACATCGTTGACGGAATGCCTATCGAGGGCGGTATCGAATATCTGAACCCCAGCGACATCGAGAGCATCGAGGTGCTGAAGGACGCTGCCTCTGGCGCCATCTACGGTACACGTGCTGCCAACGGTGTCATCCTCGTCACCACCAAGGGCGGCGAGAAGGGCAGAGTACACGTCAACTACAACTTCTCTTATGGTTGGCAGAATCCTTGGAAGCACCGCGATATGCTCAACGCTACCGAGTATGCCGTGATGATGAACGAAGGTCTTGTCAATGCAGGACAGGCTCCTATCTATGCCGACCCTTATCAGTACGGCAAGGGCACCGACTGGCAGGACGAGGTGTTCAACGACAACGCCGGTGTTGTCAACCATGAGGTGAACGTCAGCGGCGCTTCCGACAAGATCAACTATTACCTCTCTATGGGTTACTATCATCAGGACGGTATCGTAGGCGGCAACTACGACCGAAGCAACTTCAGCCGTCTGTCGCTTCGCAGCAATACCAGCTACACGCTCTTCGACGACACCAAGGACCGCGACTGGCTCAACAAACTGCAGATCAGCGCCAACATCTCTTACGCTCGCGTCAAGAGCAAGACCATCGACCCCAACTCTCAGTATGGTTCTGTATTGGGTTCAGCCCTCTACCTCTCTCCTATCCTCACTCCTACTGTGAGCGGTGCAGCAGCCGAAGCACAAAACCAACTCTATGGCGCAGAATATATGCTCTATGATAAGAATGGCAATATGTATACTGTTCCTGGTAGTAAATACAACGAGATGGTTAACCCATTAGCACTACTTTCGCTGCCTGGCGACTTGGGCTGGAGCCATAAGTTTGTAGCCAACTTCTCTGCCGACCTCAACATCGGTTACGGCGTGAAATACCGCATCTCTTACGGAGCTGACCTCTCATTCTGGGGAGCCGACGGCTATAAACCTCTCTATTATCTCAACTCCAGCGGACTTAAATCAACTATCACCAACGCCTACCAGTCGAGCAACCGCGGCACTGTATGGCAGTTGGAGAACGTGCTGACTTGGGACAAGACCTTCAACAAGCACACCATCAACCTGGTGGCAGGTCAGAGTGCGATGCAGAATACAGGCATGAACCTCTACGGTGCATTGCAGAACCTCAAGGACATCAACAAGCCTTTCATGAACAATACGAGTGCCGCCCAGAGCCGTGGCGAGATGTATGCCAGCGGCGGTCCTGCTTACAAACACACACTGAGTTCTTACTTCTTCCGTGCCAGCTACAACTACGACGAACGCTACATGGCACAGTTTACTGTACGTCGCGACGGTAGTTCGCGCTTCGGTGCCAACAACCGCTATGCCACCTTCCCTTCCTTCTCTTTGGGATGGAACGTCATCAACGAACCTTACTTCCATGCTCCTGACTGGTTGAGCAACTTGAAGATTCGCGGTAGCTGGGGTAAGAATGGTAACGACAACATCGGCGACTTCACCTATGCTGCCTGGACAGCTTCGCCTTATAACACCATCCTGGGCAAGGGAGAGACCGTTGTCAATGGTGTACAGGCAGGCTCACTTGCCAACCCCGACCTGAAGTGGGAGGAGAGCGAGCAGACCGACTTAGGTATCGACTTGGGATTCTTTAAGAACGCCCTGACATTCAGCCTCGATTATTACATCAAGAAGACCAACGGCATGATCATCAGAATGCCTATTCCTAACTACGTGGGCGCCGGCGCTCCTCTTGGCAACGTGGGCGACATGGAGAACAGAGGTCTTGAGCTCGAAGCCAGCTACAAGTGGAACATCGGTAAGGCCAAATTCCACGCCAAAGCCAACGCCTCTTATCTGAAGAACAAACTGAAGAACCTCGGCAACACCTCAGGCTTCATCTCCATTGCATCTATGCAGAACACAGGCGAAATTGCCCGCGGTTCCAACGGTGAGCCTTTCCCATACTTCTACGGCTACAAGACTGCCGGTATCTTCCAGACCATGGACGAAGTGAAGGCATGGGTCAACAAGGACGGCAAGATGTTGCAGCCTAAGGCTGTACCTGGTGATGTAAGATTCGTCGATGTAGACGGCAACGGAGCCATCGATGCTGCCGACCGCACCAAGATAGGTAAGGGAATGCCCGACTGGACCTTCGGTTTCACCCTCAATGCCGAGTACAAGGGCTTCGACTTCATGATGATGTGGCAGGGCACTGCCGGCAGCGACATCTTCGATGCCACACGCCGTACCGACGTGCAACCAGCCAACCTTCCTTCTTATCTGCTCAACCGCTGGACAGGTCCAGGCACTTCCAACAAGTACCCACGCTTCGTCATCAACGACGGTACCAACTGGCAGAGTAGCGACCTCTACATCACCGACGGTTCTTACCTCAGACTCAAGAACATCCAGTTGGGCTATACCCTGCCACAGTTCATCACCAAGAAGTTCTTCGTCAACAAGCTGCGCCTCTTCGTAGCAGCCGAGAACCTCCTCACCCTCACCAAGTATGCTGGCTTCGACCCCGAAATCTCATCAGGCGACAGCACAGGAGCCACTTCGCTGGGTGTCGACTATGGTGTCTATCCTCAGAGCCGCACCATCACCGTGGGCTTCAACCTTGGATTCTAAACCTCTAAAAAACTTATCATTATGAAGACAAAGAAAATATATAAATACGTATTGATGGCAGCACTCATCGCTCCCCTTACATTGACCAGCTGCTCGGACGACTTCTTGGACGTGACACCTCCCGACAAGGCCACCCTGCAGGAATATTACAGCAACAAGGAGCACATCATGGAAGCTGTGGTTTCCACCTACAACCCCATGCGTCAGTATGACTATAACTACGACAACGAACAGTATGCTCCGCTACAGCTCTGCAGCGACATCATGGCAGACGATGTGTGGGTAGGCGGCGGAACCAGTTCCGACAACCTCCACCTACAGAAGATGTCCAACTATGCCAGCACCCAGAACTCAGGTGACGCCCTCACTGGCATCTGGGACCAAAGCTACAAGGGCATACGCAACGCCAACGACGTGCTCACCTATATAGAGTGGGCCAAGGGTGCCCTCACACAGGCAGACTACAACACCTTCATGGCAGAAGCCAAGGTGCTGCGCGCCTTCTACTACATGCAGGTATGGAAGTTCTATGGCAACATACCTTTCTACTTCGAGAACCTCAAGTCGCCTTACATCGGTGAGCAGAAGAGCGCCGACGAGGTGTACAAGGCTGTCATCAGTGACCTCGAGAGCGCCATCGGCCTCAACGCCCTGCCTATGAAGTGGGACGACAAGAACCTGGGACGCATGAGCCAGGCTGCCGCCTACATGATCTATGCCGAGATGGTGATGTATCAGAACGATGAGAGCCGCTACGCCAAGGCATTAGGCTATATGCAAGAGATTATCAAAGACAAGCAGGACTACGACCTCAACCCCGACTACGCCAACATCTTCCTCGAGAGTGGCGAGTGGACCAAGGAGAGTATCTTCGAGATAGACTACACAGACGACGGAGCCGTGCGTGCCTGGAAAGAAGGATACATCAATGCGGGCGGAACCGTCTATCCACGTTTCATCTCTCCACGCGACTACAAGGAGAAAGACGGAGTGGACACTGGCTGGGGATTTGAGCCTGTAAGACTCGAGACCTTAGACCTCTTCGACGAGGGCGACGTGCGCAAGGACGCCACCATCTTCGACGGACGTGGCAAGAGCTGCGACACCAAGAGCTGGCAATACACCGGACTCTGGCTCAAGAAGTATCTCGCCTATAAAGAAAACAACAAGGATCAGAAAGCCGATGCCGACCTCAACTTCAACAACAACCTGCGCATCTACCGCTTCGCCGAGACGCTGCTCAATGCAGCCGAGCTCATCGTACGCACAGGCGGCAACATGGCAGATGCCGAGGATTACCTCAACAAGGTGCACCACCGTGCCGGACTCACCGACAACAAGGCTGCCACCATCGACAACATCATCGACGAGCGCCACAAGGAGTTTGTAGGCGAGGGCAAGCGCTACTGGGACCTCATCCGCACAGGAAAGGCTGCCACCACACTCGTACCCGATGCCTACGGCTACCGCACCAACACATGGACCGAGAAGAAGAAGTATCTTCCTATTCCTTTGAGTGAAATCGACGCATCTCACGGCACACTGACACAAAACGACTATTAATATAAAGACTCAAGCAATTATGAAACATAACATATTCAGCAAGGCACTCCTCATCGCTGCCACAGCAGGGTTGGCACTCAGCGCGTGCAGCCCAGAGGACTTCGACGGCGTATCAGAGGCAGGACTGCCACTGGCAGAGAACGCAAAGGTGACTGCCAGCGTCGACGACGAGACCAACACAGTAACCTTCAATATGGAGGGCGACGGCATCTACCCCATGTGGTACATTCCTGTTGACGGCAAGGAAGTAACCAAGAACCCCGTCTACTCCACCGTCAACCCACTGCAGAAGATATGGGTCAATTCGGGCGACTATAAGGTTTACTACCGTGTGGGCAACCGCAACGGTATGTCGCAGGGCATGGGCGAGACCACATTTCACGTCACCAACAAACTCGTCGACTTCAACGAGATCGTAGGCAAGCTGTCGGGCAAGGAGTGGCGCATCGCCGCCACCGAACCCGCCCACATAGCGTGCGGACCTTCAGGAACCGACGGCACTGGGGATTATCAGGCTGGACCCAACGAGAAGGCCGAGTTCGGTGTGTACGACGACCGACTCACCTTTGACGCAGACTACAGCTATACCTACAACCCAGGTGCTGGCGGAACCATGTATGTCAACAAAGGCTGCTCCCTCTTCCCCGACCATCATCAGGGCACCGAAGACTACATGGTGCCTGTCAGCGAGCAGCACAGCTCTTACCAGCTCAGTGTCAAGGGCGACGACCTCTACCTCGTCATGCCTGCCAACACCTGCTTCCCCTACATCCCAGCCGACGCAGCCTATAACGGCGAGCTCCGTCTGCGTGTAGAGAGCATTACCGGCAGCACCATGGTGCTCGTATGGGACGATGGCAACATAGCATGGCACTACATCCTCACCTGCGCCAGCGAGGGCTTCCAGGGCTTCAACTCCAACAGCGACTGCAACATGTGGAAGAACTGCCAGTTCACCAAAGAGTTCTACTATGCACCGGGATGGGCACCGATAGACAACCCAACCGTCACCGAGAAGAACGGTGCCTACACCATTGAGCTGCCTACAGCAACCTTCTTACAGTGGCAGGCACAGGTCAAGTTCCTCACCGACATGACCACTAACGCGGTTACCAAGTACGACTTCTCTTGCAAGCTCGTTTCCACCACCGATCATCCGGGTGTAACACTCAAACTGGTGAAAACGGGCGACGACGACAGCTACTACTTTATGGAGCGCATCGACCTGAAGGCCAACCAGGAAGTTCTCTTCTACCGTAGCGACATGGATGGCATCGACATGGACAACGTCACCTTAGTCGTCGACGGCGGAGGCAATGCCGACAACACCAAGCTCACCATCAGCAACATCGACCTGCAGGAGCATATGTGCGACGGCGTGGAGGCACCTGCCGAGGAAGAGGACAAGACCGTGTACAACTACAACAGCGCTTCCAACATCTGGAAGAGCCACGTAGACGACAAGGGCGACGCAGGCTTCACCACCTTCTTCTACTACGCTCCAGGATGGACCGAGATAGCCGCTCCCGATTTCACTGCCGACAAGGGCCATTACACCGTTGAGCTGCCTACAGCAACCTTCTTACAGTGGCAGGCACAGGCTCACCTCATCACCGACATTCCGGGCGAGGCTGACACGCCTTACGACTTCTCGTGCAAGTTCCTGGCTAAGAAAGACATCAAGGGCGTAACCGTGAAGATAACAGACACGAGCAGCGATGACAACTTCTTCTTCGTCAACACCTACGACCTGAAGGCAGGCGAGGAATATCAGGTCAAGGTTCCTGCCAGCATCCTCAAGGTCGGTGCGGCCGATGCCCTCAAGTTTGTATTCGACTTTGGAGGAAATCCAGAAGGCGAGAAGGTAGAAATCTACGATATCATCTTCCAGAAAACTGCTCAGTAATTTCATCAAAACTCAAGTTTCTCAGGTGAGGATTTCAAAGAAAATCCCCCTGAAAACTTGAACAACAAACAGACTAATATGAAAAAGATAATGATTTTTAGCGCAATATTCGCAGTTGCTATAAGCCTCAGCGCTTGCAGCAACAACGAAACCGACATCAGCTACGCTTCGGCCGAGACCATCAACCTCTCTTCCACCACGCTGAACTTCGAGAAGGAAGGAGGAACACAGACCGCCGAGGTGGAGAGCACACACGAGTTTGCCGCCTATTCCAACGACAGTTGGATCAAGGTGACACCCACCAATCCCGTAGGCAAGAAAGCCACCATCACCGTCACCGTGGGCGAGAACCAGGGCGCTGAGCGCACTGGCAACATCACCATCTGGTCGGGCGGCTCACGCCAGAACATCACCGTCACCCAGGCCAAGGGCGGACAGAACATCACCTGCCCCATCGAGGGCTACAACCTCGTATGGAACGACGAGTTCAGCGACAACGAATTGGGACCAGACTGGACTTACGAGATCAAGCCAGCCGGATGGGTGAACAACGAGTTGCAGACCTACGTGCGCGAGGACCAGGTGGCACAGGTTTCCAACGGAACACTGAAGATTAACCTCCTCGACGATGGCGGCACCATCAAGAGCGCTCGTCTCTACGCTCGTGAGTCCACAGGTTGGAAGTATGGATACATCGAGGCAAGCATCAAGCTCCCTAAGGGCAAGGGCACATGGCCCGCATTCTGGATGATGCCTGTCAATTGGCAGAAATGGCCTGGTGATGGCGAGATCGACATCATGGAGTCTGTGGGCTACGACCCCGACGTGGTTGTTTCCACCATCCACTGCACCAAGTACAACAACGGTGGCACTGCCATCGAGTCTGCACGCCGCAAGATCAGCAACTCACAGACCGAGTTCCACACCTACGGTATGGAGTGGACAGCAGAATACATGACCTTCTATGTGGATGGCGAGAAACTCCTCACCTATCACAACGACGGCAGCGGCAAGGAGGCATGGCCTTTCGATGCAGCCTTCTACCCCATCCTCAACCTCGCCTGGGGCGGTGCCTGGGGCGGCATCCAGGGCGTAGACCCATCTTGCTTACCTGCCACCATGGAGGTGGACTACGTTCGCGTATTCCAGAAGTAACATTTCCCTGCATCTCATTAAGGAGATTTTTCAGGAGTTAAAGAAGTTAAGGAGTTAAAGGAGTTAAGACATATGCTTTGTTGTTTAAAAACAACGCCAAAATACAGTTGTCTTAACTCCTTTAATTAAACCCTCAAGACATTTGTCTTAACTCCTTTAACTCCTTAACTCCTTTAACTCCTGAAAAAACTCCTGAAAAAACTCCTGAAAAACACCTCAACTATCATTTTTTTGCTTTGTTCTTGCGTGTTTTAAAAAATTTTCATATTTTTGCAGACTAACAGCAAAATACCTGAAAATGAAGAAAGCTAAACAAAGCATAAAACTCATCCTTACTACGCAACTTTTCCTTGCGCTGTCAGTTCTCATTGGTCATGCACAGACCCCAGAGAGTGTCGACTCCCTGCTCCACTGCATCGACGAGGCGATAGACCACTCTGCCCAATACGTCAGCCGCAAAGAGCAGCGCATCCGACAGCTGCAGCAACAGCTCTCGCAAACCAAAAACCTACATGCCGAATACCAACTTTCTTATCGACTATACGAAGAGTACACACCCTTCGTCAACGACTCTGCCATCATCTACCTCAAACGCTGCATCGAGATTGCCCGGAAGACGGGCAAGCACTCAGAAGTAGGTAAGTGTCAGGCACTCATCGCCATCCGATGCTCCAGCACAGGCAAGTTTATCGAGGCGCTCAACACCCTCAACGCCATCGACACCACCCAGCTTGACAACATTGCCAAGGGCACGTATTATATGGCTTACAACCACGTATACGGCGAAATCATATACTACCGCAACCCCATCACCCCCGAGGCGCAATACGGCGCCATGGCAGCCGAATACCGGCAACGAATGTATGCTGCGCTTCCCCCCACCAGCAATTCCGTATTTCAGTATCGTGAGCTCGACGCCCTCAATGCCCATGACCATCGGGAAGCCATGCGCATCAACGACCAGTGGCTCAGCCACGTAGAGAAAGGGTCGCATCCCTACGCCCTCGTCACCCTCTACCGCTATTTAGCATACAAGGCAGAGAACGACAGCACCCGCATGATGTACTGGCTGGCAGAATCGGTACTCACCGACATCAAGAATGGCGTCATGGACCAAGGATCCATGTGGGAAATGGCCAACCAGCTCATGGGCCTCAACGATGTCGACAGAGCCTACAAGTACATCAGCTTCAATAGTATCTGCGCCAACCGATTCGGCTCACGACAGCGACTGGCCCAGATATCGCCCCTGCTGTCAGTCATCGCCAAGATGTACAAAGACGAGAACGACCAGTACAACAGGCGACAGAACTATACCCTCTGCATCATTAGCATCCTGGCGTTGATGCTCCTCATCGGCGTGTTCTACGTCAGCCGACAGCGACATAAACTCGCCGTCGCAAGAGACGACCTCGCCAAGACCAACCACCAACTGCACGAACTCAATGCACAGCTCAAGTCGCTCAACGAGCAGCTCTCCTGCACCAACAGCCAGCTCTCTGTGGTCAACCATGAACTCACCGACGCCAACCGAGTCAAAGAAGAGTATGTAGGGCGATTTATGCGTCTTTGTTCTATCTATATCAACAAGATCGAAGACCTACGCAAACGCGTACATAAAAAGCTCAAAACTCGTCAGTACGAAGAACTCTACGAAATGACTCGTCCGCAAGACTTTAAGGAAGAGGAGTTGGAGGAGTTTTATGCCAACTTCGATTCTGCCTTCTTGCAGCTCTTCCCGCATTTCATCGAGTCATTTAATGCGCTGTTGCGCCCCGAAGAACGCATTGAGCAGCCCCAGAAAGGACAGCTCTCCACTCCTATACGCATCTTCGCACTCATCCGACTGGGCATCAACGACAGCAGCAAGATAGCTGAGTTCCTGCATTATAGCGTCAACACCATCTATAACTACAGGGCGCATATCAAAAAGGGAGCCATCAACGACAAAGATACCTTTGAGGAGGATGTAAGTAAGATAGGAACATTCTAACATCTCTAATCCAACTTTCATAAAACTCAAACAGTGATGCTGTTGGCTTTGAGTTCTTAGTGACAGAAAGGAATGACAACTTCCATGACTTCACAAAATAACTTCTGAATACAATCATAAAAATCCCCTGAAAGGTTGCCTATATGCTAAGGCTTCCTTTCAGGGGATTCTCTTTAGCGCTTATACAAAGCGCTCAAAGGCTTTATTCTACCGTAAACATAACATTCTTCGTATCTCTACTATTAGGGCCTACCATGACGTCGAAATCGCCAGATTCGAGGACATACTGTAGGTTGGCATTATAGAACTTCAGCATATCAGGAGTTATGTGGAAAATTACCTCCTTACTCTCGCCTGCTGCAAGATGAATGCGCTGGAAGCCTTTCAACTCTTTAACAGGACGGGAAATGCTTGCCACTTTATCTCGAATGTAAAGTTGTACGATTTCATCGGCTGCACAACGCCCTGTGTTCGTAACACGAATGGTGGCAGTGATGTCGGCATGGTCGTTCCACGTATCGCTGTCGGCAGAGGCTACGATCGCTTTATGGGAACTCAACTGCAACGAACCATACTCAAAGGTGGTATAACTCAAGCCATATCCAAAAGGATAGAGGGCGCCATTGCGTACATCCAGGAAGTTGCTGGCATATTTGGCAAATCGAGGATTGTCATCGGGTACAGGACGTCCTGTATTTTGGTGATTGTAATAAAGAGGTTCCTGACCTGTAGCCTTGGGCAAAGAGGTGGTAAGCTTACCACTGGGCACTTTGTCGCCAAAGACCACATCACAGATGGCATCGCCAGTCTCAGAACCGCCAAACCATACATTCATGATGGCAGGAATATGACTTTTCTCCCAAGTAAGCACGGTAGGACGACCAGAGAAATTGAGTAGCACGATGGGCTTACCTAATTGGGCAAGTTTTTCGAGCAAGTCACGCTGTGTGTCTGGCATACGCAAGTCGGTACGACTGGCACACTCACCGCTCATATCGGCAGTCTCGCCCATGGCACAAACGATAACATCAGCTTGGCGTGCTATCTGCAAAGCCTCAGCCTTCAACTTAGCATCATCCCCACGAGTTATAGTCTTGCCAAACTCACCATTTTTCTGTTCTTGCTCGTCGTAAACCACGTTGCAACCTTGAGCATAAAGCAAAGTAGCTTTTCCTGCAAGAGCCTTCTCCATACTCTCCTTGAGTGAGGAATAGCGATCGGGGGTTGCTGCCACGCTCCAGGTTCCGCTCATGTTGTTGCGTGTGTCGGCAAGCGGTCCGATGAGGGCTATCTTGCCCTTCTTGCTGAGGGGCAGCAGCTGACGGTCGTTCTTGAGAAGTACAAAGGTTTCGGCAGCTATGTCGCGGGCGTTCTGTCGATTTGCAGCGGTGAAGATGTCCGTCTTCTGGCGTTTGCTGTCACAGTAACGGTAAGGGTCTTCAAAGAGTCCCAACTTGTATTTAGCCTCTAAGATGCGTCGGCAAGCGGTGTCAATATCAGCTTCGCTCACCTTGCCTTCCTTCACACTCTGCTCCAAGAATTTGACGAAGCCCTGCGAGCACATATCCATATCTGTTCCTGCAAGGAGCGACTGTTCAGACGCTTCCTTTAAGTCCTTAGCCGTTCCATGCTGTAGGATTTCGCCTATAGAACCATAGTCGGTGACTACGAATCCCTGGAAGTTCCACTGCTTGCGCAATACATCGGTCATCATCCAGTGACTGGCGGTGGCTGGCACATAGTCGATAAGATTGAACGAAGACATAACACTACCTACGCCCGCCTCGACGACCATCTTATAAGGAGGTAGAAACTGGTTGTACATGCGCACTCTGCTCATGTCGGTGGTATTGTACTCTTTGCCTGCCTCGACAGCTCCATAGAGTGCGAAATGCTTGAGGCAAGCCATGATGTGGTCTTTGGGAACAATATGTTCCTGACTCATGTCGACCGACTGATAGCCACGGGTCATGGCTGCTCCCAAGACACCACTGAGGTATGGGTCCTCACCAAAGCCTTCACTGATACGTCCCCAACGTGCATCGAGAGCCACGTCGACCATAGGCGAGAAGGTCCAGTTGATGCCGTCGGCGCTTGCCTCGCGTGCCGACACCTCGCCTACCTGCCTCAAGGCTTCCTCGTTCCACGAACAGGAGAGGGCAAGCGGGATGGGAAAGATGGTTTCATAACCATGGATAACGTCCATACCCACAAGGAGTGGGATGCCAAGTCTACTCTTGCGGATGGCAACCTGCTGCAGAGCTTTGATCTTGTCGAAGCCCTTGATGTTGAATACGCCTCCCATTTTTCCAGCCGTAATATCGCCTGCCACCTGGGTGTCCATGGTGCTACCTGTGGTGATGTCGCCAGCCACCATAAGGTTGAGCTGACCTATCTTCTCTTGAAGCGTCATCTTGGCCATCAATTGGTCGATATATTCCTTCATGGGAAGAATCTTCTTGCTGTCAACAGGTTTCTTAGGCTGACGCTTAACTTTTTGTTTTACTTGCACCGTCTTCCATGATGCTGATGGTGAGGCAGCTGCCCCCATTAAAGGAAAAGCTGCCCCAAAAAGAATGAATGATGATAACAATAATTCTTTTTTCATGCTGATATTTTTAGGGTTAAGATATAATTCTGATAATTTACATGGATTATTCTTAGGAGAAACTAAAACATTTATTTCAGTTCAAAGGTTTTCTTAAGCTTCAAATTATCGGAAGCGTTGCCCACCCATGCTTCAAACTGTCCTGACTCTGCCTTCCATGCTGCAGTAGCTTCATCGTAGAAGCTGAGGGCGTCCTTGCCCAGGGTGATGGTAACATCCTTGCTCTCGCCAGGCTGCAGACTCACCTTGCAGAAGCCTTTCAGTTCCTTGAGTGGACGGTCGACCGAAGCCTTGACGTCGTGGACATAGAGCTGCACGGTCTCAGATCCGGCACGCTGACCGATGTTCTTTACCTGTACGGTGAAGGTGATGGAGTCATTGGCTGTCATTGTGGTTTTGTCAGCACGCAGCTTGCTGATTGCAAACTGGGTGTAGCTCAGACCATGGCCAAAAGCAAACACAGGACGCTGTTTCTTGCGGTCGGCCCAACGATAACCGACATAAATGCCTTCCTTATATTCCTCGTCAATGATATTTCCTTTGGTCTGAGCACCACCTTCCAGGCGCCATGTGCCAGGATAGGTGTTGAGGGCATGAGCGCCCACCTCTTGCAAAGACTTCACCCAAGTGAAGGGCAGCTTACCCGATGGATTGACATCACCAGTGAGGACAGAAGCCAAAGCTTCGCCTGCCTCAGAGCCTAAATACCAGCCCTGCACGATGGCAGGCACCTTATCTTTCCAAGGCATAGCCACTGCATTACCTGAGATATTGACATACACGAAGTTCTTATTGGCTGTTGCCAAGGCTGTAACCAACTTATTTTGTGCATAAGGCAACTCATACTGCTGGCGGTCGTGACCCTCGCAATCTTGATAATCGCTCTTGTTGAGTCCGCCGAAGAGGATGACACAGTCGGCAGTCTTAGCCTTCTCTACAGCCTCAGCGATGAGCTCAGCCTCGCTGCGCTTATCCTCCAAGTTCTGTCCTGTGGTAACTCCATTGTAAGCTCCTGTGACATCACCTACATAACCGCGCACATACTCTACTTCTATGCCATCCTTGCCCAGACGCTCCTTTAAACCCTGAAGTGGCGAGATTTCCTTCTGCACTTTCAACGAAGAACTACCTCCACCTACGGTCATCATTTTGATGGCATTCTCGCCCACTACCAGCACGCGGCGCACTTTCTGTGTGTTGAGTGGAAGTATGCGATTCTTGTTCTGCAACAAGACAATGCCCTCCTCGGCTATCTGCTTAGCAGTGAGATAATGCTCGTCCGAACAGAGGAAGCCATGAGGACGGGTGCGGTTCATCGTGGTGCGATAGTAGAGACGAAGCACGCGACGCACTTTTTCATCCAATTCGCGAGTGGTGTATTTGCCTTCCTGTATGGCTTTCAGATAAGGCATGGCAAGATAATAGTTGTCATAAGCGTTGCTGGCTCCCATAGTGAGTCCATTCGTCCAAGAGCCAAACTCCATATCAAGTCCATTCTTCACGGCTTGATCAGTGTCGTGAGCGCCACCCCAATCACTTACTACCACACCATCAAACTTCCAGTCTGTCTTCAGAATCTTGTTGAGGGTGTACTGGTTGTGACAATTATGCTCATTGCGATAGAGATTGTATGCACCCATAATGGCCCATGCCTTACCCTGCTCTACGGCTGCCTTGAAGGCTGGCAGATAGATTTCGTGAAGGGCACGGTCGCTCACCTTGACGTTGACCTGATGGCGATATTCCTCATCGTTGTTCAGACAATAGTGCTTCACGCACGATGATATGCCCTTCGACTGCAGTCCCTGTACGTAGGGCACTACCATGATGGAGGCGAGGAAGGGGTCTTCACCCATATACTCGAAGTTGCGACCATTGAGCGGTGTACGATAGATGTTGACACCTGGTCCTAAAATCATGTCTTTGCCACGATAAAGAGCTTCTTCGCCCAAGGCTTCGCCATAGATGCGACTCATCTGTGGGTTCCAGGTGGCTGCAAGACAGGTGAGGGCAGGAAAAGCCACACAGGAGTCGTTGGTTTGTCCAGCCTGCTCCCACTCGTCCCATAGCACGTCGGGGCGAACACCATGAGGACCATCATCGGTCCAGAAGTCGGGGAATCCCAAACGTGGAACTCCTGCTGATGAAAACTTGCTCTGGGCATGGATTACTCTGATTTTCTCCTGCAAGGTCATGCGGGAGATGGCATCGTCAATGCGTTGCTCTACTGGTTTGGTATCATCCAAATAAACAGGCAACTGCTGAGCCTGAACTGAGAAAATGGTTGTCAATGACAACACGCAGGATAATGCTAATTGTTTCATTTGGTTTTATAATTTGATATTTTTCTGTACGCTTCTGTAAAGAAGATGCAAACGAGCGCAATGAAAGCTTGGTTTCAGATTGTCGATTATAGCAAAAACTTCTTTTTGCAAAAATAAGAAAAAAAACAAATACAAACAATCGAATATAGTAAAATAGTGGATTTGTATGCTGTTTACGAAAATATAACTTCTTAAAAGCAAGCTGTTTGCGAAAACATCATCATGTGATATAAGTGGGAGAGCGTGAAAAAACTGTTAGTAAAAAACAGGTGGTATTTTAGGTTATTGAAGATGTGTGTTTGCTACTTTACTCCTTACAGGGTATTCTATCCTTATTTCATCAGGAAGTCGGCATGGGAAATATTTGCTGCCACAAATAGAAAAAACACCCCCAAAAAACGCAAGTATCTTCATCGGCCAACGCAAGTACTTTCGATGGGCGATGAAGATACTTGCGTTGGCACTTGAAAGTACTTTCATTTTTTGGGGCAGTTTTCTTTAAAAAAATGCAAAGGAGATGCAGAACTATTTTTTATCTATGGTTCTCCTAAAACGCACGATGGTATTCTCCCTCTAAAAAAACGAATTTACTTCAAGATGGAAGCACCTTCGAGCAATGCGAGAGCCTTATTCTCATTCTCCTCCATAATTTCTCTCTCTCCTGGTCCTTTGTCGTTGATACCACAAAGGTGCAAGATGCCATGGATGATGACACGATGAAGTTCCTCGTCATAGGTCTTACCGAACTTTTCGGCATTGGTGCGCACTGTGTCGAGCGAAATCACGATATCGCCGTTGATGACATCGTCCTCATCATAGTCGAAAGTGATGACGTCGGTGTAATAGTCATGACCTAAATACTCGTTGTTGACTTCGAGAATCTTCTCATCGTCAACAAACATATAGCCCACTTCTCCTACCTTACGACCGTGGGATGCTGCCACCTTGCGAATCCAGGCATTGGTGTCGCGCTTCTTAATCTTTGGCATTTTCACGCCGTCTACACTATATGTTATCATACTTCTTATGGAGTTAAGGAGTTAAAGGAGTTAAGACAACACCTTTTCATTCCTATTCTACATTTATATTATATACTATATTTTTTTTTTATCTTTTTAAGCTCTTGAATTCTTCACTCTTCACTTCTTAGGCAGAAATTCATCCACTTCTCTTCCGAAGAATCTCAATTCTCGTACCAACGTAGAACTGATGCTGCTATAACGAGGATCGGAGAAAAGCAAGATGGTTTCTACACCACCCAACTGCTTATTGATGTCGGCCTGCTCGCGCTCGTATTCAAAATCCTTCACGCTCCGCACACCACGCACCAAGAACTGAGCACCCATACGATGAGCCAGGTCGATGGTGAGGTCGTCGTAGGCTACTACCTCCATGCGATAACCCTTCGAAGCATCTTGCACATCTATCAGCTCTGTACACTCCTGAGGAAACACCTTCTTGATGCTCTCCACACGCTGAGAAATCTCTTCCGTGGCATGTTTGAGCTTACTCATCGCTACAGCTATCACCAATTTATCAAACATGGGGAGCGCACGTTCTGCTATATTTTGATGCCCGATTGTAAATGGGTCGAAAGTTCCCGTAAATATTCCAACTTTCATGAATTAAGTGAAGAGTGAAGAACGAAGAGTGAAGAATTCTCTTGTCCTTCCAATTATTTTTATCGTTTACTTTATATCTAAGTAAAGCCCAATAGAGAGAAGTTCATTATGCTAATGAATTCTTCACTCTTCACTCTTCGTTCTTCACTTAAAAAGTTCTTTACTCAAACAGGTCGCCCTGCATGATGTTGCTACCATAGGGATTGCGCCCCAGATGGTCGTAAGCCAACTTGGTGGCCATACGTCCGCGCGAAGTACGCTTGATGAAACCCTCCATGATGAGGAACGGCTCGTACACCTCCTCGACGGTTCCTGCATCCTCGCCAATAGCTGTGGCGATGGTTCCCACACCTACAGGGCCACCATGGAACTTGTCGATAATCGTGGTGAGAATCTTATTGTCTATCTCGTCTAATCCATACTGGTCGATATTGAGCGCCTTGAGAGATAGTTCTGCTATCTCATAGGTGATGGTACCGTTGCCTCGCACTTGGGCAAAGTCGCGTACTCGTCTGAGCAAAGAGTTGGCGATACGGGGTGTTCCGCGCGAGCGTCGTGAAATCTCCACAGCAGCAGTGTCCTCTATAGGTACCTTCAGCAGCATGGCGCTACGTTTGATAATCTTTTGCAGGGTCTTTGGGGCGTAATACTCCAAGTGCAGATTGATGCCAAAACGGGCACGCAAAGGAGCAGTAAGCAAACCGCTGCGAGTGGTGGCACCCACGAGGGTGAAGGGATTGAGGTCTATCTGAATGCTGCGAGCTGAAGGACCCTTGTCGATCATGATGTCTATGCGATAATCCTCCATCGCCGAATAGAGATACTCTTCGACCACAGGTGAGAGACGATGTATCTCGTCGATGAAAAGCACATCATTGGGCTCCAAAGATGTAAGGATGCCTGCCAGGTCACCAGGCTTGTCGAGCACAGGCCCTGACGTAATCTTGAAGCCCACCCCTAACTCGTTGGCTATAATATTGCTCAGTGTGGTCTTTCCCAGTCCTGGAGGACCATGCAAGAGCGTATGGTCGAGCGGTTCGCCACGATACTTAGCAGCCTCGACAAAAACCTGCAGATTGTCCACCACACCATCCTGTCCGCTGAAGTCAGAGAACCTTAAGGGTCGTAGGGCTTTCTCAAATTCTTTTTCGGCTGGCGATACCGACTCATTTCTTATATCAAAATCTTCGTTCATTCCATTATTGATTATACCGCGTGCAAAGTTACACAATTGTATCTGAATAAAAAAGAATTCATGGAAAAAACATTAAAAAAGAAATGGGGAATACTACTATAGAAAACAGGAGAGGAACAGCGCTGCGCTTAAGGGAGCCTTCCTTAGATAATACGAATGGAACAAGATAAATACTTACTCCTTTTGCTACGAAAAAACTGGAAATATTTGCATAGAATAAATATAATGACTACTTTTGCAATCGTATTCAGAAACAAAACATATATAAGAGAGAGCAGAAATTGATTCTAAAAAATATATAGGTTATGTTACATTTATTGCAAGCGATCAGCCGTGTGCTGGCCAACTACACTTCTATTTTTGTCATAGGAGTAGCTGTATTTACATTCTTCTTTCCCCATACCTTCGACTGGGTACGCGGAATCACTCAGACCGTCATTCTCGGCATCATCATGCTCACCATGGGTCTGACTCTTTCTACCAACGACTTCAAAATCTTGGCACAAAGACCTCTCGATGTCTTCATAGGAGCCTGCGCACAGTTTATCATCATGCCAGGTGTGGCCTATCTCTTAGTTCACGTATGGCACCTCGACCCCGCCCTTGCGCTCGGCATATTGCTCGTGGGTTGCTGTCCTGGTGGCGTGTCGAGCAATATCATGAGTTTTCTCTGCCATGGCGACGTGGCTTTCTCGGTGGGCATGACTTGTGCCTCTACCATCCTCGCTCCTGTCATGACACCACTGCTGATGAAGATAACAGCAGGAGAGATTATCCATGTCGATGCAGTGGGAATGTTCATCAATATCCTCATCGTTACGATTATTCCTGTAGCTATCGGCTGCGCCCTCAACTATATTTATGGCAAGAAGGATTGCTTCCCAACCATACAGAGCCTGATGCCGGGCATCAGCGTAACCTGTCTGGCAATCATTGTGGGAGGTGTCATCTCTACCGTTCACGACGACCTCGTAGCTCGCGGACTGATGCTCTTCCTTTGGACCTTTGCCGTCGTCTTCTGCCACAACACCCTGGGCTATTGCTTGGGATGGCTGGCTGGTAAGCTGGCTGGCTTCAACACAGCCAAGAAACGCACCATCAGCATCGAAGTGGGCATGCAGAACGCTGGTCTTGCCACTGTGCTGGCTGGCAACTTCTTTGCCACACAGCCCCTTGCCGTACTGCCCTGCGCCATCAGCTGTGCATGGCATAGTATTTCGGGCACCATCCTGGCTGGCATCTATCTGAAATGGGATAAGATGCACGGAAAAGGTTAATAACTGAACTATCCAATAAACACCCCATAAAAAAAATCGGCTCTTTCCTCATCTTTGTGAAGAAAGAGCCGATTTCATATCTGCTATTTGCCATGCGTAAGCAACTGCACGGCACGCATCACAATCTCGTTGGTTTCGTTCCATACCTGGAAATATTGACTCATATCCCAAATATCGCGCGCTACAAGGGCTTTCAACTGTATAGACAGGTATTTCCTCGTCTGAGCCAATTCGGCAGCGTCACGAGGCTCTATTTTCTCTTTCTTGCCTTCGGCGATGATTTCATCCACCAACGACTGTGGAACCTCATAGTGGGCAAGGAACTTCTGGAAATCGGTGAACTGAGCCTTCAACTCCTTGCGATGAGAGTCAATAAATTTCAAGCTATGGGTGATAACGATGCTCTTGGCTGTGAGCAAGCGGTGCATCTTGGTGTACTTGGTGGTGTCGAGAGGCACAAAATAATCGGGCATGATGCCACCGCCACCATAAACCACACGATGCTTGCGCAGGGTGTAATACTTGAGGGAGTCGGACAGATGAATGCTGTCTTGATTGGTAAACTCACCATGCTTGTAACGCTTATCGAGGTCGAGTGCATAGTCTTCGCGGTCGCCCTTCTTATAGGGTTTCTGGATGCAACGACCACTGGGCGTATAGTAATGAGCTATGGTGAGACGTATCTCGCTTCCATCCTCAAAGGTAAGCGGACGCTGTACCAATCCTTTGCCAAAGGTACGACGACCTACGACCACTCCGCGATCTTGGTCTTGTATGGCTCCAGAGACTATCTCGGCTGCCGAAGCGGAGAACTCATTGGTGAGAACCACAATCTTGCCCTTGCGCCAGCGTCCGTTGGCCTCAGCACGGAACTCCTGTCGAGGCGCTGTACGGCCATTGGTGTAGACGATGAGGTCGCCTTTCTCCAAGAACTCATTGGCTATCTGGGCTGCTGTCTGAAGATAACCTCCGCCATTGTCTTGAAGGTCGAAGATGAGGTCTTTCATGCCTTTCTTCTTGAGAGAGTCCATAGCCTCAGAGACCTCCTTATGACTCGTCATTCCGAAACTGCCTAAGCGGATGTAGCCAATGCCTGGACGAATCATATAGGCAGCATCCATCGTGGTGACAGGTATCTTGTCGCGCTTCACCTTAAAAGTAAGCTTATCCTTGATGCCACGTCTAACGACGGTGAGGTTTACTATGGTTCCCTTAGGGCCACGAAGACGCTTCATGATGTCGTCCTTGCTCATCTTAACACCTGCTATGGCTGTATCGTTGACTGCCACGATGCGGTCGCCTGCAATGATGCCTACCTTCTCAGAAGGACCATTGACAACAGGCTGAATGACGAGGAGCGTATCATCGACCATGTTAAACTGCACACCGATGCCATCGAAGGAGCCATTGAGTGACTCATTCATCGACTGCGTCTCCTTGGCTGTGGTGTAAGAGGAATGGGGGTCGAGTTTCTCTAACATGCCTCGTATGGCGTCCTCTACCAACTTATTCTCGTCTACACTGTCTACATAGAGGTTGGTAATGGCTATCTCTGCCCTTCCCAACTTCTCTATCGGGCTATTCTTGCCCATACGGATGCGCATCTGAGCACTGACAGAAGTTAGTGCCAAGAATGTCGCTAATGCAATAAATAGATATTTCTTCATTTCTAAATCTTATGCTTTATGAAAGAGAAAATCCTTCAAGTGTCAACAGTTAACGGTTAACAGTTCCATTTTCCCTGGTTTCCCACGTTTCAACAGTTTCCCATTTCAAAGGCTTCCCACGAAAGCACTTGAATTCTTCACTCTTCGTTCTTCACTCTTCACTTCATTTAATCCAATGGTTCTGAGTCTTCCTCAGGAATGTCTTCCTCAATAACCAGATTGTCGATGATGAAGTTCTGACGCTCCATAGTATTCTTACCCATATAATACTCCAAGAGTTTCTGTACTTGGTCGGTTTTGTGCAGAGTGACTTGCTCCAGTCGCATATCAGGACCTATGAAATGGGCAAACTCTTCGGGAGAGATTTCGCCAAGACCTTTGAATCGGGTGATTTCAGGGTCAGGACCTAAGGCACGGATAGCCTGCTGGCGCTCCTCATCACTATAACAATACTGTGTGATAAAGTCGTTTTTCTTCTCCTTGGGTCCCAACTTGCCATCAGCATCGGCTATAGTCTGCTTGTTCTTTATCTTGGTGCGCTTGTTGCGAACACGGAACAGGGGCGTCTGTAGCACATAGACATGGCCCTTCTTGATAAGGTCGGGGAAGAATTGCAAGAAGAAGGTAATGATGAGCAGACGGATGTGCATACCATCAACATCGGCATCGGTAGCCACAATGACTTTGTTGTAACGCAAGGAGTCAAGGCCATCCTCGATGTCGAGAGCTGCCTGCAAGAGGTTGAATTCCTCGTTCTCGTACACCACCTTCTTGGTAAGACCATAGCTGTTGAGCGGTTTACCACGCAGGGAGAATACGGCCTGGGTGTTCACATCGCGACTCTTGGTGATGCTTCCGCTGGCTGAATCGCCCTCAGTAATGAAAATGGAACTTTCTTCCTTGCGTTCGTTTTTGGCATCACTGAAGTGGATGCGACAGTCACGCAACTTGCGGTTATGCAGATTGGCTTTCTTGGCACGCTCACGCGCCAGCTTGGTAACGCCAGCCATGGCCTTGCGCTCGCGCTCGCTCTCCTTGATTTTATTCTCCAATATCTCTGCCACATCCTTGTGAATGTGCAGATAGTTGTCTACTTCTTTCTTGAGGAAATCGCCCACATACTTGTTGATAGTATCTCCTCCGTTGGGAGTCATCGTAGTGCTACCCAACTTAATCTTCGTCTGACTCTCGAAAACTGGCTCCTCCACGTTGATGGCAATGGCTGCCACCAGTCCGTTGCGTATGTCGCCATACTCATACTTGCCGAAGAACTCCTTGATGGTCTTGGCGATGTGCTCCTTGAAGGCACTCTGATGAGTTCCACCCTGAGTGGTATGCTGACCATTGACAAAGGAATAATACTCCTCGCCATACTGGTTGGTATGGGTAAAAGCCACCTCGATGTCTTCGCCCTTCATGTGGATGATGTCATAGAGACCTTCGTTGGTCATATTGTCGGTAAGGAGATCTTGCAAACCATGACGACTGAGAATGCGACGGCCATTGTGCATGATGGTAAGACCCGTGTTGAGATAGGTATAGTTGCGAAGCATGGTCTCCACAATGTCATCGTGGAAACTATAGTTCTTAAAGAGTGTGTTATCTGGCTCAAAGAAGATAAAAGTACCATTCTCGTCCTCCGTCTTACTGGTCTTATCGCTCTGCAGAATACCACGCTCAAAGACCAGATGACGCACCTTGCCGTCACGGTAAGATTTCACTTCAAAATGAGAGCTCAAGGCATTGACAGCCTTAACACCCACACCATTCAGACCTACACTCTTCTTAAAGGCCTTACTATCATATTTACCACCTGTATTGAGCACACTGACTGCCTCGACAAGCTTGCCTTGCGGGATGCCGCGTCCATAGTCGCGCACACTGACACGAAGATTGTCCTCAATATCTATCTCGAGGCGTGCTCCGGCACCCATCTTAAACTCATCGATAGAGTTGTCGACCACCTCCTTCAGGAGCACATAGATACCATCTTCGGGCAAATTGCCATCGCCCAAACGGCCGATATACATACCCGGACGGGTACGCACATGCTCCATATCACTCAGATGGCGTATATTATCATCTGTATATTGTACCGTTTTATTGTTTTCCTCTGCCATATTTTCCTCCTATATTTTTTTCAAGATTGTTATGTTGTTAAACGCTCAGGACGCAATGGCTCCGAGAGTCGTCATGTGTGGAAGCTTCCAGTAAAAAAGAGGAAGTTTCCACTATATTTTCCTTTACTTGATAATCTTCTTGTAACAGTTGCGACGCTTATGTAAGATGGGGTTCAGAACACCCCATTGTCCTTGCACACCTGTATTACTCTCCATCTCTACCTGAGTTTCGCCCCACTCGATACCATAAGCTTGATAACGGGGAATGAGGTCGGCAAAGAGAAGTGCGTTGGCACCCTTGGCACGGTACTCGGGAAGGATGCCTACGAGCAACAGATCGGCTATCTTAGTCTTGTGCATCTTGATAACGCGAAGCAAGTGCCACCAACCAAAGGGGAACAGTCTGCCACGACGACATTTCTGCAAGGCTTTTGCCAAGGAAGGCATCGTAATACCGATACCCACCATCTTGTGCTCAGGCTCACTCCAATCTTCGATACAGGTAATGAGATTGAAGTCGAGGAAACTCAGATAAGAGTTGATCAACTGGTCGATCTGTTTCTGCGAGAGCTCGGAGTAGCCATAGAGGTCTTTGTAAGTGGCATTGATCAGTTCGAATACTTTCTGTCCATACCCACCCCGAAAGACATCCTTCTTGGTAAGCTTGCGCACATGCAGATTGTATCTTTTCTCTATCATGGCTGCTATCTTGGCATATTTCTCGGGAATGGTATCAGGAACAATGACCTTGAACTCTACGTATTTGTTGTCTATCTCATAACCTCCAAGAGCTTCTATGTGCTCGGGATAATAAGGATAGTTGTAGATGGTGGGCATGGTACCCAACTGGTCGAAGCCCCAGGTAAGCATGCCTTCAGGATCCATATCGGTAAATCCAAGTGGACCTACCATATCCTCCATACCCTTCGACTTGCCATAGTCTTCTACAGCCTGCAAAAGTGCCTTGGACACTTCACGGTCATCAATGAAGTCTATCCAGCCAAAGCGTACCGTCTTGCTGTTCCAACGCTCGTTGGCCTTATGGTTGATGATGGCTGCGACACGTCCCGCCAACTTGCCGTCCTTATAGGCAAGGAAGTATTGGGACTCACAAAACTCAAAGGCTGCATTGCGATTCTTGCAGAGAGTATTCATTTCGTCGCAGAACAAGTTGGGCACATCGTACTCGTTGCCCTTGTATAGGTCGTAATGGAAGTCGATGAACGTCTTCAAATCCTTCTTGTTTTCGACCTTTCGAATCTCTATTAATGACATGATTTCAAACTTAGTTTGTTACTTTAAAGTATGCAAAAATAGCAATATTTGGGCAAACAGCCAAATATTGCTATTTTTTTTGCAGTTTTTTATGAGGATTACAAGCCTCCTATAGACTTATGATGCTTTTTTAGCATCGGCTTTATCACTCCTACTTGATGAGATGTGCCTTTATCCACTCCATCTGACCATAGTTGGTTTCGAAGGTTGTCCAATGCTCATTGATAGGTGTCAACAGACTCTTCTTAGGGCATTTCAGCGTATTCCATACGGCATAGCTGGTAGTAGGAGGACAAGTAACATCATTGTATCCCCACGTAAGATAGGTGGGAACTGTAACTTTGCGGGCAAAATTCACCACATCATAATAAGCCATCGTGTTGAGACAATCCTTATTTTTCAGCACCTCATAACATTTGGTGAAATGAGGATATCCTCCTGTTCGGCCTTTCTCAGCATAGGCTGCCATATCGCTGAGCGCAGGATGATTGGCCACACATAGAGTTACACGCTTGTCTAAACCTGCTGCAATAATAGCCAAAGCGCCGCCCTGACTTCCGCCCTGCACAGCTACATTCTTGCCATCCCACTCTGAAAGAGAGGTCAAGAAATCAATACAGCGCACCAATCCCTGATATACATGGCGCATATAGTAGCGGTTTTTGTCTTCCAAACCCATAGAAAGATAACCGCAGTTAGACTCATTGAATCCCTTACTTATCTCATTGAAAGTTTCGGCTGGAATACGTGGGTCAAGACCATGAATCTCTATCTCAAAGCGGATAAAGCCATTCTCGGCATAATACTTATTGCGCATGGGGTCTTTGATGGTCTTAATGCCAGCTCCGGGAGGGGTGAGAACGACAGGATGGCTGCCCTGCTTGGCATTCTTGGGATAGAAGAGATAGCCATACATCGCATGTCCCTTCTTGTCTATCTGAAGTTTGATGAGATAGCAATCTATCTTGTCGGTACTATATTCTTTGACGAGTTCTTTGGTGTAACTCATCGGAACGCTCTTTAGCTCTTCCTTTGCCTGCTGCCAGAAGGCATCAAAGTCTTTGGGCTCTTGAGTATAAGGCTGAATCTTATCAACCGAGAAGCCTAACTTAATATGGTGCTGATAGGTCTTGCCATCAAGTTTAAAAAACAATCTCAAATCACGGAAGCCTGGAGTTTTACGGGTTCCCATATTCACAATGGCACGACCATTCTTCAGTTTAAAACTGCCTTGTTTATCAGACTTCAGCATGTCGTCGCCTATTTCATAGTTTACCTCCCCGTCACGAGGTATGCCATACTTATAGAAGCTTACTTCCACCTTTGCCTGTTCGCCAGTCTTATAGAGCCAGTCGGCATGATCGGGAACAGTAAGCCAAAGATAATCACTCTTGTACGGATAATTCTCGGCCTTTACACTTGATACGCTCAGCATGTTTATAGCCAAGAAAAACAGGAGCGTAAGATAGATTGTTTTTAATTTGTTCATAGCGTGATAGCTTTTGGAATATTTTAGATTGTTGTTTGATTGCTTTTGTGATGAGTACACAAAGTGATAAAGCGTATGATCTCTCTTCTGATGTGACTGCATCTTAATATGCATCTTAACTTGTATCTTGCAAAATTAAGAAAATTATTGTTTACCTCCAAACATTTAAGTAGAAATCAACAGTTGTGGTCTTGTTTCTCTCTGTATAACTGCCTATCAAAGCTTACCCCAGCTTACTCGTTATCAACAGCACATGACTATCGTCCGACAAAGTGGTGGCAAAGATATATGTATCACCACCATCTTTTAGTTTCAAACGCTTGCGAAGCTCTGCCACAGAGAGGGGAAAGTTACGAATAGCTATATTGGCCTTCGTAATGCCTTGCAAATGACATTTAAGCTCTTTCTTATTGAGAGAGGAAATAGACTGGATGCGAAAAGAACGACCTGGAAATTCATTTATCGCCAACTGGCTCACGTAGAGATGACTGTTCCGGGAAAGCATATTGATGCCATATCGCTCGGACAGAACTCCGAAACATCCAGCTTTCATCAACGAGGAATTGGGCTCATAGAGGTAGGGAGTTGTCTCTAAATCGGCAGAAGCAACCTTGGATACCGATGATGCCATAGCAGCCTCGTCGAAGACAAAATACTGAGCATCATTGACACAATAAATGCGAAGATGATTGCTATCATGAGATGATGGGCATGAAAGAGATGCGCTATTTTGCTCTATTTCTTTCGCTGAGAGCACTAATAGGAGCTCTTTACATTCGTTACCCACAGAAACGATATGAACCTCTCTCACGCAGCTTAATTCGCTCACAGCACGATGCCAGTCGAGCATCGGGGATAGTTTGATGATGACAAAGTCTGATTTGCTAAGTAGCTCGTCCTGCAACTGAGTCACATCAGGGGTGCAGTCTTGAAGGCTTACAACCTTGTTACCTGCATCGTCGCGACGTGCAGGGTCAAGATAGACTACCCGAAGTCGAGAATGTTGCGGAATCGCATGAAGCACCTCTACGCCATCCCCATTCTTCACGGTGACATACTTTAAGCCCAATCGCTCAAAATTCTCATGAGCCGCCTCACAAAGATGCTTCTGTCGTTCTACATACATCGACTTCACACTCAGTCGAGCAGCGATGTAAGAGAAGTCGACTCCAAATCCTCCTGTCAAGTCGATAAACTCAATTTCTGCTAAAGACTCTCCTGCGCAAACATTCTCTTTTATTTCGTTAACATTAAAAGTAGTTTCTGTTAATATCTGTTGCTTTTCACAAGTGCCTTCATTTTGAGCGAATTCTGAATCAACTGTACTCTTGGTCGCAAATTCGCAAATTTTAGCATCAACGCCCTGAGGCATGGTTTCTCCTTGAGAAGAAGAAAGAGAAGAAATTCCTAACAGACGTGCCACTAATTCTGCCTTATAGAGAGCCGTCTGCTCTGACGAACATTGTTCCATCGAGATGTGAGGAGGATAAACGATATCATCGATGCTTGCCCAACGAGGCAACTTGGTACGTGCCATCTGGCGCCCACGAATCTGATCGAGGGCGAAAGGCATATCTACCTCAGGATTCTTATTCCCGAGGAAAGCCAACTTGCGGACGTCATCATCCTGATGTTGGCGAATAAAGTCGAGAGTAGCTTGGTTCATCGTTGTCATCTCCCTTTATCTTGACTATGGCGATGCATTTATCCGACTACCAGCGAAAATTGCAGCCCTAAAGCATTTGCTATTCTCAAGAAAGTAGAGAGTTGCATATCCGTTTGGCCCTTTTCCAGAGCAGAGACATACTCTCTCTTCTTGCCGATTTTCTCGGCAAGAGCCTTCTGCGTCATCTTCTGTTTCTTTCGCTCGCCCTTGAGCAACTCTGCATAATACCAAGCCTTAGCCCTGGCATCAAAATCCTTGCGAGCCTCGCTATTAGGCTCGCCATATTTTTCCTGCAGAACATCATCAAATGTTCTCAACTTAGACAGTTTTTCTTCATTAAACTTCAACATAAGCCCTGCCGTATATTCTCTTCTTCCATGCCGCAAAAGTAAGAAAAATATTAATTGCATCCAAATATTCTGGAAGAAATTTATTACTTTTGGTAAATAAAATGAGAAAATGGTCATTTCTGCAGAAGGAAACAACTACTCTCTTTCATTAGTTCACCCAACAATATTCACGCACATTCAAATTAGCGAGGTTCCCACAAATATTTTTCTATTTCTTTATACTCCTTAAAATTGGAAAGAAACAAAAAGGAGACAAATCTCTAAAAATAAGACTTGCCTCCTTAATATTCTCTACTTCACTATTTCTTTTCTCACGCTGCCGTCGCTATACTTCACAATGTTTACACCCTTAGTTGGTGCTGTCAATCGCTGGCCTTGTGATGAGAAGCGAGATACTTCTTTAACTTCAGACGACACCATTGTATTATCAATACCTGTCTCTTCGGATACGGTTACAATGCAAGTTCCTACATAACCACCATCTTCTGTCGTTGCCAAAACTACGGTTTTACCATAACCTGTAGTTAGCAATTCACCGCTATTTGATACCATGCAGACACTTTCGTTACTACTCTTCCATGTCACATTTTTGTTGGTAGCATCCTCGGGTTGTATCTTCGCTGTCAGTTGTGCAGTTTTGCCTAATTCTGTCAGTTCAACCTCGGCAGGCTCAATAGATACTCCTGTTACAGGCTTCGCTACTATAATTTCACAAGAGTTCGATACTCTGCCATCGTATGTTGTTACAGTAATAGTTGCAGTACCACTTTTATGAGCGTAAACTTCGCCATTCTCATCTACTGTAGCCACCTCTTCATTGTCGCTACTCCACTTTAAACGTTTATCAAATGCATCGGATGGCTGAATTTCAAATAGCAAGTTTATATGTTCATTAGGCAGCATTTGGTGAGGAGAGGTCCAACGAAGAGCAATATTGGAAACTTTTTTCATCTCTACTATATTACCTATATTATCATAGGCACCATATTCTTTTGTATATGCTTCTAAACTTCCTTCTGGTACATACAAAGTCTCTATAATATTTTGTGAATACCTATCATGATCACGTACCGGTGGATTCTTTGCATAGAAAAAAGCATATTTAGCCTCTAATCGAGCAAATAAAGAATCACATTTTTCACTAACAGTTATCGTGTCAGATTTAAAAATATCTCCTGTATAATAATGCATAATGCCCGAAATTGAAGACCTATATATTTGGCTATAATAGCACTTTAAACTGTCAGGGAAATCAAAACGACTTTTAGATATTGGCACTATATACTCCCTGTTATGATAACCATCAGGAGACCAAAAAGACTGACCATGTTCTTCTTCCAATTTTATTCCCCCTATTTTTTTAAGTGATTTTGGAAACACTAAAGGCTCATGAAAAGATAGTTCCTTTCCATAAAAAGCTTCGTTCCCAATAAATTTCAATGTATTCGGAAAGGCAGAAATAGAACAAGCCTCCGAAATCCGAAGAAACTCAGAAGGGATACTATCACTCCCCTCCATTAATGTCAAGTGGTTTATCTTAGAATCAGTTACGACTTTAGTATCACTATTACAAATCAAAAACAGAGAATCTATCTCGGTATTAAAGTGTACTCCCCCTTTAAACACTTTTGGAAGTATTAGTTTTTGTAGAGTTTTACCTGCTTTTATGAAGTTACCCCACAACACATAATCATTATAGTCTTTATCAATAGTTACTACATCATAAAGATTCAGCACCTTAAGACTTCTTTTATCTATCAACCCATTGATAAATTCCATATCCGTAGAATTAATGTATCCAGTAACTGTCAAATCCTCCACTGCAACCTGCTGCGCATAAGTCATCTTGCTCGATAGCCAACCAGGAGTTTGATTGTCTACCGTCATCACCTTGTCTTGTGCATTCATACTAATGGATGCAAACAAGCACACTAAGAAAATGTAAATCTGTTTCATATCACAATCTGTTTATGTTATT
>ERZ1026894.397-NODE-397-length-32467-cov-15.620573_pt1 | contig 32467 bp, 27 predicted proteins | sample MGYA00380177_ERZ1026894 | MGnify/ENA primary metagenome ERZ1026894 (study PRJEB33269, sample SAMEA4719813) | human gut metagenome | biome: human-associated habitat; feature: organic feature; material: feces | place: Cameroon | collected 2013-10 ... | reverse complement strand
ACTGGTGTTATGAGAAAGAATTATAGAAGTGATCACTATGCAAATCAATGAAACAAAATTAATGAAACAGAGAGGAAAGACGATATATGGTAACGATCGATCTGATCACGGGATTTCTGGGATCCGGAAAGACTACTTTTCTGAAAAAATATGCGGAATATCTCATGGATCAGGGACTGCATATCGGCATTCTGGAAAATGATTTCGGTGCCATCAACGTGGATATGCTGATGCTACACGAACTCAGGGGAGATCAGTGCGAACTGGAGATGATCGCCGGAGGATGCGATGCGGAGAGCCACAGGAGGCGTTTCCGTACGAAGCTGATCTCCATGCGGATGTGCGGTTATGACAGGGTGCTGGTGGAACCGTCGGGAATCTATGATGTAGATGAGTTTTTTGATGTACTTCGGGAGGAGCCGCTGGACCAGTGGTATGAGATCGGCAATGTCATCGCCATACTGGATGCAAGACTGGAGAAAAATCTCTCAGAGCAGGCGGACTATCTGCTGGCATCGGAGGCTGCCAATGCCGGAAAAGTGATCCTGAGCCATGCGGATGCAGCCACCAGTGAACAGTGTGAGGACACGGTGGCACATCTCAACCGGGCACTGGAACAGATCCGCTGTGACCGGAGAATCGACCCCAAGAAGGATATCTTACAGAAAAATCTCACGGATCTGACAAAAGAAGATTTAGAGGAAGTATACAAATGCGGTTATCGTCTGGAAAGTTACTGCAAGATGGATTTAGAGAATGGGCAGAGCTTCGACTCTTTATTTTTCATGGAAGAGAAGATAAAACCGGAGGCTCTGGAACGGGCGGTGCCCAGACTGTTTGCCGATAAGTCCTGCGGAGAAGTATTCCGGATCAAGGGTTATGTGAAAAACGGAGCAGGACAATGGATGGAATTGAATGCTACACAGGACAGTTGTACGATGCAGCCTGTCGCAGTGGGGCAGGAGGTGCTGATCGTCATCGGAGAGCATTTACAGGAAGATAAAATCAGAGAGATTCTGAAGGAGGAAGAGACATGTCAATCTTAAGTCAGTTAAACAGTGTACCGATGTACCTGATCTGTGGAGGGATCATTGCTTTTGTGGCGGTGGTCTGTGTGATCTTTTTGGTGAGGGCATACCGCGCCGGTCAGGCACTCGGTATGGATACCACGAAAATGAAGCGTACGATCATCTCCAGTGCGACCTTTTCCCTGTTGCCCAGTGTGGGGATCCTGCTGGGTGTCATCGCCCTGTCGGGAAGTCTGGGAACACCCTGGCCGTGGCTTCGATTGTCCGTGATCGGTGCGCTGCATTATGAGACCCAGGTGGCGCAGGCTGCAGCGGAGCAGGTGGGAATGAGCACATTATCTGCAGCGGAAATGACACCGCAGGCATTTTCCACGATCGCACTGCTCATGAGTATCTGCATTATCTGGGGCATGGTATTGTCCATTTTCCTGAATAAAAAATATACACAAAAGCTGACCTCGGATAAAAAATCCGGCAAGCCGGGCTTCGGAGATATGGCAATGACTGCCATGTTCATCGGACTGGTCAGCACCTACATCGGAAGATATCTCGGCGGTTTTGTATCGGAGAACGGATTGTTTACGTTTCACGGAGATTACATTCCGTTAGTGGTAATGGCGGTATCGGCACTGGTGATGGCAGGATTTGTATACCTCATTGAGAAAAAAGGAAAAGCCTGGGTGGACAGCTTTTCCATTGCCGGAAGCATGATCATCGGCATGACGGCAGCCGTACTGGTGGGATTGCTGTAAAGACTGACGTGACAACCTTAAAATTTGATTCGCAATTCCTCCAACGGAAGGAATCGTCTGCGGAATGGAGATTAATATGAAAGCGGATAACATGACAATAGATAATAAGGAACTTAATAATGGAGAAGCAACAAAGGAGCTGGCCGGGCAGAGCCCTGATACCTGGCAGGCCTACACGAAGAAAACGCATGTCATCGGGCGGACTGTGAGTATCATTACGCTGGTGATGTTAGTAGGAGCACCATTTCTCATTGGTAAGCTTTTAGGTGCGTATCCGGATCTGGGGGCTGTCGGCAAGGGGTTCCTCTCTGTGGGAATCGTATGGCTGGTCAGCAGCATCGCGGAGTTTTTGATCTACACACCGATGCTGGGAGCCGGCGGCGGATACCTGGCATTTATCACCGGTAACCTGATCAATATGAAGATCCCTTGCGCGGTCAATGCGAGAGACATGGTAGGAGCGAAGACCGGAACCCCGGAAAATGAGATCATCTCCACGATCTCCATTGCCACATCTTCTCTGGTGACGATCCTTGTCCTGGCGCTGGGCGTGTTATTGATGGTGCCGCTGCAGCCCGTGTTGCAGAGCGAAGTATTGCAGCCGGCTTTTGAAAATGTGGTGCCGGCGCTGTTCGGTGCCATGGCGTACAAATATTACCGGAAAAATATGAAGATCGCTGCATTGCCGCTGATCCTCATGAGCCTGTTGTTCATTCTGGTACCGTCCCTGATCGGCTCCACCAGCTTTATGATCGTTCCTTCCGGCGCGATTGCCATCGGTGTGGCATATCTGCTGTTCCGGAAAAAGAATACACAGAGTCCGGAATAGAAAAAAGCTGACCCCATAGTGTAAATACCGGGGCTGAATAGTCAGAAGACTATATGGACAGAAAACAGATGAATGGAAAAGGGGCCAAACCTGTCGGGTTATGTGAGTAATAGAAGGTAGCGCCCGGAAAAGAGGAAAATATGAAATATATAGGTTTCATTTTACTTGCAGTGGTTGCGGTTATTATAGTACTGCTGTTGATCGCGGTGCTCCGCACCCTGCTGATGCCGTCGAAGACTTCGACTTATGTGGCAGACGAACCGGAGGAGGAGGCACTGGCACTGGCCCAGAAGCTGTCGAAAATGATCCAATATGACACCACCTCCTATGCCAACGTGGCAGAGGTGGAGAAATTCTTAGGCTTCCATAAGGTGCTGGAGGAACTGTTCCCACTGGTACATGAGAAGCTGGAGAAGACAGAAATCGATGGTAATCTGTTATTTTACTGGAAAGGAAAAAGCTCTGAGAAGCCGATCCTGCTCATGAGCCATCAGGATGTGGTACCTGCGGAGGGCGAGTGGATCCACGCACCTTTTTCCGGAGATATCGCAGACGGCAAAGTATGGGGCAGAGGTGCATCCGATACCAAGGCCTCTGTCATGGCATTTTTCCAGGCGGTGGAGGAACTCCTGTCGGAAGGGTTTGTCCCGCCCACCGATGTCTATCTGGCAAGCTCCTGCACGGAAGAGTGGGGCGGTGACGGTGCACCGAAGATCGTTGCGGAGCTGCAGCGCAGAGGGATCGAGCTGTTCCTGGTATGCGATGAGGGCGGTGCGATCATCACCGAACCCATCGGCGGTATTCACGGCAATTTTGCAATGGTAGGCGTATTTGAAAAGGGCAAGGCAGATGTGAAGTTCACCGCACGGAGCAACGGCGGTCATGCCAGCGCCCCGTCGAAGGGAACGCCCATTGCCAGATTATCTGCTTTTGTCAATGAGGTGGAGACACATTCCCCGTTCCGGAAAAAATTGCTGCCGGAGGTATCGGCGATGTTCACAGAACTGGCGCCCTACGCCGGATTTGGGATGAAGCTGGTATTCGGTAATGTGTGGCTGTTCGGTCCGGTATTAAAAGCGGTCATGCCTGCGATCAGTGCCCAGGCAGGTGCCATGCTGAAGACGACGATCGCTTTCACGGTGCAGAAGGGCTCCGATGCCTATAATGTGCTGCCCCAGGAAGCCTATGTGGGTGCTAACATGCGTTTTATTCCTCATCAGGGGGAAAAAGAGAGCCTGGAGATCATCAAAAAGGTGGCAGATAAGTACGGTCTGGAGACCGAAGTGCTGCATGCCAACGATTATACGCCGCCTGTGGATATTCACGGAGAAGCATTCCATCTGGTGGAGCAGACCATCGCGGATACTTTCCCGGGACTGCCTTCCAGTCCTTATGTGATGACGGGTGCGACCGATGCACAGTTTTATCAGCCAATCTGCAGGAACTGTATCCGTTTTGCACCGGTAGTCTACGGACCGGAACAGATGAAGGGAATGCATGGACTGAATGAAAATATTGAGTATAACTGCCTGCCCGGTGCGGTGAGATTCTATAAGAATCTGATCCGTGAGGAGAAGTAAGGCGGTAAAGAATAGTAATGCGGAAATAGTTTTTTATCTAAGAAATGACTTGCAATGAAATTTTGAAACAGAAGTAACGCTAACAGAACGGAGAAAACACAATGAACACCATGACAACGTATTCCGGCAGAAAATTCGATCCCATGCAGATGACGCCGGGAGATGTCTATATCGAAGATATCGCCCATGCGCTGAGCTTACTGTGCCGGGGCGGTGGACAGCTGACCTATTTTTATTCGGTGGGACAGCATTCACTCAACTGTGCTGCGGAAGCGAAAGCCAGAGGGTGGTCCGAGAGGCAGCAGCTGGCCTGTCTGCTCCATGATGCCAGCGAAGGATACATTTCGGATATTATCCGCCCGGTGAAAATCTATCTGACCAATTATCTGGAGATCGAAAGTAAGATCATGGAAACGATTCTCACGCATTTCGGACTGGATGATCTGACGGAAGAGGAGAACCGCCGCTGGAAACAGATCGACGATGAGATCCTGGAGCTGGAACTGAAGACATTGCTTCATGGCGAAGAGAACAGAGCAGTGCCGCAGCTTTTTTCTGCGCCGGATCTGTCGGAGCATACGCCTGGAGAGGTCGAAGCCCGGTTCCTGCAGGAAGCAAAGCGACTGGGGGTGTACGACAGTGATCGTTGAGAAAAAGCCGGAGCACAGTTATTCTACGACAATAATGTACATTCTGGCATATTTGGACCGCTATGGCTATCCGGTATTGATTCTGATAGCTGGAGCGCTGGCAGACTTCTACGGGGGGAGAATTACAATGCTGTTTGTACTGGCACTGGGGATACTGTTGGATGGCATTTATAATCTGGTGGGGTATCTGTGTCGTTGGAAACATATTTATCTCTGCTATCAGAGCATGTGCCATACGAAGATGACACCTTCGCGGATTGAGTGGGATCGGATGACAAAAAAGGATGCGTACGGCATTCCTGCTGCTTTCATTATTGGCGGAATCATAGGAATATTGGTGAGTATTTTTCTCAGCTAAATCGCTTATAATTATGCTATAATGGTAACGATTCAGAGCCATGCAAAACTGCATTCGGGCAGATAAGCAGTTTTATATGGCGAAGTAACCATATGAGCAAATAACATGCAAGCATGTTATTCAGGAAAGCTACGAAGTAGCGGTTTTGCGAATGGGGTTCTGAATAGTTACCTATAATGAATAAATAGTAAGAAAATAGATATAAAAACAAGAAAGGGAGGGTATTTTATGGGATTTTTAACAGGAAAGACAGCAATCATCACAGGCGGAGGAAGAGCGGTATTGAGTAACGGAGAGTGCGGATCCATAGGTTACGGAATCGCAACCGCTTATGCCAAAGAAGGTGCCAATCTGGTGCTGACCGGACGCAATGTGCAGAAGCTGACGGATGCGAAGGAAGAACTGGAGGCAAAGTACGGCATCAAGGTACTTCCCGTACAGGCAGATGTCAGCGCCGGCTCAGACAACGAGGCGATCGTACAGAATGTGGTGAAGCAGACGATTGACACTTTCGGAAGGATCGATGTGCTGATCAACAATGCCCAGGCTTCCGCTTCCGGCGTAACTATCGCAGATCATACCACCGAGCAGTTTGACCTGGCGGTATATTCCGGTCTGTATGCAGCATTCTACTATATGAAGGCCTGCTATCCTTATCTGAAGGAGACCAAGGGTTCCGTTATTAACTTTGCTTCCGGCGCAGGTCTCTTCGGCAATTTCGGACAGTGCGCTTATGCGGCGGCCAAGGAAGGTATCCGCGGACTGACCAGAGTCGCAGCTACCGAGTGGGGACCCGACGGTATCAATGTCAACGTCGTATGTCCTTTGGCATGGACTGCGCAGCTGGAGAAATTCGAGCAGGCATATCCTGATGCTTTCAAGGCAAATGTCAAGATGCCTCCTATGGGACATTACGGCGACGTGGAGAAGGAGATCGGCCGCGTCTGCGTACAGCTGGCTTCCCCCGACTTCAAGTATATGAGCGGCGAGACCCTGACACTGGAAGGTGCTATGGGACAGAGACCGTAAGTGGTTGGAAATGTTTTTAAATAGGACTTGAAAGAAAGATATTATAATCAAAACATAAAGAGAAGCAACCGCCCACAAGTGGTTAGCCTCCCGGTGGTGATAATAAACCTACCTGTACTGGCCAAGTGACAAGGTAGGTTTATTTATTTACGCGTATAATGAGTCAAAGTCCGAGCTTGCTCGAGACCTTGACGAATATCGCGATACTGTTGGGAACACGCAAGGTGTGTTTCCAACAGTTCGCTTGTTTATCCTACTGTCTATGTAGGCAAGCAGCGCAATGAGAAATGTACCACCTAAAAATAACAGGTTTAATACTTCATACATATCCATTAGCACCTTCTCCGCTCCGCTTCGGTCCGCGCAAGGCCGAAGTCCCCCGGACTTCGTGCGCCCTCCCTTCTTAGTTAGAGCTATAAGCCGGGAGGCTACCACCTTGCAACACGGTTGCTTCTCAAGAAGTGTATCATGCAGAGTAGGGCGTTTCAATTCTAATATTTCGTATACAATTCCACAACAAAAAAGTGCACAATACCATATTTAGTAGTCAGAGGAATAAAAAGAAAATTATACGGACTATATGTAGCAAAAAAAAAACTTTGACTCGGAATAGGTTGAAAAGTTTTTTCTAAAGTAAGAATTTGATTTTGTTATTTATCCCCGGGACATTTTCGCGGGCTCTTTCGTCTAATGGTTATAAGACGTATACTTATGAGGAAGAAAGGACAAGGCATATGGGAGAGGTAGAACAACTGGTGCGCAGGGCGAAGAAGCGGGATCCGGATGCATTTACAGAACTGATGCAGCTTCATGAAAAAGATATGTATCGGACTGCCAGCGCGATCCTGCCGCAGGATGCAGACATTGCGGATGCCATGCAGGAGACGATTCTCAACTGTTGGGAGAAAATAGATACTTTGCAAAAAAACAGGTATTTCAAGACCTGGATGATCCGCATTCTGATCAATAACTGTAACGATATTCTGCGTTCCGGGAGGCGTATGGTCTGCGTGGAAGAATTGCCGGAGCGGGAAGCGAAGAGTACAGTGGAGACAGAGTCCAACCTGGAATGGAAGGAAGCCCTGCGGGGACTGGATGAAAAATATCGTCTGATCGTAGTGTTGTTTTATGCGGAAGGACTGCGGACGGCAGAGATCGGAAAATTGTTGCAGCTGCCGGACAGTACGGTGCGGACGAGGCTTGCCAGAGGGCGGGAGCAGATGGCACGGTATTATGCGGAGACGGAGAAAGGAGGCGGAAGAAGATGAGACGAATACAGGAAATAGAGATAGAACTTCCACAGATCGTGTTGGAGCGGGCAGATGCAGCTTATGCACAGATCAGGCAGCAGGCAGTTCAGGAAAAGAGCCGGACTGCCGGTGTCAGCGGGAACGGATGCCGACAGGGGCAGATTCACGATAAACTTTTGGACAGAAGAAGCAGGAAAAACCGGCAGACCACGGGCAGGAGATTCCCCCGGGCAGCAGGCATCCTGTTAGCTGTGGTGATACTTTCTGTCACAGCAGTATCCGTCACCGCCGCCGGAATCATGGGATACCGCCGCTATCTGGCAGAGCGCATGACTGACATCGGGACGGAAGAATTGGGACACTTGGAGATGGTGGCAGGACAAGGCAGTGTTCAGGCGGAATTTAACAGAGAACTGACGGCAAGAGAACAGAGTGTATATGAGCAGCTGACCCGGGAATATGAAGCGGATGGCAAATATCCCGCGGGACAGCTTCATGAATTAGCCGAAGAAGAGAACTATTCCGGCAGCGGTGTGGCTGTCCGGAGCACCCCCGGGGAAGAATACGGCTGTCTCATCTATCTGCCGAATACGACTCTCACCGAGGAAGAATGGCTGGAGATCATCGAATATGTGCATAAGCTGGATTACAGCATACAGGAGAAAATATGGCAGCAGAAATATTCCGACCTGTCCTATTTTGACCGTTATGAACAGATGTCGGATGCGGAAATCGATGAACTGTATGCAATGCTTTCTTCCGCGCCGGTGGATCTCTGGGGAGTGGACAGCCGTGACCTGACACCGGAGGAACAGATCCGTTATGAAGAGTGGACGGAAAAGTACGAACAGGAAAATGCCTATACAGAGACAACCATTACAGTGATCACATTCCCAGAAGAATATGACGGACAGGAACTTGCTTACTGTATTGCAGACGCACAGTTTTACTACCCGGAGCGTGCCCTGACAGATGATGAACTGTTGCAGCTGATCGATCTGGAACACAAAAACCTGTATATTTATGAGCGGATCCAGCGGGAGATCGACCGGGGAGAACGGGCAGGCTGGCCGGAAATATATGATATCCAGCGGTAATTTTTGATAGAAGATATGCTTGACAATGGAGACCACATGATGTAGTCTGTAATCAGACCACAACATGTGGTCTCTCTACTTTTGCAAAAGTAAAATAAGAAGATCAAAAGAAATCTATGTAATCAGGAAAACAGTAATAGGAGGAAACAACATGGCAGAAATTCAGTTGGGTGTGGTCGAGGCACGATATGCGGATATGATCTGGGAGCATGAACCGGTGTCTTCTTCGGAACTGGTAAAGCTGACGGAGGAAGCATTTCACTGGAAGCGCACCACGGCGCATAATGTGCTGCGCAGACTGTGCGACAAAGGTCTGTTTCGCAATGACAACGGGACGGTGACTTCCCTGATCTCCAGGGAAGAGTTCTATGCGATGCAGAGCAGACAGTTTGTGGAGGACACTTTTGAGGGTTCGCTGCCTGCGTTTCTTGCGGCGTTTACAAAGGATCGGGCGCTGACCGCAGAGGAGGCGGCGAAGATCCGCAAGATGATCGACGAAGCGGAAGGGGGAGCAGTGTGAAAAGAACTTCTAATCACTCAGAGCAAGGGCTCTATCGTGAAGAAGTTCTAAGTTTCACACGGAAAAACACGTTTTTCGTTGGTACTTATATTGACGATTGGTGTTGGAATGGAGAATAGAATGATTCGTATTTTTGTAACATTACTTACGATGAGCATTGGCGCGGCATGGCTGATTCTGATCGTAATATTGCTCAGGCTTCTGTTAAAACGGGCACCAAAGTGGGTGAACTGTGTGCTGTGGGGATTTGTTGCCTTACGACTGGTGTGCCCTTATGTGCCGGAGAGCCGGTTCAGCCTGATGCCGGGAGTCTTCCGGATGCAGAATCGCTACGGCAGTGCGGCGGATCTGACGCTTGCACAGACACCGGTCATAGTGGGTAATCCTACACAAAATGTGATAGAAGGCGCCGGGGCAGCAGGGCTGACAGGAATCCCGACAGGTGCCGGGACAGTGGCAACAGGCTTTGGGGGCGAACTTTTCCAACAGATTCTGTCTGTGGGAAGCATTCTATGGTTGATCGGTGTGGTCGTAATGCTCGGGTATGCCATCTACAGTTATCTGCGGGTACGAAGACAGGTAAGTGAGTCGATATGGCTGCGGGACAATCTCTGGATCTGTGATCAGGTGAATTCTCCGTTTATTCTGGGGCTGTTCCGACCTAAGATCTATCTGTCCTCCGGCATGGAGGAAGCACAGATTCCCTATGTCATTGCGCATGAACAGGCACATCTGCGGAGGGGCGATCAGTGGTGGAAACCCTTTGGGTTTGTGCTTCTTATGATCCACTGGTACAATCCGTTTGTCTGGGTGGCGTACATCCTGTTCTGCCGGGATCTGGAACTGGCATGTGATGAAAGCGCAGTGAGAGACCTTACGCTGGAAGAACGTAAAAGCTACTCCTATGCACTGCTTTCCTGTAGTATGCAAAGGCGGCTGGTGACGGTATGCCCGCTTGCCTTTGGGGAAGTAGGGGTGAAAAAGAGAGTGAAAGAAGTATTGAACTATAAGAAACCGTCCTTTTGGATCCTGCTGACGGCAGTCGTGGTATGCGTGATCGTGGCGGTATGTTTTCTGACGAATCCGAAGGAGGAAACGACGGTTATTTTAACCAACGAAGCGGGGAACAGCGAAGCCGATGCGGCAACGAATGTAGCGCTGGAGCAGGCGGCTGCAAAACAGGAAGAAGTGGAACAGCTGAAGGAATCACTTGCAGCACAACAGGAGAATATCGCCTGGATCTATCTGGAGGACAGTTCCTACAGCGGTTTCTTTGCCGCAAAAGGGTATGTTGCTTATGCACAGCTGGAAATGGATGGTACATCCATTTTCCTGGTATCGGATGGATCCTATCAGGACGGAGATCATACCTATGCAATCTCCTGTGATGTCTACCGTGTGGGAGCGGATGCAGCGCCGGAGAAGCTGGGTAGCTTAGAGAGCGGCGGAACGGCATATCCGCTAAGCAGCGGTGCAGATGGAATCTACGTGACCTCGGGGCACAGTATCGAGGTGTACACCATTGATGCTGCCAGCGGAAAGCTGGGACTTGCCCGTTCCAACACAGAAGTCTATGATGAGAACGGTAATGCGACTTATTACCGGCTGGACGATCAGGGACAGACTGTGGAAAGCACCGAAGAGGAGTATATAAAAGAATGGGACATCTACAGTAAGGTGGCATCTCCCATAGAATTTACTGTACAGAAATAGGAAAAGGAATACTAACAATAAATAAGTTGACAAACAGAACAAATGTTCTATATAATGTATATGGGCGTTAGCCTTAAGGTGCTACTTCACGTTGACGTGAATGGCGGTTCACTTTTTGCGGAGAGTTGATAGCTCTGATTACATAGATCATCCCATATGGGAAATCTTGGAAAGGAGGACTCTGCTTATGCTAACAATCGGTGACTTGATTGCAGTGATTAGTCTCTGCTTAACCTCTTTGGGTCTTGGCTATTCGATTGGTTCTAATAGTGATAAGACCACAAAAAAATGACCGCCCCTAACCTGACAAGTTGAGCAGTCATTTTTTCTCATATAAATCAGGTGAACCGTCATCAGTAGCACCTTTTCTAAAAATATGATAACATTACTTTTATAAAATGTCAAACTTGTATTTTATAAAAGGGCAATTTATAATATATAGTATTATTAAAATTACGAACAAAAGACAACGGGGGGGCGTATGCATAATAAGAAGGTATTCACAGGCTGTATGATACGACACGGCGCACTGCTTCTGGCAGAAGCGATTCTGGCACTGGCGGTCAGCGTGATCCTGGTACAGGGAAATAAAATCATCAGCGGCGTGATCGATGAAATGCTGTCAGGCAGGCAAGTCCTGTTTGGCAGCTTTCTGCTGCAATTTTTGATTTACACGGTGGTGGGAACCATAGCGGCTTTTCTGCAGAGTGCGGCAGCCAGCCGGTATGCGGTGGAAGTCTGTACGGAGTATAGAGACCTGGTAGGAGAAAAACTGTACCGCACGGAATATAAATATTTTGATGCGAACTATTCCGCCACGCTGCTCAACAAAGTCATCGGAGACCTGGGGGAGATCGCCAGCTTCTTAGAGACCGTGCTGCCGGACATGATCGCCAGCTTCATCGGTATTTTTACCTATGCGGTCTACATCGGAGAGACGAATCTGGGATTACTGGCAGTTATCCTGATCACCTATCCCCTGATCTTTTGGATCGCCGGGAAGCTGGTAAAACGGATCCGTGGTCTGCAGGCGAACTACAGACAGAAGACAGACGTGATGGCGCAGATCGCCCAGGATGCGGTCAGCGGCATTTTGGTACTGCGTTCCTTCGGCATCGAAGAGGTCTTCCGCAAAAAGATGCACAAAGCGTCGGTGGAACTGGTGGAGAATGAGGAGAAGCGTACCCAGATCACCAACACCGCCATCGTTGTAAGAAAGCTGATCCAGTGGCTTCCCAACATTATCAGTGCCGTCTATGCCGTATGGCTGGTGAGCCGCGGAGTGGTCAGTTTGGGCGGACTGGTAGGATTTATCATGATCCTGAGCAAATTCGTGGATGCCTATACCGGACTGCCCTTTGCCATGGTGGATGCTTCTGCGGGAATGGTCAGTGTGGACCGTGTGGAAAGGATCCTGTCCGCAGAGGAGGAACCCTCCGGCGAAGGATGCGCGGATGCAGCGCCCCGGGCGGTAGAGAACGTGATCGCGTTTGAAAAGGTGGATTTTTCCTATCATGAAAATGTGCCGGTATTACAGGGGCTTACGTTTTCTGTAAAAAAGGGAGAAAATGTCGCGTTTGTAGGTGAGTCTGGCGGTGGAAAGAGCACGATCTTCCGCATTCTGTGCGGATTTTATGAAAAAACGGGCGGAGAATACCGGATCTTTGGCAGACCAATCGAGGAATGGAACCGGGAAGCCCTGCGGGAGCAGATCGCGCTGGTTTCCCAGAATGTATTCCTGTTCCCCACGACCATCGCGGAGAACATCGCCTACAGCAAGCCGGGAGCGACGAAAGAACAAATCGTGGAAGCCTGCAAAAAGGCGCAGATTCATGATTTCATACAGACATTGCCCGAAGGTTATGAGACGATGGTGGGAGAACGGGGTGCCATTCTCTCCGGTGGACAGAAACAGCGCCTTGCCATTGCCAGAGCGATCCTGAAGGATGCGCCGGTACTTTTGTTGGATGAGCCGACATCCGCACTGGATGTGGAGACGGAGAGCGGGATCCAGGAGGCGATTCGCACGGTGATGGCAGGCAGAACCTGCATCACCATTGCCCACAGACTGTCCACGGTGCAGAATGCGGACCGGATCTATGTGCTGAAGCAGGGGCGGATCGCGGAATGCGGCACCCATGCGGAATTGTTACAACAGGGCGGCGTCTATGCGGCAATGTACGGAGAGGAGGCAGACCATGGAAAATTATAAGTTATTTATCCGATCCATGCGTGTCATGGGGAAAAAGCGGTTTGTCTATCTCGGTTCCATCTTCGTGATGAGCGTGACATTTGCACTGTTCGGCATCATGAGTTCTCTGCTGATGAAATGTGTGGTGGACATCGCACAGACCGGCGAATATGAGAGACTGGGCTATTCCATCGCAGCTATTGTGGTAGTAGGCGTGATCTCTCTACTGATCTACCGTGTGGCAACGATCCGCTACAATGTGGAAGCCAAGCGGGTCTATGGTGATCTGTCGGAGAGGGTGCTGGATGCGGAGATGAGCCTGCCATACAGCTATTATGAAAAACATCACAGCGGCGAGATCGTCTCCAAGGTGTCATACGATCTTACCAAAATGGGAGATATCTACGGCTCCAGACTGCGGAGAGTGGTCATGCCCTTTTTACAGGTGGTGGCGTATCTGGTGCCGATGTTTCTGCTAAGCTGGCAGCTGACGATGTGCCTGCTGGCGGTCAACAGCGTGATGATGGCAATCGAGTTGTTATTGTTAAATCCCATGCACCGCATCAGCAGAGAATTGTCCGGAATTAACACCGCCATGACCAACAGACTGTCAGACATGCTGCAGGGAATGGAGCAGGTGCGGATGTTTTCCGGCGGACGGGGGACCGTGGCGAAGTTCCGGGAAGAGAATCACCGTTATGAGAAAAAGTATGGGCGCAAGACATTATATACCGCCTGCCTGGAGGGCAGCAGCAAGGGCTTTGAGCTATTGTGCTCCCTAGTATTTTTAATGCTGGGAGTCTATTATGTGGATAAAGGATACACCACCCTGGGAGCGCTGGCGGCGATCTATACCATGTATGCCTCCTTCTCATTCCAGTTTTTACAGATCGGAAAGTACATTCCGGAGCTGGTGGGATGTCTCGCCAACGCTCAGAATATTTTTGATTTCCTCGATGAGGTCAAGGAGCCGGCAAACTGGTATCGGGAGAACGGCGACGAACGGATAGCGGAGACAGCGCAGGCAGAGACGCATGCCGGGCAGAAGACCAAACCGGCACAGGCAGAGACAACCGTAGTACAGACCATGCAGGGAATGCAGACACCCAATGCCGTGGAGATCCGGACCATCCGCTTTTCTTACACCGGAGAAGAAGACGTGCTCCGCAATTTTACCTTAGAGGTGAAAAAGGGAGAATGTGTTGCCATCACCGGAGCATCCGGCTGCGGCAAGACGACCCTCTCCAAGCTTCTGTTGGGACTGTATCCCTTAGGAGAAGGCGATATTTGTGTCAACGGAATGTCTATGCGGGAGAGTGACCTGGCAGACCTGCGCCGTCAGATCGCCTATGTCCCCCAGGAGCCGTACCTGTTCCAGGGCTCCATTGCGGAGAATATCCGTATGGGAAGACCGGATGCCACAGAGAAAGAGATCAGAGAAGCGGCAATGCAGGCGCATGCCCATGACTTTATCATGGAATTCCCGGAAGGGTATGATACCACGGTGGGCGAGCGGGGCAACAATCTCTCCGGCGGGCAGAGACAGCGGATTGCCATTGCCAGAGCAATCTTAAAAGATACTTCCATCATCCTGCTGGATGAGGCAACCTCGGCACTGGATAACGAGTCGGAACAGGCGGTCAACGAAGCCCTGCGGAACCTCCAGGGACAGAAGACGATCCTCATGATCGCCCACAGACCCTCCACCATCGAACTGGCGGACCGGGTGTGCACGATGGTGCGGGCTGAACTTTAAAATAAGTTTTCCCCTCTTGACAGAAAAATAGAATGTGTTTAAATTTATAACAGTGTTATATAACACTGTTATAAATTTTTGGAGGAAAAAGTGACAAAACCGATCGAAGGAGTTTCAGAGAAAATTCTCGCCTGCGCCAAGGAAGAATTCCTGGAGAAGGGATATTCCGAAGCATCCCTGCGGACCATTGCGGCGAAGGCAGACACTACTACCGGATCCATCTATTCCAGGTTCCGGGATAAGGAAGGACTGTTTGGTGCCATTGTGGAGCCGGCGGCAGAGGGACTGATCCGGATATTTCTGAAGACGCAGGAAGAATTTCATGCCAGGGAGGCAGAGGTTCAGCCCAAGGTGATGGAGACTTATGTGGTTTCCGGAATGGACGAAATGTTGGATTATGTCTATGACCATTTTGAAGAGTTCCGGCTATTGCTGGATGCGTCCTACGGTACCAGGTACCAGGACTTTGTGGAACATCTGGTGGAGATCGAGACGGAGTACACCTACAAATATATGGAGGCGACGGCGTCCCTGCAGGACGGCAGTGAAATTACGGAGGAGTTCGTACACATCACAGCGAGAGCCATGTTCGACAGTATGTTTGAAGTCGTTCGTCACCGCATGGACAGGGATACCGCTAGAAAATACCTCCACATGCTGGAGAAATATCATTATGGTGGCTGGGGTGCCATCATAAAGCTGGGGTAATGGGAAGACTAAGCCTCCGAAATACCTGGAAAATCTGAAACGAAAAGACTGCTTCTGAAAGCTGAGGCAGTCTTATAAAAACCGATGCGGTTAGTCTTGACTAATTCAAAATAAGCAGTGTTATGACAAAAAGCATAAAGGGAAAGAGGGAAAAAATCACATGAAAAAAGAAAGTACTATGCAGAAGCTGTTTACCTATGCGGGCAGCTACAAGTATCTGACCATCGCGTCATGGATCCTGTCTGCTGCCAGTGCCCTGATCGCGCTATTGCCGTTCTATTATATATGGCGGATCATGCAGGAAGTGGTGCTGGCAGCGCCGGATTACAGCAAGGCGCAGAATCTGTCGGGGCTTGGATGGAGTGCTGTGGGATTTGCACTGCTTTCCATGTTCATTTATATCTGCGCACTGTTGTGCTCCCATATTGCAGCCTTCCACGTGCAGGCGAATATGCGAAGCGCTCTGATGCGTCATATTCTGACGCTGCCCATGGGCTTCATGGACAGTGAGGGCAGCGGTAAGATCCGCAAGATCGTCAACGAATCCACCGCAGCCACCGAGACCTATCTGGCACACCAGATGCCGGATAAGGCAGGGGCAATGGCAACACCTGTGGGACTGTTGGTATTACTGGTGGCGTTTGACTGGAAACTGGGGCTGTTAAGTCTGGTACCCGTGGTATTTGCATTTCTCATCATGGGTGCAATGACCGGACAGCGTATGAAGGATAAGATGGAAGAGTACCAGAATGCGTTAGAGGAAATGTCCAGCGAAGCTGTGGAATATGTCCGTGGTATCCCTGTGGTGAAGACCTTCGGACAGTCGGTATTTTCTTTCAAGCGGTTTCAGACCTCTATTAAAAAATATGAAAAATGGACCATCGCCTATACCAAAGAACTGATGTGGCCCATGGTAGGCTTTACCACACTGATCAATGCGATCTTTGCTGTTCTGATCGGTGCCGCTTACTGGTTCGGCGGAGCGAGCGGGGATCCTGCGGTGCTGATCAACCTTCTGTTCTACATCATTATCACTCCAGTATTGACAGTGACCTTAAATAAGATCGCATACAGCGGAGAAAATAAAATGCTCGTGGAAGATTCTCTGAACAGAATCGAAGATATATTAAACAGGAAGCCTCTGACGGAAGCCGACAAAGAGAAGAACATCAAGGATTATTCCATTGCGTTACAAAATGTATCCTTCCGCTATGAAAATGCGGGAAGAGATGCCCTGCATCAGATCGATCTCGATATCAAAGAAGGAGAGCATGTGGCGTTCGTCGGTCCTTCCGGCGGCGGTAAGACCACGCTGGCAAGCCTCATTGCCCGTTTCTACGATACCACAGAAGGTAAGATATGCATCGGCGGCGTGGATGTGAAGGACATTCCTTCCGCACAGCTGATGAATATGGTGTCCTTCGTATTTCAGGACAGCAAACTGCTTAAGATGTCCATTTATGATAATGTCCGCATGGGAAAAAAGGATGCCACCAAAGAAGAAGTCATGGAGGCTCTGAAAAATGCCCAGTGTGAGGATATCATTGCAAAGCTGCCGGATGGAGTGGATACTGTCATCGGAAGCCAGGGTACTTATGTATCCGGAGGTGAGGCACAGCGCCTGTCCATTGCGAGGGCAATGTTAAAAAATGCACCGATCCTGATCCTAGATGAAGCTACCGCTTTTGCTGATCCGGATAATGAGGCGAAGGTACAGCAGGCATTTACGAAGCTTTCCGCAGGCAAGACCGTGATCATGATCGCCCACAGATTGTCCTCCGTCGTGGATGCTGATAGTATCTGTGTCCTGAAAGACGGTGAGATCACAGAGAAGGGGACCCATAAGACATTGCTGGAACAAAACGGACTGTACGCCCATATGTGGGAAGAGTACAACAAATCCGTCAGCTGGAAAGTAGGAAAGGGGGAGAAATAGAATGAGTAGCTTACAGGCAAAATTGCAGCATAAATACGCGCTTTCCGAAAAAGGTGCGAAGGATATGATAAAGGCATTTGTATCCGTAACATGTTCCGATCTGGTACTGATGTTTCCGATATGGATGCTGTATTTTCTGGTAAGAGATTATTTACAGGGCACTATGGCAGGCAGAGGTGTGTTCTACATTGAGGGCTGCATACTCTGTCTTCTTCTGATTGCCTTGACAACACTGGTGCAGTATCGTGCCACCTTCCTGGCAACTTATGTGGAGAGCGGCGTGCGCAGAATTGCTCTGGCAGAGCAGCTGCGTAAGATACCGCTGTCCTTCTTCGGGAAAAAGGATCTGTCCGATCTGACCAGCACCATTATGGCGGACAGTGCCACCATGGAGACCGCATCCTCCCATTTCATTCCGGAATTGGTTGGCTCCTGTATCTCCACTACCCTGATCGCTGTGGGTACCTTTTTCCTAAACTGGAGAATGGCGATCGCAGCACTGTGGGTACTGCCTGTGTCTTTCCTCATTGTGGGATGTTCCGGCAGGGTACAGAAGAGCTTAAGTAAGAAGCAGATGAAATTAAAAATGGACTGTGCGGACGGCATTCAGGAATGCCTGGAGACCGTACGTGACCTTCGGGCCAACAATGCCCAGGCTGAGTACATGGAAGGCTTAGAGGGCAAGATCCGTGCCGTGGAAAAACATGCACTGGTGACGGAGCTTGGAACAGCAGTATTTGTGGGAAGTGCACAAATGATTTTAAAACTGGGTATCGCCACAGTGGCACTGACCGGCAGTGTATTATTGGTAAAGGGGGAGATCGATATCCTGACCTTCTTCGTATTCCTCCTGTTGGTATCCAGAATGTATGATCCCCTTCAGGTGGCACTGCAGAATCTGGCAGCTATTATCAGTACGAGTGTGCAGTGTGACCGTCTTGACGAGATCCTGTCCCATGAGATCCAGACCGGTGCTGACACCATGGTTCCCAAGGGCTATGACATTGAATTTTCCCATGTGGGATTCTCCTATGACAGTCAGGATACCGTACTTCGGGATGTGACTTTCACGGCAAAACAAGGTGAAGTCACCGCACTGATCGGACCTTCCGGCGGCGGTAAGACCACCGTGTCCAGATTGGCTTCCCGGTTCTGGGATATCAATAAAGGTAAGATCACCGTGGGCGGCATGGACATTTCCACCATCGATCCGGAGACACTGATGTCTCTGTACGCCATCGTGTTCCAGGATGTGACGCTGTTCAATAATACGGTGATGGAAAATATACGTATCGGCAAGCAGGATGCTACGGACGAAGAAGTGCTGGCTGCAGCAAAACTGGCGCATTGCGATGAGTTCGCGGAGAAGCTTCCAAACGGCTGGCAGACCATGATCGGTGAGAACGGTTCGGAACTGTCCGGCGGTGAGCGACAGAGAATTTCCATTGCCAGAGCCTTTTTAAAGGACGCTCCCATCATCCTCATGGATGAGGCAACCGCTTCTCTGGATGTAGATAACGAGACACTGATTCAGGAGGCTCTCTCCAAGCTGATCCGCAATAAGACCGTTATGATCATTGCACACCGCATGCGTACCGTGGCGGACGCAGATAAGATTGTTGTATTAAAGGACGGCGTGGTGGCAGAGCAGGGAACGCCCGCCGAACTGGAAGCAAAAGACGGTATCTACCGGCATATGAAAGCTACTCAGATGGAGGCCGCCGGCTGGAAGTGGTGATTTTGAGAGTGCGAAGCACGGAAAAAATCGTATATGAAATGATCATAGCATAAAGTCAGCGAGATTGCTTGCAGGCAATACAAAGCTTTAAAAATCCGGGATGGTTCATCTCCCGGATTTTTTTATTATTAATGTAATAATGTTATGAAATACATGCGTAAAGCTTGAAAAAAAGATTTGAGTATGTATAATTGTCAAAGAAACACATGCGTAGAAAGCGAAAAACGAAATTAGGTATGTGTGCCAGCAGAGAAAACACATGCGTAGGAAACAAAAAAGGAAATTAGGTATGTGTGCCGGCAGGGAAAACACATGCGTAGGAAACAAAAAAGGAAATTAGGTATGTGTGCCAGTAGAGAAAACACATGCGTAGAAAGCGAAAAACGAAATTAGGTATGTGTGCCGGCAGGGAAAACACATGCGTAGGAAACAAAAAAGAAAATCAGGTATGTGTGCCGGCAGAGAAAACACATGCGTAGAAAACAAAAAAGAAATCAGGTATGTAAGGAACAAAAATAAAACAGAAAATGTGAGGAATACCATGCAGATAACAGCAATGAAAAAAGACGATTTTTACAGGCAGATGTTCAAACTGACCATCCCGATCATTATACAGAATCTGCTCAGTGCAGCGGTGAATTCCGCGGATGTCATTATGTTAAACTATGTGGGACAGTCCGCAATATCCGCAGTATCCCTGGCGTCAAATTATTCGAATGTCTTGTTTATGGTATATTACGGACTGGGGACGGGAGCCACTCTCTTGTGCGCCCAATATTATGGAAAGGGGAACCTGGAAGCAATTCATACCGTAGAGGGAATCACACTTCGTTTCTCTATGGCAATTTCAGCTATTGTTGCGCTGATTGCATTTTTCCTTCCTCAGAAGATGATGCTTCTGTTTACTTCGGATGCGGAGCTGATCACCATCGGAGCTTCCTATCTGCGGATCATGGGAGTCACATACCTGTGCTGGGGCATCACGGAGATTTACCTTGCCATCCTTCGCAGTGTGGGAAGAGTGACGGTCAGTATGGCGTTGAATATGCTGGCTTTCGTATTGAATGTCATTCTGAATGCAACATTTATCTTCGGATTATTCGGAATGCCGAAGCTGGGAGCCACTGGTGTGGCAATTGCCACAGCCCTGTCCCGACTGGTGGAACTGATGGCATGCTTCATTGTATCTTTCTTGAGCAAAAATGTAAAACTGCATCCGAAGTACCTGTTCGTTCACAGTAAGGTGCTGACACAAGATTTCATGCGTCTGTCTCTGCCCGCACTTTGCAACGATGTGTCCTGGAGTGTGGCGTTTTCCATGTATTCCGTGATCCTGGGGCATCTGGGAACAGATGCGGTGGCCGCTAATTCACTGGTCGTCGTAGTGCGCAATATCGGTACAGTGTTCTGTTTTGCCATTGCCAGTGCAGGTGGTATATTGCTGGGAAATATTATGGGACAAGGCGATCTGGAGAAGTCGAAGAGCTACGCTTCCCGGATGTTGAAGATGACGGTAATCACCGGAGCAATAGGCGGCCTGATCGTACTGGCGATCACACCCTTTGTGTTACGGTTTGCTACATTGAATGACACTGCCATGCATTATCTGAAATATATGCTGCTCATTAATACTTATTATATTATGGGTGCTGCCGTGAATACGGCGCTGATCGCCGGAGTATTCCGTGCCGGCGGAGATACGAAGTTCGGACTGATCTGCGATACGATCGATATGTGGTGCTATGCGATCCCTCTGGGATTCTTCGCCGCATTTGTACTGAAACTCCCGGTGCTGTGGGTCTATTTCCTGTTATGCACCGATGAATTCGTCAAATGGCCCTGGGTCATTAAGCATTACCGCGAGGGCAAATGGGCGAAGAATATTACCAGAGAAGAAGTATGATCCTGAATTTAATTACATAGCTTTTTCCTGCTCTTCCTGAATTTCAGGGAAGACAGATAACATGGGCTTTACGTCTTCTTTTTTAATGATACGTGCCACGTAATTTTTGGTGATCTTCATTACTACGGGAGACAGAGCTATGACACCGATCAGGTTGGGGATCGCCATCAGACCGTTGAAGGTATCGGACAGATCCCAGGCAAGACCTAAGTTCATGGTGCAGCCGATGAAGATCATCAGTACGAATGCAATCTTGTAGACAATGGTGGATTTTGTACCGAATAAATATTCACATGCCTTGGATCCGTAGTGACTCCAGCCCAGTACAGTAGAGAAGGCGAACAGCAGGATCGCAATGGCGATGAAGGCGGGACCGAAGCTGCCGAATACGGTAGCAAAAGCCTGACCCACCAGAGCGGAACCGGACACATCCACCAGTACGGCACCGGTATCCAGGTCGATCAGTCCGGAGGACAGAACTGCGAAAGCTGTCAGTGTACATACGACCATGGTGTCGGCGAAGACTTCGAAGATGCCCCACATACCCTGACGTACGGGCTCTTTTACGTTGGAACTGGAATGTACCATAACAGAAGAACCAAGACCGGCTTCATTAGAGAACACACCACGCTTCATACCCCAGGTCAGAGCCAGCTTCACTCCGGAACCCACGATACCGCCGCCTACAGCGCGCAGACCGAATGCACCTTTGAAAATAGCGGTGAACACGGCACCCACGTGACTGATATTTGCAAAAAAGATCACCAGTGCACCGATGACATAAGCAATTGCCATGAAAGGAACCAGCTTCTCGGTGACAGCTGCGATTCTTTTTAATCCGCCGACAATGACCAGCGCACCGATGATCACCAGAACAATGCCGGTGGCGGTAGCGGGAATGGAAAAGGCGGAGGTCATATTCGCCGCAATCGAATTGACCTGACTCATGTTGCCGATACCAAAGGAGGCTAACAGACAGAAAGCAGAGAAGAGCACGGCCAGTACGGCACCGATCTGTTTGCAGCCCTTATAGGAGCCGAGACCGTCCTTTAAGTAGTACATGGCACCACCACTCCACTCGCCTTTGGAGTTCCTGCGGCGATAGTAGATGCCAAGTACATTTTCAGAATAATTGGTCATCATGCCGAAGAAAGCCACGACCCACATCCAGAAGATAGCACCGGGACCGCCGGCTACCAGTGCGCTTGCCACACCGACGATATTACCGGTACCGATGGTGGCAGCCAGTGCGGTGCACAGCGACTGGAACTGGGAAATGGACTGATCTCCGGCCTCCGTATGTTTCGTTACATGCTCATCGTGAAAAATGCCGCCCACCGTATTTTTGAACCAGTGTCCCAGATGGGATAACTGGAAAAATTTCGTCAGGATCGTCATCAGAATACCGGTACCTACCAGCAGTACCAGCATGGGGACACCCCATACGAATCCATTGACGGCACTGTTCACATTCGTAATGAACTCTACCATAACATTTTCCTCCTTTGTCTGATCAGGAGTTCCGGCAACATAAAAAGCGCAGACATCCGAAGATGTCCACGCTGACATTGCAACCTGATCTTTATTTCGTTTTTATGTACCTCAGTATAGCATAGAGAGAATGATGTCGCAAGAAAAAATTTTCTTAAAAATGGGGGAACCGATAGAGGAGCCAGGAATCTGATTGCAGGAGACGGTGGGAGGTGATATAATCAAGTTAGCTTTAACTAACACGAAAGTGAGGGAGAAATCTATGACTGTAACAATGATAAAAATAATGATCGCCCTGGGAATTGTCGGGCATGCCATCAACATGTACTGCGACCGGATCCTGAGTATTTTCCCCAACGGAACTATCAAATTCGACAACATCAAAGAGATCGAAAAGGACGGTGTGCTGGCGGAAATGATGGAGGATGTACCGGCATCGGTTCCCCTGCGCTCCGCAGTACTGGGGGCTTTTGCGCTGGTGCTTGAATTTTTCAGCTATTTTGCATTGGCGGTATATACCTTTGAGCGGTCGCAGATCCTGGGAGGCGTGATGTTTGTGGCCATCACTTTTTCCTGCATCCTGGGGGCGGCCTATCATGTCAAGTGTGGTTTTGCAGAGTATGTTTTCCTGCAGCTGGGACGGGATCGCACGGCAAAGGACATGATGCTGGATCTTTTAAATTGTGCGCCCATTCTGCAGACCTGCGGTGTGGGGGTGTTCGTCTATATTGTGACACTGATCATTGCCATTGTCACCGGGATCATCGGATTCCCCCTCTGGGCATTACTTTTTACCATTGTGCCGGTAATTCTGCTGCTGTTTCCGTTTAAGATCGTGGGCACGATGCACATTGCCGCCATGGTATCCATGCTGGGCTGGATCTTTCTTCTTTAAAAATTTTCGAATGATAGCTAAGGATTTTCTGAGAATTTCCGATATTCTTATATAGGAAAATACAGACACCATGGATGGATAAATAGCTACGGATGGCTGCCTCATGTGAGGCGACCATCCGTTTTTGCGTGAAGCGAGAACATCGCATGCCTGCATGAAGATTTGACGGGCATTGCGACAGGGCAGCAATCACTGTTCAGAGAGGGAGAGTACTATGGCAATAACAGGAATCGGCTACGGAAGAACATTCGTGTATGAGGCACAGAAGAGAGTAAATGCAGGGGATGTACAGAGTGCGCTGGGGAGTGCGGCGGAGGCGACAGAGTCCCGTTTCGCAGAGAGCGTCGGGGAATCAGCAAAAGAAGATGACACTGTGAAGACCCCGGTGACCCGCGGCGTACAGCTGGCACGTCATATCGAGGGCAAGGATAAGGTGCCTTACGGGGAAATGGCTGAGGACGGCGTCATTGAATACAACGGGGTGACCTTCGTCTGTGATTATCAGCACAACCGCCTGACACTGGGGGATACCACCAATAAAGAGGACTGCATCAATATTCCGCTGTCCGGCGGCGGAAGCCTGCTGGTGAACCGGGATAACATTGATGCTCTGTCCAAGGCCATCGGCATGTTCAGCCCGGAGGATGTGAAACGGATCCTGGAGGCGCTGGCAAGGGATAACAAGATCCAGCAGATGAAGAAAGAACTGGATGACATGGAGAACGGCGATGATGTGGATAACAGTGAGGAAGCATCGGAGACTGCCGACACGGACAAGGCAGCGGGAACGGATCCTTCCGGGACGGCCGGAGAGCCGGAAAAAGAGGACTTAAGTCTTATGGCACAAATCAAAGAGAAGATGCAGGAGATCTACGACAAGCTTCAGAACGGAGACACGGATACTAAGTTCCAGATCGGCAATCAGGAATTTACGATCAAGGAATGGGATCATTTCTTAGAGAAATTCGACAGTGTGCAGGATGCCATCCGGGCGGCACTGGAGGAAAAGATCGAAAAGGAAAAGGCAGAACGGCTGGAAGAGGAACTGACAGGTGTGTCGGAGACAGCAGAAGAACCGGATGAGGTGGATAGTATCCTGGCTCAGAGTGTGAAAACCACGGAAGAGGGCAGTGACCCTAAGACCTGGTATATCACCTGCTTTAGCGAAGATGGCATCTGGTGTAAGAAATTCACCGAAGGACAGGAAGGAGAGGACCTGTGGCGTATGGAATTTACGGATCCTTCCCAGTACCAGAAGGTGTTAAATTATTTACAGAGCTTCGCAGAGGGGGAAGAAGTTCCGCATGCAGAGGAAGAGGACTTCTGGAGAAGATTCCTTGAGGAAGACGCGCGGTAGATCATCCGGCGTCAATCCGGATGTTTACGATATTCCCGGGGAGATTTTCCGTAAACTTTTTTAAACAGATCCTTGAAATAGTTGCTGTCGTTGAAGCCGTATTCCAGAGCAATATCCGTAATTGAGCTGTCGGTGGTGAGAAGCGCTGTCTGGGCGTGCTTGAGCCGCACATAATTTAAATATTCCTTGAAGCCCATACCAGTGATCAGCTTGAATTTTTTGCTGAAATAGGTGGGGCTTAGGGAAGCCACGGAGGAGACCTCTTCCAGTGTCAGTGGCTTGCGGAAATTGTTGTAAATGTATTTTGTGGCAAGCAGGATGTCCGCATCCCGGGAATTCAGCAGATCCGGCTCCTTCTCATTCATGACGGAATGCCGCATCAGCATGAGCAGAAGCTCTTCCAGATAGCACCGCTCAAAATGCTCACAGTATTGATCGAAGCGGGAATTCTCGGTGAGCATCCGGGTCAGCAGAGAGTGCAGATACTCCTGGTATACCGTAGGAACGCTGCCCATGAAGGAATGCAGCTGTAGTCCCTGCCCGGATATGGAAGTGAGGCTGTCGGCAGACCGGTCCGATAAATGCAGATATTCTTCTTTGAAATAGATCATCACGATCTCACAGATCTCTCCGGCGGAATACAGAGAGTGATGCAGCTCCCCCGGGGCAATGAAGACCAGATCTCCGGCCTCCATCTGATAGACGGTATCTTTTAACAGGAAACGGCAGCTGCCGGACCAGAGATAGAATATTTCATAAAAGCTGTGATAATGATCGGGCTGCAGGGGAGAAAAATCGCCTCTGCGGCCTTTTTCCACGATGATCCGGTCAATATCCTTTCTGCCGCGTCGGCCTTTTTTGGTTGTGATATCCATAGCTGCTCCTTCACTTTTTAAATCTAATGACATCGATACAGTCAGAATATCACAAAAAAACAGTATTTTCAACACAAACAAGCTATAAAAACAGCAGAAAATATAAATAAATTGCGCTATTATAATAACTGAAAAAGGAACCCGCCTCTTTCAAAAATACTTTTCTCTCTATCCCCCTCGGTACACTCCCCCCTCGCCGAGGGGAATTTTTTATACCGTTGCACCGTTCTCGTTCTCACGCATCCGATAGCCTACGCCAATCTCTGTGAATACATACTGGGGCTGTGCGGGATTCTGCTCCAGCTTTCTGCGGATGTTCGCCATGTTGACCCGGAGAATCTGATTGTTATTGTCCATATAGGGACCCCAGATGGCATTCATGATGTAGCTGTATGTCAGGACTCTGCCGGAATTTTCCGCTAAAAGTGTGAGCAGCTGGTATTCGATCTGGGTCAGGTGTACCTCTTCACCCCGCAGGCGGATCAGTCGTTTTTCGAAATCAATCTCCAGATCCAGTGCCTTATACACATGACCGGGAGCCTGGGCGTGGCTGTGCCGCAGAGAAGTGCGGATCCTTGCCATGAGCTCGCCGGTTCCGAAGGGCTTCGTGATATAATCGTCCGCCCCCAGATCCAGAGCGGAGACCTTCTCCTGCTCCTTGGTGCGGGCAGATATGATGATCACAGGAACATCGCTCCAGGAACGGAGCTTCTGTAATACCTCCAGCCCATCCATGTCCGGCAGCCCTAAATCTAACAGGATCACGTTGGGGCAGAAAGAAGTGCTGAGACTAAGTCCCTCTCTGCCGTTTAAGGCATGCATGATCTTGTAGCCTTCCCGGTCCATGGTAGCGGTGATGAAATTACTGATACTTCTATCATCTTCGATTAAGAGAACTTTGATCTTATTCATATCTGAGATTCATATCCTTTCCGGTATTTTCAACAGTTCTATCTTGTGTGGCTGAGAGTACACTTATTTTTCTGAAGTGCCAGCTCCCGCCTTGGGAAGTGTGAAACAGAATTCTGCACCATCCGCATGATTCCTGCCACTCAGCGTTCCGTGATGGGCGGTGATGATGGTCTTACAGATGGACAGACCGATACCCATGCCCTTGCGGGAATCCGAGCTTCGGGAATTATTGTAGGTACCCGTCTCGAACAGATTCTGTAATTTTTCTTCCGACAATCCTTTACCGTAGTCTCTCACAATAAAAGAGACATGCTCCGGATGATCTTCCACGATGAAATCAATGGGCAGGATGCTTTCGGAATGAACGATGGCGTTTTCCAGCAGATTGATGGTGACCTGCTCGATCAGCACTGCATCCATGGGGATCATCAGAAATTCCTCGGGGATCTTGACCCGGATGGCGGCATCGGGATAGCGCTTTTTTAGTTTCTCCAAAGCTTCTCCAACAACTTCCTCCACAGGCTCCTTGGTGGTATTGATGCTTAAGCTGTCTCCCTGAATACGGGTGACAGACAGCAGATTTTCCACCATATTCAACAGCCAGTTGGAATCCTCGTAGATGTTGGTCATGATCGTACGTTGTTCGGTGGAGCTTAGATCGTTCTGACTTTCCAAAAACAGGGAGCTGTTGCCGATGATGCCGGTGAGAGGCGTGCGCAGATCGTGGGAGATGGCGCGCAGTAGATTCGCACGCATCTTTTCCATTTCGGCCTCTGCCAGCCGCTTTTCCCGCTCTGCGATCATCTCGGACTGGATGGTCATATGGGAAGTCATGGTACACAGGATCAGAGTGATCCCACTCATCAGCAGGAAGGTGATAGGGTAGCCGGTCAGTGTGAAATTAAGCTTATAATACGGATAGGTGAACAGATAATTGATCGCTATTACGGAAAAAAGGGTGCAGGCAATGCCGTAACCGTAGCCCACCGTCCATCTGGCGATGATCACCAGGGCCAGAATGTAGAACAGTGCTACATTGGCATGGTTGTCCGGTACAATATGCTGATATAAAAAAGAGGCAAGTGTGGCGCACAGCATGCAGGCGGCACAGATCAGGATACTGATGGCATGTCTGGTAAAGGGTGGTTTTAAGCGGAAGCTTTTCCGCGGTGATTTTTTATCGGAAAATGATCGGAACACGGTATTGTCCTCCAGGTGGTTATTCCCCTCATAGTAAGTTTATTATAACCATAGTACCATCACTTTTCAACGCAGGGTGTAAAGAAGTAGTTAAGGATATAAGAAAACCGGTATATTTTCCCCAAAGCTTGGGCAAAAGGCAGGCAGGTATCCTCCCCAAAAGCCGGGACACAAAAAATAGGAACAAAATAGGAACATATATTTTAGTTAGGTTGACATCAGGAAAAACATTAGATTAAAATGTAGTTGAACTGGTGGGCGTTACCGCAAAACAGATTCAGGAAGCAGACAGGAGAGGAATAGGTAGGTTATGTTTCTGACAGGATTGGCACTATTGCCGGCCATCGCACTGGTGGTGTGGATTTATAGACAGGATAAGGTGGAGAAGGAGCCGAGGGGATTATTGTGGAAAATATTCCTGTTCGGCGTATTGTCTGTGATCCCCGCCATGATACTGGAAATCATTCTGGATGAAGTATTTCTGGTATTTGTGGATGCAGATACGCTGTGCTACGTGATCCTGGATAATTTTATCGGGGTGGCACTGATCGAGGAACTTTGCAAGATGAAGGCGGCCAAATGGGCGGCATGGAAGCATCCGGCATTCAATTATAAATTCGATGCCATCGTGTACTGTGTGACTTCGGCATTGGGATTTGCAGCCATTGAAAATGTTTTGTATTGTCTGGACGGTGACATTGGAACGGCAGTGACCAGAGCCCTGTTGTCCGTGCCTTCCCATGCCATCGATGGCGTGATCATGGGATATTTCTTCGGTGTGGCGAAGGAGGCAGAACTTGCAGGCGATAAAAAACGCAGGAAACGTTACCTGAAACTCAGCGTGTTCATGCCGATGATCGAACACGGTATCTATGATTCCGCATTGTCTCTGGATGCGGACTGGATTTTCGTTTTCTTTTTCCTGTTTGTGATTGTGGTGGATGTCTGGGCCTATACATTTGTGAAAAAGCAGTCCGGGCAGGACCGGGAGCTGTCCGCATAAAGATTGCGTTAAGAACCCGTGAAATTTTCATAAATTGCTAAAAAACGGTAGGACCGGGTCTTTACTTCATGTTAAGATAAAGAAAACATAGAGAAAGGAAAGACCAATATTGAAGTTATTAAATCCAAAGATCCGGCAAAAATTTGCAGAATCCTTGAAAGCGGTCCTGCCGGTGGTAGGGATCGTGATCGTATTAAGCTTTACCATAGCTCCCATTACCTCCAGTATCCTGTTGTGTTTTCTGGTGGGAGCGGTGATGGTCATGGCCGGTATGATGTTTTTCACCCTCGGAGCGGAGATGTCCATGACCCCCATGGGAGAAAAAGTGGGTGCCAGAATGACCCAGAGTAAAAACATCCTGCTGATCGTAGTGCTATCTTTCCTGTTGGGAGTCGTGATCACCATTTCCGAGCCTGACTTACAGGTGCTGGCGACACAGGTGCCTTCGGTGCCGAACATGACGCTGATCCTGGCAGTGGCGGTGGGCGTTGGAATCTTCCTGGTCATTGCCCTTCTGCGTATGCTGATCGGTGTGGCACTGCCGCCGTTGTTAACCTTTTTCTACATAGCAGTGTTCGTTCTTGCATTTCTCGTACCGGAGAATTTCCGGGCAGTGGCGTTTGATTCCGGAGGTGTGACCACGGGACCCATGACAGTTCCTTTTATCATGGCACTTGGTGTCGGTATTGCGTCCATCCGTAATGACCACCATGCGGCGGACGACAGCTTCGGTTTGGTAGCACTTTGCTCCATCGGCCCGATCCTGGCGGTCATGGTGCTAGGGCTCATCTATAAGCCAACCAATGCGGATTACCAGCCGGTGGCGATCCCGGAGATCTCTGATTCCGTGGAACTGGCGCAGCTTTTTGCCCATGGGATTCCGGATTATATGAAAGAGATCGCACTCTCATTACTTCCCATTATATTGTTTTTCGGTCTGTTCCAGATATTTGCCCTGCGGCTGTCGGGGAAGATGCTGGCGAAGATCCTGATCGGTCTGGTCTATACTTATATTGGTCTGGTACTTTTTCTGACCGGCGCAAATGTGGGCTTTATGCCTGCCGGCAATTACCTCGGTCAGGTCATGGCAGCCAGATCATACAGGTGGGTACTGGTGCCGGTGGGAGCACTGATCGGTTATTTTATCGTAAAAGCGGAGCCGGCGGTCTATGTACTGAATCATCAGGTTGAGGAGCTGACGGACGGTGCCATCTCTGCCAGATCCATGGGTGTTTCTCTGTCCGTGGGCGTATCCTTATCCGTGGCACTGGCGATGATCCGCGTGCTGACGGGGATCCCGATTCTATGGTTTTTGATCCCGGGCTACGGTGTGGCGATAGGACTGTCCTTTTTTGTACCGAAGATATTCACAGCGATCGCCTTCGACTCCGGCGGTGTAGCGAGCGGACCCATGACAGCTACCTTTTTACTTCCGTTAGCGCAGGGCGCATGTGTGGCGGTGGGCGGTAATCTAGTCGCAGATGCTTTCGGTGTGGTAGCAATGGTAGCCATGACACCGCTGATCACGATCCAGATATTGGGAATGGTATATCAGTTAAAGCAGACAAAGAGAGGTGCAGGCGTATTTGCCGGTGCGGCGGATGCATTTGGTGCTTTGGATGAGAATGCCATTATTGAATTGTAGGAGGTGTGCCCATGAGTGAATTATATATGATGGTCACCATCACCAATCGTCAGCTGACGAGGAAATTCGTGGAATGCTATAAGGAAAACGGCGCACAGGTCGGCGGTGTTACCGTCGGCATGGGAACCGCGGCTAACGAGATCTTAGATTATTTCGGACTGGACGGCATGGAGAAGAGCGTATTGTTCCATCTCGTCACAGATGCTGCCTGGCGGCAGATCAAGGCTGCTTTGCGTAAGAAAATGCAGATCGATCTTCCGGGAATGGGAATTGCATTTATCATTCCCGTGAGCAGTGTCGGTGGCAAGAAAGCATTGAATTACCTGACCTGTGGGCAGGAATTCGTAAAAGGAGAGGAGTCCACATTGAAAGAGACGAAGAATGAGCTTCTGGTAGTGATAGCCAATCATGGATATACGGAACTGGTTATGGATGCGGCGAGAGAAGTACATGCGGCGGGCGGTACAGTCATCCATGCCAAGGGCACCGGAACAGAGAATGCACAGCAGTTTTTGGGCGTGACACTGGTGCCGGAAAAAGAAATGTTGTTCATTGTGGTAAAAAGTGAGCAGAAAAATTCCATCATGCGTGCTATAATGGAAAAGGCAGGACTGGAGAGTAAGGCGAAAAGCATCGTATTCTCCCTTCCTGTGACTGATACTGCAGGCATGCGCCTGATGGAGGAGATGGAAGAGACATGACAAACGGCTTATCCGGGCCAAGAAAGCAGTTCCTGGACGTGCTCCGGGTACTGGCGACCTGCGCAGTGGTGCTGATGCATGTACTGACAGGTGCGACAGACGTGACAGACGCGTCAATAGTGCCGGAATACCGGTCATTATTGTTGTCAGTTATGGATCTGGTGACCTGGTGTGTTCCTATATTTTTATTGATCTCGGGATATTTGTTCCTGAATCCGGAACGCACATTGACTTATCCGGTCATGATTAAAAAATATTGCAGAAGGATTGCATTGGCGATCCTCCTATTCGGCGTTCCGTATGCAGCGTCCGAGCTGGTGGTGGCGGAGAAAAGCTTCCGGGTCATGATGATCCCCGAGGCACTGAAGATGACCCTGACGGGACATACCTGGTCTCATATGTGGTATCTGTATCTGATATTGTTTCTGTATCTGATCACACCGCTTCTGAAAAAAGTGCTGCAGATTCTGCCGGTGTGGAGTGTTGTAGCAGTGATGGCAGTGATCTTCTTAGGAAGCAGTGTGGCACCGTTCCTGAATAAGGTACTGGATGTCAACAGCATCCCGGTATTGCCGGATGGCGGTGTGTATTTTCTGTATTATCTGTGTGGATATCTTTTCACGGTGAGAGAAGTATGTGTGGACAAGGGAAGGAACGTAGACGGTCAGATGGTGGAGCCCGGAAGTGGTAGAAGAGCCGGAGACAATACGGAATGGGACGGAGAAACACAAAACGTGGAAAGTCGGGCATGGAATGTGTGGCTGACAACTGCAGTAGCGGTTCTGACTCTGGGAATGATCCTCAGCAGGACACTCGCCGGATTTTCCATCCAGATGGCATACAATTATCCGTTTACAGTATTGCTTTCGGTGCTTCTGTTTGCCGCCGGACAAAACGGAGGATGGAGAGCTGCTGCGCCGGCCGCATCTCCGGTGGCCGGCACCCCGGGCGTCGATATTTCGACCGCCGGAGAGGAGCAGGAGCGTTTGAAACACCGGATCCCCTGGCAGGAGGCCGGAGCTTTGAGCTTCGCCGTATATCTGGTACATCCGGTGTATGTGAACCTGCTGTATAAATTCGTGAAGATCACGCCATTTACCCTGCTGGAACAGTGTGGGGTGCAGTCTGTTGCCGCCGGACATGCGTTGCTGATTTTCCTGCTGCTTGCCTTCTGGCTGCTGGTGCTGGCGCTGGCAACGGCCACTGCATGGGTGCTTCGGAAGATTCCGGTACTCAGAAAATATGTGTTATAGAAGAAAGGAGCCCCCTCGTGAGGCTCCTTTTTGCGATTGCTTGTTATGCGTATCATTTAGTCACGCTGCCAGCGTCCGGAAGCGCCGCAGGGCAGTA